>OBLU010000036.1_pt1 | contig 122130 bp, 89 predicted proteins | sample 1518681 | NCBI WGS metagenome assembly OBLU01 (sample SAMEA3539304, study PRJEB22396) | soil metagenome | biome: tundra; feature: field; material: soil | place: USA | collected 2010-05 | depth 0.15 m | reverse complement strand
GCAATATTCAAGTCAACCGTGGTTTCCGTATCGAGATGAACAGCGCCATCGGCCCTTACAAGGGCGGACTCCGCTTCCATCCGTCGGTCAACCTCGGCATCCTGAAGTTCCTGGCATTCGAGCAGGTCTTCAAGAATTCGCTCACCACGCTTCCCATGGGCGGCGGCAAGGGCGGCTCGGATTTCGACCCCAAGGGCAAGAGTGACAACGAAGTCATGCGCTTCTGCCAGAGCTTTATGACCGAACTGCAGCGCCACATCGGCCCCGACACCGACGTCCCGGCCGGCGACATCGGCGTGGGCGGCCGCGAAATCGGCTTCCTGTTTGGCCAGTACAAGCGTCTGCGCAATGAATTCACCGGCGTACTCACGGGCAAGGGCCTGGGCTGGGGTGGATCGCTGATTCGTCCCGAAGCCACCGGCTACGGCTGCGTCTACTTCGCCGCCGAAATGCTGAAGAGCAAGAAAGACTCGCTCGAAGGCAAGCTCTGCCTGGTTTCGGGCAGCGGCAACGTCTCGCAATACACCGTCGAAAAGCTGCTCGATCTCGGCGCCAAGCCGGTTACCGTCTCCGATTCGAACGGCGTCATCTACGATCCGGACGGCATCGATCGCGAGAAGCTGGCCTTTATCATCGAACTGAAGAACGTCAAGCGTGGACGCGTCCGCGACTATGCCGATCACTACAAGAAAGCGATCTTCATGCCCACGGACATCAAGCTGGAGCACAACCCGCTGTGGAACATCAAAGCGGACTGCGCCTTCCCGAGCGCCACGCAGAACGAGATCACCGCGAAGGATGCGGCGAATCTGTTGAAGAACGGCATCAAGCTGGTCGCCGAGGGCGCGAATATGCCAAGCACGCTCGAAGCCACCAAGCTGTTCCTCGATGCCAAGATCCTGTACGGACCGGCCAAGGCTGCCAATGCGGGCGGCGTGGCGACGTCTGGCCTCGAAATGTCCCAGAACAGCGCACGTCTGAGCTGGACCCGCGAGGAAGTGGACGACCGTCTGCACAAGATCATGATTGCCATCCACCGGAACTGCTTCGAAACGGCCGAGAAATACGGCACGCCCGGCAACCTGGTGAACGGCGCCAACATCGGCGGCTTCCTCAAAGTGGCCAACGCGATGCTGGATCAGGGGTTGGTGTAAGAACACGTAGGGACCGACGCATTCGTCCGTCCGAAATGAAGTGAAGTCGAATCGGGTGCCCCATCTTTGCCGCGCTCTTTGCGGCAAAGGTGGGGATTTTCAGTTCAAGAGGACCCCATAAGCCAGTCGTTGTCAGGCAGTAGTACCTGGCGAACCGACGTTGTAGCCTTCATCGATCACCCGCCGAAACTTCTCCCGCTCCTCCGGACTCATCTTCCTGCAGCCGCGTCCAAAGCGTGGGCCGCGAGGCCCGCGAGGTCCCCTATGCCCGAGCCCGCCGAACAGAATCCGGCACAGCGCCAACAATCCCAGCGCTTGCCAGAAGCCAAGCGTCCGCCAGCCGAACAGCGGTGGCAGCAGCCAGTTCCACAGGTGCATTACCACTTCGCCGCCCACGAAGATAAACAGCGGAATCGCTACAATCGCCAGCGGTGCAATCCAAAACCATTTCCTTCTCATAGTTCGTCCCTCATTTCGTCCGTGCCTCATTCCGTAAATTCGTCATACACCCGCTGCAACCGCTCCCGCAGATGCAGCACCGCATACCGTTTGCGCGAGAGCAGCGTATTCACGCTCACTCCGGTCTGCGCCGACAGCTCTTTGAAACTGCGCCCGTCGAACTCGTGCGCGACAAACACCTCGCGCTGCTCTTTCGGAAGCTCGGCCACGGCTCGCTCGAGTTCATGAAGCAGAACGGTGCGCGCGTACAGCGCATCCGGGCCGGCATCGGGCGAGGGCAGCAGGTCTTCGAACTGCAGCGACTCGTCTTCCTCGTTCGGGGAGTCGATCTCGCTGAAGTTCTCCGGCCCCTTCTTGCGGAAAAGATCGGTAATGCGGTTCCGCGCCACCCGAAACAGCCAGCCGGTTACGTGTTCGATGGGCATCAGCAGCCGGTTCGCCTCGACCAGTCGGTAGAATACGTCCTGCAGAATGTCTTCCGCATCCAGCGGATCGGGCACACGCCGGCGAATGAAGTTGCGCAGCCGCGACTGCTCCTGCTTGACCACCTCGGAGATGTGCTGGTCCTGTTCGAGTGCCATCCGGTTCATGCTCGGTTCGAGGCTCGCCGCTTCGTTCATCTACTTCTGTAGACGAATGAGGGGGTGCGGATATTGTAGGGGAGCAAGGATTGTTGGAGCTAAAGCCCACACTGATCGACTTACGCGGCCCTGAAGGGCCGCTCTTCCACGGTTACGCGGCTGATCCCTCGTAACGCGGCTCATCCTGCTAAAGGGGCGCGCACCCCTTGCAATCACTGCCACGTGGGCCATACGCGAGTATGATGAACACTTCACGATCCGGCCCATGATCGTCCGTCCCATCGCCGAGCCGATTCTCGACGCCGAAGAGCGCTTTGAAGGCTTCGAGAACCTGATGCCGTTCCGCGTCCAGAACATCCTTCTGGTCTCAAGCCTCTACGACTCCTTCATCCTGCGCGAAGACGGACGGCTCAACGAACTGCTGATCGACGAATCGCTCGAACTGAACCTGCGGCAAATTCCCGGGATCACGCACGTTTCCAGCTGCGCGGAGGCGCTCGACCTGGCGGGTTCGAATCCGCAGTTCAATCTGATCGTGACGAATCTTGCCGTTGGCGACATGGACGCCGCGCAGCTTGCCCGCGAGGTCCGCCTCAAAGGTCTCGATGTGCCTGTGGTCGTGCTCGGCTACGACTACCGCGAGATCAAGAACTTCGTAGCGCGCAATCCCGTCACCGACATTGACCGCGTTTTTCTCTGGCAGGGAACCGCCCGTATCCTGATCGCGATCGTCAAGTACGTCGAAGACAAGCGCAATGTGCAGCACGATACGCGAGCGATGGGCGTTCCCGTGTTGCTGGTGGTCGAAGACAACATCCGCTATTACTCGTCCTTCCTGCCGGTTATTTATACCGAGATCATCAAGCAGTCGCGCCGCGTGATTCAGGAAGGGATCAACGTTGCCCACAAGCTGGTCCGCATGCAGGCTCGCCCGAAAATTCTGCTCGCGTCAAATTTTGAAGAGGCCGCGCAACTCGTGCAGCAATATCGGGACTACATTTTCGGCTTGGTCTCGGATGTGGAATTCCCCTGGGAAGGCAAGCTCAGTCCCGAAGCTGGTTTCGAGTTGGCTCGCATGGTCCGGAGCCTGACACCTGACGTTCCGGTTGTTCTCCAGACGAGCCGGACCGAATTTCGTCCGCGCGCGCATGCCCAAGGGTACTCGTTCCTGCGTAAACGGTCGCCCACGCTGCTGAAAGATTTGCGGCGCATTCTGACCGATCAATTCGGCTTCGGTGATTTTGTCTTCCGCATGCCCGACCAGCAGGAAGTTGGCCGCGCCAAGGATCTGAACGAACTGGAAGAGACCCTGCAAATGCTGCCCGCCGAGAGCCTGTTGTACCATGCGCAGCGCAATCACTTCTCGCACTGGCTGATGGCGCGCACGGAATTTGCGTTGGCTGCCAAACTCAGGCCGCGCAAAGTGTCGGACTTCAACGGCCCTGAGCACCTGCGCCGTGATCTGATCGAGTCCATCAACGACTACCGCCGTGAGCAGAACGAGGTCCTGATCGGTGACTTCAAGCCGGACACGTTCAAGCCCTCGGAGTCGAGCTTCCTCAGGATCGGTTCCGGTTCGCTCGGAGGCAAAGCGCGCGGCCTGGCTTTTGTGCGGCACCTGCTGCGCACTCGTCGCATCGCGCGGCGGTTTCCCGGCGTGCGCATTTCCGTTCCACCCGCGGTGGTGATCGCCACGGACATGTTTGACCTGTTCCTCGCGGAGAATAATCTGAGCGACTTCGCGCTGCATTGTGACGACGACAGCGAGATCCAGCAGCGCTTCCTCGAAGCTGCGCTGCCGGTCTCGTTGCAGGAAAACCTGAAGGCATTTCTTGCCGAGGTGGATTACCCACTGGCCGTGCGCTCCTCGAGCCTGCTCGAAGACTCACAGTACCAGCCCTTCACCGGCGTCTACGAGACGTTCATGCTGGGGAACCGGCAGGCCACGCTGCAAGCCCGGCTCGGCGAGCTTTTCGAAGCGATCAAGCGCGTCTACGCCTCAACCTTCAGCCAGCATGCTAAGGCGTATGTGCGCGCAACGCCCTACCGGCTGGAAGAAGAAAAGATGGCGGTGGTTCTGCAGCAGGTGGTGGGAACGGCACACGGAACGCGCTTCTATCCAGATTTTTCGGGCGTGGTGCGCTCTCACAACTTCTATCCAGTAGAACCCATGACTTTCTCCGATGGAATTGCGGCGGTCGCTCTGGGACTCGGCCGCACAGTGGTCGATGGAGGGAAGTGCCTGAGCTTCTGCCCGCGCTATCCGCGCAACCTGCTGCAGTTCTCTTCGGTCGAAGACATCCTCGCGAACACGCAAACCGAATTCTGCGCTCTCGAACTCGATGGAGTTCCCCACGGCGGAGGCCCTGGTCATCTACGCGAGGCTCGCTTCGGTCTCGACGTGGCCGAAGCCGACGGAACTCTACACGCGGTTGCCTCGACTTATTCTGCCGACAATCATGCTGTCTATGACGGACTGAGCCGTCCCGGGGCGCGTGTTGTGACCTTCGCTCCGATGCTCAAGCACGGCATCTTCCCGCTGGCAACGATCCTGGAGTTGCTGGTGCGCGCGGGCGAAGATGCACTAGGCAATCCCGTCGAGATCGAATTTGCCGTGCGTCTGCCCCGCGCTGAAGAGCCGGCCGAGTTCGGGTTTCTGCAAATTCGTCCGCTGACGCTAGCTCGCGATCATCAGGACCTCACCATCGGCGATGTGGATTCGTTGCAGCTGGTTTGCAACAGCTCGAAAGTTCTAGGAAACGGCCGCATCGAAAACCTGCATGACATCGTCGTGGTCGATTCTCAACGCTTCGAGCGGAGCCGCAGTCAGGAGGTTGCGCGTGCGGTTGCGCACTTCAACGCCACGTTGAGCGCGGAGAATCGCCCCTACCTGCTCATCGGCGTCGGACGCTGGGGGTCGAATGATCCGTGGCTGGGAATCCCTGTGGAGTGGGACGAGATTTCCGGTGCCCGCGTCATCGTCGAAGCCGGCTTCCACGACTTCCGCGTCACGCCATCACAGGGCAGCCACTTCTTTCAGAATCTGACCGCATTCCAGGTGGGATATTTCACCGTGAACCCGGACGCCGGCGAGGGCTCTGTCGATTGGCAATGGCTGGCCGAACGGCCCGCGGTCGAGGAACAGGGCTGCGTAAGGCGCTTGCAGTTTGCTCAGCCGCTGCGCGTGGTGATGAACAGCAGGATCAGCCAGGGCGTGATCTTCAAGCCGGAAGGGAACTAGGGCGGCGACGCGATTTCTGGATCGTTAGCGGATCACGTGGATTCGCACTCCCAGTCTAAGCTTCTTCCAGGATCGATCCGCCGTGTAGACCGGCGCCTTCAATGCCAGCCCGAGCGCCAGGCACGCCCGGTCTCCCAAAGACAACCCAAACGCACGGGTCTCGGGGATCATGCTGCCCGCGGTCTTGGCGTGGTAGGCGGTGAAGGGGATAACTTCTTCAACCGGACTCAAGGCGGCCGCCCATGCGGTCTCGGGGCTAAGGCCCCGGTCTACCAGCTTGGTTTGAACCTCTGCGAGGTTCACCGTGCTGCTCGCAGCGATGCTTAACAACTGGGGCGTTAGCTTGTCGGCGCCAGGTTCTCGATTGAGTATGGCCAAAAGCGCAGATGCATCGAGCACAATCCTACTCACGCTTGGCCGCCTCGCGCCGTTCAGCGATCAACTCATCGACGAGAGAGACTCCGGGCTTGACGTACTTTCGTACATGCCTCTGCGCCCGCTCGATGCGGCGTTTCATGGTTGTGATCCGCAGTTCGTCCTCTTCAATGCTCAAGATAAGCTCGTCACCTGGATTGATACCGAGCGCTTTGCGGAAGGAAGCCGGTATTACGACACGGCCGTTTTCGTTGACACGCAGTCTGGTTTCTGTATTCATGTCATGCCTCAATGTAACTGACATCATTATAGAGGAATGTCATATAATTATCAATATGACAAATACGTGAGATTGGGCCAGGAAGCATCGGGCGACTATTCGGGCAATGCATGGGATGGAGCGACGCTGTTCGCTTCGGAGAAGCGGTTGGTCTTTCAAGTCCTGTGTTGTTCCACGCACAAACGAGGGGAGCCTCTACTAGTAAAAATAATAGCGGCGCGATTCTGCCCCAGATGCGGGATTGATATGACTCTTAGTTCACGGGAGTCTCAAAAAAATTGCGAGTCTCATCAGTGTGCAAGAAGTTGCAAACAAGAGCTGACTGCACAAAGCGACGGCAAATCCGGTGGGAAGCAGCCTTTGATTCGGAAGTATGTGCAAGTTTCTGCAGTACTCAAGTAAATCGCTGCCGGCGCAAAAAAAAACATTTGCTGCTGACATCAGAGAGTTGAAACCGTTATACAATCGTGCCCCTTCCTGAAAGATGAGGAAAGGGAAATCTGAACCCACTCATCGCTGAAGACAGAAATGCAAATTGCCGTTGCACGACAATCCGAGAATGAGGAGAACACCGTGATACGAAGACTGAGTACATTTGTGTTAACGCTCGTCGCGCTTGTGTCATTCGTGAATGTTGGCCATGCGCAACAGCCCTTAATGACGCGGCATACGCGAGAAGAAGTTGCCAGCCGAGCAGTTCCTCTCGTCGGCCACATGTCCGCCACGCAGAATCTACGCATCGTCCTTGTTCTGCAGCACCGCAACCAGTCAGAATTGGACCAGTTGTTAAGCGATCTCTATGATTCCTCCAGCCCCTCCTACCGCCACTTCCTGACCGTGGAGCAGTTCACTGAAAAGTTCGGGCCCACCCGCGAGGACTATGAAGCCGTAAAGAGCTGGGCGAGGCAGAACGGACTTCGGATTGAAAGCACTTCGCGCAATCGCATGATCCTGCCGGTCAGTGGATCGGTGCAGAATATCGAGAAGGCCCTGCACGTGACGATGGGCGTCTATCAGCATCCGACCGAAAACCGTACTTTCTTCGCTCCGGACCGGGAACCCATGCCGAATACTCCCGTCCGCCTGTGGAGCATCGGCGGCCTCGACAATTTCTCGAGACCGACACCGCAGTTCGTACGTCGTGATGCTAATACCCTTCAACCAGACGGCGTGATCGATAACGCCACCACGGGATCCTGCCCGGGGAAATCCTTCTGCGGCAGCGATATGAGAGCTGCGTATTACGGCGGCACGGCCCTCACCGGCGCCGGCCAGTCCGTCGGCTTGTTTGAGTTCATTGGCACCGATCTGACTGACCTGACCACGTACTATACAAACGCAGGCCAAATCAATAACGTGCCTGTCACGCTCAAGTCGGTCGACACGCAAAGCACGAGCTGCAAGGAACCCACTTGCGACGATACCGAACAAACCCTGGACATGACGCAGGCGCTCGGAATGGCGCCGGGCATGTCCAGCCTGGTGATGTACATCGGAACCGGCGGCCTAGCGGGGCAAACCCTCGACGACGCCGGCATCCTGAACGGAATGGCCACGGCGAGCCCGCTGAACGCTCAGTTGAGCTGCTCGTGGGCGTGGAAACCAGCGGACGCCAGCACCGACGACCCCTTCTTCCTGGAGTTCGCGGCGCAGGGGCAGAATTTCTTTAACGCCTCGGGCGACAGCGGCAACTGGGCGCATGCCTCCTTCGTTTGGCCGGCCGACGATGTGAATGTTGTGTCAGTCGGCGGCACAGACTTAACTACAACCGGTGCGGGTGGCGCCTGGAGTACGGAGACGGGCTGGGTGGACGGTGGCGGCGGCATTACGCTAAATAATTTCGCCATTCCCTCCTGGCAGGTGACCGCGGCCGCAGGCTGCGCCAAGTGTTCCCAAACCCTGCGCAACGGCCCCGATGTTTCGGCCAACGCGAATTTCACCTTCTACGTTTGCGCCGACCAAACTGCCTGCACGGAAAACCTGTACGGTGGAACCAGTTTTGCGGCGCCGATGTGGGCCGGCTTCCTGGCTCTGGTCAATCAACAGGCCGTGGCGAACGGGAACCCGGTTCTCGGCTTCGTCAACCCGGCTCTCTACGCAGCCTACTCGAGTTCGTCCTACGACTCCGACTTCCACGACATCCTCACTGGAGGTAACACTCTCGGCGCGACTGTAGGGTACGATCTGGCGACCGGCATCGGCAGCCCACAGGCGGCTTTGATCGATGTACTGGCCGGAGCTCAGACCAGCGGTTTCAGCCTTTCCGCCTCGCCGAATACAGTTTCGGTGGCGCAAGGCAGCGCCGGAACCTCCACCATCACCAGTACGACGACCGGTGGATTTAATTCTGCAGTTACTTTGTCGGCGAGCGGCCAGCCAACAGGCGTGACCGTAGCCTTCAACCCAACGTCCATTACCGGTACGGGTACCTCCACCATGACGATAACGGTGGGCGCAACCACGGTACCCGGTACCTATCCCATCACGGTGACTGGAACCTCCGGCAGCACCACGGAAACCACTACGGTCACCCTGACAGTTACCGGGACGACTGGCAGTTTCACGGTGACCGACTCGCCCAAGACCTTGACCGTAGCTCGGGGTGCCACAGGACTGTCGAAGATCACCACGGCAGTCTCCGGCGGCTTTAACGCGGCGATCTCGTTGACGGCGTCTGGACAAGGCAACGGCGTGAAGGTGACGTTCAACCCCAGCACCATCGCGGCGCCAGGCTCGGGACACGCCGGGATGCAAGTCAAGGTGGCTGCAACTGCCAAGACTGGATCCCGTACGATCACGATCACCGCTAAGGGCGGAGGCGTGACACAAACTGCGATTCTCACCCTGACTATCAAGTGATGTCTTACAGGGTTTCGCTGCTGCCTCGGCAGTCAGCGACTCGAAGCCCGGACCGAACAAGGTCCGGGCTTTTTTCCTTTCAGCAAGCTGCTCCGCAAGACAAACAGGTTCTGCGGATTGAGCCTCTGGGTGAGTGACACACGGCGCTTTTTGTGCGGTGCGCCGCTTCGGCAGGATTCACCGAAAATGCGATAAAACCCATAGTTTGCAGGAACTTGCAACAAATCCGCACTTTGCCAGAAATCGTCCGCACAGGGAACTGTGATCTCAATCACAGCCTCCCCATCGGCCTCCGAACACAATCGTCTAGTGAGGAAGCCGTCATTTCTCACGCCTGGGGGCCACTTGTTCAAAATCATCCACGCAGAATTCCTCGCGCCCGGAGTCAAACGCTTCGTCATCGAGGCGCCTCGCATTGCTCGCAAACAGAGGCCCGGACAGTTCGTCATTCTTCGCATTTACGAAGAGGGCGAGCGCATCCCGGTGACCATTGAGAACTCCGATCCGGAGCGAGGCACGGTCAATATCGTCGTGCAATCGGCGGGAAAGACGACGCAGTTGCTGAACTCGCTGAATACCGGTGATCAGATTCTTGATGTGGTCGGGCCGCTGGGGAAGCCTTCCGAGATCGCGAACTACGGCACGGTGGTCGTGATCGGCGGCGGGGTCGGGACGGCAATGGCTTATCCCACGGCCGCCGCTCTGAAGCGAGCTGGGAATCGCGTGATTTCGATCGTGGGCGCGCGCAACAAGGAATTGGTCATCCTCGAGGCAGAGATGCGGGCGGTGAGCGACGCGTTAATGATCACTACCGACGATGGCAGCTATGCCGACAAGGGGTTCGTCACCGACAAGCTACGCCAGTTGATCGAGAACGGTACGCGCATCGACATGGTTGTGGCGGTGGGTCCCATCGTGATGATGAGGGCGGTCGCCGAGATGACGCGCAAGGAAAACATCCACACCGTCGTCAGCCTGAATCCGATCATGATCGATGGCACGGGAATGTGCGGCGGCTGCCGCGTTTTGATCGATGGCAAGAGTGAGTTCGCCTGTGTCGATGGCCCCGAGTTCGACGCGCACAAGGTCGATTTCGCAGTATTGGTGCAACGCAACTCGATGTACCGCGACGCCGAGCAGCGCTCGCTCGCGGACTACCACCGCTGCCGGACAGAATCGGCGAATCGAGAAGTGGAAGCCGCCGTTGTCGCAATTCCGACCGGACGGCAAGGAGAGCAACGATGAGCCCCACCGTGAAGAAGTCGGTCAACCCCTTGCCTATGAAGGAGCGGATGAAGGTGCCGCGCCAACTGATGCCCGAGCAGGCCGCTGAGGAGCGCGCCCACAATTTCAACGAAGTAAATCTCGGCTACAGTCCGGAACTGGCTCAGCAAGAGGCCCTGCGTTGCCTGGAGTGTGCCAAACCCACGTGTACCGACAACTGCCCGGTCGGTGTGAAGGTCAAAGAATTCGTCGAGCTGATCGTAGTTGGTGACTTCCTCGGCGCGGCCGCGAAGATTCGTGAGGACAATGTTCTGCCCGCCGTGACTGGACGCGTTTGCCCGCAGGAAGATCACTGCGAAGGCAAGTGTCTGTTGTCGAAGAAGGTGAAGCCGCTAGGCATTGGCTATTTGGAACGCTTTGTCGCGGACTATGAAAAGCGCATGGGAACGCATGTGGTGCCGAGCGTTCGGCCGACAGGAAAGAAAGTTGCCGTGGTCGGCAGCGGGCCCTCGGGGCTGACAGTTGCCGGCGATCTCATCCAGAAAGGCCACAATGTGCGCGTGTTCGAAGCGCTGCACGAACTCGGAGGCGTGCTGGTGTATGGCATTCCCGAGTTCCGCCTGCCCAAGCAGATCATCCGCGAGCAACTCGACTACATGCGCGAGATGGGAGTTGAGTTTGAGACCGACGTGGTTGTCGGCCGTACCGTGACCATCGATGAACTTATCGAGGAAGAGGGCTACGACGCGGTGTACATCGGCACTGGCGCGGGGCTGCCGCAGTTTATGAATATTCCCGGCGAGCATTTCAACGGGGTCTATTCCGCCAATGAATTCCTGACGCGCATCAACTTGATGAAGGCCTACAAGTTCCCGACTTACGACGAGCCCATGCTCGATCTGCAGGGAAGAGACGTGGCCGTGATCGGCGGAGGCAATACGGCGCTGGATGCGATTCGGTCCGCTCTGCGTCTGGGCGCACGCAAGGCGTATGTGATCTATCGCCGTAGCGACGCGGAGATGCCGGCCCGTGCCGAAGAAGTTCACCACGCGCGCCAGGAAGGGATCGACTTCCAGATGTTGACGGCTCCGGTCGAGTTCCTCTCGGACGGCAAGGGATGGCTCACCGCTGCGCGCTGTGTCCGCATGGAACTGGGCGAGCCGGATGCGTCCGGTCGCCGGCGCCCGGTGCCCATGCAGGGCTCGGAGTTCGACCTGCCGCTGTCGGTGGCGATCATCGCGATCGGCACCAGCGCTAATCCGATCGTGCAGAGTACTACACCGGGATTAGGCACGAATAAGCGGGGGTACATTCAGGCGAGCGAGGAAACGCAACGCACGACGCGCAAGGGCGTGTTTGCGGGAGGGGACATCGTGACGGGTAGCGCCACGGTGATTCTGGCGATGGGCGCCGGGCGGCGGGCGGCGAAGTCAATTCACGACTATCTGACGAACGGCGAGTGGTAAGGAAGGAAAGGTTTCAAAGTTTCAAAGTCTCAAAGGTTTCAAGGTCACAACAAAACTCGTGAACTTTGAAACCTTAAGACTTTGAAACCTTGCTTTATTCAAAGCTGACTTCAATATACGTGTCAGTTCGCGCCCAGACCAACGGAATCCGTGCCATCCAATACTTGCGGTTGATTGCCTGGCGAGCCCGGGCGTGTTCTTCTGGCGGCAGAATGCGCGCTATCGCGGGAAACTCCGGTCCAGTCACTTTTCCACGAATGGTGCACGGAGCCACGCGCACTTGCGGATTGTTGCGAATCCGCTTTGTCTTCCCCATGTCGCTGCGCGTCATCACGTAAAGTTTCCCATCTTCCTCGCCAAACCACACGGGAGTAGCGACTCCCGCGCCGGTTTTGCGAAGTGTTGTGAGGGAGATATATTTCTTACCTCGTAGAGGGTCGGGAATCGCGCTCGGCCTGCCGGGAGTCACACTCGGAGCATCCATAGGCTTGTTAAAATCTCGCACACGCACGGGCTTACCTGCGTCGAGCGTGTACTCAGCTCCCATGATTACATCACGAAAGTCTCTCCCGAGTTTCTTTATCTGTTGATCGAGAAGCTTCAGATTGCCGCGAGAGCTAAAAGCCACGCACCGCAAAAGACGTGGGCTCGCAGGTTCACTCGTGTGAATCTCAGCAGACTGCAGTTTTGCCAGGGCCTGTTCTCTTTCTGCCTCGTTGAAATGTAGTGAAACCCAGCGCACAACGTCGTCCGGAAGTTCCATCCTATTTCACCTTCTCGCTCCTGAACGATTATTGCAAAACCTGTCGTTCGGAGCAGTTTTCTTGCGCGTCACGGTCTGGCCCAGGTGACTCCAGCCCTTGCATCTCCTGTCGTCTCTGGTACGCAGCCCGTTTCCGCCAATTGCTCCGATCACGCTTTATGTGTTACAAGCCTGAACATGCGTAAATGGATGAAAGATCGATTGCAGCGCCGCAAGAAGAAAGCCCCGGAGCAGGGAAGTCAGGCGGCGCCTCCGCCACTGCAGCCGGCTTATTTCGATGCGGAGCAAGTCCCGAGCACACCGGCAGCGCCAACTCACATTGAATCTGGGCGTCACGAGTCGAGTCCGAATGAGGCAGAAGTTCCTACAGCCTCTGAACCCGAGTTTGAAGCGCAACCCCCTCGCGAGGAATCGGCGGGCGCTGTCGGGCAGTCGCGTTCGTCCGCTGGTGGTGAAGGCCAGCGCGGACGTGGACGCCGTCGCCGCGGTGGCCGCGGGCGCGGTGGGCGCGGTCGCGAGCAAGCCGTCGCACAGGCGTTCACTCCCGCTGCCGCGAAGGGCGTTGTCCCCGACCTGCCGGGGTCGGAGGAAGCGGCGCCGGAAGACGGAGCGACCGAAGAACGAGCTCTGGAAACAGCTGAACCCGAAGCTGAGGCCGCGCCGCAAGCGCCCCGCGTTCCGGCCGCCGCGCCCGCAGCAGCGGCGCGTCCGCCGAAGGGCATCGTCGTTCTTGCGATCGGGCTCCCGGGTTCCGGCAAGAGTTCGTGGTTCAAGCGCCACAATGTGGTCCCGCTTTCCAGCGACTTGATTCGCTCGCTTCTGTTTGACGACGTGCGCGAACAGCGCTTTCAGGATCTGGTGTTTTCCAACCTGCGATCCATGCTCAAGGCGCGGCTCATCGCCAAGCGTCCCATGAATTACGTGGACGCCACGAACCTGACGCCGCAGGAGCGCCAGCACTGGATCAAGCTGGCCAAGGATTACAACTACGAAGTCCACGCCGTGTTCTTCGATGTTCCGCTCGACATCTGTGTTGAGCGCCATCAGCGCCGTGATCGCGTGGTTCCCGAAGACATCATGCGCCGCATGGCTGCCAAGCTAAAGGCGCCAGCGTTTGAGGAAGGCTTCGCGAAGATCACGGTGGTCCGGGTGAAGAAGAAAGAATAGCGGCTAGGGTTCTCCTTCGGTCAGTTTCCGGATCGTCTCATCCGCCGTTTCCCTGTCTCCGGGGATCGTGTAGGTAATCGTCTGTTGATTGGCGCTGTGCATCAATTCCTCAATTTCTTCGGGACGCATCGGCATCCCGAAACCTGCCCCCATCAAAAGCGGAAGACACAACAGCAGCATGCGCAGCCGGCGCTTGATAGACACGACATCCTCCCCGGCGGGCACCCGGGCCGCAGCGCAAAGAACGCATTCTGCGGCCGGGACCCTTGCCTGATCTTGTAAGTTGGTTTTATTTGAGCTACTTCAGATCAGCGGATCAGCGACCGGAGGAGGTCGCGAGGCAACAACGGGCGGGCACGCGAGGGTAGGGATTCCACTTTCGTCCGGTTGCCGTTCGGACCAAGCGATAGAGACCGCGCCGACGACGAATAAGAGTGGAACGAGAATGGCCCAGAACAGGCCGGCAGAAACAGGCGTCAACGCGGCAAGCAACACAGCCACGAGACAGAAGCACGCGAACAGTTTGCGCAAGGAGATCCTTGATATCAGCCGGACGCTTCCATCTTATACCGGAAGGGGCTTCTCAACCCTTCAAGTGCGGCAGCAGTTCTTTGAAGGCCGCTGACAAAGACGACCGCATCAGTTCATAAATCATCATCTCGGTCGACGAGATCACTGCGCCCGCCGCTCGCATGCGTTCGAGGCCGATCTTCCAGTTCCACTCCGCGCGTGAACTGACAGCGTCCGACGCTACGTGAACCAAATATCCCTCGCGTAGCGCTCCCAGCGCGGTTTGCGTCACGCAGATATGGCTCTCCATCCCGCAGAGCAACAGTGTATTGCGGTTTCCCGGCAGGCGCTTGAGGAGGCTGCAAAACACGGCGCTGCCGAAGCAGGAGAATAGTGTTTTGTCGATCGCTTTGGTCCCGGCCAGCAGGGAACCGATCTCAGGCACGGTTCCTCCGAGCCCCTTCGCATACTGGGTGCTGACCAGCGTTGGAATCTTCAGGATCGTGGCGGCGCGGATCAAAAGCTGTGCGTTCCGCACCAGTTGCTCTTTCTGAAAAATCGGCGGCAGCAGTTTCTCCTGGATGTCGATCACGACCAGCGCACACTGCTCGGCCTCCAGCGGACGGCGGGCCATCTCGGCATACTCCGCGGCGGGGTGAATGGAATCGAGGGTGGTAGCCATGACTGCTCCTGTTGGGAAAATACAATCATCCGATTCTACCGCTTCAAGAGAGTCGGGCTTGCAGAAGTGAAATCAGGTAGGGGGCTGTTTTGAAATCTTTTCATTTTGAGAGCCTTCGAAACAGGTCAGTCAATCCGAAGGCGAGAGCGGCAAAGTCGAATATGGCGAATATTGGACGCAGCCATGCCGCTACTGGCCAATGACGACCGCGAGTTGTTCCCCGGCCAGTTACCGCCCCTTCGAGGAGGGTGATTGCAATAGCCAAGCACATGATGTCCAGCCACGGGATGTCAAAACTAAGCAGCGACAGAGACATTGGACCGATCCAATAGTCCCACCGATTCCTCCAGACTCCAAGCGTGATCTGTGAGACCAGCTTTCATCGCGGGGAGTCACGCAAGGTTTGATGGCTAAGAAACTCAAAACAGCCCACTACCGAAATCCGCTCTTTGCGAACGTCGATGTGCCGCGTTGGATAATCGGTTTCGGTTGACCCCGCCTCGCTCTCAACCATAAAATGAAAGTGCGCTTGCAGCTTCGGCTGCAAGCAAGGAACTGCCCCCTCGTTCAACGGCTAGGACACCTGCCTCTGGAGCAGGTTATCGGGGTTCGAATCCCTGGGGGGCAGCCAAATCGTTTCCTCTGCTCGTTCCTTCTCTCGTAACGTCCACAAAGTTTGGCGTTTTCCGCCCAGACCCATATACTTCCTCGACCTGAAGTTCAATTGGCTCCAGCGGTCAGCGCTTGAATCCTCATGAATCAATCTCCCAGAGACAACGATTCCCAGCTTCATCGAGGACTGACGCTCGCCCCCACGATTTCTCTGGTTGTGGGAGCGGTGATTGGCACCGGAGTCTTTCTCAAAGCGACCGTGATGGCGCAGACTGTGGGGTCGCCGAGCCTGGTGCTCTGGGCTTGGGGCCTGGCTGGCCTGCTCTCGATGGCAGGTGCACTCACCTATGCAGAACTAGGCGCGCTTCTGCCACATGCGGGCGGCGAATATGTTTACTTGTTGGAAGCCTATGGCGAAGGTCCTGCGTTTCTCTTTGGATGGATGAGATTCGTGATGGGATCCGCCGGATCGATTGCCAGCCTGGCCGTGGGGCTTCGCTACATTTCTCGCCGCCATCCTACCGATTAATTACGTCTGGGCAGAATATCCCTACCATGCGTTTGGCCAGTCTTTGGTCTGGCGATTTGGAACACAACAGGCGTTAGCGTTGGGTGTAATCATCCTGCTCTCAGCGCTGAACTGTGGCCGCGTGGTGCTGGGCGGGCAGGTGCAACTCTGGTTGACGATTCTGAAAGTTGCGGGCATCGCCATTCTCGTCGGCGGCATTCTCTTCTTCTCGAAGGCAGGCGGACTGGCCAATCTGGCTCGTCCGGCGGGCGTCAGGCCTTGGTCCGGGTTTGCTGCGTTCGGAACCGCCATGCTTGCGGCTCTGTGGGCCTACGAAGGCTGGAATCAGATGCCGATGTGCGCTGGGGAAGTGCAGAACCCAAGCCGCAACGTGCCGCGAGGTCTGATCATCGGCACCGGGCTGGTGGTGGTGATTTATTGCGTGGCCAACTTCTCGTATTTTTATGCGCTTCCATTCTCCGAGGTTTTGACTTCGAACTCCACCACCTATCGCGACGCGCTGCCGGTCGCCGCCAAGGCCGCGACCACTTTTCTCGCCAGGTATGGCGCGACGTTTATCTCGCTGGTGTTTGTGATGTCCACTCTGGGTGCGCTGAACGGGACCATTCTCTCTTCAGCCCGAGTGCCGTATGCGATGGCGCGCGACAAGCTGTTCTTTGCACCCTTTGGCCGCGTCAGTGGGGCGACTCACGTCCCAGTATTCTCGATTGTGTTGCAGGGGATCTGGGCGAGTTTGCTGGCAATCTCAGGAACCTATGATCAGCTGACCGACTGCGTAGTGTTCGCTTCGTGGATCTTTTACGCGCTGGTCACGACTTCCGTCTTCGCGCTTCGGCGGAAGATGCCCGGTGTGGAACGGCCTTACAAGACGCTGGCGTATCCATTTCTGCCGTTGGTGTTTGTGCTGGTCGCGTGTTGGCTGGTCTGGAACACGATCCACACACGGCCGCTGGAATCCACTGTGGGCTTGGGCCTGATCGCCACCGGTCTTCCTCTCTATTTCTACTTCCGCAAGTCGCGCGGGGGAACTGCGCCGACCGCTGGCGCCAACCAGTGATTACTTCGTGCGCCGTTGCTTGCGATTCGTTTTCTTCGGGCTCGATTTTCGGGAGCTGGATTTCTTTTGCGGAGCATAGGCGATGCAATCGGCCTCAATCAACATTCCAGGCAACTGCCGCAAGTCACTTCCCACAGTCGTGCGCACTGGGTAGGGAGCAGAAAAACGGCGTGCGTACACCGCGTTGTAGCGCGCAAACAGGGCAGTGTCACTGAGATGCACGGTCACCTTGACGACGTCCGCGAGGGTGGCATGATCGGCGGCGAGAACAGACTCCATATTGCTGATGACTTGTTCGGTCTGCGCTTCAATCGTGTCGCCCGACAGCTTGCCGGTTCTGGAATCGACCGGACCGGTTCCGGTCACGAAGATGAAGTCTCCAGCGCGCCAGCCCTGTGAGTACGCCCCCTGCGGCGCCGCTCCGCGCTCAGTCTGAATCACGTATTTCGCCATGGTGCCTCCCGGTCCTTCCACTTCCTATTTCACCCCGCGCTATCAAACTCTATGTCCGCAGTCCTCGCGCGCGCACCCGCCACACCACTTCGACCCGTTCACTCCGGAACCCGATGATCTCGTCGTTGAGATTGGCGCAGGTACAAGCGTGGTAGGGGTAGAAGCGGATCTTTTCTCCGAGTTTCACGTCGTCGTCGGCGCGCGCCATCCCGTGTTCTTCGTTGAGCCGCTGTACAAAGATTCGCCGGTCGACGGCCCGCGCGATGGCAGCGGGAACAGCGCGGCCGGTGCCGACTCCGCCAGTATCCCCGCTGAAAGTCTTCGTGCCGCCGTCGATGGTGAGACGGTCGCTTCCGTTCGTGCTCGCCACCGTGCACAGAACCGATAGCGCCAGTTGGTCTTCGCTGGCAATGCCACTGTCCAGTTGCATCAGGTCGTTGAAAACATAGTTGCCGGCGCGCACTTCCGTGACTCCGAGAACTTCCGCGACCCACTTGCCGGTGGGTGTGCTGCCGGCTGTGATCTCGCCGACCTCGATGCCGCCAGCTCTCAGCCGGTTCGCAACTTCCACCAGTAATTGCCCTTCGGCGTGCCCAGCATCTTTCGGGTTGGGTGCTCCGGGAAAACTGCCGGAGCGGTAGGTGGTGAGGCCTGCGAAGTGCAGTCCCGGCAGCGATTTTATTTTGGCTGCCAGGCGCTCGATCGCAGCCTGGTCGTCGGAGGGAATTCCGCCTCGGTGGAGCCCGCTGTCGATATCCACGTGTACGCGGATTGTTGCGCCCGCCTCGGAGGCGGCCTTCGACAATCCGCGAGCGGCTTCCTCCGAATCGCAGTTCACCGTCAGGCTTCGGACTCGCGCCGCCAGCGCGGCGAGGCGCCGCCACTTCACCTCTCCGACGACTGGGTATGCAATACAGATGTCTTCAATCCCCGCTTCTGCAAAGGGTTCCGCTTCGCTCACCTTGGCGCAGACGATTCCTCGAGCCCCGGCGGTAATCTGCATGCGCGCGATTTCCGGGATCTTGTGGGTCTTAATGTGGGACCGAAACTGAACTTTGCACTTGTCCGCGTGGGCTTGCCATTCGCGGATGTTCTTCTCCAAACGGTCGAGATCGATCAGGGTTGTGGGGGTGTCCAGATCGTAGATGGAAGACCCTTGCTTTGGGTGAGATGAAGCCAACTTGGTTCTCCGCGTTCAGATTTCGGCGTTCCTAGGATACAGTCTTACGCAGGCGCCGGGGAATCCTTCGTCAGACTCACGGTGATTTTCAGTAGCGGCCTGCCGTGCCATCCGTTACCATCTCACTTCGAGGACCGCTCCACACTCACTCGTGGAATGCTTCCTCGCAGCCATCGAACCCAATGCGCACGAATCGCCAACGGTCCCTTCTCAGTGCAATCGCCTTGATCCTTGTTCTGTCTGCTCCGGGCGCCTTCGCCAAGAGCAGCACTCAAATTGTAGTGGTCCCGGTTGCCAACATGTACTCCGGACCGAGCGACCAGACCGATGTTGTGTCTCAGGCGATTTACGGGAGCAACGTGACTCTGCTGACCGCTCGCGGCGAGTGGTGCAGAATTCAAACGGCCGACCATTACAAGGGATGGGTTCCGAGCAGACATCTTCGCCTCGTGCAGAGCGGTGCCGGCTACGCGACGGTAGGCATGGTCGTTCAGGTCGAGAGTCTTTTCGCCAATCTTTATCGCGAGCCAGACGTAACCAAGCACAAGCCTGTCATCACCATCCCCTTCGAATCGCGACTGGAAGCGATGCCCGACGACGCAAGCGATAAAAAAAAGACATCCGGGAAGGGAAGCCACGAAGGTTGGTTGCAGGTTCGACTTCCTGACAAGCGCAGTGAGTGGATCCAGTCAAGCGATGTTGTCACCGACCCGAAGCCGTTGTCGATTCCCGAATCCATCGAACTGGCGAAACGCTTCATCGGCATTCCTTATCTATGGGGAGGCACGTCGAGCTTTGGCTTCGACTGCTCCGGCTTCACGCAAATGCTGGTGCGGGCTCGCGGCTTCAACATGCCGCGCGACGCCGACAAGCAAGCGGAGTGGACTGGCATGGTCGCGGTGGATCGGCAAAACCTGGAGCCCGGCGACTTGCTCTTCTTCGGCTCTTCACCCCGCAAGATCGATCACACCGGAATGTACATCGGCGACGGGCAATTCATTCAGGACACGACCAATGGGCATCCGGTTGTCCAGATCAGCCGGCTCAACGACGAACCGTGGACTCACCTTCTCGTTGCCAGCCGGAGAGTGAAGTGATCGGCATTCTTCCCGGGTGCAACGTTACCACGCTGCCCGTCGCATGGTCCCGCGGACAATCGGGAAAAGTACGTTAGACTTACCAGCCGGAATCCGCATGCCTCCAACTCTCGACGCCCTCCTGACCAGCCTCGAAGCCGCGAAAGGCCGTTTCGGGCGGGGCGCAAGCGCCCACACGCAGACTCTTCTCGAGCAACTGGCACGCCACCAGTTTCGCGATGCCAAGTCGCTGATTCGCTTTCACGAGAGTCTGTTGTTTCTGCGAGCTTTTCCGCAATCGCGGGCGGTGGTCGCGAAGATTGAACAACTGCTGGACACATTCCATAAGCGGGTCGAGAAACTCCGTGAACTCGGAGTTGACATGTCGGTGTTCGACGACTTCGATACTTCCGGCATCGCGGGCACAACCATGCAGGATGCGCTCAACTTCGACGCCGCGCGCTGGCTGGCGCGCCGCATTCCACGCAATGTTGAGATCGCGTGGGATGACTATGAGGAAGAACGCGCGATGGGATCTACCTGGCCGCGTTTCATTCCTTTGCTCTCGGAAGATGCCGACGTGGAAGCAAACATCCCTTGGCGCAGCTGGCTCGACAGTGCAAGGGGGCGTGAGCGGTATCTCGAATGGCTGATTCGCCGCTTCGAACAGTTGCCGGTCTCTAATCGCCAGCGTGCGGAACTGTACGATTCGTTGCGTATCCCACTGCGCTGGCGCCTGGAGAATCTGAAGATCTCGCGCAGTCGCAACTGGACGCAGCCGAGGCAGTTCTACTATCACGGCGCGCCGCTACTTGTCCGGAGCCAAGTGTCGCTGACGCGCGAACTCGCTCAACCGGCTCCGCGTCTGGCAAGAGTCTCGCGTCGCGAAGGCCAGTCTGTCATGGACAACATCCGGGCGGTGATGGCTGTGCGTTATCGCGAACTCTACGGCACGACGCTGGGCGATCCCAACTCCGTTGTGCGCGCCCGGCTCGGCCGCGGTGTGGTCATGTATTTCTGGAACCTGCCAGCTGACCGGCGGTTGCCGTTGCGCGCCTACGTCGCGGGATTCACTCTCAAGAACGGGGTTCCGATCAACTACATCGAAGCCATCGGTCTATGCGAATGGATCGAGGTGGGCTTCAACACGTTCTACACCTACCGGCAGGGCGAAACCGCCTGGATCTATGCGCAGGCTCTGCGTTGCCTGTGCGCGTTCACCGGAGCGACCACGATCTCGGTCTATCCGTATCAGATCGGACAGAACAATGACGAAGCACTCGACTCCGGTGCCTTCTGGTTTTACCGCAAGTTGGGCTTCCGCTCGGGCAGCAGTGATCTGGAGCAACTTGCCAGGCGGGAAGAGCAGAAGATCGCGGCGAACCCGCAATACCGCACGCCGAAGAAAACGCTGAGGCGGCTGGCGGAAGCGCATGTGTTCTATGAGGTGGGGCGCGTTGATCCCTTGTCGACCGACTCTCAGGTCCTGGCCTCCCGCGCGCCGTCCGCGCCGGGAGCATGGGACACGTTCTCGACGCGCAATCTGGGTTTGCGGGTAAACCGGCGGATGGCGCGCGAGTTCGGGGGAGATAGTCAGCGCATCTGTCGCGCGTCGGTGATCGACGTAGGCCGCGCGTTGGGCATCAACTTGTCCCGCTGGACTTCGGCGGAGCGACAGGCATTCGAGAACTGGTCACTGGTGTTGGCGCTGATTCCTGACCTGAGCCGCTGGACGCCGCAAGAGAAGAAGGACACGGCCAAGATCATCCGCGCCCAGGCGGGACCCAACGAGATGCGCTACCTCCGCCTCACGCGACATCATCTGCGGCTGCGCAAAGAACTTCTGCGGTTGGGGTCGAACCGATAACTTCGTGGTTAAGGGGGACAGCTACTCTATTTCGTGCCGCACCTTCTTAGAGAGTTTCTCCAACTTTTTCAAGTTTTCGTCGAGGTCTTTGACCAGCATCCCCTGTTGTAGTTTCTGCAGATCCGACTGAACGGAGCTACTCAAGGCGGATAATTCGTTGGCGTCGTGGTGAAGCGCCGCAAGCCGGGCTGCTCTGAGGTTGGGCGCAGGCGAGGCAGATACTTGTGAAATCTGTTCCTCGCGCTGCGCGACGCTTTGGTTGATACGCCCCTGCATACTGGTGTGTTGGCTACTGGCCGGGAGCGAAAGAATGAACAGTAGAAGAAAAGCGTAGCGGGCGGGCATGGGAACCTCCCTCAGGCAACGTCCTAATTGGACGAAATTGTACTCCCGCCTGAGGATGATAAGCATAAAGCACGGGAGATGAGGGAGGTCGACGGATTGTTGCTTGACGCTATTTAGCGAAATAGCTAAAACCGATCTGAGGTGTAGTGTGTGACGGAAAGTCCCCCGCAGTTCGGTTCAGCGTCCGAATCGATCGCGCACCCCATCCTGCTCTACGACGGTGTTTGCGGGCTGTGCAACCGGCTAGTGAAGTTCGTCTTGCGGCGGGATCCGGCGGGGATGTTTCGATTTGCCTCCCTGCAGAGTGGGTTCGCAGGGACTGTTCTCGCGCGGCATGGGGCGGATACACGGGATCTCGATACTGTTTACGTCGTCGTGAATTGCGATCTGGCCGATGAACATCTGTTGTCTCGGTCGGATGCTGTTGTGTTTATCCTCCGACACCTGGGAGCAGCCGAGCTTCGCTCGGCCCGTCCGGGTCTGAGACCCGGACCCACACAAGCAACACCAATTCCCGGATCTTTATTCTGGCGGCTGTCCGGAATCGTTTTGCAGGTGGTTCCCCGACCGCTTCGCGAATGGGGATACAGAATGGTCGCACGCAACCGATACCGCATCTTCGGGCGCTACGACACTTGCCCAATACCCACCGAAGACACTCGTTCTCGTTTCCTGGCTTAGGCCCGGCGCTCCCTGCCAGACTCGATGGCAACACCCTCGCTCACGATCAGCCCAATCAGTTCGTCCATTTGATCTTCTGTCATCGTGGGATTCATGCAGGTGAACTTGAGAGCCTGGCGGTTGTGGACCCGCGTGTGGCCAATGACTGCCAGTCCGCGATCAAAGAGACGCTGGCGGAGAGCGGCGTTGATCTGGTCCGAATCAACTGCTGCCTGAGACGGCATGTAGCGAAAGACGACCGTGCTCAGTTGCGGTTCGGACAAGAGTTCGAGCCGCGGGGTATCCCGGATGACTCGCGCTGAGTGCCGAGCGAGTTCGACGGTCCGGTCAATCATGGCGGCGAGTTTGTCGCGGCCGAGCGTTTGAAACGAAATCCATAATTTCAGAGCGTCGAAGCGGCGGGTGGTGAGCAGGGAAGTCGTCACCAGGTTGGGAATGCCTTCCTCTTCGTGAGCCTCGGGGTTGAGGTAGTCGGCGTTCAGCTTGATGGAGTCGAAGTGGCGGGAGTTGCGCAGCAGGAATGCGCTGCACGGAATCGGCTGCCAGAAGAGTTTGTGAAAGTCGATGCCGAGTGAGTCAGCGGATTCAATGCCCTTTAGCTTGACGCGATGCTGAGCGGAGAAGAGCAGAGCGCCGCCGTAAGCCGCGTCCACGTGAAGCCATGCGCCCGCCGCTTGCGCGAGGGAGGCTAGCTCCGGAATGGGATCGACCGAACCGAAGTCGGTTGTGCCCGCGGTCGCGACGATGGCCAGAGGAAGCAAACCTGCGGCGTGACTGGTCTGAAGAGACTCCTGCAGGGCTGCGGGACTCATGCGGAAGTTCTCATCCACGGCGACTCGCACCACAGCGTCGGTTCCCAGGCCCAACTGCGAGGCGGATTTCTCCACGGTGAAGTGCGCCACTTCGGAACAGAAAATACGCAGCCGGCGAGCTTCGGGGGGAAGGCCAGATTTCTGCGCCGACCAGTTCCAATGTCTCTGCAGAAACGTATCGCGCGCCAGCAGCATGGCCATATAGTTGGACTGGGAACCGCCGGTGGTGAACGTCCCGTCGGAAGTAGCGGGTAGCCCTGCCCGCGCGCACAGCCAGCGAATCATCTTCTGCTCAACGACCGTGGCGATGGGCGCTTGGTCGAAGGAATCCATGGACTGATTGAGGGCGCTGATCACGACCTCGGCCGCCAAAGCGGCTAACAACGGCGGGCAGTGCAAGTGCGCGACGGTATTGCGATGGTTGACGGCGACCGAGTTCGAGACGACCGTGCGCAAAGTCGCGGCTATTTGTTCGGAAGTGCTTGCAGCGTCCGGAAGAAAATCGGTGCGAATCAGGTCCGCCAGGGTGGCCGAGTTCTTTCCGGAATAGGGAGGCTCTGGGAGGGACGTACAGACAATCTGGGCCGCTTCGGAGACAAGCCTTTGGTACCGGTCTTTGTCTTCCTGGGTGGGAGTCAAGAACTCAGATTCGAACAAGCGCGTCTTTCCTGGTGTTGCGGCTTGGTGTTACGGCCTGGTGTTACGGCCTATGTTTTGCGCAATCCGAGAACAAGGGCAACAACGCCACCGGCGAGAAGAACTATGCCAGCGGCGGGAGGCAGTTTGTCGCTGCTTTGGGTCTCCACGCTGATTTTGGCGTCGCCGATCTTCACACCGTGATTCTCGCTGTGCGGAATCGGCACGACAAACGACAGCACTCCTAGTACGAGCAGCAAGACTCCGACGAGGGAAAGGGCTTTCATAGGGGAAGCTCCGATCAACGGATTGATTAGCTTGTGTACAGGGCCAACACCTGCGATACGCCTGTGATCCTATCATCAAGCGGCGCGCAGGGTTCAACCTTGCGCTACCGGAAACAGCGAGCCATCGGGCCTTTGCGCTATGATTGCGGGTGCTTGAGTTTGTCCATAAAACGACAACCGCAACCTTACACTACATGCTCAGGTCCAGCTTCTAAAATGTTCCGGGAAAAGGAATAGCTCACAAATGAAGACTGACAAATTGGCGAAGACCTATCAGGTGGAAAGCGGCAAACATTTTCGGCTGAAAGACTTCGATCCCGCAGATACGGGACACTGGCGGTCCAAAGAAAGTGCCACTGAGGCTTTGCAGCAGGGCATTGTCCGCAGCGCAGAACTGCAGGACAAGCTCTACGCGCAGGACAGCTGGGCTCTCCTCCTGATATTCCAGGCCATGGACGCGGCTGGGAAGGACGGCATCATCAAGCATGTGATGTCGGGGATCAATCCGCAGGGTTGCCAGGTGTTTTCGTTCAAAGCTCCCTCGGATCTCGAGCTACAGCACGATTTTCTGTGGCGGACGACGCGCGATTTGCCGGAGCGCGGGCATATCGGCATCTTCAACCGTTCCTATTATGAAGAAGTGCTGGTGGTGCGGGTTCATCCTGAAATTCTCAAGAGCCAGAAGACGCCTCCCTCGCTGGTGGGCAAGAATATTTGGGAGGAGCGTTTCGAGGACATCCGCTCCTTCGAGCGGCACATGGCGCGCAGCGGGACGGTGATCCGCAAGTTCTTCCTGAATGTTTCGAAGAAGGAGCAGAAACGCCGCTTTCTGGAGCGCCTGGACGAACCGGAGAAGAACTGGAAGTTCTCGGCCGCCGATATTCGCGAACGCAAATGCTGGGAAGATTATCAGAAGGCCTACGAAGACATGATCGCCAACACTGCGACCGAACACGCGCCGTGGTACGTCGTGCCCGCGGATAACAAATGGTTTACGCGGCTGGTCGTCTCGGCAGTGGTGGTGGAGACACTGGAGTCTCTCGACCTTGCCTACCCCAAGGTGGAAGAGGCGAAGCTAAAAGAGTTGGAAGCCGCAAAGAAAATCCTGATCTCGAAAAAGTGATTGTGCGGCTGCTCGGCGTGAGTCGCCTCGCAGTCAGCGGGCTGGTGGGAAACGCCTGCGGCTCTTTGCAGCCAGCCTTGCTTGCATTACCATAACCAAATTGTCCACTTCTTCCCCGGAGATAACCTGAACATGGGCCCATACAAATTTCGTGCGAACGTGTCGATCTTTGCTCAGTTGGTTTTCACGGTGTCATTCGCGATCGTGATTACGGTACCCGCACACTCGCAAGCCAAACCCGAACGGCAATCCAAAGCCGTGAAGCCGTCGCCCACAACGCAGACTGCGCAACCGCCGGCCGAGGCTGCGAAAGACTCCGACGCTGCCGAAGCCTCCAAGCCCGAAGAGAAAGCTTTTAAAGGGATGAAGTATCGCATGATCGGACCATTCCGCGGCGGGCGCTCGCTCACGGCAGCGGGAATTCCCGGGGATCCCACGACCTATTATTTCGGAGCGACTGGGGGTGGGGTCTGGAAGTCGACGGACGGCGCGATGACGTGGGCGCCAGTCTTTGACAAAGAGGGAACATCCGCCATCGGGAGCATCGCGGTGGCGAGTTCCAATTACAATGTGATCTACGTAGGGACCGGCGAGGCCTGTATTCGCGGCAACATCTCGCACGGCGACGGAGTCTACAAATCGCTGGACGCCGGCAAGACCTGGAAGAACGTAGGCCTGAAAGATTCGCGCGCGATTGGCAGGGTCATTATTAACCCCGCGAATCCCGACATTGCCTTTGTGGCAGCTCTCGGGCATCCTTACGGGCCCAACAGCGAGCGCGGCATTTTCCGCACGACCGATGGCGGCAAGACCTGGGAGAAGGTTCTTTACAAAGACGAGAACACTGGCGGCATCGATGTAGCGTTCGATCCGCATAATCCCAACATCTTGTTTGCGGCGTTGTGGCAGGCGCGGCGTACTTCGTGGAGTATGTCGAGTGGCGGCCCGGGCAGCGGGCTCTACCGCTCAAACGATGGCGGTAGCAGCTGGAAACGCATTGAAGAGCACGGCTTACCGAAGGGTCCGTACGGGAAAATCGGCGTAGCCGTGGCGGCAAACTCGGACCGCGTGTATGCGCTGATCGAGGCGCACAATCCGGATGGCGGCCTCTACCGCTCCGACGACGGGGGCGAGTCGTGGCAACTGGTGAACCCCGATCACAGTTTGTGGCAGCGTCCGTGGTACTACATGCACGTAATCGCCGACCCGCGCGACGAGAACGTTCTCTACATCATGAACGTTGAATCGTACAAATCGACCGACGGTGGGCATCTGTTCAATAAGATCCGCGTACCGCACGGCGATAACCATGGGCTTTGGATCGATCCGCAAAATACGCGCCGGATGATCGCTTCAAACGACGGCGGAGTTACGGTCACGTTGGATGGCGGCAAGAACTGGACGCGCCAGGACAACCAGCCCACCGCGCAGTTCTACCACGTGATCACCGACTCGGCGACGCCCTATCGCGTCTACGGACCACAGCAGGACAGCGGCACCGTTGCCATCGTCAGCCGCAGCGACGACGGCTCGATCGACCGCAGTGACTGGTACGACGTGGGTGGCGGCGAGGCTGGCTACATTGCGCCGGATCCGCGCGACCCGAATATTGTTTACGCGGCCGATTATCAGGGAAACATCACTCGCTACGACCGGCATATCGGACAGGTCAAAGCAATCACCGAGCAACCGGAGCTTTCCGACGCGTACGGGGCCGCGAACCTGGAGCATCGTTTCCAGTGGACCGCGCCGGTCATGCTGTCCCCGCACGATCCCAATACGCTCTATCACGCCGGGGAGCAGTTGTTTAAGACCACCGACGGAGGCATGCACTGGCAGGCCATTAGTCCCGACCTGACACGGAATGATAAAGGGAAACAGAAAGTCTCAGGCGGAGACATTACGCTCGACGACTCCGGCACCGAGTACTACGACACCATTTTTGCGCTGGCGGAATCGCCGCTGAAGAAAGGATTGCTGTGGGTCGGCACCGACGATGGCCTGATTCAGCTCACGCAGGATGAAGGCAAGACCTGGACCAACATCACGCCCAAAGATATGCCGGAGTGGGCTCGGATCAGCCTGATTGATGCTTCCCCGCACGATGCCGGAACCGCATACGTCGCCGTGGATCGTCACCAGTTCGATGATCTGCGTCCTTACATTTACAAGACCAGCGACTACGGCAAAAGTTGGACGAAGCTGGGGCAGGGAATTCCTGACACGGCGTTTGTGCGAGCGGTGCGGGAAGATCCGAAGAAGCGCGGGCTGCTGTACGCGGGAACGGAAACGGGAGTTTATGTTTCGTTCAACGACGGCGCGAACTGGCGTCCGCTGAAGTTGAATCTGCCGACGACGTCGGTGCACGATCTGGTGATCAAAGACAACGATCTGGTCATTGCTACCCACGGGCGGGCGTTCTGGATTCTCGATGACCTGTCTCCGCTGCGGCAGTACAGCGATGACATCGCGCAGAAAGATGCATTCCTGTATGCGCCCGGGACGGCTTACCGGATTCAGGCGGGAGCAGGCGGAGAACGGCATCCTTCCAAGAGGACCGGGCAGAATCCTCCGGCTGGCGCGGTCATTTATTACTTCTTGAAAGACGCACCGAAGGCCGACACCGAAGCGAAGATCGAGATTCTGGACGCTTCCGGCAAAGTCATTCGCAAGTATTCGAGCGCCGAGTACAACACGCTGGATGAGCCGCTCGACCCGGACGATAAGAAGCCCGAGAAGCAACTCAAACCCGAAGCCGGGTTGAACCGGTTCGTCTGGGATCTGCGCTACGAAGAAGCGCATCACGTCCCCGGCTACTACCTCTGGGAATATGGCAGCGGTGCACGGGGACCGGTCGCCGTGCCGGGTCACTACCAGGTTCGGCTGACGGTGGGAGCCCAGACTCAGACAGCCGCGTTCGATCTGAAACTGGATCCGCGGGTGCAGGTCAGCCAAGCCGATCTGGAGCAGCAATTCAACCTGCTGCTGCAGACCCGCGACGAACTGAGCCGCGTATACGACACGGTCAATCAGATTCAGGACGTTCGTTTGCAGCTGTCAGGACTCAAGCGGCGCTTGCCGGAAAATGCCAGCACAAAGACGATTGTGAACGCAGCGGATGATTTGGAGAAGAAGCTGGTCGCGGTCCGCGAAGAACTCATCAACCTGACCATCAGCGCCAATGAAGACTCGTTGGCGTATCCTCCGCAACTCGACGCGAAGTTGGCCTACCTCGCGATGGATGCGAGCACTGCCGACTCTGCGCCGACCGAGGCCGAACAAAGGCAGTTTGAGAAGCTGAAGAGACAGAGTGGAGAACTGATTGGGCGTTGGGAGAATTTGCAGCGCCGCGATCTGGCCGCATTCCAGAAGCTCACGGTGGAAGGCAGCCTATCTACCGTAGTGGTGCCGCCCCCGGGGCGCGCCACGGATGAGCCAGTCCCGGCCCACTAGTATGAGCTAAGCGAGTAGCGCCGGCGTCCCGCCGGCTGTCCCGAGGGCGTCTCGCCCTCGGAGTCGTCGGCGCTACATTCTCTCCACGAGTTACTTCTATTACTTCCGTGCCACTTCGATGGCACTGTTGTGCCTTGTTCGCGCTCAGCCCTGTTGCTATTGTGCCGATAGAGGTTGTAGTTGGTTCCTCCCCTGAGGATCAACGAGGTGTCGATCCTGATTGGGGGGTGTCTATGCGAAAGATGCATCTGTTCTATGCGGCACTTGGCTTCGCGGTGGCCCGCTGGATCTTTAAGCGGCAAGCGGTAGTCGACCCAGTCACACGGTTTCGGTCGCAAGGACTTCTGTAGAACGGTTTTCTCCGGGCTTGGGCGTGCGCCCCGTTGCGCCTCCATTTCGTTAGCGCACGCCCACTGCTTCTTTCCTGCTCCCTGAAGTAACTGTTACCAAGGTTTGCCCGTATCACCCGGTTTCTTCGATCTCTCCATACAATTAGCTCAGGACCCTCTTCGCGAGTGGTCTGAGCTGTCATGTCCTGGCTACCAAGAATGCGGATCGTCCTCGCGCTGCCCGTCCTGCTGGCGGCACTGATCCCTGCACGGCTGGCCGCCCAGGACGATCCAAATGCCGATCCGAACGACGCACCGCTGGGAGATGTTGCCCGTAGCCTGCGCAAGAAAACTCCGCCCTCCCAAACCGTGATCGATGACGACAATCTGACGAAGGTGATGGATCAGGCGGAAAGCCGCCACTCTCCGGGCTCGGCGCTCAGGTTTCTGATGGCGGGAGAAAGTAAAGGATTTCGCGTCAGCGCGCCGGATGTCACCTGCAGCCTCGCTTTCACGGCTAACGTGAAGTCCCTGCTCTCGAACCAGTATGCCCAGATGGAACTGCCTCCGGGCGAGATATCGAAGCTCGACGGACCGGCCACCATCGAAGGCGATGCCCTAATCGTTGCCGTTTATAACCGGACGGACTGGCACGTCAGCGAGGTAGCGGTGGCTCTGACTGTCATCAAGAAGAGCGTTGTTCTTGGTGGCATGTCGATCGGCGATACGGAGACTGAGGTTCGACCCGAGAAGAAGCCCGATGTGACGGTGATCTACCGGATGCGCGCGGCCGCCGCTCCGTGGGAGACGACGGTCTTCAATACTTCACTCAAAACGCAGCTCGCTGCCGACGAGGAGTGGCACTGGGCCATTGTGCAAGCGAGAGGTTATCCGCCGCAGACGTATTCAGGGCCTGCGCCCCAGACAGCCGCGGACACCATCGGTCCGGCAGCGGTCCAAGCAATATCGGATCAGTCACCTTCAGCGAAGCCTACACTATCCCCGGCAGTGGCTGAGCCGCAGAACACGCCAAAGATTTCTCCCGCGCAAAATCCGCAATAGGGATTGAAAGCCGGCCAAGCGCGACGCCTTTACTTCACATACTTTCCATTCTGCACTTCATACTCGATGCGGAAAGGCTTCTGCATTTTGCGGTCCTGCCACCCTTCCTGCGCGATCAGGTTGTTGGCCTGCGCGAGGCGTTCGGAAGGCAGGGGATGGGAGCGGAAGTATCCCTGCAAGCTTTGAATGGCGAGTTGCGTGAGTTCTTCTTCCGGACTCTGCGCGTGAACCACGTATTCGCTACGCAGTTTGCTGAAGCGTTCGAACATCGTGACCGCCCCATAGGGGGAATATCCGCCCAGCACCGCCAGACGTATGCCTTCGCGGTCGGCTTCGAGTTCCTCGTCTTTGTTGTACCCGGCTTCCCATACCTGAACCGGGATTTGCAGAATCGCGCCCACGATTCCAAGCTGCAGATTGCGGAGGCGGGCTTCGATCTGCACGCGCTCGGCGCAGTGATAGTGATCGATGTGTTCGATTTCATGTCCGATCACGGCGGCGAGTTCGTCCTCGCTGGTCATCAGATCGAGCATGCCCTCGCCCACATAGACCGGGCCTCCGGGAAGAGAGAAGGCGTTGATCATGCCGCGGTCGGGTACCAGATGAAATGAGTACGGCAGATGCCGGTGAGCGTTCGCGCTGACGGCGTTTCCCACCTGCTGCACGTAGCTGTCAAGCGCCTGTTGTTCCGGACTCAGTTTCTCGGTGGAGATGGAGTATCCCGCAGCCAGTTGTTTGCCGACGGCGATCTCGTCGGCATCGGAGAGGCGGGTGAGACGCATGGGCGCGCGGCTCAGATCGCGCTGGGCGTCGGCTGCCATGGCGACGATTGCGTTCGCAGATACTGGCGTGGGGTCGTGGCGGCGCTGGCTCAAGTAGAGGCCAGCGACCCCGACGAGCAACACAACCACGAACGCGGCAGCACGTTTCATAGGAATTGGCGGATCTTCTCGCTGTACTTGTTGTACAGGAACGAAGCTGACACCATCGCGACGCCGACGATCACGAACGTGACGTAGCGATCGCGCCAGGTCCAGGCCCCTGACCACATATCCAGAAGCAATATCTTCCCAAAACTTGCGATCAGCAGCAGGAATCCAGTCAGCCGAAAACTGCGTTCTTTGATCACGAAAGCGAAGATCATGATCGACAGCGCTTCCACTCCCCACGCGACGGTTACCATGCCGGCGCGCATCTTGATGGCGAGCATCAGCGTGAGAAGCGCGATGGGCGCAAAGAACATGAATTGCTCAGGATGCCGCATCAGCGCTCCAAACCAGTTGTCAGACAATTTGGCCCGGTAGCGGTCCCGCCACTGGAACGCGAAGGGCAGGCATGCCAGCAGAAGAGCAATGGCAGCGCCCAGAACAAAATATCTCCCCGTCCAATCCCCTCCGGTGAAATAGCTCGCGCCGAAAAGGTTGTGCATCACGCCCCGAGTGCAGACTCCAACTGTGAGAAGTAGCGACTGATGCAGGAAAAGCGGCCGATCCAGCCAAAGAGCGAGCCCGAACAGAACGAAAACCACCGCCGCCCATGCCGTGACCAGCCATTCGTTGGCAAACTGGAAGTAAAGAAGAGCGACGACGGTGCCGGTGCCGAGGTAGGCAAGCAACATGTCAAAGTGGAACCCACGGTCGTCGCGTGCAGACTGTTCACGTGGCCCCAACTGAAAGTAGACGAAGAACAGGATCAGCGTGATGGGGAGAACCGTGTACATCCGAGGTCCCCAGAATTCGCCAGGATTCCCGGCGGTCAGGTTAGCAAAGAAAATCCGGCCGAAGGAAGCGGCTAGCGCTACATATGCCTGGAACCGAAACTGCCGAACTTTGCGCCAGAGACCGTACTCGAAGAGAACCAGACCGAAGACGGCCCATCCCACGGCGATACTCAGCGACTCCAACTCATACCACAAGAGCAGGGAAACCAACGCCGACGCCGCCCACGAATAGATGTGATGAAACTCGCGCTGGCGGAATTGTTCCGGCATGCGGATGATCCGCGACATCGCATAAAAAATTACCGCAACAATTGCCAGAGAGAGCAGTCGGACGCTGATGCCGTGCCATTTATCCAGCAAGTAAAGGTTCACGGTGACGCTGCGAGCCATGGTCAGTGCGGCGAGCGCGTGCCCTTGCCACCCCAGGTCGTCTAGTTCAAATCGCCGATCGACGAGCGCGAGCACCAGAGCAAACACAGCCCAGATCGCTGCAAGCCATGCGTTGGGCGCTTCATGCCACGCCAGGAACGCTAGCAGAGCAGTCGCGGCAAAAGTATGCAGGTAAGCGACTGCCTGCCGGCCTTCGGAATCGGGCGTCGTTGATTTGCGGGAAAGGAAGTAGAGGCCCGCGGCCACAATCGTGATCGTGACCAGGCGCAGAGAAACGCCCGGCCAGATAGATTGCTCCAGCTCGAGGTTGAACGTGTAAGCGCGCACCAGCGCACACGCGGCCACAGCATTGGCCTGCCACCCGAGTGGGCGATAGCCAATCCGGCGCATGACCAGCGCGAGAACGACTGCGAAAACGATCCAGGAAACGGCGATCCAAGGCGCGGGCACAGCTTCGTTGAGCATCCAGACCATCAAACCAGTGCCCGCTGAACTGTACGCGATGCGACCAAAGCGCACGTGGTCCGGATTCGGCACGCGGATTCGCCGCGCGATCCAATAAACGCCCGCGACAACCGGCAATGCGGCAAACGCATGCAGAGGAATGTTGTGCCAGCGCTGAACGCCCGAAGGATCGGCAGTCACCGCGGCAAGGGTCGCCAGGACTCCCAACAGATGCGCGTGCCACGCCAGCACGGGATATCCGATCTGTTGGCCAACTTCCAGCAGCAGCACCGCGAAAGCGATTCCTGCCAGAGGCTGCCAGAGTTCGGGTACTTCGAAGTAGATGAGCGCGGTGACCAGCGCCGTCCCTGCGAAGGCGAACATCCCGCGGAAGAAACGTTGATTGTAGTCATCCTCCCGAGTAGCGGCCCATTTTGCTGTGAGATAGAAAGCTGCAGCGAGAATCGGCAACGTGATCAGGCGGTTCTGGACATGTGTGTACTGCGCGACTTCACTGTGCAGGTTGACCACTCCGACGCGATACAGAGTCAACGCGCCCAGGACGCCGTATTGCACTTGTAGGTGGATCGATCGCAGTCTTTGGCCGAGCACGGCCAGAGTCAACATCACACCGGCGAAGGCGAGAGCGGTCCAGTCGGCTGAGAATAATGCCCAAGCCGCGGCCGCAGCCGAGAAGCATCCCAGATAGGAATGAGCGCTCAACATGGGCGCGTCCGGAGGATCGGTGAAGAACTGCGGCCAGCGTTGCCCCGCGAGCAGAGTGTTCAAGTAGAAGACGGCGGCGCAGAGTGCGAACATGACTCCAGCGTCCAGCACGACATCGTCGCCGACGCGCCGTGCGACCATGAGCTGCTGAAAATCGATTCCGACCAGATGCAAGCCGACCAGCAAGCCCGCGAATAGTCCCAGCCGGCGGAACACGACTTCGCCGACCATCACACCGGCAGCGAGAAATGCTTCGGCGCCAATCAACCAGAGAATGGCCACGTTGTTGCCGGAGTAGCGGAACGGTACCGCGCCAATCATCAGAGCCGCGCCCAGAACGCTCAGAATGATGAATGCCTCGCGGCGGCGTTTGGTGATCGAAAGCTGTCCCAGGCTGAACTCGATCGCTCCGATGATCAGAAGCGCCCAGAACGCGAGCTTCGGTTGCACCGACTGGAACTTCATGGCTCCTAGCAGCAGCAACGTGTTGAGCAGCGCGGCCGCAGTGGAAATATGTTCTTCGGTCGGGGATTTCGTTTTCCGGACAATGTACGAAACGCGATAAGTGATCCAGTAGAACAAGAGGATCGCAGTACTGGCGTGGTAGTCGGGAAACGCGTGTCCCTCAGCGCCGGTGGGACCGAGCAGCCGGTATAGCCAATACAAATGATTTCCGTAACTCGACAGGATGCCGAAGACTTCAAGTTCGAACCATCCCATCTTGATGACGATGGCGACGAGTCCGATAGCAAGGATCACGCCGGCAGACAGGCTGTAGACGTCGTCATTGCTGAGCGCGACGGTGCCGTAGGCCAGCAGAAACGCGATCCCGGTCACCACCTGCGAGCGGTAGCGCAGGGTGTGCACAACCATGGCGAGAGCCACTGCAAGCATGAGGATGAGATCAGCGCTGAGAGAATCCAGCACGTGCATGGCTGCCACGTGGTTCAGCGCATAGGTGGTCCAGAACAGCAGCGACCATCCGCCACCGATCGAGGGATAGGAGAAGACGCGGTAGCGCTCGCGCTTCTCCAGAAAAACGCCACCGCCGAGAAGCGCAAAAGAGATCACGTAAGAGAGCGCGACTTTGCCCCAAGGACCGAGTTGGCCGAGTTCCTTGATTCCAAAGTACGCAACGCCCAGCACGATCAGAACGATGCCGATTTTATTCAGCCAATTCCTGCCCAGGATTTCTTCCAGCGCGAATACCGATTTCATGCGCTCCTGGGACGTCGGCTTGGGAACCGTAGCTGGCGGATGGGCCGCGGGTGATGAGGTGTGGAATGCGGCATGCTGCGGGGACGCGCTCACGCGAGCGGCTGGTGGCGGAGGTGCGATCGAAGGTGATGGCGGCACCGCCGAAGTTGTCGGCGATGCCGTAGGCGGCTGCATCCGCGATAGTGGAGGTGGAGTGGAGTCTACCGGAGCCGGAGACGGAATTGCGGGAGCCGGCACGACGGGTGCGTGTGGTCTCGTCTCAGCCGGGGCCTTGGCTGCAATCGGCGGAGCAACAACGGGAGGTGGAACGGGCCGCTGTTTTGGTTGCTCGACAATTTCAGGAACTGTCGGCTTCGACTCCTCGTTGTCTCTTGCGGCAACTAGATCGGGAAGCTTCTCAGGCGGAACGTGCGGCGTAACGCTCGCAGGAGGCACGATCGCTGGAGGGGCGCTTACCGCATCCGGAGCTTTCTGCAATACTGGCGCAGCCGGAGCCGTTACCTTGACTGGCTCGGTGTGGACCGCCGAACGAACGGACTGCGGCGTTTCGTGAACAGGCTCTGCAATCGGAGGCGCAGTTGCTATCTGGCGCCTGAGTTCCAGCAGCTCACGATGCAGGGCATCGTTCTGCTTGGTGTTCAGTTCGGCCAGATCCTGCAATTGCAAACGAAGTTTATTTTGCTTCCAGGCGCTGAGCCCGACTGCGGCCAGAGCGAACACGATACTAACCGTGGGCTCGCTCAAGGCTAATACCGCGATCACTACGAGAACGAGTTCCAGCATTGGCACTCCCCCGTATGTTCGTGATTCCGTAGCCTAAATACTAGAACGCGAAGCAGGGCAGGTCTTGCATTTTCTTTCCTCCCTGCAAGCTGGGAAGTTACTAACGTTCTGATCTATTGTGACTGGATTCGTGAACCCCTTCGTGACAAGATGGGCACAACTCCAACGACAACAGGAGCTTGTGAGAGCACGTTTATGAGTCAAGGTACGGCTGTGCCTGAGGTTGAGATCGCTGGAAGCGCGCCCACCGAAGGCGCACCCGTGGGAGGCGTGGCGAGCGCTCCTCGCCCATGGCGGCGCGGCTTCTGGTCCCTGGTCATCACGCAATTTCAGGGTGCGTTTAACGAGAACGGCCTGAAGAATCTGGTGGTCTTCCTGATCCTCGGGATGGCCATGCAGAAGGCCGATCGCGACCGGCTGGTCCTGGTCGTCGGCACACTGTTTTCAGTCCCGTTCATTCTCTTCTCGATGACGGGCGGCTTTCTCGCGGACCGCTTCAGCAAGCGCACCGTCACAATCGGCACCAAATTCCTGGAGATGGCCGTCATGGTGTTGGCTATCGCGGGACTGGGCTGGCAGAACCTGAACCTTGAAATGGCGGCAGTGTTCCTGGCGAGTACGCAGGCAGCGCTCTTCGGCCCGTCGAAGTATGGACTGCTACCGGAATTGTTGCCGGAGCCGCTGCTCTCCTGGGGCAACGGTGTACTCGAACTCGGGACCTTTCTTGCGGTGATTGCGGGAGGAGTATCCGGCGCATTCCTGGCGGACTTTTTCCAATCACATCAAGGTTGGTCGGGGTTCATCTTCCTGGGACTGTCGTGCGTGGGCTTGCTTTTCAGTCTGGGAATCACCAAAGTTCCTGCGGCTAATCCCACGAAAAAGTTTCGCGCCAACCCGATCGGCGATCTTTGGGTGCAGGGAAGCCTGATCCGCAAGGATCGGGTTCTTTGGCTCGCGGTGCTCGGCAATACCTATTTCTGGTTTCTGGGCGCGCTGCTGACGGCCAACATTGTGTTCTATGGCAGCGATGTGCTGCACATCAGCTCTACGCGCACGGGGATTCTTCAAGCCGCAGTTGCGATCGGGATCGGCCTTGGAAGCCTGGCTGCCGGATATCTTTCCAGCGGCAAAGTCGAATATGGGTTGATTCCACTGGGCTCAGTCGGCATGACCGTGTTCGGGATTCTGCTTTCTCGGCAGAATCTTTCGTTCGCCCATGTGCTCGGGCTGCTCGCTGCACTGGGCTTCTCGGCAGGATTCTTTGCGGTTCCGGTCAACGCGCTGATTCAGCACCGTCCGGACGAGAAAGATAAAGGCGGCGTCATTGCGGCGGCGAATCTGCTTTCATTCGTCGGCATCGGCGGTGCGGCGGGCATTTACTACGCCTTCCAGCACTACACCCACCTCAGCCCATCGCACATTTTTCTTGCTGCGTCGCTGATGACCGTCGCGGCGACCCTCTACGTTTTGTACTTGCTGCCCGACGCCTTGCTGCGGCTGCTGCTGTGGATCGCGACACATACGCTCTATCGAATTCATCTGCAAGGCCGCGACAATGTTCCGGCCAAGGGCGGCGCCCTGCTGGTCCCGAATCACGTCTCGATGGTGGACGCGGTGCTCCTCATCGCTTCCATCGATCGCCCGATTCGCTTTCTGATGTTTAAGGGTTCGTATGATCACCCTCTGGTAAAGCCGTTCGCCAAGATCATGGGCGTGATCCCCATTTCGTCGCAGCTTCGTCCCCGCGAAATGATTCAGTCGCTGCGCACGGCGACCCAGGCCCTGAAGGATGGGGAAGTGGTGTGCATTTTCCCCGAAGGCCAGATGACGCGCATCGGCCAGATGCTGCCGTTCCGCCGCGGGATGGAAAGAATCGTGAAAGGCGTCGACGTGCCGATTATTCCCGTGAATCTCGGTGGGGTCTGGGGATCGATCTTCAGCTTCGAGCGCGGAAAATTTCTATGGAAGATGCCGCGGCGGATTCCGTATCCCGTGACCGTGACGTTTGGTAAGCCGATGCCGGCGACCACGAGCGCGCAGGAAGTGCGGCAGGCAGTGCAGGAGCTTGGCGCCGAGGCGTATCACTTCCGCAAGCGATATATGCGGACGCTGCATCGGTCCTTTGTGCAAACCGCGCGGCGACATCCGTTCCGCTTCGCCATGGCGGATGGGCGCACGCCGAAAGTCACGTTTGGCAAGGCTCTCACCAGCACTGTGTTCCTCGCACGGCGGCTCGGTCCTGTCTGGGGAGATCAGAAGATGGTTGGCATCTTGCTGCCGCCATCGGTTCCTGGTGCTTTGATTAACATGGCCGCGCTGCTGATGGGGAAAGTTCCCGTCAACCTGAACTACACCGCGTCCAACGAAGTGTTGGCCTCGTGTGCCAAGCAGTGCGAACTGAAGACGGTGATTACGTCGAAAGCCTTTCTGGAACGTGTACATCTTCAGGTGCCGGCGCAAGCCATCATGCTCGAGGATCTTGCCGACAAGCCAGGTTCACTTGAGCGATTGAGTGCCGCGCTGATCTCCTGGCTACTGCCCGTCCGGTTCATCGAAAAAGCTGTCGGAGCAACCCGCAAGACGACCCTCGATGACATCGCCACGATCATCTTCTCCAGTGGCAGTACCGGAGATCCCAAGGGCGTCATACTCACTCACTACAACGTTGCCTCCAATGTCGAGCAACTGAATCAGGTCTTCATGCTCGGGAGGAACGACAAGATTCTCGGAATCCTGCCGTTCTTTCATTCCTTCGGTTTTACCGGAACGCTTTGCTTGCCCACGACGATCGGGATGGGAGTCGTGTTCCATCCCAGCCCGCTCGAATCACGGGCCATCGGCGCGCTGGTCAGCCAATATGGCGTCACGTTTCTGCTGGCAACGCCGACATTCTTGCAGGCATACATCCGCCGCTGCGAGCCGGAAGATTTCGGCAGCCTGCAGTACGTGATGGCCGGCGCAGAGAAACTTCCGGAGCGCACTTCGATTGCCTTTGAAGATCGCTTTGGACTCCGCCCGCTGGAAGGCTATGGCTGCACCGAGTGCTCGCCGGCAGTAACCGTAAACACCCGCGACTTCCGGGCGGCGCAGTTCCGCCAGGTGGGCGCTAAGCGGGCCAGCATCGGGCATCCACTGCCGGGCATCAGTGTGAGGATCGTGAATCCTGAAACGTTCGATCCACTTCCCCTAGGCGAGACGGGCTTGCTGCTGGTGCGCGGTCCCAACGTCATGCAGGGATACTTGAATCGTCCGGAAAAAACCGCCGAAGTCTTGCGCGATGGATGGTACAACACCGGCGACATCGCCGCAGTCGACGACGACGGATTTATCCGCATCACCGACCGCATGAGCCGCTTCAGCAAGATCGGCGGTGAAATGGTGCCCCACATCAAGGTCGAGGACAAGCTGCACGAACTCAGCGGCGCCAGTGAACAAACCTTCGCGGTAACGGCCGTTCCCGACGAGAAGAAGGGCGAACGTCTGATCGTGTTGCACACGCTTCCCGAGGACAAACTGGAAGCGTGCCTGGCGCTCCTCGCCAAGTCCGATCTGCCGGCCCTGTGGAAGCCTCGCCCCGATCAGTTTGTGCACGTAGACGTGCTGCCCTACCTCGGCACGGGAAAGCTAGACCTGCGGCGTCTGAAGGAAATCGCGACCGAAGCGTCGCGGTGACTCAAGTCCCTTCAGGTCAGCTTTGGAAGCAGGCGAACATTATCGCAACCATGTGATCCCACGGCCAAGCACGAGGATGAACAGCAGGCTCGCGATGGCGCCCACTGCTATCCATACGCCACTACGCTGTATTGGTTCGACCGGTATCTCTTCGCTGGTTTCCGCTGTCCCCAGCATGCTTGGCAGGCTCAGCAGGCCCGCGTTCGCGCCCAATGTCGAGGGCAGGGCTGAGGCTACGACATAGAACAACCCAGCAGGATTGAGCAGGCCGGCGACTCCCGCCAGAATTCCATCCGTGAAATATGGCGTCCAGCACAGCACGCGAAATCTTCGTGGATTCTCCGCATCGCCACGGAATTGCCGCAACTGGGCCCTTACCAACAGCATGGACGCATAGTAAGACGCCACGCCTAACAGCACGAGCCCAAGCCGCCACATCCAATGCGGACGCAGATCCTGGATCACGGCCGCCCAGTCTCCAAAGTTCGAGACGCCGGAAAAGAAGAAGTATCCGGTGCCCGTAAATAGATTTCCCGCCAGGGCCAGCACCAGAAAGTAACGAGTCGCCGGCCGGTAGAGCTGACCTCTTAGCAGGACGAGCCAGAAGATCGCCGCGAAAACGAGATTGACCAGCGTACCATTGGCCGAGATCCATCGCGTTTCGATGTCGGATTGCAGAGCTACCGTGCTCATGGTCACGCTCCGGGCGCCGCTGAGCCACGCGGTCACGCCGTGACCCAGGCCCTCATGCAGGAGATCCTGAAGGATACAAGCCAAGGCTGAAATGGCGATGATCGTAAGCTTGTCGTCTTTGGCAGAAGCGCCGCCGGTAGGCATACCGTTGCTTATGCTTGGTTTCAGCGGACACCTCGGAGAAATCTTCGTCGAGCGTGTTAGACTAGCCACAAATTCTCGCAACTGAGGACATCCATGAAATTCGGCGTCATCATTTTCCCCGGTTCGAATTGCGATCACGACGCCTACTGGACGATTCAACACCTGGCGAAGCAGCCAGTCACGTTCCTGTGGCACGAATCGCACGATTTGGAGAACTGTGATGCCGTCATTGTCCCCGGAGGGTTCGCCTATGGCGATTACCTGCGCACGGGTGCAATTGCGAAGTTTTCGCCGGTCATGGAGTCGGTTCGCAAGTTTGCCGACGGCGGAGGGTTGGTGCTCGGCATTTGTAATGGTTTTCAGATCCTCTGCGAGTCGGGACTGCTCCCGGGAGCTTTAATGCGCAACGTTGGTCTCAAGTACGTTTGCAAGCCTGTACAAGTCCGGGTGGAAAATGTCGAGACGCCCTTCACGAATGCCTGTGCGAACGGGGAAGTATTGACCATCCCCATCGGCCACATGGAGGGCAACTACTTCTGTGATCCCGCTACCCTGGAAGAGTTGCATCGAGGCAACCGTGTGGTGTTCCGCTATTCCTCACCGGGCGGCGAAATCACGACAGCCGCGAATCCGAACGGATCGTTGGATAACATCGCCGGCATCTGCAGCCCCGGCGGAAATGTCGTTGGCATGATGCCTCATCCCGAGCGCTCAGCCGAACCCGAACTGGGCTGCACGGACGGGATGAAGGTGTTCCAGTCGATGGTCGGCGCCATGGCTCAGCGGTAGTCGGCTGGAAGCTATAGCGCTGCTTAAAGATTTTTCTTGGTTATCAACAGGCTTCCGGTATATTGTCGTGCTTCTTCCCCTGTAGTACGGGTCCCCAAGACCTGGTTGTGTTTTCGAAAAGCACACGCGGGGAGGCGTGTCTCTCATGACACCGAAGCAGATTCTAGATTCATTTTCAGAAACATTGATGCGGGACGAGCGGATTCTCAGCGCGCAGGAACGGGCACTCGTAGCCACGCTGCTGCAGCATGCCAAGGCTGCCACCAGCGAGAACCCGGAAACGCAGGATGCAGTCCGGTCCGTGATTGCGTCGGCCGTAGGCGAAACTGTCGCTCAGCGTGCTTTCGCGGTGCTTGGCGGAAGCATCGTCGAACGCATCCTGGGGGATAGCGGGGTGAGCGACGCAGGGTCGGTGCGAACCGCGGACCTCCCGCTGCGTGCGATGTCTGACCCGCAACCGCCCTCGCACTCGCCCGGTCCGCAACCACCGGGCGTTCGAGCCCCGCATAAGGAGCCGCACCGTCCGGTGCGCGATACTCCGGTGGCCCCGTCGCCGAAGGATCCCCAACCGCCCAGCGCCCCGCTGGGCACGCCCAGTGATCCCCAGCCGCCGTCGGGACAGCCTCACCCGCCGGGAGTTCGCGCGCCAGTGATACCGCCTCCCAAAGATCCGCAGCCGCCGAGTTCGGTTCGCACCACGGTGGTCTCGGAAACAAGCGCAGCGGTAGCCGAGCGGGCATCTCTGTTGCCGGCGCAGTGCGTGGTTCTGGATGAGTTCCTGGCCCCACAGGAACTGGAGGAACTCACGCGCTTCGTCCAGGAGCATGAAGCCGACTTCAGCGCCAGCGAAGTGGTTTCTCCCAACGCGGATGGTGGAATCGTCAACTACGAACACCGCCGGTCCCGCGTTCTGATGGACTTGGCCCAACACCAGGACATCATGCTGGAACGCATCAAAGCCGTGTTGCCGCAGGTCCTGGACAAGTTAGGGATGGGAGACTTCTGTATCGCAGGAGTGGAGACCCAGGTCACCGCCAGCAACGACGGCGATTTCTTCCATTTCCACAGCGATAACAGCAGCGATCGCGTGGCCTCACGCTACCTGACGTTTGTCTACTTCTTCCATCGCGAGCCTCGCCAGTTCGAAGGGGGCGAACTGCGGATTCACGATGCGCACCTGCAACACGGAGCGTACGTCAGTGCGGGCAGCTACCAGACGATCATCCCTCAGCAAAACCAGATCGTCTTCTTCCCGTGCGAATTGCTGCACGAAATCACCCCGGTGAATTGTGCCTCGCAGCACTTCGCCGACAGCCGCTTCACCTTAAACGGATGGCTTCGTCGCTAAACAACTCGGCGTGGCTGGAGTGGATGACAACCCTGGTGGGAGGAGTGTCGCGGCACACTTATGCCGCGACATTTCCTCCTAATCGTTTCTATTGTCTGCTCGATGAACTACCTCTGCATTTGATCCCGCAACCTTTTCTCAGATCGCCGCGCCGGCACGAACATGCATCGCAATCGCTTGTCCTAAACCCCGATTGCATTGTGTGTGACGACGGGAAGTTGCCCGATGAACTGGCGTCGCGGAACGAACTATTCTCTGGTTTTGCTCTGCAGGGCACCATGGCGTGGGTGCGAAACCTGGCAACAGGAAACCTGCTCCCTTTCTGGCTGGGGCCACAAATGCAAAGCGTGGTTCGAGATCTGCGCCCTAATGAAGTGGCGCCGGTATCAGTGCCGGAAAGCGTGCGGAGCGTGTTGGCTGCGGCCGATATCCTGATCCCCGAAGATCGAACCAGCCAGCCCAGCCGGCAGCGTGAAGAGTTGGTTAACCGGGCGTCTCCAGTGTTTCGCGAAAGAGGCTATGCGCCGCTCGGAGACTTGATTCATCCGTTTCATGTCGCGGCGTTGCGCCGCTATTATCGCCACTTGATTCGCACTGGCGCGATCCGCCTTGGCGATAAGCAAAGCCCTCGTCGCTACGTGGCCTACAACGAGCCCGTGGCACGCTTTTTCCACCAGGACGTCACGGCTACTCTGGGTGCGTTGGCCGGCGAGCCTCTCAAGCCGTCGTACGTCTATATGGCCTCGTACTTGGGCGGAGCGGAACTAAAGAAGCACACCGACCGCGAGCAATGTGAGTTTAGCGTCACTCTCTGTCTCGACTTCTCTCCCGAGCCCAATCTTGAGACTCCGTGGCCCATCCGTCTCGATACGCCGACAAGCAATGTCACCGTCTACCAGGCCTTGGGAGACGGACTCGCTTACCGCGGAACGCGATTGCCTCACTATCGCAGCCCGCTGGCCCAGGGGCAAACCTCGACCTCGATCTTCTTTCACTATGTGGGAGCTGATTTCGCAGGATCTTTGGATTGATACATCTGGATTGATAAATCTGGATTGATCAATGCCCGGCCGGGCTAATGCAGTCCTGAGATGAGACATAGATCGGATAGTGTCTGGTTGTAGCTATAAGCAAAGTGCGTGCCATCGCGGCTGACCACAATTGGCGCAACCATCACTACCCCGGCAGGAGTTCCGGGCCTTAATTGCTGAAACATCGTCTCTTTCCCTGTCGCGATTTCCACCTTGTAGATCTTGCTGGGGAACTCCCCCAAGTGGTAGCCGTAAAGCAGGGAGCCATCGTTCGACCATTGCACCGGATTGAATGTGGCTCCCAACTTGGCAATGGGCCGAGGAGCACCGCCATCGAGGGCATAAATCTGCGTGGATTGATTCGGTCCGATCCCTAGGATGTAACGGCTGTCGGGCGACAAGGGGCCGCAATGAACTCCTTCCGGGGTTGCCGCTCTGGCTTTTCCGGTTGGCACGTCGATCACATAACATCGCGGCGCGCGGCCCGTCTCATTGCCATTTATGGCAATCTCTTGCCCGTTTGGCAGGAAGCGGGCCCATCCGTTTTGAATGTGCGCCAGCCCGCTGACATTGATCAAGCGCGGCTGGCCTGCGCCGATCGGCAGAAGCGTCAACTGTGGTGGCTGGCTGGTGGAGATCGAGATCGCCCAATTTCCGTCGGGTGATAAGCCTCCCGCGCTGCCTTCACCGAGACGAATCGGCAGAGAGCCATCGACCTTACGGAGGGCAACGGCATACTTTGGACCGGCCGCTTCACTGGCATCCTCGAACAAAACAGATTGCCCGTCGCGCGAAATGTCCCGTGCCGAGTTCAGATCGTGCCATGACAGGTCCACATCCTCTTTGTTGCCTGGAGTGCTGAAGGCCATGGCCAGCCGCTTCGAATTCAAGGTAACCAGCACCCGCCCGTCCGACGCTATGTCCTGCACAACGATGGATGTCGGCAAGGCGAGCACTGTGCGAAGCTTTCCGGAGAGATCCACTGCCATCAGATTCAGGTTGTGTCCTTGTTCCACCGCCGCGAACCAGATTTCCTTACCATCGTGGCGCCAGGCAACACCGTGTTCGGACTCCCACTCCACCGTTAGAGTGTGCACATGTCCGGCCAGATCGATGACGGAGACCACCCCGCGATTGTCCCAAAGGGCAGGATGGTCCATGAAAGCGATCTTGTCCCCCTGCGGCGAAAACCGAATATTGCTGATCCAACCACTGCTCTGATAGAGCACATTGCCGCTGGGATATTCCAGGCGGCTGTGGCCGTCCACGGAATGCACGATGGCTAACCTGCCCTGCGGATCCCAATCCGCCCAACGTACATCTGCCTGCAATTCCCTGGGAGACCCTCCTGCCAGGGGCGTGCGAGCCAACATTCCATCCACCGTCTCAAGTTGGCCGTTGTGAGTGCCGTGCAGCACGACCGCCAGTTCGTTGCTGGGGGAAATGGCCAATAGATTGGCATCGCTCAAATCAAGCGGCTGCGCCAGAAGGGAATTCCCCACCGTTGAGAACAGCTGGATCGGCTTGCCATTCCATGCGGCGCTGTAAACGATGGACTGGCCGTCAGGGACGAAGCGCGCCGAATACACCGTACCCTCTTCAAACGTTAAGTGACGATAGGTCGGAGGTGCGACTGGAACCTTCAGTAGCTGGGCAAGCGCAAAAAAAACCATTGCCGCAGCCAACAATGCAACAACACCCCAAGGTAGTAATGAGCCGGTGTGAGTGATTGGCTTGGGCGAGGGAATCGTCGTCCCCGGCGAAGAAGACCCGGAAAGCGTCTGCAATGCGAACACCAGATCCTTGGCCGACTGGAAGCGGTTCTCCGGATCCTTTTCCAGACAATGCTTGACAATGTCTTGATATCCCGGCGGGACCGCAGCATCGTCCAAATTGACGCCGGCCGGTTCTTCGCGCAGCACTGCGGTCATGGTGTCGACTTCGGTCTCGCCACGAAACGCGCGGCATCCCGCCATCATTTCGTAGAGAATCGCGCCGAAGCTGAAGATGTCGCTGCGGTGGTCCACAGGCTTGCCCCGCAGCTGTTCCGGCGACATGTAGGCGACAGTGCCAATGACAGCCCCGTGCTTGGTCACCGTGGTCAGGCTTTCAATCGGACGATTCTCTTCGGTCGGAGCCTGCAGCTTGGCCACGCCGAAATCCAGAATCTTGATGCGTCCGTCGTTCGTGAGAAACAGATTCTCCGGCTTCAGATCGCGATGAACGATGAGCCGGTCATGTGCGGCCGTGAGTCCCTGTGCGATCTGCAGAGCGTAGTTCGCAGCCTCGCGCATGGGGATGGGGCCTTCCGACAGGCGCTGCCGCAGGTTCTTGCCCTCGAGCAGTTCCGAGACAATGTAAGGCACCGTGCCTTCGAAACCAACGTCAAAAATGGCAAGTATGTTGGGATGGTTCAGCGCGGCGGCAGCCCGAGCTTCTTGCTCAAAGCGGCGCAGATGGTCGGGGTTATCGCTCGAAGCCGGCCGGATCAGCTTCAAGGCAACATCGCGTCCTAGTCTCTCGTCGCGCGCGCGAAAGACTTCGCCCATCCCTCCTGCACCAATTTTTTCGAGGACCCGATAGTGCCCCACCAGCTGGCCGATCATAAGTGATTACGCGCGCGCCCTTTGCCATGGCATGTTAGGGGTGATAGCGGCCACAGTCAATAGCCTTGCGCAAGCTCAGAACTCCGCATTAACCGACTGTGCATAGCGTGCTAAACTTATGCCCGCTGTGGGCCACACTCCTCCAATACCGCCGCCTACGCCGCCGTCGTGTTCCGAGTGTGCTTCCAAGACGCAGCCCGCTTGCGGGCGGACCTCCAACCCAAACTGCCTCGCGCATGTGGCGTTCGAGCGACGGCAAGACCCGCATCGACATGCCCCAGTCCAGCGTCATCTCCGATCCCATCTCGAAGCACACCATCGTGCTCGATCACCTGAAGAAAGAGGCGAGCATCATCCCGGTGACTCCGCCGGGGTCCCAATTGTGCCGCCGGGCACGAAGCCAGGAGTTGCTGCCGCCGTCCACCCGCCGTCCGTGCAAATGCAGGACCTGGGCAAGTCGATGATCGAGGGACACGAGGTCGAGGGCAAGCGCTACACTTTGCCCCACGTGCCACCGCCCCCCAAGCCATCGATTCCTGGAATGAAGTTGCCCAGTGCTCCACCGGTGCCGGGAGCGAAACTACCCAGTGCTCCCTCGGGGCCGAATCCGCCAGGCGCACCGGCGCCGCCGAAGGCTCCCACCCTGCCACCATCGCCGAGTGTGGCTGAGGTCTGGACCAGCGTGCAGTTGAACACTCCGGTGTTGACCAAGGTCACAACCGCGGCAGGCGAGCACACTACGTATTGCAAACCCACGTTGACCGCGGAGCATCCGCCTTCTGTGTTTCAGGTCCCACCGGGATACAAGATCAAGTCGAAACTCTGAGAGTTCGGCCCGGGTCTCATGCTATAATCTATGTTCGCCTGCATACGAACCGAGGCAATCCTGTGATCTCCTCTGAAGGCGAATCCTGCGCCATCCATAGCTCTTTAAAGAAGATATTTAGACACGAGGTCTAACCATGTCCGGCCACTCAAAATGGGCCACAATCAAGCACAAGAAGGGCGCGCTCGACGCCAAGCGTGGCAAGATTTTCACCCGTCTAATTAAGGAAATCAGCATTGCCGCGAAGAACGGCGGCGGCGATCCTGACTCCAACCCGCGCCTGCGCGGCGCCATCGTTGCCGCCAAGGCTGAGAATATGCCCGCCGACAACATCAAGCGGGCCATCCAGCGCGGCACCGGTGAACTGCCCGGCGCTACCTACGAAGAATTCTCACTCGAGGGCTACGGACCCGGCGGCGCGGCGGTGTTGCTCGACATCAACACTGACAACCGCAACCGCACCGTCAGCGAAATCCGTCACGTCTTTGGCAAGAACGGCGGCAACATGGCCGAAGCCGGCGCCGTTTCGTGGATGTTCCACAAGAAGGGCGACATCCTCATTCCCAAGACTGCCGCGAAAGAGGACGACCTGATGAACATCGTTCTCGAATCCGGTGGGGAAGACCTGAATGACGACGGCGACAACTGGGAAATCCTGACCGCCGCCTCCGCCTATGAAGCGGTTCTGGAAGCGGTGAAAAAAGCCGGCATTGAGCCCATATCGGCGAGCGTCGCCATGATTCCGCAGAACTACATCAAACTGGAAGGCGCGGCGGCCAACACCATGATCCGCCTGATGGAAGCCCTCGAGGATCAGGATGACGTGCAAAACGTGCACTCGAACTTCGACATCGATCAGAAAACGTTGGAAGAAGTTGCCGGATAGTTTGCAGCAAGTGAAGATCGCAGAGCCGCCCTGGTCTCGGGCGGCTTTTTATTCTTGGTACTCGAACATCGAACGTGGACTAGGCATTCCGCGGACCGAAGTTTTCAACACGTTCGTGGAAAACACTGTGGAAAAGAGCCAAACTAGCTTCGTAAGTGATTCACCACTGAGGCGCTTCAACACATTGCACTAGAGCAAGTGCTGGCACTTTCGTGGTAGAACTCGCGAGCAAGTATCTCTTGAAAGTTAGACTCGACAAACTGCTCGTGGACCGAGGTCTGGCCGCTTCGCGCGAGCGGGCGCAGGCTCTCGTTCTTGCGGGCAAGGTACTGGTCGACGATCAGAAACTTGAGAAAGCAGGCGCGCAGGTTTCCGAGGAATGCGTGATCCGCCTGCTCGGCGAAGATCTCAAGTACGTCAGCCGTGGCGGACTCAAACTCGAGCGCGCGCTCGATCACTGGAATATCGCTGTCACGGGAAAGATCTGTCTGGATGTCGGCGCTTCCACCGGCGGCTTTACGGATTGCCTGCTGCAGCGTGGCGCCAAGCAAGTCGTCGCCGTCGATACCGGCTATGGTCAGATGGACTTCAAACTGCGTCAGGATGCGCGCGTCCGGTTGCTAGAAAAGACCAACGCCCGCTACCTGAAACGCGAAGATGTCGGCGTAACGGTGGATTTCGTTGCCATCGACGTGTCGTTTATCTCCGCTACTCTAGTGCTTCCGGCCGTCATCGCAGCCGCATTTCCGGAATCGTCCGATGAACGCCGGGGACGCCAAATCGTCGTATTGGTGAAGCCGCAATTCGAAGCCGGCAGGGAGCACGTGGGCAAGGGCGGCATTGTGCGCGACGAAGCCGCGCAACTCGCATCCGTGGAGAAAGTTAAAGCAGCCGCAAAAAGCCTGGGTGCAGCCCAAATCGAAATGATCGAGTCGCCAATCCTCGGCGCCGAAGGCAATCGCGAATTCCTGCTCTACAGCCTGTTCTAATCCTCTGTGTCCTCCGTGTCCTCTGTGGTGAACTCCCAGAATTTCTGTACAATCTCCTTTTCCCTTATGGCGAGTCCGCAAGCGTCTTCCCAGAAAACCGCAGCCATTATTGCCCGGCCCGATCGTCCGCAAGTCGCGCAGATTCTTCCCGGCTTGTTCACTTGGCTGACCGAGCATGGCTACAAAATCATCGTCGACGATGAGACCGCGAAATATACCACCGGTCAGGAAGTCGTCCCACGGTCCGCCATGTCTTCGAAGCCGCTCGACCTCGTGGTGGTGCTTGGCGGCGATGGAACCCTGCTCTCCGCCGCGAGGGTCACGGCCGCAGTCGATGTTCCCCTGCTCGGCGTCAACCTGGGATCGCTAGGATTCCTGACAGAAGTTCCCCTGCAATCGCTCTACACGATGCTGGAAGCGATCGCCCTGGGGCGTGCTGCCGTCGAACGTCGCTCGCTGATGCAGGTCCAATTGCTGCGCGGAGACACGGTGCGTGGCAGGTATCTGGTCTTCAATGATGCGGTGGTTAACAAAACCGCCCTCGCCCGCCTCAACACCTACGAGCTTTATATCGACACGGCGTTCGTGGCGAGCTACCGCGCCGACGGCATGATCGTGGCCACGCCGACCGGCTCGACGGCGTATTCCTTATCCGCCGGTGGACCTGTGCTCATGCCTACCGTCAATGCCTTCGTGATTACTCCGGTCGCTCCGCATTCTCTGACGCACCGCCCGCTGGTAGTACCGGATTCGGTGGAGATTGAGATCCTGCTGCGCAGCGAAGAGGAGGTTGCCTACCTGAGCCTCGACGGACAACCGGGTCTCGACCTGCGCGACGGCGACCGTGTCCGCTGCCGCCGCTCCGAGCATCACGTAAATCTCTTCCGCACCGGTGCGGACTTCTTCCACGTGCTTCGCACCAAGCTGAAGTGGGGAGAACGGCAGGACTGAGGAGATCGTGGAACTCGAGGCAAGGAACCTACGACTCGGCGCGCAGTAGATCCGACACTTTCTCCCGCCGCCGGATCACCTTCACCGCTTTTCCCGTAACCAGCACCTCCGCCGGTCGCGGACGTGTGTTGTAGTTCGACGCCAACACCATCCCGTAGGCACCAGCATCCAGAATGGCCAGCAACTCGCCTTCTTCGACCGTAGGCAAGTCGCGGTCTCGCGCGAAGAAGTCTCCCGTCTCACACACTGGGCCCACGATGTCGGTCACTTCGGACTTGGCCGCCGGGTTCGCACTCTGCGTCACCGGAATAATCTCGTGATAAGCGCCGTAGAGCGCAGGCCGGATCAAGTCGTTCATCGCGGCGTCCACCACCAGAAACCGCTTGCCATCATTTTGCTTTCGATAAATCACAGAGGTCAGCAGAATGCCCGCGGGACCGATGATTGATCGCCCAGGTTCCAGCAGCAGCCGCACGTCCAGGCCGCGTAAGGGATCTGCCAGCGCCCGCGCATACGCGGCCACATCCGCTGAGAACCCGCGGGTACTGGGCTTTTCGTAGGCAATCCCCAACCCGCCCCCTGCGTCGATGTAGTCGATATTATGGCCATCCAAGCGCAGTTCGCCGACTAGATCGGCCACGCGCGCCATCGCCTCGCCGAATGGCGCGATGTCCGTGATCTGCGAACCTATATGAACGCTCACTCCCCGCACTTTCAGATATCGAGAACCGGATGCCTTGGCGTAAAGCGCTCGTGCTTCGTGGATGGGCACTCCAAATTTGTGCTTGCGCAAGCCAGTAGAAATGTAAGGATGCGTCTCGGCGGCGACATCAGGATTCACTCGCAGAGCCACCGGAGCCGTCTTTCGCAATCGCCCCGCGCACTCCGTCAGCGCCCACAATTCCGACTCGCTTTCGACATTGAAAAGCATGATCCCGGCCTTCAATGCCGCGGTCAGCTCTTCCTGCGTCTTGCCTACGCCAGAGAACACAACTTGTTTCGCCGCCTTGCGGTCTGCGGCCAGCACTCGTTCCAGTTCTCCCCCAGAAACCACATCAAATCCGCAGCCCTTCCTGGCCAACATCCGCAAGATGGTCAGGTTCGAGTTCGCTTTCACGGAATAGCAGATGGTATGCGGAACGTCGCGAAAGGCTCCATCAAAAGCTTCGTAGCGCTCCCGGATCATCGCCGCCGAGTACACATAGAGAGGCGTGCCAAATTGTTCGGCTAACTTCCGCAGGGGAACATCCTCGCAGTGCAGGGCAAACGATCCGCCCCGGCGCAAGATCCCGCTTTTGGTCTCGCGATAGACAAATCCCGGGGGCCGGACTGCGGGGCTCTGACGTCGCGAACTCATTTCTTTTTCGGGGAGGCGTGCGCGCTGCCGTGCACCCGGATGGCGACGACCGTCTGGTCATCGAAAGTTTCCACGCCCGCCGAGTGTTCGGCTGCAGCCTTGAACAGCGAATCCACGACACAGCTTGCGGACTTTTCTGAGCACTCGCTCACTATTTTCTCCACCCGCCCGCGCCCGAAGAGTTCTCCCTTGCGATTGCGGGCATCGAGAATGCCGTCGCTGAAGAACACGAACATATCGCCGGGCTTCATGCGGAACTTGAATTCGTCGTAGTCCGCTTCGTCAAACAGTCCGAGCGGCAACCCTGTCGCTTCGATCACTTCATTCTTGCCGTTATGCACAAAAATGGGGCGGGGAAGTCCGGAGTTCGCCACGGTCAGCGTGCGATGCTCGTCGTCCCACACCGCGTAAATGATGGAGACAAACTGCGCTTCGATCCGGCGCTCCGCCAGCGACAGATTCACCGCCGAGAGCATTTCCGCCGATCCAGGTTCAATGGGAGCGTGCGACCGGATGATCCCACTCACCAACGCGGCGTAGATCGCGGCCGGTGCGCCTTTGCCGCTGACGTCGCCAATTGCAATGCCTAGCCGCGACATCGAATACGGAATGAAGTCGTACAAGTCCCCGCCGATGGCTCGGGCTGGCACAAACTTCGCGGCGACGTCCAGATGTGCCATCTTCGGACTGGTCTGCGGCAGCAGGCGTCCCTGCAATTCCCGCGCCAGGGCAAGATCGCGCTCCAGTCGGCGCTCCTGCCGTTCAATCTCCTCGTACAGCCGCGCATTCTCGACCGCAATCGCAATCTGCGCCGCTAGAGTGGTCATGGTGCGCTGATGCTCTTCGGTAAAAAATCCGCGCCGCGTATGCTCCAGATCGAGCACGCCAATCACTTTGCCCTTATAGACGAGCGGAACCACCAGTTCGGAACGCGTCTCAGGATTTGCCTCAACGTAGCGCGCATCCTTCGTAACGTCGGGCACGAGCACCGCTTGTTGGCTCTCGGCCGCGGCACCCACTAAGCCACGCCCCAGCGGGATTTCATGCTTCAGATGAATATTCTCGTTGAAGCGCAGTGAGAATCGGTGCTGCAGTTTCTCGCCGGAAGAATCGAGCAGAAGGATGCTGAACATCTGGTAGTCAATCAGCCGCCGCACCAGTTCCGCGATCCGTCCGAGCAACTCGTCCAGGTTCAAGATCGACGTCAGTTCACGCGCAATCTCGTTGAGCAACAGCAGAATCCGCGCCTGCTTGGTGGTGCGCGTATAGAGTTGTGCATTTTCGATGCCCGCGGCCATGCGCGACGCCACCAGCGTCAGCAAGCGCACATGCTCTTCGTTGAAATAGCCAGGCTCGCGCGCCTCGATGTCGATGACCCCAATCACCCGGTTCTTGGTGATCAGCGGTACCGCGAGTTCCGAGTGCACATTCGGAACCGCTTCGATATACCGCGAATCCTTGGTGACATCGTCAATCAGGACCGCCTGGCGTGTCTGAGCCGCCTGGCCCGTGATCCCCTCGCCGACCTTGATCCGGCTGCGCTCGGCGAACTCCGGCGGATACCCAACCTGGAAGCGGAAGCGCAGTTCCTGGGTCTTCTCGTTGAGCAGCAGAATGGCAAAAATCTCGTAATCAATTACTTTGCGCACGACCTCGGCGACGCGCCGTACGGTCGTGTCGAGGTCGAGCGACGTGGCTAGAACATCAGCCACATCGAGCAGCAGCGACTCGACCGGCAACCGATCCGGCTTGGAAAGTACAGAACTCATTCGTTCGTATGATAGCAGCCGTGTTCCGTGTTGCTCTTGAGCACGAAGGAACGCCGGCGTGAAAGGCGCATTGTGACTGCACTCCGGCGCCTTGCTCGCGCCAGCCTACTCTCTGGGCACAACGCAGATGTCAGGGAGGTTGCGGTATTTCTCCGCATAGTCGAGCCCATACCCGACCACGAATTCATCGGGAATTTTGAAGCCGACGTAATCGCCCTCCAGCGGGAGCTTGCGCCGCGACGGTTTGTCGAGCAGCGCCGCGACCTTCAGGGATCGCGGTTGGCGAGCCAGCAACATCTTTTTCAAATAGGTCATCGTCAGGCCCGTGTCGAGGATGTCTTCCACCAGGATGATGTTCTTTTCCTTTATGGACTGGTCCACATCCTTGAGCAGCCGGACTTCACCCGTAGAATCCCACCCGCTCCTCAATTCGTTGGCGGGACTGGGTCGGTTCCCATAACTCGAAACCCCAATAAAATCGAACGTAGAATCGAGCTGTACCTGTCTTGCCAGATCGGCTAGAAAGATTGCTGCCCCTTTGAGCACACCAACAAAGATCACGGACTGGCCCGCGAAGTCCTTGGTGATCTGCTCGCCCAACTCGGCCACACGTTTGGCAACGTCCTGCCGCGAAATCAGCACCTTGAGTTCTGCCATGGCGTTTCATATTAAACTAGGTTGGCTGATTATTGGAAAAGCAGCGCTCCACCCAATGTCGAGTTCGAATGGCTAGGAGCTAGAAGCTAGCAGCTAGGAGCTATACGCAGCATGAATCTGAAAGGGGTCAAACTCACGTGGCTGGGCCACTCGACGTTCCGCATTGAAACCCCAGCCGGGAAGACAATCTTCATCGATCCGTGGATCATGGGCAATCCCATGTGTCCCGAGGCCGACAAGAAAGTGAAGAAGGCCGACGTCCTGCTTTGCACGCACGGCCACGGTGACCACATCGGCGACGCAGTCGAAGTCGTCAAGCAACAGAACCCGCTCGTGGTCGGGATCTACGAACTCTGCCTCTGGATGGCAAAGAAGGGTGCGAAACAGATCTCTCCCATGAACAAAGGGGGATCGCAGACGGTGGGCGATATCAAAGTCACCATGGTCCACGCCGATCACTCCTGCGGCATCCAGGACGGCGACGAGATCGTCTACGACGGCGAAGCCTGCGGCTATGTGATCGAGTTTGCCAACGGCGTGAAGCTTTACCACGCCGGCGATACCAACGTTTTCGGCGACATGGCCATCATCCGTAAGCTTTACGCGCCCGAAATTGCCATGATACCCATCGGCGATCTTTTCACCATGGGACCCCGCGAGGCAGCATACGCGATCAATCTCCTAAAGCCGAAGACGGTCATCCCCATGCACTTTGGAACATTCCCGGTGCTGACCGGAACCCCCAGCGCATTGCAGAAATTGGTCCCGAACGTCGAAGTGTATGAAATGAAGCCGGGCGTCACCATCGGCGGCTGACCATCAGCGGTTGAACCATCAGGACTATCGCACTCGAAAGGGAAGCGCGTGACTCAAGCCAACATTACGCAAGCTAAGAAAAAAGGCTCAGCCGCCAGTTGGCGGCACTACAACTTCACCACCGCCGGACCGGTCGACGACTATCTCTATTCCATGCTGCCCAAGCGCGACGAAGTCCTGGCGGAGATGGAAGATTACGCCACCGAGCACAACGTGCCCATCGTCGGCCCAGCCGTCGCGCGAGTTCTACAGCAACTGGCGCTGATGATCAACGCCCGCACCGTTTTTGAACTCGGGTCTGCAATTGGATATTCAACTATCTGGTGGGCTCAGGCGGTAGGCGACAAAGGACGCGTCATCTACACCGATGGCGACTGGAAAAACACGGAGCGTGCCCGCGGCTACTTCAAGCGTGCCGGAGTCTCCAACCGCATCACGCTGCACACCGGCGACGCGCTGGAGTTCCTCTCCGAGCAGAAGCAGGAGTTCGACATCATCTTCAACGACGTCGACAAGGAAGACTATCCCCGTGTATTGCGCCTCGTGGCGCCGCGCCTGCGTAAGGGTGGATTGTTCATCACCGACAACGTGCTGTGGAGCGGACGCGTCGCGGAAACGAATCCGACCGAAGCCAGCACCAAGGCCATCCTCGAATTCAATCGCAAACTCTACGACGCGAAAGAGTTCTACACGACGCTACTGCCGATCCGCGACGGCCTTGCGGTCGCGCTCAAAAAGTAGCGCCGGCATCTTGCCGGCTGTCGCGAGGGCGTCTCGCCCTCGCACCGGCGGGCGAGACACCCGCCGGACAGCCGGGACGGCGGAGCTACGACGATGTAGACTTCGCGTTACTTCGCTGCTGCCTGGGTCAACTCCGCGTCGATGGTAATCGTGACCTCGTCGCTAACAACGCCGGGCGCGCCAGCGATGCCAAAATCCTGACGATTGATCTTAGTGCTAGCCGAGGCGCCGATGCGCTGGCCGGGACCCATCGGATCCTTGATCGGCGCGGAAGGGCCCTCGACATCAAGCACGACTTCCTTCGTTACTCCGTGCATGGTGAGGTCGCCGGTGATTGACAGTTTTCCAGATCCGGCGCTCTTTACCGACTTGGCCTTGAAAGTGATGGTCGGATACTTCTGCACATCGAAAAAGTGCGGGCTCTTCAGGTCGTTGTCGCGCATTTCCACGCGCGTATCTATGGAGCTCGCGTCGATAGTAGCTTCGAGCGAGTCTTTCGAGGGGTCGGCGGGATCATGCGTCACCGTGCCACTCACCTTGGAAAATGCTCCCCGGACGGTCGAGACCCCGAGATGTTTCACCGAAAATTGCGCGGCACTATGTTTGGGGTCGATCTGCCAGGTTCCAGCTTGAGCTGCCGCAGTGGCAGCCATAGCCACAGCAGTGATGAGGGCAAAGACAAGACGAGACATTTTGGCGACGGTCCTCCCAGTGAATTGAGTTGAGTAATGTTAAATGGATTTGACCGGAATCGCCAAGAGGTCCTCGACCAGCCCAACTTCCTTTTGCAGGAAGGGTTCCGCGTGGCTCACGCCGCCAAGCATGCCGTAAAACCGTGCCATGGATTCCACGCGGGCGCGAATCTCGTCGCGCGCAGGAAACAGGTCTTTGCCCGCTTCCTGGTCGCTGAACTGCGATGTATAGGCCAGAATCGAGGCAAACTTTCCCTCGAACTGCTCGCCAATATCCACGACAAACGAAGGCCGAATGTCGTAATAAAGCGTCGCGTAAATTATCTTGAACGGACGATGGGGTGCGAAAAGAGTAGCGCCGGCATCCTGTCGGCTGTCCTGAGGGCGTCCCGCCGTCAGGTCGCTGGAGGAGGCCAAGGCCTGAGCGTTCCCGCCGATAGCTGACGGCTGAGAGCTGAGTGCTAACTTCGCCAGCCCTGCCAGAAAGCAAGCCTCATATCCCAGCACTGACGCCGTGTAATGATCCGGATGCCGCCCCTTCCAGTAAGGCAGAATGATCACCCGCGGCCGCGTCTCGCGAATCACGGTGGCGACCTTCAATCGGTTCTCGTAAGTGTTCTCCACACGGCCGTCAGGAATATCGAGCGCTCGCCTCCAATTCACGCCCAGAATCTTGGCCGCGTCATCGGCCTCGCGCGCGCGATCTTCCGCTGTGCCGCGTGTGCCCATCTCCCCTCGCGTAAGGTCGAGGATGCCCGTGCGCTGCCCGCCCTGGGCAGCCTTCAGCAGAGTCCCGCCGCAGGTCTGCTCCACATCGTCGCGGTGCGCGGCGATAGCGAGTATGTCTAGTGATGAAATCAGTGGGATCGAAGACATGTCAATCGAGATTGCCTTGCTCCAGTACCACATTCTCGCGCACGATCAACCGGTGCGCCGCCATTTCCTTCAGCGTGGGAAGCACGCGATTCACATGCTCATCGGTGTCGACGAAAATGATGATCACCGGCAGCTTGCCTCCGGCCTCCACCAGATGTGAGGTCTCCACGCGCTGCCTCCCCAGGAAGCCCGCAACTGCGTGAAGCGCAATGGCCGCGTAGGCGTTCTCCTTGCGCAGATAGTTGAGGATCTCCATGTGCAGCGGCCGGTGATGCCACTGGTCGGCCTCGTTCAGATAGATGGTGACTTGTACTGCCATCGCATCTGGCATTTTACTCGCGATCCTTCCTGGAAATCTTCCATTCCTGCCGCAAGATGCCGTATAACTCTGAATCCACAAACTGATCCCACTTCCGCAGGTGTTCGCGCTGGCAGCCTTCGTGGCGCATGCCCAGCTTCAGCAGAATCCGCCCGGAAACCGGGTTGTGCTTGAAATGCGATGCAAAGATGCGGTGCAGGCCAAGATCTGCAAATCCGTAGTGCAGCATTTCTCGCGCCGCCTCCCTCGCGTCGCCCTGCCCCCAATACGGCACGCCGAGCCAGTAGCCAAGTTCAGCGTGCTGATGCTGGTCATCGACGCGCAACCCGATGCCTCCAATCTGGCACCCGTCACTGCGTAGCGTGATGGCCAACCAGATCTTGCCGGGTTCTCGCGAGATCGCTAGAAAATCGCGCGCGTCCTGCTCGGTATAGGGATGCGCAATGCGCAGCGTGGTCGCAGCAACTTCCCGGGCTCCGATCAGCGGCAAGAGTTCGGGGACGTCGGCATCGCTGTAAGGACGCAACCTCAGACGCGCTGTTTCCAGAGTAGGACGTATCTCCATGGCTAGATCGCCCGCGCCAGCGCCATGCCAGCCAGCGCGCCGCCCAGGCACAGCAGGTTATTGCTGAGGACGTTGGCCAGCATCAGTCCCCACTGGCCTTGCTCGAAATACGACATGGACTCAAACGCGTAGCTCGAGAAAGTGGTGAACGACCCGCAGAATCCGACGACGACCAGTAGTCGCCAGCGAGGATCCACTAGTACACGCTCGCTGGTCCAGATCACAAAGAATCCGACGATGAAACTTCCGACAATGTTAATGGCGAGCGTTCCGTAAGGGAAGACAGGACCAAACTCTTTCGCAGCAAAACGACTGAGCAAATAACGGAAGTTGGCGCCGACGATCGCAGCGACGGATATAGCGAGGAAATCCTTCACGATGGAGCTCCCTACAAAAAGAGTCAGATTCTGTAGGAGTTATCAGCCTGCCAATCGCCGCAAGCGGTTAATGGCGAACTCCATCGCCTTCCTTATTTTTACCACAGAGAACACCGAGGAGCACAGGTGACCGAAGGTCTCAGGTCCCATATCTGAGGGCCGACACCGGATGTGCCGTGCCGCCTGCTCCTACTTTTTTCTTTCCACCAGGAATCGCGCCAGTTCCTTCAGCGTCTCGGCCGACTCACCAAAGCACTCCAATTCCGCGAACGCGTCGTTTACCAGCGCGTCCGCTCTGCGCACCGACGCTTCAATCCCGAACAGCGCAGGATACGTAGCTTTCTCCGAAGCCGTATCTTTGCCAGCGGTCTTCCCCAGTTGCTCCGAAGTCTGCGTCACGTCGAGCACGTCGTCCACAATCTGGAACGCCAGGCCAATCGCCAAGCCGAAGGCGCGCAGCCTCGCCACCTGATTGTCTTTCGCTCCCGCGTAGAGCCCTCCACTCACCAGGCTCGCCGTAATCAGCGCCGCCGTCTTCGAGCGGTGAATATATTCCAGCATCTCCGCCGTCGGCCGCGTGTGCTCTGATTCGAGATCCACGACCTGCCCGCCGATCATGCCATCGATGGTTCCCGTGTCGTGGGCGATCTCCTCGATGATCCGCACGCGCGCTTCCGCCGGACACTTCAACCGCGCCAACACTTCGTAGGCCTGTGTCTGCAGCGCATCTCCAGCCAGGATTGCGATGGCCTCTCCAAACGCCTTGTGACACGTCGGACGCCCGCGGCGCAGATCGTCATTGTCGAGCGCCGGCAAATCATCATGAATCAGCGAATACGTGTGCAGCATCTCGAGCGCAGCGCCCAGTTCCTCGATGCGTGCTGGCAGCGACCCCGCGGCCATGCGTCCCGCCTCCATGCAGAGCACGGGCCGCAGGCGCTTGCCGCCGGCAAACACGCTGTGGCGCATGGCCTTGTGAATCGACTCCGGATGCTGCGTCTCCAGCGGAATGAGCCGATCGAGCGCGGCATCGGCCAGTTGCCGTCCTTGTTCGAGAGTCTCCTTGAGCATGAAGCAGTGAGTATAACAAGGCGGCGCTTGTGGAACAGTACGTCGGCGCGAGGGAACCGGGGAAGAAAGAAAGCGGGAAAACACAAAGGACGCCCGCAGGCGTCCTCGTGACAGAAGATGAATTTACGCCGCAGCAGAGCGCGAGAGGCCGAGGCTTCGCAGCACCGAAGTCAGCACATTCCCCACGTCATCCGCAGGGCACACGTCGCTGGCGCCAGCCGCCAGCGCAGCCATCCACATTTCCTCGTCAGGGATGCGATGCGTACAGACAATGGGCAGAGCAGGAAATTCGCGGTGCAGATTCTCCACATCGGCCAGCAGCCAGTGCTCGATGTTGAGCACCACGGCCTCCGGCCGGTTCCGAGCTACGTCCTCTCGCAATTCTTCGCGGGAGCGGGTTAGGTGTACTGAAAAATGAGGGCGGAGCCCACCAGCCAGGGTCCGGGCCACTTTAGGATCTTTCTCAAGAACAACCACGCTTTGTGCCATATATTCCCCGATCTTCAACCGTCGTCAACGGCGGACGTCGACATAGGACTAGGGCTGCGGGGTGGCTGGGAAAACCACTGCACCACAGACATCTAAAGCTCCCGAATCGCGGCCAGAGATCCGCACGGCTCACCGGCGTGCAGACAACTTTTCTGTCAGCGCTTCGAATGGTTCAGCTTGAAGCTTCCCGTTCTTCTTCAGCAGAATTTCGACTTTTCCTTCTGCTTGTTCCAGTTCCTTCCGGCATGAGGAAGAAAGCTGCATGCCTTCTTCAAACAGTGTCAGAGACTTCTCCAAAGGGACTTCTCCCTTTTCCAGTTCCTGAACAATCTTTTCCAGTCGCTGGAGGCACTCTTCAAACTTTGGCAACGGGGTTTCGCTCCGTCTTCTATTGTAATGCAACTAATTTGAAGAAGTGTCCAGTCTTTTTAATGAGAAGGACCAATAAAAATGATCGGTGAATTCCCGGTGCGGGAATGGTTCTAAGTCCGAAAAATCTGCAATATCGTTATGCTTTCGACATAAATCGATTCACTGGTCCGGTGAAACCATCGGAAGGAATTCCAACTGAAGTTTCGCGTACGGGGCTGCGCCCTAGGCCGTCGCTTTGGAGCCTGGATCTTTCCCCAATGCTTCCAACACGTCCACGGCTGAGCTGTACCGCCCCTGCGGTGCGCTGATCTGCGCTCCCTGTGCCATCTGTTTTGCTGCAATCAGCATTTCTCGCGCAATGGCCACACCCTCGGCTCGCGCCAGTTCAGGAGTCTGGGCCCGCGCCATGCGCTCCAGAATCGTATCCGGCACCGACACCCTCAGTTCGTTCTTCATGAATTCGGCATTGCGCACGCTGACTAGCGGCCAAATTCCGGCCACGACCGGAATACGGCAGTGCTCAATGCGCTTCAGGAAGTTCTCCAGCAACCGCAGATCGAATACCGGTTGGGTCACCACATATTCCGCTCCCGCCTCCACCTTGTACTCGAATCGCCGGATCTCCTCATCCATGTCGGTCAGTCCGGGGTTTGCTCCCACGCCAATCACAAACCCGGTCCCGGTGCCGATCGGGTTCCCGCCCAAGTCGAGCCCCCGGTTCAGGTTGTGCACAATGTTGACCAGGCCAATGGCGTCCACATCAAACACCGCCGTCGCGTCCGGATAGTTCCCCATCTTCGGCGGATCACCGGTAATGCAGATCAGATTCTTGATGCCGACCGCCGCCGCTCCCAACAAGTCGCTCTGAATGCACAGCACATTCCGATCGCGGCAGGTATAGTGGAGAATCGCATCGATGCCGACGTCGCGCTGAATCAGGAGCGACAGCGCCTGGTTGCTCATACGCGCCGAGGCACGCGGGCTATCCGGGACGTTCACCGCATCCACGCCCACCGACTTCAGAAACCGCGCCCCTTCAACTTCCTTGCGGACGTCGATCCCTTTGGGAGGGACGATCTCTACCATCGTTACAAACTCACCGCGCGCCAGCCGTGAGCCCAACAGCGATCGGCTCTCCAGCGGCACGGCCGGCACCGCCAGCGGCGCCGTCTGGCCACCCACCACATGAGCGGACGCCGTCTTTCCTCTGGCTTCACCTACCCGGAGAGCCGACTTCATGACCCGGATGTGTTCCGGTGTGGTTCCGCAGCATCCGCCGACGAGCCGTACTCCTGCCGCCACAAACTTCCGCGCGTAGCTGGCCATATATTCCGGCGAGCACAAATAAATATTCCGCCCGTCCACCGACCGCGGAATGCCTGCGTTCGGTTGCGCTGCCAGCGGCAGGGAAGTCGCCGCCCGTACTCGCTCCATCGCGTCCAGCATCGCGACTGGACCCACGCTGCAATTGCAGCCAATCACATCCGCTCCCCATTCCTTGAGCTTGGAAACAAACGTCTGTGGATCGGAGCCGTCAAGGCAGTTCCCATCCTCATCAATGGTCACCTGCGCCACGAGCGGGATGGATTTGCTCACGTCCCGGGCGGCCAGCATCGCCTGGTGAATCTCTTCCAGATATCCGAACGTCTCCAGAATCAGCAGATCGACGCCCGCTTCCGCCAGCGCCTCAATCTGCTGGCGAAAGGCCTCGCGCGCTTCCTGGAACGAAGTCTTCCCCAGCGGCTCGATTCTGGTGCCGAGCGGGCCAACCGATCCTCCAACCCATACATCGAAGCTTTTGGCGGCTTCGCGCGCCAGGCGTGCGCCGGCATGATTGATGTCGCGAACTTTGTCCGCCAAGCTGTGTCGTCCCAGGCGGAAAGAGTTGGCACCGAAAGTATTGGTTTCAATAATTTCGGCTCCGGCTTGCAGGTATTCGTGGTGAATCCCGCGAATCAGGTCGGGTTGAGAAAGATTCAGTTCATCGTAAGACCGGTTGATGAAGATGCCTTTGGCGTAGAGCAGCGTCCCCATGGCGCCGTCGCACAAAACGGGGGATTGCTTGATCCGGGCAAGAAAGTCAGCCGCCATATAGTTTCTGAGAATACAGGATTAACGCCGGTTCGTGCATCTCCATGACTTTTGCAACCAGCAGCGGAGAATCGCAGAGGGGATCGCCTTACAATCTCCAAAGCCCCGCAGGAGTATGAGTTCCGGGTCTGTTATAATCCACCATTTCGCAATTAAATCTCCCTTTTTCATGTCGTTAGGAGCCTGTCGTTTGAAGAGACGCATCCTCGTTCTTCTGGTTGGATTGTGGGTCAGCCTAGGTTTCAGTTCGTGCGGTGGTTCTAGCAAGCCGAAGGACCCGCCCAGCGGCCTGCCGGACCGCGTTCTGGCGTCGCAGGGCGTAACCGCGACCTTTTCTGCCGGTAGCCTGGTAATCCTCAATGGCTATAACGACACGATTCCGGGGGTTGCGCGCCTGCAAGCAGGGAACTCCCCAGGTCTCATGGTGGTGTCGCCGACCCGGAACATTGCAGCAACCTTCGACGCCAGCAGCAACAACGTCTACGCGGTGGATACGTTCAGAGAGACGGGAATAGGAAACGTGCGTATACCCGGGCCGACCTCAAGCATGGCCTTTCCCACAGCCCAGCCCATCGGATACGCCGCCATCCCGACAGCCACCGTCAACGGTTATTCCTTTCTGGGTGCCGTGGATATATTGAATTTCGTCACCTCACAGCTCACCACGATTGCCGTCACCAATGCGCAAACCGTGATCGCCAGCTCCAACGGCACCCAACTCCTCGTTTTCAGCAACGACTCCGATGCGATCACCGTGCTCAGTCCTAGCAGTGCGGTGCCGCCAGTCGATCTGAGTTGCTTATCCGGCAGCGTGAATCCCGTCTGCACCATGGTTCCTGGCTTCGACCGTCCTGTTTGGGCGCTGGTTAGTGGCAACACCGCGTATATCCTCAACTGCGGTGCGGAGTGCGGCGGTGTTCAGGCCAGCGTGCAGACCCTGGACTTGACGACCCTTGCCGTTGGCCCCCCGGTCTCTGTGAATGGCGCCACCATCGGCTTATTGAGCGGTTCCCAGTTGTTCGTGGCCGGAAACGGCACGCCCACCGGACCTCTCTGCACCTCCATCCCGAGCGCCGCCACGACCGCCGCAACCTACTGCGGGACGCTCGATATCGTCGACCTCAGTACGATGACCGACCCGTACTACAACAACCCCAGTGCCGAGATCGCGATTACCGACGGCTTTCACGATCGCATCGATATGACCACGAACGGCCAGGTCTTCGTCGGATCGCACCACTGCACCAATGTCGGCAACGTCGGTAATCCCAGCGGAGAAGTGCGCGGCTGTCTGTCGATCTATCGGACCGCCGACAACTCCGTGGTCATCCCTCCGGACAATGGCAACGTCGATGGCCTGCAAGGTTTCACTACCCGAGATGCCGAGTATGTGGCGGAGGGTGGCAATTTACGCGTCTATTACACGCTCACGGATACGCTGCTCATCAACGATTTCCTTCCCCTGGGCACAATCGATATCGTGGGCTACGTGGGGGACGTGAAGGCGATCGACTTCTTCTAGCGGCGTACGATTTCGGCCAGTCTTGTGGAAAAGGTCTGATCTTAGGCGCGGGCGCGCCCGTACGTCGTGCGCGAGAACTAGCTGCCTCCGAAGCAAAGACTTTCCGATCCGACAGATTCCAGTCGCTCCAGCTTGCCTTTTCTGCCTTGACAGCCGGACGGTACGCCGCGACGTTCAATCCCGATCGTACCGTTGTTACTTCCGGCAATTGAGATACCGACCCGAATGTTATATTGTGCGGGTTTGGAGAACTGCGCGTGGCCCATCGTCGAGAAGCCGGTCGCCCCATGGACGCCCAATCCTTCGGGCATAACCGTCTCCCGTGGATGAGGCGTTCACCCTGGAAGGCGCAGCGGTAATGGCTCCCATTCTTCTTTGGCTCATCTTGGTTCTTTGTCTGCTGATCTCAGCGGTCAAGTACCTGATGGGAATTATTCTGAAGTTCTCGTTCGCCAGCACAAGAGCCCAAAAAGACTACACGTATCAGCCCTGGGTGAGCGTGCTGATGCCCTGCTACAACGAAGGCAAGACGGTTTACGAGACGATTGAGAGCATCAGCAAGAGCAACTATCCGAATGACAAGTTTGAAGTGATCGCGCAGGATGACTGTTCCGTCGACGACAGCTATGAGTGGATGCTCAAGGCCCAGCGGGATTTCACGAACATCAGAGTAAGGACCGGGCGGAATGAGGTCAACAGCGGAAAGGCGCGTTCCGTGTGCAATGCGCTGCAGCACTCCACCGCAGAGATCATCATCTCCATCGATTCTGATTGCATCTTCCATCCGGACGCGATTCGCGAGCTGACCGCATGTTTCGCGGAGCCGCGTATTGGATCGGTGGGGGGCAGAGTAGGAGTCCGAAACCCAAACGACAGCGTGATCACTGCCATCCAGACGGTGATCTACTATTCGGCATTCGAGCTCTATAAGATTCCCGAGAATTGGACACGGAGCATCTGCTGCATCAGCGGATGCCTTTTCGCCATCCGGCGCACGTTGCTGCTGGAGATCGAGCCCGCGATCCGCGCCCGCCACTGGTTCGGAATTCCGGTGAACCAGGGGGAAGACCGGTTCCTGACTCATCAGACGCTCCTGCGCGGTTACGGGACGTACATCAACAATGACGCGCTATGCTGGACTACGGTACCGAACACTCTGTCGGTGCTGTTCAAACAGCAACTCCGCTGGCGGCGCAGTATCGTGCGCGACTTCTTCTATACGCTGAGAACGCTGCCGCAGCATGTCTGGAAGCTGCACCCGAACACGGTGTTCACGCTCGTACTGACTCCGCTTGGAGCCGTGGTTGGATTTCTGGTCGTGGTGACCATGCTTACTTCGGATCCGCTAGCGTGGGCGGGGCCGCTCCCACTGGTAACGGCGCTGGGAATTGGAGCGGTTCTTACCTGGGTGATCAAGAGGTATAGTGCGCAAGAGGCCGTAACCCATCCTCTGGCCTTTGGCGCTTATGTAGCATGGTCACTGGTCAGCAGCCTATTCCTAACGCCCCTCGCTCTGTGCACGATGGATTCCGCAGACTGGGGCACGCGAACGAAACAACAAGAGGTGCCCTTTGGCAACACCAACCGCTAACCCGCCGACTTCGGACTCTAGAGATGAATCGCGTCCTGCGGAGAACAAGAACGTTGTGGTCCATGCTCCGGTCTTGCAATCGCTGCACTACAAGCTCGTGATCACGCTCTACCGGGTTTTCGCCATCACGGTGCTCTATCTCGTGCTAGCCGGAATTGTCAGCTATGCCTTCGTGATGGGCTTCTATGCCGTGAACAGCTCGTGGGCAGCGCCCACCATTCTCTCCGCGGCCGACGAGAAAAGCCTGGACTTCCGGGAGAAGCTGGTCACCAGCCAGCAGACCATCGAAGACCTGAAGGTGGATACGAACAAGCTGGAAAGCGGACTGGCCGAGATGAAGAAACACCGCACCGCTCTTCTGTCGCTTGAGCCTGAGCTGCAGCAAGCCATCGGGCGGGAGCAAGCTCACAACCGCACCACAGGCCCGACACTCGCGGCACTCGACCAGCAGAAACAGGCCGATAACCAGAAGACGCAGAGAGTGCTGGCACAGCTGAAGGAAGTGGAAGCGAACATCAACAAGGACCTTGCTGCCGGGTTAATCACGCAGGGCGACGCGGCCTCGCAACTGGCGGCCCTGAATCAGGCAGGGGGCGCTTACACAGACAGCAAGATTGCTGAGGTCCTACTGACCGATAGCGTTCTGGACAAGACGACGACGGGCACAAGCTCGCTGGATGTGCTCGTAAAGCAAGCCGAGTTGCGGTCGGAGGTCGCCCAGTTAGACGTCGCTATTAATGTTGCCGAGAAGCAGTTTCAGGAAGAATCGCGACAGATCGATCGGTTGAGACAAGCCATCCAAACGGCCAAACAGAGTCCGTATTACCTGAATGCGTCCGGGGAAAAGACTCTCTACTTCGCCTTCGTTCCTTACGACAACCAGGCGAACGCGGTAGCCGGCACTGCCATCTACGACTGTTACCTGAACATGGTCGCATGCCGCAAAGTGGGTACTTTGAAGCAGATCTACCCGGGCGAAGAGAGCGCAATCCATCCGATCTTCAAGACGCAGATTCGCGGCTTTCTTATTCAGATGAATCTTGATCATGCCGACTCTGCCAAATCGAAGACCGTGTTTCTGGGCCGCAAGCCGGTATTGTTTTGAGGAGGGCGAGATGTTCCTGAATCCATGGAAGCTTGGAGTGGTACTGGCGCTGTTTCTGTCGGTGCACGCACTTGTGGCGTACCCCCCCGCGCAGGCAGCGGACTCCAAGGATCAACTGGCCTACTGTGCCTATGTCGTGGAGCAGGCGCAGGCGCAGCGAGACCTGCTGCGCACGCCCATGGCCACCGCAGGCTTTACTCAGCCCGAGACCGGCTTGCCGATGCAGTTGGTAGCCGGTGCCTCGGTTGGGCTTTCGAGCATCAGAAAAGCCGGTTTGACGATGGATGCGGCCCGCAAAGACTGCGAACTATACAAAGCCGCGACAGGAGCCCAGCAGAACGTCCAATACGCGCTGACCAGCTTAGAGAAGGAAGCTTTACGCAACCGCCTCGCACTGATTGAACAGGCTTCGAAATCGCTGGATGCCCTGATGGACAAGACCGCAAAAATGGTGGAGGCGCAGGACGCTACCCGGCTCATGCTTTTTTCGCTGCAGACGACCAAGATCAAGCTGGACGCGGACCGGGCCGATACACAGTCGAAGATCACCGCGCTCTACATTCCGCAACTGAGTGATAAGCCGTTGAAAGAGCTGGTCGCAGAAAAACAGAATAGTGAAGGGAGCGAGCAAAGAGCGCTGGATCGGATCAGCCGTCAGAATAATTGGGATGTCGCACTCTCCGTTGGCGTCCATCAACAGGTCAATCCGGTGGCCTTTGGCGCTCAGCCGTATGGCGCAGTCTCCGTGAACTACAATTTCGCCAGCCGGGCCATCGACAAACATCTGGATCGTGCGGTGGAAGCCCACGACGAATGGAAAAAAACGCAGGAAAGTGATGTAGTACGCAGCATGGAAGTTCTTCGACAGCAGTTGGTGGAAAGCATGTCAGTGCAAGAGGCCAAGCTCAAGTCCCTGCAGGAAGAACGCAGCCAAATCGGTAGAAACCTCCAACTGGTGAGCAATCCCGACACTTCCGCCGCCTTTGACTTCCACAACCAACTGACGGCGGCACAACTGCTCCTGGAGATTGAGACCGGCGATGCCAGCTTCAGGATTGACCTCCTGCGCGAATACCTCGCAAAAAATTACTGATCGTGCGCCTGTGATCCTGCCGAACCTTTCGTCGGCCGTTTGTCATCGCTTTTGGACGGGAGGTGTTTCCGCAAGCGCGCCTCTAACCAATGCCACGGGATGTGTCATCTACCGAAGCCGCAACTCATGGTGTACCAAGACCTTATGACAAGACGCTGTGACTGGCGAACGGGCGTTGACTGTTGTTCCTTGTCCTGCGGCCGAGCAACAGAATTCCAAGCAAGCATCCCAGGATCTCGAGCGCAAGAAGAATAAAGACACTTGCGTCGAACGGGGGCGTCCAATCACCGGGTGCGACCGTGAAAACATTGTTTGCAGATGCATGCAAGAAGTGCTCATAAAGATCGGCACCTAAGGCAGCCAAAAAGAAAATCGACGAGACGAACCCCGTGAGTTTATCGCTGAGCTTCCATAAGGCAATGAATACGCCCAAATGCCCTAACGTTATCAAAGTTATGGCCAGCCAACTAACGTTGTTGTTTGGGGCAGGCAGAACCTTCACCGCAAGGAACAAGTGTAAGACTGCGACGACCCAGTGGGCGATAACAACGAGCAGAGTGACCAGGCGTACTTTTGTCATAGTTTGATAATTGTCCTCCTGAATCGGTCTACTCCCCTTAACGGTCAATCGTAGCCGCGACCACCGGCGGGCCTTCGAAGTTCCTCTGATCCCCTTTTACTTGTTCGGTTCCAGCAAGAGCCGGTGTGTCTTCGCCGCTTCCACGGCCTTCGCAGTAAAGGGAAGACTGAATGTCGTTCCTTCGTACCACGCCTTCCACTGATCCATGTAGTAAGGGCTCAGGAAGTTTCCACCTTGCCCGGTCACTGTGTTCAGCGTCGACTGATCCAGATCCGCGAGGTTCGCCGTGAACCGCTCCGACGGCCCGTGATACGGCGTGACCGCTTTCACCGTGTATCCGCTGCCCGACTGCTCCTGGACTCCCGTGCCCGACCAGTGCCGGATCAGCGGAATCTTTCCCAGGATTGGATGCTGGATCTCGACTGCATTGAACGCGCCCCAGCGCCACGAACCCAGATCCTTCGGCGCCTGCGGTTGGTTGACCGCAGCCTCGACTGCGGCAGTCAGCAGTTCGTCGTAATTGGGATATTTGTCGGGCAGCCACCGTTTCGGCCGATGGAGCAGGACATTCTCCATCCACACTGACCTCTGCAGCCACGAATAGGTCTTCCAGTCGATGGCGTTCTTCTGGATTTCTTTATAGAGTTCGGAGTCGGCATCCTTGCGAGATTCCGGGGCAGCCGCTCCCAATTTTGGCTCAAGAAGCAGGCGGCGCAGTTCGCCGATTGCATTTTCTGCAATGGTGGGCGCTGCCGAGGTAGCCTGCATGCGGCCATCCCAGCCGCGCATCAGGTCTGCGGCCTGCTTGGCGCGCGCGGAGGGCTTTGCGGCGTGATCCACCGCGTAAACCAGGCGCTCTGCGGCAAATAGGATCGCTTCCGATTGAATATCGGTTTGCAGCGCGAGCATGTCCGCCGCCGAGAATTGCCGTCCTGACTCCAGTACGTGATAAATGCGCGCTGTGCGCCACGGTGCTTCCCACTCCATGCTGATCGAATTGGGATAACCGTCCGGCGTGATTCTTCCATTCGCCGTCGCAATAATTCCTGACGGCGGATTGTAGATGCTGGGGAGCTTTTCAAACGGAATGTAAGAAATCCACTCGTGCGCGTTGTCGGCGCCGCTTACCGGTAGGCTACCGTCTCCCGCGGCGCGGATCGGAACCTTGCCCGTAGTGTGATATCCAATGTTCCCGTCCACATCCGCATAGACCACGTTCTGTCCTGGCGCATCCAGATGGGAAAACGCGCGCTGAAACTCCTCCCAGTTCTGCGCTCCATTCACCTCAAAGAGAGGGATGTGCAATCCGTCGTAAAGCGTCCAGCGCAACGCCAGCGGCCGCGTCTCGCCCGGAACCAGTTCCGTGATCACCGGCCCGTGTCGCGTGATCCTCACATCCACATTCACGTCCGGCTTGCCCTTGACGTGAATCACTTCCGCGCGATGCTCGGGCCGCACCCATCCGCTCGGCGTCTGATACGCGCCTTGCTGGTTGAAGTTCTCGATGAACACGTCGGTCACCGTCGGACCGACGTTAGTGAATCCCCACGCAATCCGCTGATTGTGCCCCACAATCACACATAGCATCCCCGGCAGCGTCACCCCCGCCACGTCGAAAGTTCCGGAGCGCAGGTGCGCCTCATACCACAGGTTCGGCATCGAATGGCCGAGGTGCATATCGTTCGAGAGCAGCGGTTTGCCGGTCACTGTATGTGCCCCCGAAACCACCCAGTCGTTCGATCCGTTCACCGGCAGCCCCTCGCCAGGCGGCCCTTCGGCAGGCAGCCCTTCCACAGGCAATCCTTCGATTGACAAGGCCTGGCGGCGTGCTGAAAGACTCAGTCTTGTGTGGCTCGGGCTTCGATGGCTCGGTTTTGGGTGGCGCAGCGCTTTAAGCGCTGCGATCAGGCTGTTCTCTTCCGGAAGGGCTTTAGCCCCTGAGGCCGCGACCTGCAAGCCCTTTGGCCCGCTAGAACGAAACCTCTGCGTCACCGAGTTGTCCGGAGAGTCGTCGTCGTCCTCATCATCGGAACCGCCTGTGTTGTCCGGTTCCGTCAGATCCTCCCGCATCACCATCGGCGGACGGTCGTGCCAGGAACGGTTCACATACAAGTCTGCGGTCAACTCCGGTCCCAGCTTAGCCAGAATCTTTTCGCGGCTCAGCGCGTCGTAAAAATAGTGATAGTTCAAATCCTTGACCAGGACGTACGCGATGACTACCGAGTCGTCTATCGACCACGGTTTCGGCGCATAACGCAGAATGCGGAATTCAATGGGCAAGTGGCCCCCCTGCGTTCCGATATAGGCGTTGACCCCTCGCGCGTAGGCTTCTAAGAAACTCCGATCGCGCGGGCTGGCGATCTCCAGCGCCTTCCTCGCCGCCGCTCGTAGTCCCAGAATTCGTTGTTCCCGGTCGACCTTGAGTGCGTCCTCACCGAAAATCTCCGACAGTTCTCCACCGCCGTAGCGGCGCATCAGGTCCATTTGCCACAGCCGGTCCTGGGCCGTGACATACCCTTGCGCGAAGAACAGATCGTCCAGGCTCGCCGCTTCAATCGTGGGTACCCCGTGACCGTCCCGCGTCACCGTGACCGGGCCCGAGAGCCCGCTGATCTGCAGCCGTCCGTCGAGTTGGGGAAGGGCAGCGTGCGCGATGTAGTACGCATACCCCACCAAGCCCGCCACAATCACGACCACAGCCAGCAAGAGCCAAAGCAGGACCCGAGAAATGGGTGATCGTCGCGACTTTAGTGGAGTGATCTCTGCCAGTGTGCTCATGGGGAATCTCTGATTGTATTCCACGCCCCGCCACCCCGCCCGCCGCTGAAAATGAATTTCATTTTCAAGATGCCGGATGGTATCCTGAAGCCGTCATCCTGACCACGTTCCACCGGACTTCGCTCCACCGCCATGCTCCAGAAGCGCATCGATGATCAGCCCACCATCTCCCGCCAGATGGTCCGCGAGGCCCAAGAAATCCTTCACAAGCACTTGAAGGGCGTCGGCCTCAAGCAGACCGCCCAGCGCGATACGATTCTCCGCACGTTTCTCGAAACCCGCGACCATCTCTCCACCGACGAACTCCACCGCCTGGTGCAGAAAAAAGACGCGCGCATTGGTTACACCACGGTCTACCGCACCTTGAAGTTGCTGACGGAGTGCGGCCTGGCCAGCGAGGTCGCTTTCCACGACGGCATTGCCCGCTACGAGCACCAGTACAACCGGCGCAGCCATCACCACATGGTCTGCACCGACTGCGGCAGTTCCGTCGAATTCTTCTCCCAGGAAGTCGGCCAGCTCGAGCAGGAAATCGGACGCCGATACCACTACCTCACCACCCGGCATACATTCCAGATCTACGGTGTCTGCGAGGACTGCCGCAAGAAAAACCACGTGCCCCGCGCGCTCTGAAATCCTTCCGGTGATTTGCCGCCCGCCTCTCCATTTGATATGGTGCCCCTCAATGGATCCGACCAGCGTCCCCCTGACATCGTGCCCCGAATGCTCTGCCCAAATGCCTGAGTCCGCGGCTTTTTGCCCGGCTTGCGGCCGAGCCATGCATACGGAAACGCGCGCCCGAGGAACCGTCGGCGTCCTTCCCGAAAATATCGCGGGCGTTCTCGCTTATTTCACCTTCATTCCCGCGATCGTTTTCCTGGTTCTTGAGCCCTACAAGAAGAATCGCTTCCTGCGTTTCCATTCCATGCAGTGCCTCCTGTTCTGGGGAGCGGCCATTCTGATCGGGATCGCCCTGAAACTCGCCAGCGTCGTTCTCTTCATTGTCCCAGTGCTCGGTCCTCTGCTGGTGCTGGTGGTTGCCGTGGTGGTCGTGCTCGCGGTCATCGTGATCTGGCTGGTTCTGGTAGTGAAGGCCTTCCAGGCGGAGATGTTCCAACTGCCCATGCTCGGCGACTTTGCCGCGCAGTACGCCAACTCGATCTAGGTTCCGGTCCGGCCCTCCATATTGCAGGTTGCTTTCTGCGCCCTTCTCTGATACTTTGCCGCCCACACCGCTTGGGGCATGAACTTGGTTCACTACTGAGATTGCATCCGCGGCGTCGAGGAGGGTACTCCCATGGCTTTCTGCAACATGTGCGGCGCTCAGATCGCCGACGGTGCTACCACTTGTCCAGCCTGTGCGGGCCGAGCCCCAGCCGCGCCTGCTTCAACTACAGCGTCCACAGGGGGCATGCCGGACAACATTGCGGGAATGATCGCCTATATCACCATTGTCCCAGCGATCATCTTCCTCGTGATGGAGCCCTATAACAAGAGTCGCTTCGTGCGCTTTCATTCCTTTCAATGTCTGTTTTTTGCGGTGGCATGGACGGTTCTGTGGATCGGGCTCAACATTATTGCCCACATTCCGATACTGGGTTGGCTGACCATCCTGATCTGGCCTCTCGTCGGCCTCGCGGGACTCATCATCTGGGTCATCCTTCTCCTCAAAGCCAATCAGGGGCAGATGTTCAAGCTGCCCGTGATCGGCGACCTGGCGGAAAAGCAAGCGAACGCGATGTAAAACCCTTCCCGCCGTACGCGGGGCATTCGCGCTCCATTCCCGACGGAGTCATTCTGACCGCCGTCTTTCAGGCGAAGGGAAGAGCTTGCCCTGAGCGAAGTCGAAGGGATCTCGCGCGTCGAACGGCAACGCAGTGAGAAGAGTTCGCGGCGAGATCCTCCTCGCCTGAGCGGCGCCGGGATCGAGATAGTACCTCGAAAAATTCAAACCGAACCGCTCCTCAAAACTCCCGCCCTTGACTTTCTTCCTGTAAGCTGTCAATCCTATTAGCTTTTACCCTCGTCCCAATTCCATGCCAGCAGCGTGGTTTTCGGCCGGCGGGAATCTGTTGGCCGATTGGGGAATTCTTTGCGCGTACGGGTCTTCTATCACGACAAATGCTTTGACGGAGCTTCTTCCGCCGCGTTGTTCTCCCGCTTCTACCGCGAGCGCATCCGCGGCGACGCCGAGTTCGAATTCACCGGCCTGGTCCACCGTGCCGGAGCCCTGTTCGACGAGAATCAATTCGACGGCGACGAGAACGCCATCGTCGACTTCAAGTACTCCAGTTCACCCAAAATTACCTGGTGGTTCGACCATCATGAGAGCGCGTTCCTCTCTCCGACCGACGCCGGGCACTTCGAGCAGGACCAGAGCAATCGCAAGTTCTACGATCCCGATTTCAAGTCCTGCACCAGTTTCATTGCCATGATCGCGCAGCAGCGTTTCGGCTTCGATCCGTCCTCCGTGGCCGATCTGGTCCATTGGACCGACATCATTGACGGAGCCCTCTACCCCGACGCCAAAACCGCCGTCGAGATGGAAGCGCCCGCCATGAAGCTCACCATGGTGATCGAATCGGCGCCCGATCATGGCTTCGTTCCCAACCTGATTCCGCTGTTGTCCACGAAATCATTGGCGGATATTCTCACGGAACCATTCGTCGCACCTCTTCTTCCCCCGCTGCTCAAGCGCCACGAACTGTCCATCGGGATCCTCGAGCAGCGCACCGAGTGCAAGGACGGCACCATCTTCTTCGACGTCACCGATCACGACCTCGAGGGCTACAACAAGTTCATCCCCTACTACCTCCACCCCGAGTCGGTCTATAGCGTGGGGCTCAGCAAAAGCAGCTTTCGGGTGAAAGTTTCGGTTGGATCGAACCCCTGGGCCCCGCAGGAGCCCGAGGTAAACCTGGCCCGCATCTGCGAGCGCTACGGCGGCGGCGGTCACGCCCGTGTCGGCGCGATCTCCTTCGACATAAACCAGCACGCCGCAGCCATCAAAGCCTCGCAAGAAATCGTAGAAGAGTTGCGCGGAGCCATTCGCCAAAAGAAGGGCTGAAACACTGCAGAGCCGCAGCAACGTAGCGCCGGCATCTTGCCGGCTGTCGTGGCGGCGTCCCGCCGTCACAGTCAGGAGTGCCACGCAGCCGAGAAAGAATTTGGTGGTGGCGCAACGCCTGCACGATCGCGATCGCCGAAAGCGACCCCCAGGCGGCAGGCGAGTCACAGCCCCACCAGACTCAGTGATTCCGGCCTCCGCGTTTTTGGGTGGCGCAGCGCTTTCAGCGCTGCGATGAGCGCGACTCTGAGGAACCGGAATTTAGAGAGTGCGTGAGAACCGGATTTCTGGGAGAACGGTGGAACAAACACCACCACCAAAATCCAGCCGCGAAGCGGCGGCGTGTGATAGCCCGGCACGTAAGTGCCGGGTAGGGTGGGAAGAGAGAACGAGTCCCGAAGGGACGACACCAGTTCTCACGCACACTCTTTAGCCCCCGAGGTACGTTCCTTCCTACTGCACCGGCGTCCCGCTAGCCATACACGTCGCCGGATTCCCATCGCTCGACGACCGAATCACGCCAGACTGATCCGCACAAAACGCCTTGCGCCCATAGCTGTTTCCATTGGGCGCTGCGGTCAGATGAAAACTGGTGGCGGGCGTTCCGCCGCATCCCGAGAGCGCAAACACAAAGCCGTATCTCTTCCCGCTGGCCAGCCCGCTGTTGATCAGCATGGCCTGATGTTCATTCGGTGTGCCGCTCCCGAAACCGTCGAGATCGGACAACGTGCAACTGAACCCGACCGTCGGATAACTGGTGGCATACGTGATCTCGGCAGTAAGAATGGTTCGCATGGCGGCGATCACCATCGCGTCGCTGCCCCCAGCCTGCACCGAAACCTCCGACCGCGGAACGAACGTGCCCGTCGCTCTGGCCGTCCCTGCCTGCGGCGTCATTTTCTCTGTGATGGCCTTCAGGAAATCCGGGTCAGCCAATGGCAGGTGCAGCGTCACGGAGATCTCATTCAGTGTCCATACCTGTCCCTCCTGCTTCATTGAGAAGGTGATCTGTGGCATGAACGGACCCTTCTGTGCCGCCCCGTTTTTGTATATCTGAAACGACACCTCGATGTCGTCCTGATCGCCGCGCAGCGTGTCATTCTCCACCGTGATTTCGGCCTTTTCGCCCGTCTGTGGATTCTCGCCACTCAGCAGCACCGACCCGGTTTCAAACGTCTGTATGTTTTTCCCTTGTGTCTGCAGTTGGCTTGCCATCGTCGCATACTGTTGGAGCGACGCCAGCGCGCCTGACTTCTCCAGCGCCGTACGCGTCGCCATGGGCAGATGCTTGATGAGGGTTCCCGGCGTCTTGCTGAAAAACATTTCCAGCAACGCCTGGCGCGCAGTCTGCGACGCCGCCTGCGGAGCGCCCGCAGTCGTTCCAGCCCACGAACTCCCGGCCCACAGCATCGCGACAATCAGACACAGGACGAATCTTCGCATGTTTCATCTCCCCGCTCCGATCGTTACATCCTTCTGGCGTCATCTCCAGTTACCGAGGTAAGAATCAGCACTCTCAACCGTAAAGGGCAGGGAAGTCCTGTATGTGCGTTCCTCCTCGTGGTACCCTGCTTTGAGTCCCTGCCCGCATACATGCGCCAGCCCGGAACCAAGCCAGATCACCACCGCCGCCAACGGCGCGTGCTCCAGGCTGTAGCCATGTTCGAATTCTCTAAGGGTACCTTCGTAGTGCTGATGGGATTGTGCGCCCTAGCCCTCGTGCACAAAGATGCCTGGCTCTACGCAGAAAGTCTGCTCGCCATATTGCACATCAACACCGACCGTCGCTCCGCCCAACTCTTTCTCGACTTGGCCGATAACGTCACCGACGCCCGCCTATGGGCGGCGGCCCGCATCGCCTTTGCCTATGCCGCATTGCGCTTCACCGAAGCCTACGGCTTGTGGAAGGCCCGCACCTGGGCCGAGTGGGTAGCTCTGGTTTCCGGCGCCCTGCTGCTGCCCGTTGAGATCCGCGAACTCATGCGGGGTATCACCTGGCTGCGCAGCGCTGTGCTGATCGGCAACTTGGCCGTCGTCATCTATATGATCTATGTGATCCGAGACAACCGCCGCGAACGGCGTGCGGCTGCCCTGGGGGCGGCCGGCTAGAACCCTTGCCAGAAGCCGGATCTGGAGCAAAATCACTCTGGTATTTGGCTCGCCTTCGGTTCATAATCAGGGCTGAAAAACGAGCGAAGCTCCGGAGGCCCGCATGCGTCTCGCTAGCTTGTTCTGTTTATTGGTTGTCCTGGTTGGAATCAGCGCCGCACAGGACACAAACTTTTCCGTGGGCCCGCAGTATCTGGTCACCTCGGGTTCGCCATTATTTGCCCGTTCCATTGCGACGCCGTCGCTTTCTCTGGACGCGCCTCTTCCTGGCATCCCACCTCTGCCCGAAATCGGGCCGGCCGTCGAAAATCAGTCCTACGTTGCGAATTCTGATCTTCGGCACGAGGCCGATCTATTCCCAGTCTATTACGGCTACCAACCGGTTAGCATCGTCGAGATTACGTCGGCCGAACCGCCGCGCGAGTTGCCGGCGAGCATCACCGACGTCGGTGTAATAGGCATAACCGACGCGCAATCTCTTCGTGAACGCGGATACGGAGTCCCCGTCGGCGACACCGCCTCGTTCTGGAAGACGCACAAGCCCCACGCCCCGCGCGTCTACACCAACGCTGACGTTCAACGCCTGCACCAGGGCTAGCCTGCAGTTAACGCCTCTCCTCCCCAGGGGCGTCATCCTGACCGGAGCCGTCTTTCAGGCGAAGGGAAGGATCTAGCCGGGTGCCGGGTGCCCCATTTCTCGCGTTCTTTGCGAGAAGTGGGGATTTACGTGCGCACCAGCAAGCGTAACTCCTTCTCCCTGTATCATTACCCTGATAGCCTGAATCCATCTCATTCCGCTCGGGGAGTTCATGCCAGCCGCCAATCCTTCGCAGCTCGACCTGCAAGCTACCGCCAAAGAAGTCATGCAGCGCTACGGTTTCGAACCCGATTTCCCTCCCCAGGTTCCGCAGCAGCTTGCCGACCTGAAGTCTCACCCGCCGCAAATCGCCCCTACAGCCGATATCCGCGATCTGCGCAGCCTGCTCTGGTCCTCCATCGACAACGACACCTCGCGCGACCTCGACCAGATCGAAGTCGCCGAGCGCGCCTCGAATGGCGACGTGAAGGTCATGATCGGCATTGCAGACGTCGATGCCTTCGTCCCCAAGCAAACCCCGATCGATCGGCACGCCGCTAAAGAAACCACCACGGTGTACGCCGGAGTTCACAACTTTCCCATGCTCCCTGAAGAGCTGTCGACCGGCAAAACTTCGCTGCTCGAAAACCAGGATTGCCTCAGCGTCGTAATCGAATTCGTGGTCGATCCGAGCGGGAACATTAACTCGCCCAGCGTCTATCGCGCCGTGGTTCACAATAAGGCTCAACTCCAGTACAACTCGGTTGGCGCGTGGCTGGAAGGGAAGTCGCCCGCTCCGCCGAAGGTCGCAGCGTCTGCCGATCTGCAGGCACAGCTGAAACTGCAGGATGAGGTCGCGCAGAAGTTGAAAGACCAGCGCTTTCAGCACGGCGCTCTCAACCTACAGACGGACGAAGTCCATGCCCTGGTGCTCAACGATCAAGTCGTCGACGTCGTGAAGCAGCAGAAGAACCGCGCCACAGAGCTGATCGAAGATTTTATGATCGCCGCCAACGGCGTGGTCGCGCGCTTCCTTGAGAAAGTTTCATCCCTGCGCCGCATCGTGCGCACTCCCGAGCGCTGGGACCGCATCGTCCAACTGGCCGCAACCAAGAACGAGAAGCTTCCCGCGCAGCCGGATTCCAAGGCGCTCAACGATTTCCTGCTGCGCCGCAAGGCTGCCGATCCCGATCACTTCGCGGATGTGTCGTTGGCCGTGATCAAACTCATCGGTCCCGGAGAGTACGTTCTGGAGCGCGCGGGCGAGCCTGCTCCGGGACACTTCGGTCTGGCCGTGCAGGACTACACGCACTCCACCGCTCCCAATCGCCGGTTCGCTGACGTCGTCACGCAACGCCTGATCAAGGCGCTGCTAGCCAGCCAGAAGAACCCGTACTCCGACGACGAACTAACGGCCATTGCCGCCAACTGCACGCAGAAAGAAGACGCCGCCAAGAAAGTCGAACGCGAAATGTCCAAACGTCTCGCGGCCGTCGCCATGCAGAACCGCATCGGCGAAGTCTTCGACGCCATCGTTACCGGTGTTACCGATCACGGGACCTTCGTTCGTGTTCTGCAGCCTCACATCGAGGGCCTTCTCGCTCAAGGCCAGCAGGGACTCGATGTGGGCGACAAGCTTCGTGCCAAGCTCATCCGCACCGATGTGCAAAAGGGATTCATCGACTTCGCCCGCGCCTAAGTCTCGAAATCACATCTCGTGCCAATTCCCGGCGAGGCACCACGAGAGGCAATAGCCGCCCCAAAACCCGCAGTCTAAGCTGGTGGTAGCTGTTCGTGCGGACAATCGCGGGGCATGTTTTTGGTCAAATGGCGAAATTTCGTGTGTCTACCCATGATCGTAATTCTGCCCGTGTCTCTGCTGACGCAGGACACCGCTGCCGCCATGTTGCGCAGCAACGGCATCGGCGTGCAGGTCAACAGATATCCCGCTCCCGCCTCCACCGCTCTGTTTTCCGGCGACTACATCGAAACGCAAAAAGATGCTGTCGCCCGTATTGAGGCCAGTGGATCGACGGCAGACCTCAATTCCGAAACCATGGTGCAGTTCGAGGGCAACGAACTGCGGCTCGAACATGGCAGTTTGTCCGTAAACACCTCTCGTGGAATGCAGGTCAAAGTAGGCTGCTTGACGGTCACGCCCGTGAACAATACGGATTGGACTCATTACGATGTCGTCGACCTCGATGGGAAGGTGACGGTATCCGCACTCAAAAGTGACGTCTACATCGATGCCCGCTCCAAGAATCCCAAGGACGCGAAGCAATCGGGACACTCCGACCGCATCATCGTTCGCGAAGGTGAACAAAAATCACGGGAAGAAAAGTGTGGAGCCGCCTACCTCAAAACTCCCGGCGCCATTGCCGGCAAAGGAGCCATCATGAATTCACCCTGGGCCATCGGTGCTGGCGTTGCGGGTGTCGGCGCAGCTCTTTGCTTTGGGCTCTTTTGCCAGAACGACGACCCCGCGAGCCCAACGAAGCCTTAAGTCCCCTCGGCGGCGTCGCGCTATTCGGTCACGACTGCTTTTACCAGGTTCCGCGGATGGTCGACGTCGTATCCTTTGTTGACTGCAATGTGGTACGCAAACAACTGTAGCGGGATCACTTCCATAATGGGCAGCAACAGCTCGGGCCCGGGGGGAACGTAGAATACGTGGTCTGCAATGGCAGCGACTTCCGCGTCGCCTTCGGTCGCAACCGTGACCAGTGGCCCGCGCCGTGATCGCACTTCCTTCATAACCTCAATCGTCCGGCGATAGCGCAACACTGAATCCGGATCTCGGTGGTCGCAGGTGGCCAGCACGACGACCGGTAACTTCTCATCCACCAGCGCGTTGGGCCCGTGCTTGAGTTCGCCTGCCGGATATCCTTCGGCATGCGCGTAGGAGATTTCCTTCAGCTTGAGCGCGCCTTCGCGGGCGATGGCGTAATGTACTCCCCGGCCGAGATAGAGAAACTTCTCCGCCTTGCAGTGCACCGCGCCGAACTTTTCGGCCAGCGAGTCCCAGGTCGCAAGATTCTTTTCGATCGCCTCGGGAAGCCGCATCAACCGCTGCAGATACGAGCGTGCCACTTCCGAGGTCATGCGCCCGCGCTTGCGCGCCAGAAACAGCGCCATCAGATAGAGAATCGTAAGTTGCGTGGTGAAACTCTTGGTCGCAGGGATCGACAGTTCGGGCCCAGCCCCTGAGATCAGAGCCGCACCAGCTTCCCGCACAATCGTCGTATCGGGAACATTGGAGATCGCAATCGTCTTCACGCCGCGCGTCAAGGCCTCTCGTTGCGCCGCGATCGTATCCGCGGTCTCCCCGGACTGTGTAATGACCATCACGATCGGATCCACGGCAGCGTGTGTGGATCGGTAGCAATATTCACTGGCGTATTCCACGTCGACGGCCACGCCCGAGAGGTCTTCAATCATGATTTCGCCCGCCAGGCCAGCATGCCGGCTCGATCCACTGGCGGCGATGATCAGCTTCTCGAAGGTCAGCAGCGCGCTTTCAATGGCGTCCAGTTCCCCCGGAAAGATGATGTCATCCTTGAGGTGCTTCGCCACGGTCTTGGCGATCGCGGCAGGCTGCTCATAGATTTCCCGCCGCATGGCGTGGGAATGTTTCTGGTTGCTAGCTGTTTTCTTCTGTTTAGTAGGAGTCATGGGAACTTGGGCTGAGACTAAATCATTTTCCGTGTAACGGGCAAACAAGCAAAGTAGCGCCGGCATCCTGCCGGCTGTCGCGAGGGCGACTCGCCCTCGCATCGCGCCGCGATTAGACTCTGGACGGTTTTACGGCGAGGCAGTCGCTATTTAGCGACAGCCGCGCCCTCGAAGTGCGCTTCAATCTCCTCTAGCGTCTTGCCCTTCGTCTCCGGCAAGAACCATGTCGCCGTAACAAAGTAGATCACTGTACATGCGGCGAACCCGAAGAACATGGTGGAGTATCCATACTTGCCGACCGTTGGTAAGAATACCGCCGCAATGGCCGTGGATACCGCCTGGTTCAGTAAGAGCGCGATGCTCATTCCGTTGGAGCGAATTCGGGTCGGCATCAATTCCGAAAGCGCCAGCCAGACGCAAACCCCAGGACCAATCGCGAAGAATGCCATGAAGACAAACAGCGTGATCGCGACCATCCAGCCGTTAGTCGCTGACGGGACAGGAGTAATAAGGGCGTTCTCGATCTTCAAGGGCGCCGCGCGCGCGGCATCAAGATTGCCAAACGGGCTCGAGAAAAACGCCACCACTTTATTCGCGGGCACGCAGCCATCACGCGTGATTTCGATTGGCTTCGCCGCCAGATCGTCGGAGCGCACCGCCGCACTCGCCGCCCGGAAGTCCCCGCATGAATAGATCACGACGAGCGATGTTGCCCGTCCCGACACGCGATTGTCGCTGCTCAGCCGATTCGCCGATTCGGCGTCGTAGTGCAGAGTCAGCTTCTGGTCAGTAGTGACCATGGCTTGGACGGAACCTTTCGCATCTACGCGCTGCTTTTCGGTGCGAAGGAAGATAGCCGCCGTGCAGATGAGCGAAACAATGATTCCTGCCGTGCCAATCCCAAGTAGGAACTTGCGGCCTTTGCGGTCCACCAGCGCAACGCCGATGGCGGTTACAGTGAAGTTTACGCACGTAAATATGACGTAGCCCAAGTGGGCGTAGAAATCCGAGAGTCCGCTCTGCAACAAAATGTTGGCGTTGTAAGCGATGATCGAGTTGATACCAGTGGCCTGATTGCAGGCGAGGATGATGCAGGCCAGCACGAACGGAATCACGTATTTGCGCCGCAATAAAGAGTCCGTACCCTTTGTGCCGGCAGCAGATTTCGCCTTTTCTGTTACGGCCACTTCCTGCATTTCCTTGAGTTCCAGATCGGCTTGCTGGGTCGTGCGAGAACGCAGAAGCGAAGCATACGCAGCATCTTTATTGCCCCGGCGGAATAGCCATCGAGGAGACTCCGCCAGCATCAGGCTGCCAATCACGAACAGAATCCCCGGAGGCAATGAAACCCAGAAAATGCCACGCCAAGCCGAGTCTTTGAAGTTATAGGCTACCTGCAAGTCGCCGGTCTTCACAATTTGGGCGAGGCGGAGACTGAAGAAGAAGCCGACCAACGCCGCAATCGCAATTCCCAGCGTCAACAGCCACTGAAAGATGCCGGTTCCTTTGCCCCGATTCGCTGCGGTCAGACACTCTGCCAGATACAGGGGAACGACGACGCCGATTAAGCCAGCGCTCACACCCTGCAGCAGTCGGCCAAACACCAACGGCCCATATCCGTGCGCCAGCGCAATCATCGGAATGCTGATCACAAACATCACTCCACTGAGCGCCATCAGCGATTTGCGGCCCATCCAGTCCGCCAGCAGCCCGGCAAACAACGTGGAGATCACGCTGCCCAGCAGCACCGCGGCAACGACGATGGAGAGTTGACCGGCGTTCAAGCCCGAGGTCGCCTCCAGGTAAGGCAGTGCGCCCGCGATGATGCCGACATCCACACCATAGAGCAGCCCACCGAGGCCCGCCACAATGAGGAGAAAGCGGTTATAAAAAATCTTCTTGTCGTCAAGCGGCGTGCCGATTGCGGTCTCAGCAGTCATAGATTCGTCGTCACCTGGATGTCGCGGAAGCTGATCAACTGGCTGTGATTTGGAAAGACTCTGCATTGTAGCGTAGGATTCAGCGCAACCCGGCAATTTCGCATCTCATCCACCCTCGAAATGCTTGCCCCATGCCTCAAGCCGGTCACTCCCTCCCGGCTGGCTGTCAGCTACAATACCCAAGCGGCGAAGGATTCCGGTGCGGGTCTCGAAAAGAAAGTCCGGATGAGATACGGATTCATCATCGACAACCGCAAATGCATCGGTTGCCATGCCTGCACCGTGGCGTGCAAGACCGAGAACCATGTTCCCCTCACAGTAAACCGCACCTGGGTGAAGTACGTCGAGAAGGGAACATTTCCAAACACCCGGCGCGTTTTTCAAGTCACCCGCTGCAACCACTGCGAGAATCCGCCGTGCGTGACCATTTGCCCGGTCACGGCGATGTACCAGCGCAAAGACGGCATCGTCGACTTCAGTTCTGAGCGCTGCATCGGCTGCAAGGCCTGCATGCAAGCCTGTCCGTACGATTCCATCTACATCGATCCGGACGGAGGCACGGCCGCCAAGTGTCATTTCTGCGCGCACCGCACGGAAGTCGGGTTGGAACCTTCCTGCGTGGTGGTGTGCCCCGAGCACGCCATCATCGCCGGGGATCTCGATGCTTGCGACGGAGAGATCGCGCAACTGCTGGCGCGCGAGCCGGTACGCGTGCGCAAACCGGAGCAGGGCACTCGACCCAAGCTCTATTACATCGACGGAGACGAGAGCGCGATCGTGCCCACGGCAGCGCGCCACGAGTCGATCTACATGTGGGCGCAACGCAACGAGAGCCTCCACGGCGGCGGAGCACTCTATCCACCGGACAGCCCGCTGTTACAGAAGAATGCGCTCACGGCGTACGACGTATCGCACGCGCGCCCATGGGGCTGGCAAGTTCCGGCGTACTGCTGGACGAAGGCCATCGGTTCCGGCGCGCTCGCCATAACAGCGATCGCGATGCTGCTCGGGCGTCTGAGTGCGGACCGCATGCGCGACGTGGCGCTGTCGACCATCGCGCTGCTATTCACGTCGCTGACGACCGTGTTGCTGGTTTGGGATCTAGAGCACAAGGCGCGCTTCCTGCGGGTCGTGTTCACACCGCAGAGCAAATCGTGGCTCGCCCGAGGCGCTTTCATCCTGATCGCGTACAGCGCGCTCTGTGGATTGTTCTGGCTGGCTTCGGTCGTCGGATTCTCCGCGGTCGCATCTGCGTTGTTGTGGCCAACCGTTCTGGCCGGATTCCTTGCCGCCATCTACACCGCGTTTCTCTTTGGACAGTGTGAAGGCCGCGATCTGTGGCAGACTCCGTTGCTGCCGGTGCATTTGATCGTGCAGACATTGATGTGCGGGGCTGCGGTGTTGCCGTTGCTGCCTTCCGCTCTGGGAGGCTCGGCACAACTTGTGGCGGTCGCGAAGGAAGCCCTTGGATTCACTCTGTTGTTGCACTTGCTGATTGTGGCGGCTGAATTCCTGATGCCGCACGCCACCGACAACTCCGCCTATGCGGCAAGGTTGATCACGCACGGACCGTTCAAGAATTGGTTCTGGGGAGGCACGATCGGGCTGGGTGGAGTTCTTCCGCTGTTTTTGTTGTGGGTGGCTCCGTTCGATTTCTATAACACGGCGTTGGCGGGAGTCCTGGCTTTGGCCGGGTTGCTGATTTTCGAATGGTGCTTTGTCATGGCCGGGCAGAGCGTGCCCAATAGTTGACGTACCGCCGGCGTCTCGCCGGCTGTCGCGAGCGCATCTTGCGCTCGCAGCTGCCATAGGAGGAAACTCTCGATGACCGAGTTCAAACGCGACGGCAGCCATCTCGCGTACTGTCCTCCGGTGGAGAAGTGGGACGACTGGGTTGAACTCGACCCGCAAGCCTGGCCGCGCCGCGTCGAGAAGCACTATTCGCTGGTGCCGACGATCTGCTTCAATTGCGAATCGGCGTGCGGCCTGCTGGCCTACGTCGACAAGGAAACTGGACAAGTCGCGAAGTTCGAAGGCAATCCCATGCATCCCGCGAGCCGTGGACGCCTTTGCGCCAAGGGTCCAGCGACCATCAATCAGATTCACGATCCAGACCGCGTCTTATATCCCATGAAGCGCAGCGGGGCGCGCGGCGCAGGGAAGTGGGCGCGCACTTCATGGGACGAGGTGCTGGAGACTTTCGGCACGCGCATTCGCAAAGCAATTCAAGAAGGTCGTGGCGAAGACGTGATGTACCACGTCGGCCGCCCGGGTCACGACTTCATCATGGAGCGGACGCTGCAGGCATGGGGCATCGACGGTCACAACTCGCATACCAATGTCTGCTCGTCGTCGGCGCGCCTCGGATATTTGCTCTGGCACTACGCCGACCGGCCGTCGCCCGATCACGCGAACGCACGCTTCATTCTCCTGCTCTCGGCGCATCTGGAGTCGGGACATTATTTCAACCCGCATGCCCAGCGCATCATCGACGGAAAAATGGCTGGCGCGAAGCTGGCGGTGATGGATCCTCGCCTCTCGAACACGGCGAGCATGGCGGACTACTGGATGCCGACTTATCCCGGCACCGAAGCAGCAGTTCTGCTGGCGATGGCGAAGGTGATCCTCGACGAAAACCGGTTCGATGCCATATTCGTGAAGAACTGGACCAACTGGGAGGAACTGGAAGTCGATGGCTTTAGAGCGCAGGGGCAAAGCTTTGACGCGCTAATCGAGGCGCTGAAGAAGCACTACGCACAATTCACGCCGCAATTTGCCGAGAAGGAAAGCGGAGTCAAGGCGGAGATCATCGTCAAGACCGCCCGCGAAATCGCAACCGCGGGAAGCCGTTTTGCGTCGCACCTGTGGCGCGGAAGCGCGTCCGGAAATCTGGGCGGATGGCAACCCGCTCGAGCGTTGATGCTCCTCCATGTGCTGACCGGCTCGGTCGGAACCGAAGGCGGACACAATCTGAATGCGTGGAACAAATTTGTCCCCAAAACATTCAAAGTGCCCCCGCCGCAGAAGCGCTGGAATGAATTGCTGTATCCACAGGAATGGCCGCTGTGCACGCATGAAATGTCATTCCTGCTGCCGCACTTCCTCAAGGAAGGTCGTGGCCGCATCGAGGCGTACTTCACGCGGGTATTCAATCCGGTGTGGACGTATCCCGACGGCTTCTCGTGGATCGAGATGTTGCGCGACGAACAGAAAGTCGGGCTGCACGCGGCGCTGACGCCCACCTGGAGCGAGACCGCGTGGTTTGCCGACTACGTTCTGCCCATGGGATTCAGCTCGGAGCGGCACGATCTGATGAGTCAGGAATCGTATGCCGGCAAGTGGATCGGCTTCCGTCAGCCCGTGAATCGCGTCCTTCGCGAACGAGCCGGAGAGAAGTTCGAGTACACGTACCAGGCGAATCCGGGTGAGGTGTGGGAAGAAGACGAGTTCTGGATCAACCTTTCGTGGGCGATCGATCCCGATGGTTCGATGGGCATCCGGCAATACTTCGAATCACCCTACCGCCCGGGCCAGAAACTCACAGTAGACGAATACTATGGCTGGATCTTCGACAACTCTGTCCCCGGCCTGCCCGAGACCGCCAGCAAAGAAGGCCTCACGCCGCTGCAGTACATGCGCAAGTACGGTGCGTTCGAAGTCACGCGCGATGTCTACAAGCAGAACGAAAAGCCGGTAGCCGCTGCCGATCTGGCGGGATCGAAGGTCGAATCGAATGGCGTGGTCACAAAGGACGGGAAGCCCGTTGGCGTGATGGTCGACAACAATGCGGTCGTCGGCTACAACACTCCGTCGCGCAAGCTTGAGCTGTTTTCGAAAACCATGGCCGACTGGAAGTGGCCGGAGTTCACGCTGCCCGAGTACTATCGCAGCCACATTCATCGCTCGGCTCAAGCGGCTTCGATGGGACAGCCGGGAGAGGATTTCGATCCGCAGTACATGCCGGTGGTCGAGTGGCCAAAGGACGCGCACGGCGATGTCTACACGCTGCTGCCGATCTTTCGGTTGCCGAATCTGATCCACACTCGCTCGGGCAATGCCAAGTTCCTCTACGAGATTTCCCACAAGAATCCGTTATGGGTGAATCCCGTGGATGCCAGGAAACTCGGTGGCGTGCGTACCGGCGACCTGATGAAAGTTCATACCGAGATTGGCTACTTCGTGCTGCACGCCTGGGTTACAGAGGGTCTCACGCCCGGCGTGGTCGCGTGCTCTCACCATCTGGGCCGCTGGCGCATTAATAAAGAGGATCAGGTTGAGCGCATGTCGAGCGCGTGGGTTAATCTGAAGGAAGTCGGAAAAGGGCAGTGGAAGATGCGCCAACTCGAAAGCGTTTCACCCTACGAGAGCGCGGATCGTGAAACCAGCCGGGTCTGGTGGAGCGACGCCGGCGTGCACCAGGACATCACGTTCCCTGTGCACCCCGACCCGGTCAGCGGCATGCACTGCTGGCATCAGATGGTGCGTGTGGAAAGGGCTGGCGCCGACGACAAATACGGCGACATTTTTGTCGATACGAATCTCTCGTTCGCGGTTTATCAGAGATGGAAGGCGCTGGCGCGACCGGCGCCGGGACCGGGTGGGCTACGGCGGCCGTTGTGGATTCCGCGGGTGGTGCGGCCCGAAGAAGCGGCTTACTACATCAAGAAGCCGTGAACAGTCCTCACGGCTAAGCAGTCTGGCGAAGAACTCGGTCTTGGGTGGCGCAGCGCTTTTAGCACTGCGATAAAGTCTTTCTTTTCCGTGAAGGCTTTAGCCTCTGAGGCGCTTGGACCGAGTTATTCAGCAAACTGCAAGCCGTCAATGCGGGCAAGATCCAACGCGGCGCTTCGAGCGCTCCGCCACCCAAAATCGATCACACCCAAAGCGTTTCCAACTAACGGGCTTTCTCCAATGGCAGGCTGAACGAGAATACCGAGCCACTGCCGAGCTGGCTGACCACGCCGATCGTCCCGCCGTGGGCCTCTACGATCACCTTGGCGATCGCCAGTCCCATGCCGGTGCCGGGCGCACTGTAACGCTGGTGCTGGCCGCGATAGAACTTCTCAAAAATCAGCGACTGCTCGAATGAATCGATGCCTGGGCCGCGGTCGGCGACGCTGGTCACGAGGCGGTCGCCCTTCGCCTCGCTGGTTACTTTGATAGGCACTCCTGGATCGGAATACTTGCCCGCGTTCTCCAGCAGGTGCATCAGGACTTCGCGAATCCGCTGCACGTCCATGCGCACCTTGGGCAAATCGGGCGCTACCGTGACTTCTACTGGATGTTTTTCGAGCGACGCTTTGGCGTCGTCCATCGCGGGGCGGAGGGCATCTTCGATGACATGCGGCTGCAGATCGAGCTTGAACATCCCCGAGTCGAGCTGAGCCATCTCTGCGGCCTCGCCCACCAGGCGGTTCAGGCGGTCAGTCTCCTCGTCGATGACGGTTAGCAGTTCGCGCCTGCCCTGATCGTCCAGACTGCCGCCCGACAGAAGCGTCGTGACACTGGCCTTGATGGACGTCAGCGGCGTGCGGAACTCGTGAGTGACCGAATCAAGCAACGCGGTACGCAAGCGTTCATGTTCCTGCTCGGCACGGTTCTTGCTGAGTGCCTCGAGGGCGCGCGCTCGCTCGATCGCCAGTCCCGCCAGGCTTCCCAGCGCATCGAGCGTCTCCCGCGAAAGCTCGTCCCCCGTGACGCCTAGGGCCCCCACCGTGCGCATTCCAAGGCGCAGAGGCACATACGAAACGCCTCCCTGTGTGATGGGTTCCCCGCGCAGCAGCGTCGACCGCAGCACGCTCTCTTCGAATGCCGCATCAAGCGACGAACGATAGACCGTAGGGTGATCAGCTGCCATCACAACCACGCTCCCCACCGAAAAGGTCTCTTTCACGTAGCTGGGCAACGCATTCAGCAGTTCGAGGACATTCTCCGAAGCCAGCAACCGCTGGCTCAGGCCAAAGAGGCGCTCGACCTCGCGGCGCCGTTGTTGCGCTCCCTCCGCTTCGCTGCGTGCCCGTTCTGCCAGGTTGCTGGCGACGAGTGCCGTTACCAGGAAGGCAAACAATGCGACCCAATTCTGAGGATCGGCGATGGTGAACGTTCCGACCGGAGGCAGGAAAAAGAAATTGAAGGCGGCGGTGGCTCCCACAGCCATCACAACCGCGTAGCGCAGGCCCCAGTAGGCCGAGGTCAGCAGCACCGTGACCAGAAACATCAGCGCCACGGTGGTGTGATTAAGGCGCAACTTAAAATCAACAGCCGTAATGACCGCAATTGCCGCGACCACAAAGAGATAACGTACGGCCTGCGTGCGAGCCCCGATTTTCACACCCGCATTGTACGATGGACGTGACAATTCCGCCGTGTCGAAAGACAATAGCTGCGATGACCAAGACACCCGAGGAGTGGCTGCACGAAGTTTCACCGGAAAAGCCGAGGGGAATCTTCAAGCTGTTTCTCGGCTACGCCCCCGGCGTGGGCAAGACCTACAGCATGTTAAGCGAGGCCATTCGCCGCGCCAGCCGCGGGGAAGACGTACTCATTGGCGTGGTCGAGAGTCACGGCCGCAAAGCCACTGCGGAGTTAGCCGGGAAGCTCGACCGCATTCCACCTCGCAAACTTGAATACAAGGGCACAACTTTTGAAGAGATGGATGTAGATGCCATCCTGGCGCGCAAACCGGCAGTCGTTGTCGTCGATGAGTTGGCCCATACCAACATCGAAGGCAGCAAGCACGCCAAGCGCTACGAAGACGTCATGGAACTGCTGGAGGCGAAGATCGACGTGCTCTCTACCATGAACGTGCAGCACGTCGAGAGCGTCGGCCCCACGGTGCAGCAAATCACCGGCGTCCAGGTTCGAGAGACGGTTCCCGACTGGGTGATGCAGCGCGTGGACGAAATTGTTCTGGCCGACCTCACGCCCCAGGCCCTGCAGAAGCGCATGGAGCGCGGTGACATCTATCCCGTGGACCGGGCGCAGCGAGCGCTGTCACACTTCTTCCGCCCGGGCAACCTGATCGCATTGCGCGAACTCGCCCTGCGGCAGGTAACGGGAGTCGTCGACCGCAGCCTCGACGCTTTTCTGGACAAGGATACAACGCAGCCCGCGCACACCGTGCGTGAGCGCATTGGCGTTTGTGTCAGTTCGAATCCCGCGGCCCAATACTTGATCGCGCGCGGGTCACGCATGGCACAGGCCATGGGTGGTGAGTTTTACGTGTTCTATATCGACGTCGGCCGCGATACCCGTCCCGAAGATCAGAAGACCCTGGCGGAAAACATCCGCTTCGCCGAGAACCTGGGTGCAAAAGTGGTCCGCGCATCCAGTCGGAGCATTGCCGACGGTGTCGCTCAGCTCGTACGCGAGCACCACATTACCCAGGTGATCTTCGGCCGCTCCGCGCGCACGGGCTGGCAGCGATATCTTTACCTGTCGGCCATCCAACGGTTTCTGCGCGATTCACCGTCGGTCGATGTCCACATCGTTACTCAGGAGGCTCGCTGATGGCCGACCGCCCGCACATTCTTGTCGTCGATGACGAACCGCAGATCACGCGCGTGCTGCGCACCAGTCTCTCGGCGCAGGGCTATGACATCCGCATCGCCAACAGCGGCGAAATGGCGCTGGAGATCATGAAAGACTGGTCGCCCAATCTGATCATCACCGATTTGTCGATGCCTTCCGTTGACGGCATCCAGTTGTGCCGCACGGTGCGAGCTACTTCGCAGGTCCCCATCGTTGTGCTCTCGGTGCGCGACAAGGAGCAGCAGAAGGTGGAAGCGCTCGACGCGGGGGCTGACGACTACGTCACCAAGCCGTTCGGGATGAACGAACTTCTGGCCCGCGTACGAGCGAATCTCCGCCGCGTCCCCATGGATGGCGACCAGGAAGATCCCGTGATCGAGGTCGGCGACTTCCGCATCGACACCGCGGCTCATAAGGTAACGGTCCGCCGCCGCGAAGTACGGCTCACTCCGAAGGAATTTGAACTGCTTGTCTTCCTGGCGCGCCGCCCCGGCAAGGTCGTCAACCACCGCACTCTCCTGGGCGCCATCTGGGGAGGACAAAGTACGGAGCAGGTCGAATATCTCCGCGTCTTCGTCGGACAGTTGCGCAAGAAACTGGAGCCCGACACCTCCTCCCCGCGCTACATCGTCACCGAGCCGTGGGTGGGATACCGCTTCGAGCCCGGCGAATAAGATCCAGCCGTAGGTAGCGCCGGCGTCCCGCCGGCTGTCGCGAGCGCATCTTGCGCTCGCACGCATCCCGCTCAACGGCTGCGAGGGCGTCTCGCTCACCCACCCATGGACAAGGCGCCGCCGCGAAGTCCCACAATTCAACCGCATCTGTAGACGCACCGTCTTACGAACAATCTACGAACCTTTTATTCAATCTTTACGCCTTTCATCGTCAAATCTACTGAGCGCGGGAAGGGGCGAATTCTCCTATCCCGCAAATCACGAACATGCTTCTACTGCTATTGGGGCTCTTGATCAAACTGGGCAAGAAACAAGGTGTAACCAGAGGTCAATCGAAACCTCCGTCTGCTATGGAGCGGTGAGCTGAACGACAGAAAGGCTGAGGAATATAATGTCAACGATTCAGGATGTCTCCGCGGAACAACTGGCGAAACTTTTCCATCACTATCAGGAAGCCTTGGTACATAAGTGCGACGGTCACGAAATCAAGCAAGAAAAGTCTTCCTGGGAGCGCACTCCCCAGGACGAGCGCAAATTGATGGTGGCCGCGGCCCGTTTGGCGCTCCTTGAACTGGCGACGACACCCGCGCAACCGGAACCCCGCCGCAAGTATTACGCCGTGCCGGGCGAGGCGGAATGGGGTTGCTAAGGCACCCCGCCTGCGGACTCGCGGTTGGACTGTCGGCGTTCGCTCGCAAGAGATCTCCTTATGAATTCTTTATGAACTCTTGACTCCGCTCTTACGCTCGGAGTTGTCCAATGAATGTCAGAAGCCTTGGGGCGAATGATAAGCCGGTGTGGTTATGCGAATAGCGCTGGCAATTCTGTGCTCCGTCGCAGTGCTGTTTTGGCTTCGCTTTCTGGTGGCTCTGCTCAGCGAGGTGAGGCACCTACCGCGCGGGGCCGCTCGCTTGCAGCGGCGAGGGACGCTCATCACGATGGGCTCTAAGGTTCAGAAGCAAAAAGGCGAACCGCCAACCGACCTGCGGATCGCCCTGTGATTGCGGGAACCCGCACTCAAAGACGAGGGAATTACCTATGCAGGATGTTCTTTGGATCGCTGTAACGATCGCCTTTTTCGCGCTATCCATTGCGTACGTACAGTTCTGCGATCGCATGAAGTAGGAGAAAGTCATGGACACTCAGTCAATCATCATGCTCATCATCAGCGCGGCAGTGACCGTATACCTGTTCTACGCGCTGTTACGCCCGGAGAAATTCTGAAATGACCCTCAATGGATGGCTGCAGATCCTGGTATTCCTGGGACTCATTTTTGCCGTCACCAAGCCGCTCGGCGTTTTCATGACGCGCGTCTTTTCCCGTGAGCGGACGTTTCTTGACCCCGTGCTGCGGCCCGTTGAGCGCCTGCTCTATCGCCTGACCGGCGTTGATGAATCGCACGAGATGCGCTGGACCGAGTACGCCACCACCATGCTGGTGTTCAGCGCGGTGTCGATGCTGGTCCTCTACCTGATCCAGCGGATCCAGGGGATGCTGCCCTTCAACCCGCAGCATCTCGGGGCAGTCACGCCTGAGCACCTGGCCTTCAATACCGCCGCATCGTTCACTACCAACACCAACTGGCAGGCCTACTCGGGCGAGACAACCATGAGCTATTTCACCCAAATGGCTGGCCTCGCGTTTCACAATTTCGCCTCGGCGGCGACGGGCATTGTCTTGGGAATCGCTTTCATCCGCGGGATTGCCCGGCGCCAGATGAATACCCTCGGAAATTTCTGGGTCGACTTCGTGCGCTGCTGCCTGTGGGTTCTGTTGCCCATGTGCGTGGTGGGATCGCTGTTCCTGGTCTCGCAGGGAGTCGTGCAGAATCTGAAGCCCTACGACACTGTGAAACTGGTCGAGCCGCAACAGGTGCAGCGCGTGGGCCCTGATGGCAAAGGCGTCGTCGACGCCAGCGGCAAACCCGTGATGGACACGGTGACCACGCAAACGATCGCGCAGGGTCCTGTCGCCTCGCAGGAAATCATCAAGGAATGGGGCACCAACGGTGGCGGCTTCTTCAACGCTAACAGCGCGCACCCGTTCGAGAATCCCACGCCCATCACGAATCTGTTTGAAATGTTCTGCATCTTCGCGATCGGCGCGGGGCTTACCTACGCTCTCGGACGCATGACCGGCTCTCCGGCCCACGGATGGGCAGTCTGGTCGGCGATGGCAATCCTGTTTCTCGCTGGCGTCACCGTCGCGTACTGGGCAGAGGCCAAGGGGAATCCGCTGTATCCCGCGACCGTCGCGCAACATTCCTCAGCCTCGCAGCCGGGTGGCAACATGGAAGGCAAGGAAACGCGCTTCGGCATCGCCAACTCGGCTCTCTTCGCCACCGTCACCACCGACGCCAGTTGCGGCGCCATCAATGGATGGCATGATTCGTTTACGCCACTGGGCGGCATGGTCCCCCTCGTGAACATCATGCTCAGCGAGGTGATCTTCGGCGGCGTCGGCTCAGGCATGTACGGGATCTTGATCTACGTCGTCCTGGCCGTCTTTATCGCAGGCCTCATGGTCGGCCGCACGCCGGAGTACTTAGGCAAGAAGATCGAAGCCTACGACGTCAAGATGGCCATGCTGGTTTCGCTGGTCTTCCCGCTCATTATTCTCACGCTTACGGGACTCTCCGTAGTCAAAGGCTTCGGAACTGGAGGCATCTCGAATCCCGGCCCGCACGGCCTGACCCAGATTCTCTATGCGTTCACCTCGTCCGCCGGAAACAACGGCTCAGCGTTCGGAGGCCTGACGGTCAACACGCTGTGGTACGACGCAGCGACAGGAATCACGACTCTCGTAGGTCGTTTTCTCATGATCATCCCGATGCTGGCCATCGCCGGAAACCTGGCGCAGAAGAAGTATGTGCCGCCGTCTCTGGGCACGTTCCCAGTCACGACGCCGTTGTTCACGCTGCTGCTGATCAGCGTCATCTTGATTCTGGGGGCGCTCACGTTTTTTCCAGCCCTGAGCCTGGGCCCGATTCTCGAACACCTTCTCATGAACGTCGGAAAGACTTTCTAGAAAATTATGGCAAGTCATCACAAATCTATCTGGGACGTTAACCTGGTTCGCAGCGCGACTTGGAGTTCGCTGCTCAAGCTGAGCCCTCGCAACATGATGGGAAACCCTGTCATGTTTGTGGTCGAGATCGGCAGCGTGATCACGAGCGCGCTCTTGATTCTCCATCCGCACCAGGACTTCCGCTTCAATCTGCAGATCACCTTATGGCTGTGGTTCACGGTCCTGTTTGCCAACTTCGCCGAAGCCATGGCGGAGGGCCGCGGCAAGGCGCAGGCGGAAACGCTGCGGAAGGCGCGGTCAGAAACCATCGCCAAGCGCCTTACCTCCGACGGAAAGATTGAGGAGATTCCGAGCGCCAAACTGCGCGCCGGCGATCTGGTATCAGTGACTGCCGGAGAACTGATCCCCGGCGACGGAGAGATCATCGAAGGCGTCGCCTCAGTCGACGAATCGGCGATCACGGGCGAATCTGCTCCGGTGATTCGCGAAGCAGGTGGCGACCGCTCGGCCGTTACGGGCGGCACGCGCGTTCTCAGCGATTTCATCAAGGTAAAGATCACCTCGAACCCCGGGGAGACTTTTCTCGACCGCATGATCGCACTGGTCGAAGGAGCTTCGCGGCAAAAGACTCCCAACGAAATCGCGTTGAACATCCTGCTCGCTGGACTGACTATCATCTTCTTGCTCGCCGTGGTCACTCTGCAGCCGTTTGCCATTTATTCCGGATCGCCGCAGACCGTCTTCGTGCTCGTGTCGTTGCTGGTCTGCCTGATTCCCACTACGATTGGCGGCCTACTTTCAGCCATCGGCATCGCCGGCATGGACCGCCTGGTTCAGCACAACGTTCTCGCGATGTCGGGGCGTGCCGTCGAGGCAGCCGGAGACGTAAACACCCTCCTGCTCGATAAAACCGGCACGATTACGTTCGGCAACCGCCAAGCAACAGAATTTCTGCCTGCTTCGGGAGTGACCGAAGCCGAGATGGCCGACGCCGCGCAACTCTCCTCGCTGGCCGACGAGACTCCAGAAGGCCGCTCCATCGTCGTGCTGGCCAAAGAGAAGTACAATCTGCGCGGCCGCGACTTTGCCGCCCATGAGGCACAATTCATCCCATTCACCGCCCAGACTCGAATGTCCGGCGTCAATCTCGATGGCCGCGAGATCCGCAAAGGCGCCGCCGAATCCATCGCGCGTCATCTCGAACAGAACGGCGGCAGCATGCCGCCGGAAGTCCGCGCCTCCGTCGAACGCATCGCTTCCTCCGGCGGCACGCCGCTAGTCGTCTCGGAAAACCGCCGCGCCATGGGCGTCATCCATCTGAAAGATGTGGTCAAAGGTGGGATCCGCGACCGCTTCGCTCAGTTGCGTGCCATGGGCATTCGTACAGTCATGATCACAGGCGACAATCCGCTCACCGCCGCGGCGATTGCCCGCGAAGCCGGAGTGGACGACTTTCTTGCCCAAGCCACGCCCGAGGACAAGCTGAAACTCATCCGCAGCGAGCAGGCCGGCGGCAAACTCGTCGCCATGACCGGCGATGGCACTAACGATGCACCCGCACTCGCCCAAGCCGATGTAGGCGTCGCCATGAACACGGGCACGCAGGCCGCCAAAGAAGCCGGCAACATGGTCGATCTCGACTCCAATCCCACCAAGCTCATCGAGGTCGTTGAAATCGGAAAGCAGTTGCTGATGACGCGCGGCGCCCTCACCACCTTCTCTATCGCCAACGACGTCGCGAAGTATTTCGCGATCATCCCGGCCATGTTTGCAGTCACGTTCCCGGTGCTCAACGCGCTGAATATCATGCATCTCAAAACGCCAGCGTCGGCGATCCTCTCCGCGGTCATCTTTAACGCGCTGATCATCATCGCGCTCATTCCGCTGGCGCTTCGCGGCGTGAAATACCGCGCCATGAATGCCGAGGCCCTCCTGCGCCGCAACCTCTTTATCTATGGCGTTGGCGGATTGATCGCGCCCTTCGTAGGCATCAAGCTCATCGACATGCTCATTACGGCGGCCCATCTGGCCTGAGGATTTCAATGAAGAAACATCTCATCACCGCATTTCTGATGACCATCACCACGACGATCCTGCTGGGCGTGCTCTATCCGCTCGTGATTACTGCCGTGGCGCAGGTTCTGTTCAAAGATAAGGCGAATGGCCAGATCCGCTATCGCAACGGGGAAGCCATCGGCTCGCGCATCATCGCTCAGCCCTTCACCTCGGCAAAGTATTTTCACCCGCGTCCGTCAGCCGCTGGCAACGGATACGATGCCGCCAACTCCGGTGGTACCAATCTCGCTCCCACCAACCAGAAGTTGATGGACCGCATTCAGGCCGACGCCAAGACCCTGCATGAAGAGAATCCCACGCAGCTCGTTCCCGTGGATCTCCTCACCACCTCCGCCTCAGGCCTGGATCCCGAAATCTCCCCCGCGGCCGCAGAGTTTCAAGTTGCGCGGGTCGCTCGTGAGCGCAACCTCCCGGAATCCACAATCCGCGACTTAGTCCAGAAGCACACCTACCAGCGCGACCTGGGACTCCTCGGTGAACCGCGAGTCAACGTACTGGAACTCAACCTCGCTCTGGACGAACTGGCCCCAAAGCCCTGAGCACGGGCCTCGCGCCATCTTTGTCTCCGGAAATGGCCATGAGATAATGGGGCAAATTCACACGGCCCCGTAGCTCAGATGGATAGAGCAGCGGTTTCCTAAACCGAAGGTCGGCAGTTCGACTCTGCCCGGGGCCACCATCCCATCCCAAGGCCATCTCGTTGGAAAGTTCCGAATCCGTTCCTCGGATTCGGTACGGTAGCGCACCATTCTTTTACATCGAAAACCGTGTGATGACCGTCACGTTGTGACGTGACAGTGGTTGCTGACCAGAATCACCAGCAAGTTCTAATTTGGGAACGAGGTTGAGTCGCGTGCCAGCAGTAGACCAGACCGCCCATACCCTCGATGTTCTCCTGACCCGCCTGCACGAATCCCACGAACTCTCGGTGTACGACGCGATCGAAAGACTGGTGTTGGTTGGAGAAGCAGTTGGGTTTGGTGCGGATGCTCTCGTCCGCATGCTGGACCGCGGCATGGGCCTGGAAGAACTGATCGAACTGATTGAATCAAGGATGGAATGTTTGCAGCGGGCAACTGAGTTCGCGGTTGAAAACAAGACCGCGGCGTGATTCTTTGCATGGTGAGGCAGCTATGAATTTCTTGGAATGGTCCAAATCCAGCGTTGACTACGGCCAGAGACTCGTGAATTCCGCGCTCGAAGGTGCTCGCGAGGGAGAAGAGGACTTTCTCAGAGAAGAATCGCTTTCTCCAGTACTCGCGGACTCAGCGCGTCATGCGCTCCTGCCGGCTTTGATTGGGGCCTATCTGGGCGCATTCGGCGGCAGCGTGGCCAGCGGGCGACGATCGACTTCGAGAGCGGTTGCTTTTGGCTTGCTGGGTGGAGCGATCGGGTTTGGCGCAAGTCTGGCCTGGAAGAACCGGGAGATGGGAGCGAGCGTCGCTTCCAGCGCGTGGAAAAAAATCCAAGAGACCCGCGATGAGCGTTGGTTTGAAAAGAATCCGATCGATTACGCATAGAAAAGAAGATAAGAAGAAGGGAAAACCAGCCCTTCCGGTTTTAATCCTGCGGCACCTTATCGTCGCGCAGGCAACTTCAGAAAATCAGGGTGTGGACCGTGGTAGGTACCTATTCACCCGCGAATGTTTCAGACTGGCTCGTGCCCGGCCGGAATCTGTTTCTGGCCCTCCAAGTCCTCGGAATTGCCTCTTTCATTTACATCGTGTCAAAGCGGATGATGCCGCTGGTTCGAGCCCAGGCCGATCCGCGCTTTGATCGCCCCCTGACGCGCCTCGGAAGAGTCTTCAAGTTCTGGCTCGGACAATGGAAGCATCCGCGCTATCGCTTCGCCGGAAGTCTCCACATCGTGATCTTCGCCGGGTTCATTCTTCTAGCTGCCCGCGCCTTCTCGGTGCTGATCGTCGGAGTCTCTCCAACCTTCGTGATGCGCGGCCTTTCCGGACGATTCGGCCCCATCTACGAGACCCTTACCGATTATGCGGCAACTGTCGTCTTCCTCTGTATGGTGGTCGCGGCGGTGCGCCGGTTGGTATTCAAGCCAGCCCGCTACGCAGTCCCCGCAAAGTTCGGGAAAGGGCACACTGCCGACGCCGTCTTCTTATTAGGGCTCATCGCGCTCCTGATGGTGGCCGACAGCCTGTTCTCAGCAAGTCGCTTCGCAGGTCACGCACAGCAAGGCCAATCCGCTGAGAGTCTGGCCTTCCTGTCTCTCCCGTGGATGCTCCAGATCGCGATTGCCTCTATGCCTCTGGCAACACTCTGGGCCCTCAACGTGGGTGCCTACCTCGTCCACGCGAGCGCGTTCTACTTCCTGCTGTGTTACCGGCCCTTCGGAATCCAGTTTCACGTGGAAACGTCGCTGTTCAGCGTTTACTTCTCAAAACTGGATCGCGGCACGCTGAAGCCCGTGCGGTGGGATGTCCCCGACGGGCATCTTGACCAGGTGAAATCGTTCGGCGTGAAGACGTTCGAAGATTTCACCTGGAAGCATATACTCGATTTCTATTCCTGCGCCGACTGCGGACGCTGCGCCGACAACTGTCCCTCCAACACGGTCGGTCGTCCGCTCGCCCCGCGCTTCCTCACCATCAAAGCGCGAGACTATGTGTTTCAGCACTATCCAGTCTTCGGCAAATCCAATAATGGCAAACCTTTAATCGGAAATCTTTATTCTGAAGATGAAATCTGGTCCTGCACCACCTGCGGCGCGTGCGAAGAAGAATGCCCCCTCCTGGTCGAGTACATCGACAAGATCGTCGACCTGCGCCGCGGAATGATCGACGACGGCAACGTCCCGCAATCCCTGCAGAAGCCTCTGAAAGCTCTGGAGAGTCGCGGCAATCCCTACGGCAAGATGGAGAAGAAACGGGGCGACTGGACCAAAGCTCCCCAGTTGCAGCCAACCGGCCTAGTTAAAGTGCTCGACGGCAACAACCGCGCCGACACTCTATATTTCGTCGACAGCATCACCTCCTATGACGATCGCATGCAGTCGATCGGACGCGCCACAGTCCGCATCCTCAGCGGCCTCGGAAGGAATTTCGGCATTCTCGGCGCTGCCGAGAAGGACAGCGGACACGAAGTCCGACGCTTCGGCGAAGAGATGCTCTTCCAGGCCCTTCGCGATCACAACACCGAGGCCATCAAAGAGTCCGGCGTAACACGGATCGTTACTTCCGACCCGCATGCCTTCAACGCCCTCAAGCACGACTATAAGGATCTCCCGCCCGTCGAGCACATCAGCCAGGTGCTGGCCAGCGAAGCGAGGGCCGGCAATCTCCGTTTCAACTCGGTTAAAAAATGGCTCGAAAACAAAGACCGCGTCTACACCTATCACGACCCCTGCTATCTGGGCCGCCATAATCAGGTCTACGACGACCCCCGCGACGTGCTCGACTCGATTCCTGGCTTGAAAAGAGTCGAGATGCAGCGCTCTCGCGACCGCTCCTTCTGCTGCGGTGGCGGCGGACTCATGCTGTTCTACGAGCCCAAAGAAGAACAGAGGATGGGCGTCGTCCGCGTGCGCATGGCCGCCGAGGCCGGGGCCAACGTCATCGTCACCGCCTGCCCCTTCTGCATGGTCAACATTGAAGACGCCATCAAAGTAGCGGGCATGGAAGGCAAGATGTCGGTAATGGACATTACCGAACTAGTCGACCAGCACATGGTTCGCGAGGTCGGAGAGAAAAACGTCACCACAGAGAAATTGGAACTTACAACTGTTGGAGGCTGAACATGGAAATTCTGGTTTGTGCGCGAAGAGTGCCCGATACCTCGGAGAACGAGATCGAACTCAATTCCGCCGGAAACGACATTGAGCGCGACGAACTCGTCTACTCGGTGAACGAGGCAGACAACTATGCGGTCGAGGAAGCCCTCCAGATCCGCGATCGAGTCGGCGGCAACGTCACCGTGGTCACAGTCGACAGCGAAGACGGGGAAGAGATCCTGCGCCGTCAGCTCGCCATGGGTGCGAACCAGGCAGCGCTCATTTCCGACGATGCTTTCAACGGATCCGATGGCAAAGGCATCGCAACCATCCTCAAAGCGTTTGTCGAGAAGGGCCATTACGACCTCATCCTGACCGGTGTTCAGGCCGACGACGGCGCTGCCCAAGTGGGCGGAATGCTGGCCGCGATGCTCGATTATCCCTACGCTTCGCTGGTGAATTCCATCGTGGTGGAAGACGGAAAGCTGAAAGTGAGCCGCGAGATAGCAGGCGGCAACCACGAGATCAATGAAATCGATCTCCCCTGCGTGCTCTCAATTCAAACCGGCATCAACGAGCCACGTTATGTCGGGATGCGCGGCATCCGGCAAGTGGCATCCGTGCCGATTCCCACGCTGGCGGGGTCTGACCTCGGCATTAACCAAGGCGCAGTTGGGGAAGCGGCTGCAAAAGTGAAGCGCACCGACTACTTCGTTCCCGCGTCGAGCAAGGGCGCCGAAATCCTGCACGGAAGCAGGGAAGAGAACGCCAACAGAATTCTGGAATTGGTTGCCGCGAAGGGAGGGCTGAACTAATGCCTCGCATTTTTGCTTACATCGTCCACAAGAGTGGAGTTGCCGACGACTCCGCCGCCGAACTAGTCGCGGCGGCTAGAGCCATCGATCCCACGTCGACTCCCACCGCCATTCTCACCGGCTGGGGACCGGACTTCGATCTCGCGTGCAAGTCCGTCAGTTCGTCCTTCGGCGAGACTTGGAAGATCTCCAACCAGGCACTCGCGTACCCAAATGCCGAGTTAGTTCGGCAGGCGATCGTGCGTGTTGTTCCTTCCGACAGCATCGTCCTCATTTCTCACGATCACTTCGGAATCGATCTCGCACCGGGTCTCTCCATCAAGCTGAACGCCGCATTCGCCTCTGACGTTCTGGCCATTGACGGCGTGGAAGGCAACGTCCTTAAGCTCGTTCGCCAGGAGTTAGGCGGACAAGTCAGCACCCACGTCCGCTGCGACGCCTCTTCCGGAGCCGTGATCAACGTTCGTCCCGGCGCATTCAAACCCGAGCCCAGCGCCGCTATCTCGGGAGTCATCGTCGACAAGTCGTCGGAAGTCGGCACTCTGGTGGCCCGACGCCGTTACATCGAGACCATCGTCGCCGAAGCCGGCGATGTCGATATCACCCGCCACAGCCTGCTGGTCTCCATCGGCCGCGGCATCCAGGAAAAGGACAACATTGCTCTTGCCGAAGAACTGGCCGAAGTGCTCGGCGCCGCAGTAAGTTGCTCGCGGCCCGTAGTCGACGCCAAGTGGATGGAAAAGTCCCGCCAGGTTGGTTCCTCCGGAAAAACCGTCAAGCCCAAGGTTTACCTGGCCTGCGGCATCAGCGGCGCCTTCCAGCATCTCGCCGGAATCAAAGGAAGTCCGTTCCTGATCGCCATCAACAAGAATCCCAAGGCTCCCATCTTTCAGGTGGCCGATGTCGGAATCGTGGACGACCTCCTCGAATTCCTGCCCGAGTTAACCAACAAAGCCCGTGAATTCCACGGCGTTGCCGCCAAGTGAGGATGAGCAGATGCTTGCACAAAAGACCCTGAAACTCAGCGTGAAGTCTCTCAAGGAATTTGCCAAGAAGCGCCTGCCCGATGAAGTCCTGATCGAACTCGATGAGCGCGACGAGTGCCCCATCGAGATCGTCCGCGATATGTGCAGCCCTGACAAGCTGGGCATCCAACTCCTGTTCATCCCCGAAGAGTTCGGCGGCATGGGCGGCGGCACCTTCGACGTCTACTGCATTTGCGAGGAGATGGCGCGCATCGATCTCGGAATCGCAACCTCGGTGCTGGCTACTTTTCTCGGCAGCGATCCCATCACGGTTGGTGCGACGCACGACCAAAAGAAAATCTGGCTGAGCCGCATCGCCGATGAAGGACTGCTCTTCGCCTACGGCGCGACCGAACCGGAAGCGGGCAGCGATCTCGGCGCTCTTCGTACCACCGCCGACCGCGTGATGCAAGATGGCCGCATCGTCGGCTACAAGATCAACGGCAACAAGCAATGGATCAGCAACGGCGGCATCGCCGGAGCGTACACGGTCCTGGCCAGCACGCCATCCGGCCCGACTTGGTTCATCGTCGAAAAAGACGCCAAGGGATTCACCCACGACGAACCCGAAGACAAGCACGGCATTCGCCTCAGCAACACCGCGGCGCTCGCATTCAACGACGTCTATGTCGATGCCGACCGTCTGATCGGCGGTGTCGAAGGCCAGGGCCTGAATCAGGCGCAAGCCGTTTTCGGCTACACGCGCCTGATGGTCGCAGCCTTCGGTCTCGGTGCCGGATGGGCCGCGCTCGACCGTGCGATTCCTTATTCCACCAAGCGCATCCAAGCCGGAGCTCCTCTCTCGGAAAAGCAAGGCTATACCCACAAACTGATCGTGCCCCACGTGGCTCGACTCGAAGCCGCCCGCGCCTACATCGAGCAGACCGCCGAGCGCATCGACGCCGGAGAAGGCAGTCTCAACACCGAAGGCGCGATCGCAAAGTACATGGCCACCGAAGCAGGGAACCAGGCTGCCGACGCCAGCATTCAAGCCCTCGGCGGTTACGGCTACACCCACGAATATCTGGTCGAAAAGATCAGCCGCGACGTGCGCATCACCACGATCTACGAAGGCACTTCCGAGATCATGGAGATGACGATCAGCCGCGACCGCTGGCAACTCCACCTGAAAACACGGGGCCAACACTATCACGACAAAGCGCGCGAACTGGAAGCGCTTCATGCTCGTCGTCCGAATGTGGGGGCAGATGTCGCCGCGTTGGCGCATCACGCCCTGGCCGAGCTATTAGAGAAGGCCCGCATCGCCCGTCTCACACGTTACCAGCACATTCTTCTGCGCATCGGAGAGTGGATTGCCTACGCGGAATGCGCGGGCACGCTTGCGCGTCGCGCCGCACTGCTGGCCGAAAACAAGCTGAACGAAAAGGCAAACCGTCGCTTCGACGCCCCAGCGCTCGCGGCGGTGAGCCGCATCTTCGCCCGCGAAGCCGCGCTCAAGGTCGCCGAAGAAGGCTTGCGCTGGGTCTGCGGAGCCGGCGGCGTCACCGACGCCGAGATGCCTGCTTTCGAAGCGAGTTTGCAGTTGCCCGCTGTGCACCGCGCCCAGTCGGGTCTGATTTCTGACATGGATTTTGTAGCCGACGTCCTCTACGCCCGTGCGGTGAAGCCTGCAATTGCCGCCTGACTATCTCGACGCCTGACTATCGACCACGCGCGCAACCGGCCCAGTCCGGCTGCCGAGGAGTGTCCACATGCAAATGCAGATGCAGACAGAAGACACCGCCTATCGAGCCATCGCGATCGTAGGCGCCGGAGCCGTCCTGCCCGATGCGCCCAACATCAACGCTTTCTGGAACAACGTGAAGAGCGGCCGCTACAGCATCACCGAAGTCACGCCCGACCGCTGGGACCCCGCGTTTTACTACGACACCGATCACGCCGCTCCTGACAAGACCTACTCAAAGATCGGTGGCTGGGTCCGCGACCAGGTGTGGGATCCCGTGAAATGGCACCTCCCCATTCCTCCTCGCGTCACCGATGCCATGGACCAGGCCCAGAAGTGGGCGATTGCCGCCTCCCGCGAAGCCCTCGAAGATTACGGCTATCCCCAGCGCCCACTGAACCCCGATCGCGTCGCTGTGATCCTCGGCAATGCCATGGCCGGCGAGAAACATTACCTCACGGCCTTACGCGTGTTCTTTCCAGAGTACGCCCACGAACTCGCCGAAATCGCCAGCTTCGCTGCCCTTCCTGAGGAAGTTCGCACCGGAATCACGCGCGAACTACATGAGCGAATGGGTAAGCACCTGCCCGAAATTACCGAAGATAGCATGCCCGGAGAATTGGCCAACTGCATTGCCGGACGCATCGCCAATATCTACAACTTCCACGGCCCGAATTTCATTTGCGACGCAGCCTGCGCCTCCGCCATGGCCGCGATGAGCGCTGCCGTTGAGGGATTGGTCGCCAACACTTTTGACGCTGTCGTCACTGGCGGCATTGACCGCAACATGGGCGTCCAGACCTTCGTGAAATTCTGCAAGATCGGTGCGCTCTCTGCCACCGGCACGCGTCCGTATGCCGAAGGTGCCGATGGTTTCGTCATGGGCGAAGGCTCTGCCATCTTTGTGATGAAGCGTCTCGCCGATGCCGAGCGCGATGGCGACAAGATCTACGCCGTGCTCCGCGGCATCGGTGCGTCGAGCGACGGCAAAGGCAAAGGCATCACCGCTCCCAACCCAGTCGGCCAGAAGTTTTGCCTGGAGCGCGCCTGGCAGAATGCCGGTCTGTCGCCCGCAACCGCAACTCTGATGGAAGGACACGGCACCTCGACCCGCGTGGGCGATGTGGTAGAAGCGCAGTGCATTACCGACCTGCTCAGCAGCCAGCATCTCCCAACGCATTCGGTCGCGCTCGGTTCGGTCAAATCGAACATCGGCCACCTGAAAGGAGCAGCGGGTGCAGCCGGAATGCTGAAGACTGCTCTCGCGCTTCGCGATAAAGTCCTGCCGCCCAGCGTGCACTGCGAGCATCCCAGTCCCGACATCGACTTTGCCCACTCTCCTCTTTATGTCAATACCGAACTGAAGCCTTGGAACGTTCCCTCGGACATTCCGCGCCGCGCCGGCGTCAGCGCCTTCGGTTTCGGCGGCACCAATTTCCATCTCGTGCTTGAAGAGCATATTCCCCACCGGTTGACCGGAAATGGAAAGCGATCGGTAGCCGTCGGCACTCTTCCACAAACTGCGAGCAATGAGGTTGTTATGAATGTGAAGGAAGTCTCCTCTCCCGCTGTGTCCTCTGTTTCTCCATCCGCCTGTAAGACCCCGTTGCGTGGCGCGCTATTGATCGGCGCAGCCTCCGAATCAGGGCTTGCGGAACGTCTTCGCGCCATCATCGCCGATGCCCAGGCCGGCCACGCTCCCGCGCCCACAGCTCCCGCCGAAGCCGATCTGCGCGCCCCCCAGCGCCTGGCGATTGATTATGCTGACGCCGCCGAACTGGCGGACAAGTCTGCCAAAGCACTCAAAGCGTTTGCCGCGAATCAGCCCGCCATGTGGAAAGCTCTGCGCGCACAAGGCATCTTCCGCGGCTACGGTCCTGCCCCTAAAGTGGCCTTTCTTTATACGGGACAAGGCTCGCAATACGTGAACATGCTGAGGCCTCTCTACACCTCGGAGCCGATCGTCGCCCAGATGTTTGCCGAAGCCGATCGCGTCATGACCCCGCTGCTCGGCAAGCCTCTGACCGACTTTGTCTTCGTCGACCAGACTGATCCCGTCGCCGTCGCGAAGGCTGACGTCGATCTGCGCCAGACTGCCATCACGCAACCGGCCGTGCTCGCTATCGATCTCGGACTCACGCGCCTCCTGGCCGCCTACGGTATCCAGCCCGACATGACGATGGGCCACAGCCTCGGCGAGTACGGAGCGTTAGTCGCCTCCGGCGCGCTCCCTTTCGAAGACGCGTTGATCGCCGTCAGCGCGCGTGGTCGCGGCATGACCCGCTTGGCCGTGGCCGACACCGGCAGGATGGCTGCGGTGTTTGCGCCCCTGCCAGAAGTCGAACGAATCCTGAAGACCATCGACGGCTACGTGGTGATCGCCAACATCAACAGCGACCACCAGGCCGTGATCGGAGGCGCCAGCGATGCCGTTAAGAAAGCCATGCAGGTTCTCCAAACTGCAGGATACGAAGTCTCTCCACTGCCGGTCAGTCACGCTTTCCACACCTCGATTGTTGCTCCGGCCAGCGAGCCGTTGCGGCAGGAACTCGCCCGCCTCCGCATGGAGTCGCCACGCCTGCCCATTGTCGCGAACGTGAACGGCGAGTTCTATCCCACCGGTCCTGGCGTTGTTCCGCAAATGCTAGATCTGCTCGCCAGGCAGGTTGCTTCCCCCGTGCAGTTCGTGAAAGGTCTGCACACTCTCTACGAGGCGGGCGCGCGCATCTTTGTAGAAGTCGGACCGAAGAAAGCCCTGCAGGGGTTCGCCGAAGACGTTCTTGCCGACCGCGGCGATGTAGTCTCGCTCTTCACCAATCATCCAAAGTTCGGCGACATCGCATCGTTTAACCAAGCGCTATGCGGCCTCTACGCCGCCGGACTCGGCCGCGGAACTGCCGTCACGATCGAGAAGCCAGCAGTCGCGACGGCTAGTTCCGCGCCCTCCGAAACACCAAAGCGCGTCGAGTCCATGGCGGCTAAGACCGCCGGAGAACCGACTGCGAAGGCAGCGACCGTTAAAGAACCGACTGCTGAGGGGTCGGCTTTTGGGTGGCGCAGCGCTTCCAGCGCTGCGATCAAGCCCGCCGCTTCATCAAGGGCTTTAGTCCCCGAGGTACCTAGCCAAGCTGCCCACTCAACCCAGACATCGACTTCCGATCACTACACCGAACTCGGCCATTTCTTCGCCGATGTCCTTGAGCGCGGATGGCAGATTCATCGCGGCAAAGACTCAGCCCCCGCGAAGGATCCAGTAGTCATCACCGGCGCCGCCCTGGGCCTGCCCGGAACCGACCACATCTTCGATGACTCGAATCTCGCCCGCATCCTGCGCGGTGATCAATTTATCGACCTCATCCCCACGCGTCTGCGCAAGGCCATGCTCGACAAGCACATCACCCGCCTGGTCAAAAGCGACAACGGCGGACCGACCTTCGAAACCATCAACAACGTTGCTGACGTCATCAAGCTGGCGGGCCGCGGCGGCGCATTCGATCTGGAAATTGAATTCGGCATTTCCGCCGATCGCCGCGCCGCCCTCGACCGAGTCACCCAGCTGGCGATTGCCGTGGGTCTCGATGCCTTGCGCGACGCCGGTATCCCGCTGGTCATGCGCTACAAGACCACCACAAAGGGCACGCAGTTGCAGGACCGGTGGGCCCTGCCTGACGCGCTGCGCGAAGACACCGGCGTGATCTTTGCCTCTGCCTTTCCCGGATGTGATTCCTTCGCCGATGAAATGTCGCGCTACTACACCGACCACTCCCGCCGCGAGCAGCTCGGCCTGCTGGAAGGCCTGCTTGCTCGAAGCGCGAAAGGCAATGGCGATTCCGTCCTCGAACAAGAAATCGAACGCCGTACCGAAGACCTCCGCGATGCCATCGAGAAAGAGCCCTACGTCTTCGATCGCCGCTTCCTCCTCCGCACTCTTGCCATGGGCCACTCCCAATTCGCCGAGTTCATCGGCGCCCGTGGCCCCAACACGCAAATCAATTCCGCCTGCGCCAGCACCACGCAAGCGGTGTCGCTGGCCGAAGACTGGATCCGTGCCGGCCGCTGCCGCCGCGTGGTCATCGTCTCGGCCGACGACGTCACCTCCGACCACTCCATCGAATGGTTCGGCGCCGGTTTCCTTGCCAGCGGGGCCGCGGCCACCGACGAAGTAGTAGAAGAAGCCGCCACTCCCTTTGACCGCCGCCGCCACGGCCTGATCGTCGGCATGGGCGCCGCCGGCCTGGTCGTCGAAAGTGCCGAAGCCGCGCGGGAACGGGGAATTCAACCCATCTGCGAAGTACTCAGCACAGTTACCGCGAACAGCGCCTTCCACGGCACGCGCCTCGATGTGCAGCACATCGGCCAGATGATGGAAAACTTGGTGTCCCAGGCCGAATCTCTTCATGGCATTTCCCGCCAGCAGATTGCGCCCCATACCGTCTTCGTTTCTCACGAGACCTACACGCCCGCGCGCGGAGGCAGTGCCTCGGCCGAGATCAACGCTCTGCGCCGTGTCTTCGGTGACGCTGCCGACCAAATCGTCATTGCGAACACAAAAGGGCAAACGGGTCATGCCATGGCCACCGGCATCGAAGATGTCCTCGCCGTGAAAGCACTAGAGACCGGCTTAGTGCCGCCTGTAGCTAACTTCAAGGAAGTCGATCCCGAGTTGGGCACCTTGAATTTGTCCAAAGGCGGTGGATACCCCATCGAATACGCCGTCCGCCTCGGTGCTGGATTCGGTTCGCAGATCAGCATGTCGCTGCTGCATTGGACTGCCCCGAGGGACGGCGCGCACCGCCGTCCCAGCGAACTCGGCTATGCCTATCGAATCGCCGACGAGAACACCTGGAAAGCCTGGCTTAGCCAGATCGCTGGCTATCCCACCGCCGACCTCGAAGTCGTCCGCCGCACCCTGCGAGTGCGCGATCAACGCTCAGCGGCCCGCTTGGCGGAAGTCGCACAAGAGTCCCACCATGCGCCAGTCGTCGCGCCTCCAAAATCGTCGGTACCAGTTGTCGTCGCAGTCAGAGTCGAACCGCCGCGCCCCGTTGCAGCAGCGAGGGTTGAAACCAAAGTGCCCGCGCCGCCGTCCCCGTCAGCACTGAAACCCGCTGTGGAAGCCGATTCCGTCAAAGAGCGTGTCCTGGCTCTCGTAGCCGAGAAGACAGGATATCCCGTAGACATGCTCGATCTGGATCTCGATCTCGAAGCCGACCTCGGCATCGACACCGTGAAACAAGCCGAGGTCATGGCCACCATCCGTGAGGCCTATGGCATCGTCCGCGACGACACCATCAAACTGCGCGATTACCCCACGCTCGCCCGCGTGATCCAGTTCGTGCATGACCGCAAGCCCGCCCTTCAAGCCACGCCGACTCCGGCAGCAGTATTGACGCCGGAGGTTAAGGCGGCCCCTGAAGTCATCACCGCTGCTCCCGCGCCCATAGCGATGCCCGCTCCGATCGCCGTTTCCATCTCCACTAAAGATGAAGACGCTGTGAAAGAGCGGATCCTCGCGCTGATGGTCGAAAAGACCGGCTACCCGCAAGACATGTTGGACCTTGACCTCGACCTGGAAGCCGACCTCGGCGTCGACACCGTCAAGCAGGCGGAGATGTTCGCGGCCATTCGCGAAATCTACAACATACCGCGCGACGAAAACCGCAAGCTACGCGATTACCCTACGCTGGCCCATGTGATTCGATTCGTCTACGAGAAACGTCCCGACCTCGCCGCCGCAAAACCGGCGCTAACGGTGGTCGCACCCGCGAAAGAAGAAGTGGCCCCGGCTCCAGTCGTGACAGCAAAGCCCACCGCTCCTTCCGCGCAATCAGGCGATGCCGTGAAGGAACGCATCCTCGCGCTGATGGTCGAGAAAACCGGATACCCGCAAGACATGCTCGATCTGGATCTTGATCTCGAAGCCGACCTCGGCGTCGACACCGTCAAGCAAGCCGAAATGTTCGCCGCGATCCGTGAAATCTATAGCATTCCCCGCGATAAGAACCGCAAGCTCCGTGACTATCCCACGCTCGCGCACGTGATTCGATTCGTCTACGAGAATCGTCCCGACTTGGCGGGCACATCCTCTGCTGCAGAACTTTCTCCCGTCGCGTCCTCCCCGACGCCGGCGGAGCCCGTCGCCCCGCCTCAGGCGCCGGTCGAGGTGTCAGCCAATTCTGATGAATCGATAAAGGAGGACCCAATAAAGGGGAAGGTCCTCCAGATTGTCGCCGAGAAGACTGGCTATCCGGAAGACATGCTGGACCTGGACCTCGATCTCGAAGCCGACCTCGGCGTCGACACCGTCAAGCAGGCAGAAATGTTCGCCGCAGTGCGTGCCGCCTACAACATCCCCCGCGACGAAAACATGAAGCTCCGCGACTTTCCGACGCTGGCGCATGTCATCAAGTTCGCGCACGACCGGTCCGCGCTGGTCGCGGCCACTGCCGTGCCTGCTGTGAAGCTGCATCAAACAGAACCGAAAGCGGCATCCGCTCCTTCCGCGCGACCAACCCCTGCCAACTTCGATGCCACGGATCGCATTCCACGGCGCGTCCCGGTGGCAACGTTGCGTCCTCCGCTCACAGTTTGCAAGGAGACCGGCGTCAAACTCGACCGTAACAGCCGCGTCATAGTGATGCCCGATAAGGGCGGCGCCGCGCCGGCACTAACCGAACGCCTTCGCGCGCTGGAAGTCCAAGTGCTGACCATCGAAGGCACTCCTGACTCCGACACGCTGAACGCACTCCTCAAATCATGGACCGCTGCCGGCCCAATCCAAGGCATCTTCTGGCTGTCAGCGCTCGACAACGAAGGCGATCTTCGCCAACTCGACTCCGCAACCTGGCACTACGCTCTTCGCGTGCGAGTGAAGTCGCTGTACACCGCGATGCGCGCCTTGTACGAGCACGTCGCTCGTGCTGGCACATTCTTCGTATCGGCGACGCGACTCGGTGGCCATCACGGCTACGACGATGCGGGTGCGGTTGCCCCACTCGGCGGGTCCGTAACCGGCTTCACTAAGACCTACAAACGCGAACGCCCGGAGTCCATGGTGAAAGCCGTCGATTTCGAATCCACTCGCCCTGCTACCGAAGTCGCGGAACTCCTCATCGCCGAAGCCCAGCGCGATCCTGGCGCGGTCGAGATCGGATACACCGCAGGCCAGCGCTGGTCCGTCGGCCTCGAAGAACAACCCGCTAATAATGGCCATCCCGGCATGGTGCTCGACAAGAGCAGCGTCTTCGTTATCACTGGTGCCGCGGGTAGCATCGTCTCAGCCATCACTGCCGATCTAGCCGCTGCATCGGGTGGCACCTTCTACCTGCTCGATCTAGTGCCGAGACCTGATCCGGATAATCCCGACCTCAAACGCTTCGTCACCGACAAAGAGAATCTCAAACGCGACCTGTTCGCTCAGCTCCAGACCCGCGGCGAGCGCGCCACTCCCGCGCTCGTCGAAAAGGAACTCGCCAGCCTGGAAAGGGCGCACGCGGCCCAATGCGCCATTGACGCGGTTCTAGCGGCGGGCGGCAAGCCACTTTATTTCAGCGTCAACCTTGCCGATGCGCCGGCGGTCGCCAGAGTCATTGACGAGGTGCGCAAGAGCCATGACCGCATCGATGTCCTGCTGCACGCCGCGGGCATTGAGCGCAGCCATTTCCTGCCCGACAAGGATCCCCGGGAATTCGATCTGGTCTTCGACGTCAAGGCGGACGGTTTCTTCAATCTGCTGCACGCCATCGGAGACATGCCTCTAGGCGCGACCGTGGCCTTCAGTTCGATTGCCGGCCGCTTCGGCAACGCTGGCCAAACCGACTACAGCGCCGCCAACGATCTGCTCTGCAAGATCACGTCGAACTTCCGCACTACACGTCCCGCGACGCGTGGAATCGTCATCGACTGGACCGCCTGGGGAGGAATCGGCATGGCCACCCGCGGCTCTATCCCGAAGATGATGGAGCTTGCGGGAATCGACATGTTGCCGCCTGAGGCGGGCATCCCGCTGATCCGCCGCGAACTCACCGCCGGCGCCACACGCGGCGAAATTGTCGTTGCACAGCGTCTCGGCGTCTTGCTGAACGAACTCGACGCGACCTGCGGACTGGACACGTCGGCCGCGCAATCCACCAAGGAGCCTTCGCCCACTGGACCCATCACCGGTGCGATCGTCTCCCTCGGCATCTCCAGCGGTTACACAGTCGAAACCATCCTGAACCCACACGATCAGCCGTTCCTCCACGACCATCAGATTGACGGCACACCCGTGCTGCCCGGCGTGATGGGCATTGAGGCGTTCGCCGAAGCCGCTCTCGCTCTGCTGCCCGGATGGCAGGTCGAAGCCATCGAGGACGTCAACTTCCTAGCGCCCTTCAAGTTCTATCGCAGCGAGCCGCGTGCACTGCTGATTGAAACGCAAATCCATCCCCACGGAGAGCAACTGCTGGCGGATTGCCGGCTGATCGGACACCGCTCCCTGCCCAATCAGGCAGAGCCCCAACCGACCACTCACTTCACGGCTCGCGTGCGACTCGCAAAACAACGCACGCAAGCTCCCTCGGTCCTAGCTCTCGGTAGGCCCGAGGGCCACGTCATCGCCGCCGCCGACATCTACCGCGTCTACTTCCACGGGCCGGCTTATCAGGTTATCGAGAAAGCATGGTGGGATGGCCACCGTCTCATCGGATTGATGGCCAGCAATCTGCCTCCCAACCATCAGCCCTCTGAACTGCGCACGATCATGCAGCCGCGCTTGATCGAGCTGTGTTTCCAGACCGCTGGCATCTGGGAACTCGGTGTGCAAGGCCGCATGGGCTTGCCTCAGCATGTTCGCCAGATTTCTCTCTACCGTACGCCGGCCGCAACCGACGGCAAGCTGTATGCCGTGCTCACTCCCGACGCCACGCAAGGAAGTTTCGATGTAGATGTCATCGATACGAAAGGGAACTGCCTCCTGCGCCTCACGGGCTATCAGACCGTCGCGCTCCCGAATGCCGTGAACGAGCAACATCTGAAAACGCTGCAGGAAATCATGTCAGGAGATGCCGTTCTCGTGGCGTGATGAGCGCGCCCAAGTAACCCGCAACTCGAAGAACCGGGGTCCTTATGGTGAATGACTTTCGACGGATTGCGATTGTGAACCGCGGCGAACCCGCGATGCGCTTCATCCACGCCGCCCGTGAGTTTAGTTCTGAGCACGGCGTCCCGTTGCGCACGATTGCGCTTTTCACCGAACCCGACCGCCATGCCATGTTCGTCCGCGAAGCCGACGAAGCGTTTTCTCTCGGTGCGGCCCAATCCCTGGATCGCGATACGCTGCATACCAAGAGCAGCTACCTCGACTACAAGCGCCTCGAACAAGTTCTGGCGGAATCGCACGCCGATGCAGTCTGGGTTGGCTGGGGCTTTGTGGCAGAACACGCAGCCTTCGCCGACCTCTGCCAGGAGATGGGAATTGTCTTTATCGGCCCAAGCGGAGATGTCATGCGGCGCCTGGGCGACAAGATCGCTGCCAAACGCCTCGCGGAACAGTCGCAAATCGCGGTTGCTCCCTGGAGCGGCGGTCCGGTCGAGACCATCACGGATGCTCTGACCCATGCCCAGCGCCTGGGCTTTCCTCTGCTGATCAAAGCGACCGCAGGAGGCGGTGGCCACGGGATTCGTCTCGTTCATTCCGCCAGCCAACTGCCGCAGGCGTTTGAGCGCGCTCGCGCCGAGGCCTTCAAGGCATTCGGAGACCCCACCGTCTTTATGGAGAGATTGGTCGAGGGATCCCGCCACATCGAGGTCCAGGTTATCGCCGACAATTTCGGAACCGCGTGGGCAGTCGGCGTACGTGATTGCACCATTCAGCGCCGGCATCAGAAAGTCCTCGAAGAGGCGCCCTCCCCGGCGCTTTCTGCCCAACAGGATCAGGATCTGCGCGAGGCCGCGGTTCGCCTCAGCAAGAGTGCTGGCTACTGCAACGCCGGCACGGTGGAATTTCTCTTCGAACCGGAGGCCCGGCAGTTCTTTTTCATGGAGGTAAACACTCGGTTACAAGTTGAGCATCCGGTCACCGAATGCACGACCGGTGTCGATGTTGTGAAACTGCAGATCCACGTTGCGCGGGGCGAGCGTCTCGAAGGCGATCCCCCGCGCACTTTCGGTCATGCGGTTGAGGTCCGCCTCAATGCGGAAGATCCGGACAACGATTTCGCGGCGGCCCCGGGCGTTCTCGAACGTTTTCGCATGGTGACCGGTCCCGGTGTGCGGGTTGATACCGGCATCACCGAAGGCGACAGCATTTCCCACGAGTTTGATTCCATGATTGCCAAAGTCATTGCCTATGGTCAGACTCGCAAAGAGGCGTTGTCCCGGCTGCAACGGGCGCTGGGCGAGAGCGTGATCGTTGTCAAGGGCGGCGCCAGCAATAAAGCATTCTTGCTGGAGATGCTGGGCCGCGAAGAGGTGCAGAACGGCACCGTCGATGTCGGTTGGCTCGACCGCCTCGCGATCGAAAATGGGCATCTCGTTAGGAAATATGCCGACGTCGCGCTGGTTCAGGCTGCCATTGATGCCTACGACGCCGAACTGGCCGTGGAGCAGTCCCAATTTTACGCATCCGCTGCGCGCGGCCGGCCGCGCGTGCAGAGTGACATTGGCCGCGTCCTGGCTTTGCGCCATCACGGCCAACTGTACGCGATCAAGACGCACCGCATCGGCCCACGAGATTACCGCATCCAGGTCGACGGAGTACGGATCGAGGCCCACATCGACCGCTTGGATCAGTTTGAATCCTGGCTCGTCGTCTTCGGCCGCAAATTCCATACTGTGTCGGTCAGCCAGGGAATAAGTTCGCGCATCGACGTGGACGGCGTGTCGCATCAGGTCGACCGCGACGACGGGGGCGTGGTGCATGCTCCCGCACCATCCGTGGTCGTTTCCATCGCGGTCAAAATGGGCGACACCGTCGCCGTCGGCGACCGTCTCGCCGTGCTCGAAGCCATGAAAATGGAGACTCAGGTCGTCGCCCCCTTTTCCGGAAGGGTGCGAAAAATAATGATCATGCCGAACGTGCAGGTCGATGCCGGCGCTCCTCTCGTTCAAATCGAAGGCGCCGTTGGCGCCGACGCGACCGGGTCACAAAAGCGCTTGGTCTTTGGCGAATCCCATACCTGGCGTGAAAATCGCGAAGCCTCCTGCATCGATACTCTCAGGGAACTTCGCCAGGTCATGCTGGGATTTGACCTCGACCCGTCAGCTACCGCTCGCCAGTTCGCAGCCTGGAGCCAGACCTGTCCTGCGTACGGGGACGACGTCACCCAGCACGAGGACGAGATTCTCAGGATTTTTGTGGACGTCTGTTCGCTGTTTCATCGCGAACCGGATGTCAACCATCGTGCTTCTGGGGAAGAGCCCAGCGCCGAGTCGTACCTGTTCTCCTATTTGCGCATGGTCGAGACCAACGCGGAAGGCCTTCCTCCTGCTTTTGTCGAAGCGCTCCTCAGCGCTTTGGCGCACTACGGCGTCCGCGAACTCGATGGATCCTCCCGGCTGAAAGAGACCTTGCTCTGGATTTGCAAGTCGCACCAGCGGATGGCAGGGCAGGTCGCCTCGATTCTCGACATTCTCGAGCGGCGTCTGCGCCACGCCAAGGCTCCCGGACCACCCGCCAGCAGTTCCTTCCGGACGCTCCTCGATCGCATCGTCGCCATTACCCATGAGATTTATCCTTCGATCAGCGATCTCGCGCGCGAAGTGCGCTATCGTTACTTCGATGAGCCGTTGTTTGAGCGTGCCCGCGATCAGGTCTTCCAGGAAGCGGAAGACCACCTCAACCATCTCGACGCGCATTCCGACGCGGCCGATCGCCGCACCCGGCTGCACGCGCTGATCGAGTGTCCCCAATTGCTCGCGGGGCTGTTTGCCGCCCGCTTCCCATCCGCCGAACCCGCTTTATGCGGCGCCATGCTCGAGGTGCTCACCTGGCGCTACTATCGCAACTCTGCGCTGGTGAACTGTCGTTCCTTGTCGGCTGAGGAGCATCCTTGTTTCTCGGCGGAATATGATGACGAGGGCAAACGCATCCATGTCCTTTCCACGTACTCCGAATACAAGGGTCTCCCCGCGGCGGCACGCACAATGTTCCCCCTCATCGCGGAGGTCCCCGCCGATCACGACATCGTCATGGATTTTCACGTCTGCCATTCTGCAAAATTAGGCGACCCGGACGCGACGCAGCGTGAAATTCAAACCATGCTCAATCAGGTTGCGTTTCCCCGTTCCATCCGCCGCATCGTGGTCTCTGCCGCGGGCGCGAGCCGGGGCCCGCGCGTGAACGGCCTGCAACATTTCACCTACCAGTTCAATGGCACTGAGTATCAGGAAGACCCGTTCTTCCGCGGCTTGCATCCCATGATGGGGAAGCGCCTGCATCTCTGGCGCCTCGGCAATTTCAAGATTGATCGCCTGCCCTCGGTCGAAGATGTTTATCTGTTGCATGCCGTGGCCCGTGACAATCCCAAGGACGAGCGCTTGTTCGCCGCTGCCGAGGTTCGCGACGTCACTCCCGTGCGCGATGAAGCCGGGCGCATCGTGCAATTGCCGCATCTGGAACGCATGCTCATGGAAACCCTGGCCGCGATTCGCCTGTTTCAGTCGCGGCGCCGCCCCCAGGAGCGCCTCTATTGGAATCGCGTATTCCTTTACGTCTGGCCTTCACTCAATCTGAAACCGGAGGAATTGCGCAACCTCGTCCGCCGCCTTTTTCCCGTCACGGAAGGCCTGGGCCTCGAACAAGTCGTGGTGCGCGCCCGCATCCCCAATCCCGCCACCGGAGAACTGCGCGATTTGGTCGTGCGCATTTCGAGCCCCGTGGGCAGTGGCTTGCTCATTACTTTCCGCCCGGCCGACAAACTGCTCGCGCTCAAACCGCTTTCCGAATACGACCAGAAAGTCGTTCGCGTCCGCCAGCGTGGGCTGGTCTACCCCTACGAAATTATCAAGATGCTTGCGCCCGCGCGGGAAGACGCGCGCAGCGAATTCCCCCCCGGCGATTTTGTCGAGTACGACCTCAACGCCGACCACAAGCTCGTTCCCGTCGATCGTCCCTACGGCAAGAACCGCGCCAACATCATCGTCGGCGTCATCCGCAACTTCACCACGCGATACCCCGAGGGCATGGCTCGCGTCCTGCTCCTCGGAGATCCCAGCAAGGACCTTGGCGCGCTCGCTGAAACCGAGTGTCGCCTCATCAGTGCCGCGCTCGACCTCGCAGAAGAGAAGGGCATCCCCGTGGAATGGTTCCCAATCTCCGCCGGCGCCAAGATCTCCATGGAGAGCGGCGTCGAGAATATGGACTGGATCGCCCGTGTCCTTCGCCGTCTGATCGAATTCACCCAAGCCGGCGGCGAAGTGAATCTCCTCATCAATGGCATCAATGTAGGCGCGCAGCCCTACTGGAACGCTGAAGCCACTATGTTGATGCACACCCGCGGCATTCTGATAATGACCCCGAAGGCAGCCATGGTCCTTACCGGCAAGCGCGCCCTCGACTACTCCGGCGGAATCTCGGCCGAAGATAATCAGGGAATCGGCGGCTACGACCGCATCATGGGAGTCAACGGCCAGGCGCAATATTGGGCGAGCGACATTAATGAAGCCTGCCATATTCTGTTCCGGCATTACGATCACACATACGTATACCCGGGGGAGCGCTTTCCGCGCCGCGCCGCCACCACCGATCCCATCACTCGCGACGTGCAGACGTTTCCTCATAACGAAAACGGCGAGGACGGGTTTGCCTATGTCGGCGAGATCTTGTCCGACGAAACTAACCCCGGCAGAAAGAAGCCTTTCGAAATTCGCAAAGTGATGATGGCCGCCGTCGACCAGGATCATCCGCCTCTGGAGCGCTGGGCCGGAATGCGAGCCGCCGAAACCGGTGTCGTATGGGACGCTCATCTCGGCGGTTATCCTGTGTGCCTCATCGGAATCGAATCGCGCTCGGTGCCGCGACTCGGATTTGTCCCCGCCGACGGCCCGGACCAGTGGTCCGCTGGAACCTTATTCCCTCAGTCTTCCAAGAAAGTGGCGCGTGCCATTAACGCCGCCAACGGCAATCGCCCGGTGGTCGTCCTCGCCAATCTGTCCGGCTTTGACGGTTCGCCGGAGTCCATGCGCCGCCTGCAACTCGAGTACGGCGCCGAGATTGGCAGAGCCGTGGTGAACTTCAAGGGCCCCATTGTATTTTGTGTGATATCTCGTTATCACGGCGGCGCTTACGTTGTGTTCTCCCGCGCGCTAAACGAGCAGCTTGAGGTCGCCGCGTTGGAAGGAACCTATGCCTCTGTCATCGGCGGTGCCCCCGCTGCAGCAGTAGTCTTTGCCGGTGAAGTCGAGACTCGCACCCGCAAAGACGAACGCCTCCAGGCTTTGAACCAGGCCATGCTCCAGGCCGACGCCGCCGAAAAAGGACGTCTGCGCTCCCAGTGGAACGAACTTCACGACGTCGTCTATTCCGAAAAACTAGGCGAAATGGCCAGCGAATTTGACCGCGTCCACAGCGTATTCCGTGCTCTGAGCGTGGGCGCCCTCGACCATATTATTCCGCCGGCAAATCTCCGTTCTTATCTCATCAACGCAGTCGAGCGGGGAATCCAGCGCGAGGAGGAAGCTTTGGAGAAGGGAACCCTGGAGATCGTAGAAGCCGCGTAGCACCGTGGAAGAGCGGCCCTTCAGGGCCGCGTAAAGCTTGAAATGAACGAGGGCTTCAGCCCCTGTGGTCGATTGTTCCTTGAAGGGACGCGGTACACCCCAATGGACATCTACTGGCTGGAACAAACCGAATCCGACGTCCCCGCCAACAACGACTGGCTGAGCCTGCGCGAGGCGACTGTCCTCGCCGCCCTGCGCTTTCTCAAGCGACGCTCGGACTGGCGCCTCGGTCGCTGGACCGCGAAGCAGGCCCTTGCCGCCTGCCTCAACCTGCCGACAGATCTTCTTGCTCTCGCCGACCTTGAGATCCGCGCCGCCTCGTCTGGCGCACCGGAAGTCTTTCTCCACGGCGATCCGGCAGACATCGCCATCTCACTCAGTCATCGTGCGGGCACCGCCCTGTGCACGCTCGGACCGCACGGCCGCAACTTCGGTTGTGATCTGGAAATGGTTGAACCGCGCAGCGCTGCCTTCGTCGACGACTACTTCACCGCTGCCGAGAAAGCGCTCATCGCGGACACTTCTCCGTCCGGGCTCCCCCTTCTATTGGCCCTGCTCTGGAGCGGCAAGGAAAGCGCGCTAAAAGCTCTACGCGTCGGCCTGCGACTCGACACCAGGTGCATGTCGGTTAGTCCAGGCCACACAGTGCCGCCGCATCCCTATGCGTCGCTAGGGCTCGCCGCCGACTCCGGTGGGTGGTATCCCTTGTGCGTTCGTTATTCCAGCACGCAGACCTTCAGCGGTTGGTGGCGGCTGGAGACGGACCTGGTGCGCACCGTAGTCTCCGACGCTCCGCTCCACGCACCGATGTCTGCACTAAACGCCACGACCGCATCGGCTCTCCTCGCGTAAGAAAAAAGGCCGCCGGCATACAAGCCCGGCGGCCTGATTCAATAGGGCTGATTAGAAGCAGTGCTTGGCTCTCGCCTCGGCTACTGCCCCTTGCCCGTCAGAGACAGCGTCTGCGGGCTTCCTGGACTGTTGTCGAACACCTTGTACGTAGCGTTCTCCGTTCCCACAATGCTGGGAATGAAGTACACCGTGACTTGGCAGGTTCCCGCCGGCTTCAGTGGATTCGACGAGTTATTGCCGCAAGGTGCGTTGTCGGCGTAGTTATCGCTGAAATCGAAACTCTGCGTGCCAGAGATTTCAGCGCCCGTGAAGAACACATTGGTGGTCCCCACGTTTGTGATGGTTACCGTCGACGAAACCTGGGTTCCCCTCGTGACCGTACCAAAGTTGATGGTTCCGGAGGAGAACTTGATGCCCGTTCCGGTGCCCTGCAGGGCCACGTTTTGCGGGCTGGTCACGTCGCTGTCGTTGACGCTCAGTGTGCCTAGAGCAAAGCCCACCGCTGTGGGTTTGAAGTTCACGTTGATGACGCAGGTTCCGGTCGCCGCGATTACCAGGCTATTGGTGCAAGTCGTACTGCTGGCATTTCCGAACGGTCCCTTCACCGTGATGGCGGGGTTACTCAATGTGATGGACACCCCCGTGTTGTTGGTCAGCGTGATCTTCGTGTTGCCGCTTGTCACCCCCACCGGCGTCGTTGCAAACGTGACGGACGTCAGGCTGAGCGACACGTTGCTGGTTCCCGTTCCACTCAAACCGATCAGTTGCGGGGTGGAAGGATCGCTGTCATTGATCACCACCGAGCCCCGCTTCGAGCCGGTGGTCGTCGGCCCGAAGGTGACGCTGATGGTGCAACTCGCTCCGCCCGCCAGGGTTTTCCCCGACGCCGGGCACGTGTTGGACGAGATGGCGTAATCCGTGGTATCCGTCAGGGTAATCGCGCCCATCGTGATCGCACTGGTTCCCGTGTTCTTCACGGTTACCGACTTCGCTGCGCTTGTGGTTTTCACCAGTTGGTTGCCGAACGCCAGCGGAGCGCCCGTCAGCGACATCGCACTTCCTAGCCCGGTCAGGTTCACCGTGTTGACCTGGCTGAAGAAGCCATTGGTATTGACGGTTACGTTGCCGCTGAGATTTCCCGAAGCTGTCGGCGCGAAGTACACATACATTGTGCAAGTCGTGCCGTTGGTCATGCTCGTCGGGCAATCATCGGCCTCGCTGAAGTTCGTGCTGGTCGATATGTTGGTGATGTTGACTGGCCCCAGCGCGCTCAGAATAAGCGTCTCCGGCGAACTGGTGGACCCAACTGCCGTCAGCCCAAACGACAGGTTTCCGGTGCTGGTACCCAACGCCGCGAACGCTGAAATGCTGCGTACCCGGCCGTTGTTGTAGTCCGACACCAGAACGTCGCCCGCTGAATCGAGCGCGATTCCGGTCGGTTCGTATATCAACGCGGCGGTTGCGGAACCACCATCTCCGCCATAGCCCGCGGCACCCGTGCCTGCGATTGTGGTCATGATTCCATTCGGGCTCACCCAGCGCACGCGATTGCTGTAGTCCGAAATGAACAGGTTGTCGTTTGCATCGACCGCGACGCCTTGTGGATATTCGACGCCGTTCGCCACCGCCAGCCCATCGCCGGTGAAAGCGCAGTCGCCGTTGCCCGCAATCGTCGTGATGATTCCGGTAGCGGCGTTGATTTCCCGCACCCGGCAGTTGTTCGTGTCTGCGATAAACACATTGCCGGCAGGGTCGACCGCCACTGCGGAGGGGTCATACAACAGCGCCGCCGTAGCCGGGCCACCGTCTCCGTAATAGCCGGGAATCCCACCAATGCCGGCGATGGTGTTGATGGTTCCACTCGTTACTTTGCGGATGACTTGCTCCTCGTAGTCCGCAATGTACACAGCGCTCTTGCTGTCCACGGCGACTCCATACGGGTAATAGAGTTCCGCGCTGGTGGCTGCTCCGCCGTCGCCCGTGTAACCGCAACGCGGGCTGTTGCTCACCACCAGTCCGGCGAACGTCGTGATCGTTCCCGCCGTGCTCACTTTGCGAACCAGGCAGTTGTACGTGTCGGCGATGTAAACGTTCCCGGCACTGTCCAGCGCGACTCCGAAGTTATAGTTCAGTTCTGCGCTGGTCGCCGCTCCACCGTCTCCCTCATAACCCTCACTTCCGGTTCCAGCAAAGAAGTTGACCAGTCCGGTCGACTTTACGTCTTCTCGAACCATGAAGTCATGACTATCGGTGATGTAGATGTTTCCCGTAGAACTCACCGCCAGCCCGAACGGATAATTCAATTCCACTCCGTCTGCGGGAGCACCGGTAATCAAAGTTTCAATGTTGTAGGAATGGTTCCCGGCAAATCGATTTAGGTTCCCGCTTACGGTAAAACTGTCGACTACATAATTGTCATTGTTGCCGATGTAGAACGTCCCGCCGCTGGTTTCCGCCAACCCAACCGGATAGTAGAGTTCCGCGCTGGTCGCGGCACCGCCTTCGCCGCATGTGCCTGCGCAGGCCGTCCCGTTGCCCGCTACGGTTGTAATTGTTCCTCCCACAGTGAACTGGCGTACGCGCTGGTTGCTGTAGTCCGTGAACGTGACCACCGTTCCCGCGCTGTTTACGGCAATTCCATAGGACTGCGTCATCTCCGCGCTGGTGGCTGCACCGCCATCTCCCAGGAATCCGTAGGTGTGGTTTCCCGCGACCGTGTTGATCTTTCCGCTCGACTTTGTGACTTCGCGAATCACGTAGTTGTTCGAGTCGGAGATGAATATGTCCCCCGCGGTATCCAGAGCAACAGCGGCCGGATAATACAGCTCTGCGGTCGTCGCCGTTCCGCCGTCTCCCGTGTATCCGCAAGCCGCGAGCGTTCCGGCAACGGTCGACAGCGTCTTGCTCGACAGCACCAGTTTCCGCACCACGCAGTTGTTGTAATCCGCGATGTACAGGTTAGCCGCCGTGCTGTCCAGCGTTACTCCTGATGGATAACTCAGATCGCTGCCCGTGCTGTTGCACTGCCCGGCCACTCCCGCGATCGTTGTGATCGTGTTGGTCGTATCCACTTTTCGAATGACGCAGTTGTATTGGTCGGCAATGTACACATTGCCCGAACTGTCGGCCGCCACGGCGTAGGGATGGTACAGGCTGGCGAGTCCGGCGCCGCCCGTGACTCCGTCACCGGTGTAGCCCTGGGCTCCGCTGCCGGCGACCACGCTGATGGTCCCGCTGGTGTTGACTTTGAAAACACGATTCTGGTTGAACGAGGCAATGTATACGTTGCCGTTGCTATCCACGGCAACTCCGTACGGGTTGTAGAGGTTCGCATCGATGGCGGGAATGCCATTGGGCCCGCCTCCGATAGCCGTCGTGATAATGTCTTGCCCCAGCGCCGGGAGACTCACCAGCAGCGCTGTCAGCAGAAAGAAAACGGACGTTGTGAAGCGGCGCATGAAATTTTCTCCTCGAAGGATGTCGTTGTTCTTGTTTGGGCAGCTTGAGCCTGCCGCGGATCCGGCCTTACTGGTGGACCAACGGGCGGCGGCTGATCTGCGCCCCCTTCTGCCAAGTCTTTCCGTTGCTGTCCTGGAACAGGATCACCAGGTTCGGTTGCGCCGGCGGCGCATTCCACTCGCGGAATTCGCGCTGGGTCACCGAGAACTCCTGGCTCATTTCAATAAACTGATTGCTCTTCCATACCTTTACCGGCTGAAAGTTCCCGCGCAAAGTCATGGCGGGCGAGGAATCCACCAGCGTGACAATCACGCTCTTGGCATCGGCATCGCTGTGGTTGAACAACTTCAGGTGCAGTGTGACTTGCACCAGGTCTCCCTGTTCTTGTACGCCGCTCATATCGAAGTACCCGGAGAACTCACGTCCGCTGCCGTTCGCCGTGGCAGCTACCGTGGCCAGTATTAATGCGGTGAGCAGGGTGCATACGGCCCATGCTCGAGAAGGGCGCTGTGACTGCATATCGATCCTCCTTGATTCGGTTGGTTCCACAAGTCATCGCACGCCGGTGTGAGCCGCGCAGCGCGCAGCCTTTCCTCGGCGAGGAACATTTTTTTCAATTTGATATTGCTGGGGCCGAAAAACTAGGACCTGGAAACGACGATCGTTACCGAATTGCTTCTTTTGACTGAACTGCTACCCACATTTCGTCGTCTTTGGGGGGCGACCGCCGAGAGGCAGGCCACAAAAAGGCCCTCCCCGAGGCGGCGCAATTGTGTGCTTATCCCATTGGCTTGTCAAGATGAAGAGTTTTTCACACTGTGGATTACTCATCGCAGACGCTATCGCTAAGCG
>OBLU010000035.1_pt1 | contig 122623 bp, 120 predicted proteins | sample 1518681 | NCBI WGS metagenome assembly OBLU01 (sample SAMEA3539304, study PRJEB22396) | soil metagenome | biome: tundra; feature: field; material: soil | place: USA | collected 2010-05 | depth 0.15 m | reverse complement strand
AGAACAGTCTTGGCTATCCATATCTCCTCGGTCTCAAAGGCGGCACGCGCACGCGAGCCTTGCGCCTCGTCATCATTGACAAATACAAAGACAATTCGGTACCCAGCCGTCCCGCCAGTTTATTTCGTATACTAAAACAATAACTTACATTAGTTAATTCGAAATTACCTCGAATATTGCGCCGGCGATTCCGGCGCGAGCATTGCTTGACGGTAATTGATCTTCATCTGGCGTCACAGGGACGCGCGCCGCGGGTGAGTGGATCCGCCTAGGGAACCTACGCGATGCGCTGCGGTATCGCCGTATAGGCAGCGCAGGCGTTCTCGGTCCAATCTAGGCCGACGAAACAGGAAAACAAAATGGACTTCGAGAAGCGCCGGGCGCAATTGGTTGAGCGTTATATCGCGCATCGCGGCGTGGGCTCGCCGCTGGTGCTGGCGGCAATGCAAAGCGTGCCGCGCGAATCCTTCTTGCCCGAGGAGATGTGGGAGTTCGCTTACGAAGATAGCCCGCTGCCGATCGCCGAAGGGCAGACGATTTCGCAGCCGTATATCGTCGCCATGATGACCGAGGCGTTGGAGCTGCAGGGCGGAGAGAAGGTGCTCGAGATCGGCACCGGCTCGGGTTACGCCGCAGCGGTCCTGTCGCGAATTGCGAAGGATGTTTACACGGTCGAACGCATCGGTCAGCTCGCGGAAAAATCCGCCGATGTCCTTTCCAAGCTGGGTTACGGCAATGTGCATGTACTGCACGCGGATGGAACGCGCGGCTGGCCGGACCACGCACCTTACGACGCCATCGTGGTCGCGGCAGGCGGGCCGCAGGTCCCGGAGTCCCTGAAGTCGCAGCTCAAGATCGGCGGCCGGCTGGTGATCCCGGTGGGAGCCGATCGGCGCCTGCAGGAATTGGTGCGTGTGGTGCGCGTGAGCGAACACGACTACACCACCGAGGAGCTCGCGGATGTGCGCTTCGTTCCTTTGGTGGGGGCGGAAGGTTGGACTCCGCAAGGAAAGCGCGCCGCCAAACCGGCCGGCAGCACTCTGGCGCAGGCGATTTTAGGCTCCAGCGAGGAGTTTTCGTCGATTGATTCCGTCGACCTCAAGCCGATGCTGAAGAGAATCGGCGATGCGCGCATTGTGATGCTCGGCGAAGCGACGCATGGAACCTCGGAGTTTTATCTCATGCGCGAGCGGATCTCGCGCGAGCTGATCGAGCACAAGGGCTTTAACTTCATCGCCATCGAAGGTGATTGGCCGGACGCCGCGCGCATCGATCACTACGTCAGGCACAGCGCGGTGCCCCCGTCCGAGTGGATGGCATTTGCGCGCTTTCCGGTATGGATGTGGCGCAATCGTGAAGTGCGCCGGTTCGTCGATTGGCTGCGAACGCATAACGGCGGCGTCCAACAGACCGAAAGAGTGGCGTTTCACGGTCTCGATCTGTACAGCTTGTACAACTCGATTCAATCGGTGTTGAACTACCTCGATAGCGTCGATCCGCAAACCGCGGAGGTGGCGCGCCGTCGCTACGGATGCTTGACGCCTTGGCAATCGGACCCGGCCGTCTATGGTCATGCAACGCTCACCGGCAAGTACCGGACGTGCGAGCATGAGGTCACCTCGATGCTGACGGAGCTGCTGAAAAAGCGGCAGGCTTACGCCGAACACGGCGGCGAGCGGTTCCTGGACGCCGTACAGAATGCGCGGCTCGTCGCCAATGCCGAGCGCTATTATCGGATCATGTACTACGGCTCGCGCGCCTCCTGGAATTTGCGTGACGGGCACATGTTCGAGACTTTGAAGAACCTGCTGAGTTTCCATGGTCCCCGCAGCAAGGGAATCGTCTGGGCGCACAACTCGCATGTGGGCGATTCGGCCGCGACCGAGATGTCGGCCCGCGACGAATACAACGTCGGCCACTTGTGCCGGGAGGAATTCGGCCGCGCCTGCTATTCGGTTGGCTTTGGGACAAATACCGGCACGGTCGCGGCTGCCTCGAATTGGGACGAGCCGATGCAGATCAAAACTGTTCGCCCGGCATTGGCCGGAAGCTATGAGCGGCTTTGCCACGAGACGGAGGCGCCACGCTTCCTGTTGCCGTTGCGGGAGGTGGGGCCGGGGGCGCGCGCGGCGCAACTTCTAAAGCCGCGCCTGGAACGCGCGATCGGGGTCATCTACCGGCCGGAGACCGAACTGCAGAGTCATTATTTCGAGGCGGTATTGCCGCGGCAATTCGACGAATATATATGGTTCGACGAGACCAAGGCTGTGACGCCGATAGGCGCCGAGGAGCTGAAGGGTCTCCCGGACACCTATCCGTTCGGCCTTTGAGGGGAAGCTTCATGCGAAACGTCAATGCAGACAGATTGGTCAGGGATTTGGGCGCGGTGGTCGCGGACATCGACGAAATCATCAAGGCGGCGGGTGGCAATGCAACCGACGCAATGGTCGCGGCACGGGAACGCATTGCAAGCTCTTTGCGCAGCGCGCAGGGAAATTTGCAAGACTCACGCCGACATGTGATGCAGCAAGCCAAACGCGTGGCGAGGTCGGCGGACGGCTACGTGCAGGACAATGTCTGGAAGGTCATGGGCATCGCCGCTGCTGTCGGGATTTTGGCGGGAGCGCTGCTGAGCCTCAAAAGCGACTCGCCGGATTCGCAGCGCGAGTGACCGCCTCCCACGCCAAGCGCTGGGCTTCCCGCATCGCCTCGGAATCCCTTGCTATATGAGCAACGCCTGAGGGGTTATTTTTTTGCCGCCAGGATTTCGTCGAGCCGTGCGGGAACCGCAGCATCGCGTTCCAGGTGCGGGTAGCGCAGTCCGTCGTGGTAATCAATGGCGACGACTCGGTAGCGGTCGCCGGTCTTGACGATCAACTCGATCGGCAGCGCCGTACCCTTCGCCGATCGGATCGCATCCTTGAGCACTTCCGCGCCGTAGGCGGCACCGTTGACCGCGAGAATTTGCGCGCTCTCGGTGAGCTTGGCCTTGAAGGCCGCGCTGTCCCAGGCGACCTGCAACACCGTGCCGTCCTTGTCGTCGATGACAATGCCGATCGAGTAACGCAGGCTCACGCGCTTGCGCTCGAGATCGCTCGCTTTCTCGAGTTCGCCCGGGGTGTCCGTGTAGACGAGCTTATAGCCGCCGCGGCGCAATCCTTCCAGCGGCGCCGGCCTTGCGACTGCATCGAGGCGCTCGCGCAGAAAAGCGGTCCAATCGTACGGTTCGACCGCGTTCAGCGCCTTGACGACGTCCGCGAACGAATAGGCGACCGTCACCAAGCTGCCGTCGTCGATGCCGAAGAAAGCGCGCGCAAAGTCGTCCAGCGAGCGCTTGCCCTGTGATCGCTCGCGAATCAGGGTATCGACCTCGAGCCAAATCAACCGGCCCTCGTCGTAATAGTCCTCGTAGCGCTGCCAGTCGCGCCAGGACATGGGGCGGCGTGGATTGATGATCTCGTCGTTGGTGGTGTCCTGCAGGGCGCGCCAACGGCGACCGGCCTGCTGTTCGTAATAGGCGGCGGTCTGGGCGAGCGCATCGAGGGCCTGCTGTTTGGTCCAAAGGCCCGAGCGGGCGGCCAGCACCTCGCCCCAGTACTGCGTTTGCCCTTCATATACCCACAGCAGGCTGTCCTGCATGGGCACGTTGTAGTTCGGAGTCCACAAGTCCGCGGGCCGGCGAAATTTGCCGTTCCACGAATGGGTGAATTCATGCGCCAGCAAATCCCGGTCGGACGCGTTCTTGTCCCATTCGGTGAAGGAATCGGGTTCGCTGCCGTTTTCACTCGACTGATGGTGCTCGAGACCCTGCTGATGGATCTGATCGCTCAGCGAATAGAGAAAATCGTAGTGCGCATAATGGTGAGATCCGTAGAGCTTGTACGCCTGCTGCACGAGATTGCGGTAGGCCTGGAGCTGCTCGGGCTTCACCGCGAGCAGCTCCAGCCGGTCGGCAAACAGATCGAGATGGACGGGCACGGCGCTGCCCGGATCAAGATCGAGTCGCGACGCATAGCGTCCCGCATACACCGGACTGTCGATGAGAGTCTCGAGGTTCAGGCGCTTGAACGTCGTTTGCGCGCCGCTCGCGGACTGCACCTCGAGCGCCGAGCCGAACTTCCAATCGGGCGGCAGCGTGAGGCTCGCCTGCACCGGAATCTGTCGCGCGAAATAACCGGCCGGATAGAGGATCAGCGAATTCCACTCGACAAACAAAACGTCGCGGCTGATTTCCATATCGGCCACTTTGGAGCTGGTCGGCGACAGGTACTCGAAGTCGATGTCGATCGATTTGGTTCCCGCGGGCGGGTGCACGCGAAATGCATATACATCGAGGGGATCCCGTTTCCAAGCAAGCGGTGCGCCATTCGCGCTGATCCGCAATCCCGCGAACCGATCGACGGGGCCTTCGGGTGCATGCGTTCCCGGCAGCCATTTTGGATACAGAAGCACGGTATCGGGGCCGACCCCGGTCAGGATCTCGTGAACGCGCACGATTCGCCGGTCGATATCCGAGGCATCGACCGCGATGCGTATCTCGCCGGGATATGCGCGATCCTGGGGCGGCGCGATCGCAAGGACGGTCGTCGGCGCGATGCTCGTTGGATTCGGCCCGGGACTCGCGCTCGCCGAAACGAACGTCGAGGCCACGCAACAGATCGCCACCGCCACGGTACTACGCATCATCGGATCCTTTCTTTTGTAATTGATGAGGCCGCTCGGGTCATGCCTGCCCCAGGCGAATCGAAACCCATTCACAGTGGTTATTGCCTAGCCTACGGGGCCTAGCCTGCCGGACTGCCCTCGACCTGGATCTCGAGCTTCACCCACATCTTGAAGCCGTGGTCATCGCCCCAGGTGACTCCGAAGTCGCTGCGGTTGAAGGTCGCCGAGGCGTCGGCACCGCAGACTTCCTTGTTGGTCATCGGGTGCGGTTTGCACATGAATGAATTGATTTTGAGCGTCAGCGGCTTGGTCACGCCGTGCAGCGTCAAGGTTCCCTGCACTTCGGTCGGGGTCGCGCCGTTCCACTGAGTAAAGGTTCCCGAGTAGGTCGCGGTCGGGAATTTAGCGGCGTCAAGGAAATCGGGCGACTTGACGTGCTCGTCCAACTTCGCCAAGCCAAAATCGACGGAGTTCATGTTCACCGTGACCTCGATGGAACCCGATTTGGCATCCTTGTCATAGACGACCTTGCCCGAGGTATCGGTGAATTTGCCGCGCCACACCGACACTCCGCCCAGGTGATCGGCCGCGAAACTCGGGTAGGTATGGCGCGGATCCAGCACGTAGGCGACGGGGGCCGCGAAGCTGGTCGCGCTGATCAGCGTGGCAAGGGACGCCAAAACAATCCGCTGCATTGAAGGCTCCTAAAAATAGAATGAGTATAATTCGGTAGAGTCGGCCGTCCCGGTCCGCGGAGGGCGCCGGCGATCTCAGGCGCGAATCATAGCCGATATGGAGCGCAGCCTTGGCGTTTCTCGTGTCGGACAGGGGATCAAAATGGAATTATTGGCTGCCATCGAGAGCCGCTCCTCGGCGGCGCGCCTGGTCGAGCCCGGACCGACACCGGAGCATTTGTCGCGCATTCTCGGCGCGGCCGGACGCGCGCCCGATCATGGGCGCCTGAAGCCCTGGCAATTGCTGGTCTTGGACCAGGCAACCAAGGAGCGATTCGCGATGGCCGCCGCACGGGCCAAACGCGCCCGATCCCCCTCTCTCGGCGACGAGCAGCTTGCCGCCGAGCGCGACAGAATCATGCGTTCGCCGACGATTGTGATCGTCGGCTGTATGGTGCGTGAGCATCCCAAAGTGCCGCAGATCGAGCAGGTTATTGCGGCGGCTGCCGCCGCACAAAATCTGTTCTTGGCTGCGCATGATTTGGGTTACGGCGTCATGTGGAAAACCGGGGCGGCGGCTTATGACCCGGACGTCAAGGCCCTGGTCGGTTTGCGGCCGCACGACCATATCGTCGCCATCATGCATTTGGGGACCCGCCCGACATAAGCGCGGCCGCGGTCGAACCCGTCAGCGATCCCGAAAGGCGGGAAAGGAATGGCCGCGCAGCGAAACCGACTTGACCAGCGCCCAGGCGGGTGCTCCGGGCTTGAGCGCGAGCTCGCGCGTCGCCGACTTGGTGATTCGTGCCATGATTTGCGCCCCGCCGATGTCGATGGAAATCAAATCCGAATTTCCGTCGTCATCGGTGATGTCGGTAACCGCGCCTGGTAGATTATTTCGCACGCTCAAATGCTGGGGCATTTGCGTCGACACGATGATGTCGCGGGCCAGCAGCTGAACGCGCAGGGTCGTCCCCGCGGGCATCGCGGCGGTTTGTACCTTCAGTTCGCCCTGACCGACGCGAACCCGGGTCATGCCGCTCGCGCAGTCCTGTCCGAGCACCACTCCGTCGATGATTGCGCCCACGGCATCCGGCCCGATGATGGAGCGCAGATGCCGATCGAGGCTCATGGATCCGATGCCGCCTTGCGCCACCACGGTTCCGGACTGCATGAGCACGATGTGCGTGGCGAGGCGCAGCACCTCATCGAATTGGTGGCTGACGTAAACCATCGGAACGGCCAACCGGTCGCGCAAGGATTCGAGATACGGCAGCACTTCCTCGCGCCGTTCCCGGTCGAGCGAGGCGAGCGGTTCATCGAGCAGCAGCAGGCGCGGCTGCGACAGCAGCGCCCGACCGATCGCGACCCGTTGTCGCTCGCCGCCCGATAATTGGTGCGTGCGCCGCTGCATGAGCGCTCCGAGATCGAGCATGTTCTCGACCGCATCGAGGCTCACGTAGCGGCGGCCGACCGCGCGTTTCAGCGCATATTGCAGGTTGCCGGCGACGCTCAAGTGCGGAAACAGCCTGGCGTCTTGAAACACATAGCCGATGTGCCGCCGTTCGGCAGCCACATCGATTCGCTGTTGCGTGTCGAGCAACACGGTCTCATCGAGCGCCACTCGCCCACGATCCGCCGCCAGCAGGCCAGCGATGATGTTGACCGCCGTGGTTTTGCCGCAGCCGGAGGGCCCGAACAGCGCGACCACACCCGGAGTCGGCAGCTCGAACTTGACGTCCAGGCGGAATGCGCCGAGTTGTTTGGCGACGGCGACTTGAAGCATCAGCGCCCCAGAATGCGGCGCACGCGCCGCGCGAACCATTCGGACAACAACAGACCTCCCAGCCCCAACACCAGCGAAAGCGCTGCGAGCCGCGCCGCGGCGTATTCGCCGCCGGGCTCCTGCAAGGCGGAATACAGCGCCAGCGGCAGGGTGCGCGTCTCGCCGGGAATATTCGACACGAAGGTGATGACGGCGCCGAATTCGCCCAATGCGGCCGAAAAGGCCGTGATCGCCCCCGCGAGCAGGCCCGGCAGCAGCAGCGGCAGAGTCACCGTGGCGAACCGGTCGAGTGCGCCGGCGCCCAGGGTGCGCGCCGCCTCCTCGAGCCCGCGGTCGATGTTCTCCAGGCAGATCCGAATGGCACGGACCATCAGCGGGAAGGACATGACCGCGGTGGCAAGCGCCGCGCCGTTGCGCGTGAATATGAGTTCGATGCCGAACAGCCGCTCGAGCCAGGAACCGATGAGACCGCGGGTGCCGAACAGCAATAAGAGTACGTAGCCGACCGCCACCGGCGGCAGCACCAGAGGCAGGTGCACCATGGCATCGAGCAGGGTGCGGCCGATGAATCGCCGGCGAGTCAGTATCCAGGCCGCGAGGATCGCCGGCGGCAAGCTGAACGCCACGCTGCGGGTGGCCACGCTCAGACTTAAGGAAAGGGCTTCGCTCTCGCTCGGGCTCAACCACATCATGCTAGGCAATCCATACGACTGTGTGGGGCTTCATGCGCCAGGCAGTATACTGGCGGGGCGGATATTCTAAGGATCTGGATACATGCCCTATTATCGCGCCGTGGCGCCAGCGGCGGCGTCGACGCCCGAGCGAATCGGTGTATTGGTGGTCAATTTAGGCACCCCCGATGCGCCTTCTTATGGCGCCGTCCAGCGCTACTTGCGCGAATTCCTCGGCGATCGGCGAGTCATCGATACCTCTCGCTGGATTTGGCTGCCCATCCTATACGGCTTGGTGTTGCCGTTTCGACCGATACGCACCGTACCCAAGTACCGCAAGATCTGGCTGCAAGACGGCTCACCCTTGGCGGTGTACTCGAGTCGACTCGCGAGCAAAATGGATCAGCGGCTGCGCGCGGCGGTGGGGGATCGGGTGCGGGTCGCCCTCGGCATGACCTACGGCAACCCCAGCATCGCGAGCGCGATAGAGTCCCTGGCTCGGCAAAATACGAAGCGACTGCTGGTGCTGCCTCTGTATCCGCAATATTGCTCATCGACCACAGGCTCGGTGTTCGACCGTACCAGCGATGCCTTGCGGCGCTGGCGTTGGCTGCCGGAAACACGCTTCGTGAACGATTACCATGACGATGCGGGGTACATCGAGGCCCTCGGTGCGCGCATCGAGGAGCATTGGGCCGAAGCCGGCGGGCGCTCGCATTTGCTTCTGTCCTATCACGGCATCCCGGCTGCCTATGTGAAGGAGGGGGATCCGTATCGGGAGCACACGGAGAGAACCACCCGCTTGCTGGTGGCGCGATTGGGCCTGAAAGAAGCGGAGTGGTCGCATTGCTATCAGTCGCGTTTCGGCTCCGTGGAGTGGTTGCAACCCTATACGGAAGATACCCTCACGGCCCTTGCCAAGCGGGGCTCGAGCAAATTGACCGTCGTCTCGCCGTCCTTCGCCGTCGACTGCCTGGAGACGCTGGAGGAAGTGGCCATCGAATATCGTGATAAATTCCTGCAGTTGGGCGCTGAGCGGCTCACGCTGGTGCCCGCACTCAACGACGACGACCGCCATGCCGAACTGCTGGTGTCGATCGTGCAACGTCATCTCAAAGGCTGGATTTAGGAGCCTAGCGCAGCGATGATTGCGCTCGTGTCGCTGCTCGTCTGGATTTACCTGTGCTGCGCACACGGCAAATTTTGGCTCTCCGGGCCTGAATTGGCGCCCGCTGTGGCCACGGCCGCCGTGCCCAATGATCTTCCCGATGTGGATATCGTGGTTCCGGCTCGCGACGAGGCGCAATACATCGGCGCGACCGTCGCGTCGCTCCTGGCTCAGGACTACGCCGGCAATTTCCGCGTCATCCTGGTCGATGACAATTCCGCCGACGGTACGGCGGAGCGCGCCGGCAGGGCGCCGAACCTGCGTGTGATCCGCGGCGCGCCCAAACCCGCGGGATGGTCCGGAAAATTATGGGCATTGCACCAGGGCGCGGCGGCCGGCAGCGCGGCGGTGGTGCTGTTTACCGATGCCGATATCGTGCACGATCCGCGGCATTTGTCGGCGCTGGTCGCCCGGCTGCAGGCGCCTCGTGTGGATTTGGTGAGCGAGATGGTTCGCTTGAACTGCACGAGCTTCGCGGAGCGGGCATTGGTGCCGGCCTTCGTGTATTTCTTTCAGATGTTGTATCCGTTCGCGCGCGTGAATGCCCCTAATTCGCGAATCGCCGCCGCGGCCGGCGGGACCATGCTGATTCGCCGCGAGGCGCTGCAACGTATCGGCGGCGTCGAAGCGATCAAGCAGGCGCTCATCGACGACGTCGCACTCGCCAGGGCCGTGAAGGCCTCGGGAGCCATCTATCTGGGTCATTCCGCGCTCGCCACCTCGATCCGTCCGTATCCGCATTTCGCGGACGTCTGGCGCATGATTTCGCGCACCGCGTTCACGCAATTGCGCTGCTCGGCGGCTGTTCTCGGGCTCACCTTGCTCGGCCTGACATTGGTTTGGCTGGTTCCGGTATGGGCGATCGTGTTCGGCCACGGCCGGGAGCGAGGCTACGGTTTCGCGGCATTCGGCATCGCCGCGATCACGTATCTTCCGACGCTGGCACGCTATGGGCGCAGCAGGCTCTGGTCCCTCGCGTTGCCGCTGATTGCGGTCTTTTACATGGCGGCAACCGTGGCATCGGCGGTGAACCATTGGCGGGGCGTGGGCGCCAATTGGAAGAACCGTGCGTATGGCGCCGGTTGATGGCTTTGCGGCCGGCCGGGCCCGGCGGCAGGCAGCTATTGCGCGGCGAGCGGCGCCAATGCTAGATTTACCCGATATGAGTTCACGGGCGTTCATACTTCTGCACAGCCCCACACGGTCGCGGCGGCCGGGCTCGTGCCGCGTGAGCATGCTGGCGCCGCTGCTGCGCCGCTAGGCGCCCATCACCCCCGCGCGCGGTCGCGCTCAAAAGACCGAACCGAATTCCTCAAATACAATGCTTCCTTTGGTGTGCGGAGCTGATGTTGAGGGCATGGACCGACCGAACAAGAGAACAGCATGTTGCGTAATCCTACGACCAAGTATCGTGCATTTGCTCCCATCGACCTGGGCGGCAGAACCTGGCCCAACACGGTCATTACCGCGCCGCCGACCTGGTGCAGCGTCGATTTGCGGGACGGCAACCAGGCGTTGATCGAACCCATGGATGCGGCGCGCAAGCGCCGCATGTTCGACATGCTGGTCAAGATGGGCTTCAAGGAAATCGAGGTGGGATTTCCTGCCGCTTCCCAGACCGACTTCGATTTCGTGCGGGAAATCATCGATGAGCGGCTGATTCCGGACGAGGTCACCATTCAGGTGCTGACGCAGGCGCGTCCCGAGCTCATCGCGCGCACCTACGAATCGGTCAAAGGCGCTCGGCGCGTCATCGTTCACGTGTACAACTCGACCTCGATTGCCCAGCGCCGGGTGGTGTTTCGGTTCGATCGCGCCGGCATCATCGATATCGCCGTCCGGGGCGCGACGCACGTGCGCGAGCATGCGGAACGCGATCAGGGCACCGAGTGGGTGTTCCAATATAGCCCTGAGAGCTTCACCGGTACCGAACTCGATTTTTCGGTCGAGATCTGCAATGCCGTCAACGCGGTCTGGGAACCGACCCCCGAGCGCAAATCCATACTCAATTTACCGGCCACGGTGGAAATGGCGACGCCCAACGTCTACGCGGATCAGATCGAATGGTTCTCGCGGCACATCGGCAAGCGCGACAGCGTCATTGTCAGTGTGCATCCCCACAACGATCGGGGCACCGCGGTGGCGGCAGCGGAGCTCGCCCTGATGGCAGGTGCAGAGCGCATCGAAGGCACCCTGTTCGGGAACGGCGAGCGCACGGGGAACGTGGACATCGTGACACTGGCGCTTAACCTATATACGCAAGGCGTTGATCCCGGCCTTGATTTCTCGAATATAAACGAAGTCGCGCGCTGCGCGGAGTCGTGTAATCAATTGCCAATACACCCGCGGCATCCCTATGTCGGGGACCTGGTATTCACCGCATTTTCCGGATCGCATCAAGACGCGATCAAAAAGGGACTGGCTGCGCGCACCGAGGGCGAGCTTTGGGATGTGCCGTACCTGCCGATCGATCCTTCGGACGTGGGGCGTTCCTACGATTCGATCATTCGAGTCAACAGTCAGTCCGGCAAGGGCGGGGTAGCCTACCTGTTGGAGCGTGATTACCAATTGGTGATGCCGCGGCGCCTGCAAATCGAATTCAGTCAGGTTGTGCAAGCAGCGGCGGATATCACGGGTAAGGAATTGACTTCCAAGGAACTATGGGACCTCTTTGCCGAGGAATATCTGGCACCTCGGCCACCCATCGTGTATCGCTCGCACCAGTTGGCAGCGTCCACGGACGGCGCGGACACCGAGCGACTGTCGCTGCAAGTGGAGTGCGAGGCGCGGCTCGAGACCTGGCTCGGACAGGGGTCGGGTCCGATCGACGCCATGGTCGAAGCAGTCGCTCTGCCGTTCGACGTGTTGTCTTATGAGGAGCACTCGCGCGGACAAGGCAGTGCGGCAAAAGCAGTTTCCTATATAGAGATCACCACTCGCTCGCGGCGAACCTTGTTCGGCGCCGGCATGCACCCGAACATCATCACCGCGTCGCTGCTGGCGATTTTATCGGCGGTGAATCGCGCCATTGCGCAGGGGGCCTTGCCTGCCCGCGGCGACAAAGCCCGCACCGGCACTTAGACGGTGCGCCGCCGATAGATCTTCCCAGCAGGTGGCCCATTGTTGCGAGCATCCGTGGGCTGCGCATCGATGTAGCTCAAGACCACGGTCCGACCGCGAATTCTCATTCCATGTGCGTCAGCGCACCGACGAAGGGGCGACGAGGGGCCATTGTGATACGAGTCGAGACCGGACTTTAAGTGCAGAGATTCATCAATTCAGTGGAGTAGTTCGCAATGGAATCAATACTTAACGACAACGGCCAAGCCATTCGCGGCGACGTCAATACGCTGAAGTCTGATGCCGGCGACGCCGTGCAAAGGCTTCGCGATGCAGGCGGCCAAGAGATGAGCAGTCTGTTTGCTGACGTGCAGGACCTGCTGAGTCGGGTGGCGCACGTCGCCGATCCCGAGATTGCACGCCTGCGCATCAAGGTTGGGCGCGCGTTAACGTCGGCCAAGAGGGTTCTCGCAGACGGCACGGATCAGGCTCAGCGGCATGCGAAGGACGCTATGACCGCAGGAGACAACTACGTTCGAGAGCAGCCGTGGCAAGCCGTTGGAATCGCCGCCGCGGCGGGTCTTCTGGTGGGATTTTTAGCTGCCAGGCGTTAGTGCGAGCAAATGCAGTGTTAAAGCGTGTGGCCACCGCTGCCGCGCTCGTCGTACGGCATGCCCGTGCCTACGGGGACTTGATCGCCGACGATGCGGGGTCGGCCTACGCGGCATTCGTTCGGCGCCTCTGGGTAGGCGTAGTTCTCGCGGCAGCCGTGATGCTTTCTGTCGTGATGGCCTGCGTCTGGGTCATTGCCGCCACCTGGGACACGCCGGCCCGCCAGTGGCTGATTGCCGGCCTGTTCGGCTTGTTTGTGCTCGCGTCGGTGGTAGCGTTCATGGTGCTGAAAGCGCTCAATGATCCGCCGCCGAGTTTGCTACCGAAGACGCGCTTGGAGTGGGAGAAGGACCGCCTGCTGCTTGACGATATTCTCGCACGATCGCGCGGGGCAATCTGATGCCTAAAGACGACATCACGCGCGCGCAGGCGGCGGTGCTCACCATGCAGCAAACCCGGGCCGAGGCCCGAGCGCTCCTCATGCCGCAGGGGCCGAATGCAGAGGGCGATCGATCGAGCGGGTTTCCGCGCAGCAAGACATTTCGCTGGCTGCTGACTCATCCGCTCGGCCGCTGGCTCGGCTCTGCCGTAATCAGCGGCACGCTGTTGCGACTGCCGTTAGTAAACCGGCGGTCTTAAGCAACCGACACGCGTTTGGGGATCGAGCCGGTCCGCCCATTTCGCTGCCCGGCGGCACGTCCGCCCCTCGGACGGCCTCAATCGAGGCTCGAATCAGCGCTCGATCGACGGCCGACTAGCGGTTGTATAATTTGTATTAATACAATAGGTATGGTCTATAAGAGTTTGAAATAAAAAGAATTAAAATTTGGAATTGAAATCGCCAGAGGCCGCCCGGCATCAAGGCTTCCGCCCGCAGGCGGAAATTCGTCGTTCTAGTTGAATGCGGTGCAAAATCCGATATAGTGCGCAACTTCATGCACCTGGCTGATCGATCCTATTGATTTCAAGGGCTTTTCTCGAACAATGAGCGAACGCGCAGACGAACATTTCGATATCGACGATGAGTTTCTTGGCGAAGCCGAAGAATCCCATGATTTCGATCCTCTGTTGGAACGAGCGGAGCGGCGGCCGAAAGCAGCGGCCGTGGCCAAGCGCGGCAAGGCGGCGTGGAGCCGTGTCGAGGACGTACTCGCCGAGCGACAGCTGGAAAAAGAGTTGCGCGACATTTTCGAAGACGATTGATCCCCTTGGGAGCCACAGCCGGAAGCCCAACGGCCTGCCAAGCGCGCGCCGTGATCGATGCTCCAACATAATCAACCTTGGGTCGTGCTCAAATTCGGCGGCACCAGCGTGTCGTCGGCGAGCAATTGGCAAAACATTGTCCGGGTGCTCGAGGAGCGCATCGCATCGGGCCTGCGTCCGGTCGTCGTCCATTCCGCGCTTTCCGGCATAACCGATCGCTTGCAGTCGCTGTTGGCGGCTGCCGCGGCCGGCATCGATAGCGGCGTGCTCGACGGCATCGAGTCGGCACACCGCAACCTTGCGAAACACTTATCGGTCGTTCCCGACGAGCGTTTCGAAGCGTTCATGGAACATCTTCGTCACCTGGCGGCCGGTGCGGCCGAGAGCCGCGATATCAGCGGCCGGCTGCGGGCCCGTGTCATGGCGATGGGGGAGTTGTTGGCGACTTCTCTGGGCGCCTCATTTTTGAACGCCCGGGGATTGAGAGCGGCCTGGGTGGATGCACGGGAGGTCCTGCGCGCCGAACGGCGCCATGGCGCATCCTCGGAGGCGGATTTTCTGTCGGCCACCTGCGATTTCGCGCCGGACGTGCGGTTGCAGGCGAAGTGGCGCGCGCTCGATCAAGTCATCATCACGCAAGGATTCATCGCGGCTGACGAGGCCGGCGACACGGTGCTGTTGGGGCGCGGCGGCTCCGATACCTCCGGATCTTACTTCGCCGCCAAATTGGCGGCCGCACGCCTCGAGATCTGGACCGACGTACCGGGCATGTTCAGCGCCAACCCGCGCGCCGTACCCACCGCCCGATTGCTGCGGGCCCTGCATTACGATGAAGCCCAGGAAATCGCCAGCAATGGCGCCAAGGTTTTGCACCCGCGCTGCCTGCTGCCGGTGCGGCAGTACCAGATTCCCCTGCATGTCTATGCCACGCAAGCACCCGGTCTCGAAGGCACGGTCATTTCGGCGAACGTCGCCGGAAGCGCGGGCCAGGTCAAGGCCATTGCGATCAAGAAGGGGATCACGCTGATCTCCATGGAAAGTCCCGGGATGTGGCACCAGGTGGGATTCCTCGCCGATGCCTTCCAGATCTTCAAGCAGCAGCGCATGTCGGTGGATCTCGTATCCACTTCGGAAACCAACGTGACGGTGTCGCTCGACCCGAGCGCCAATACCTTGGGATCTGCGGATCTCGCGCGCCTCGAGGCGGCCCTCGGTGAATTGTGCAGGGTCGAGGTGCTGGGACCGTGCGCCTCGTTGAGCCTCGTCGGCCACAACATCCGCGGTATCTTGCACGAGTTGGGCCCGGCATTTGAATTATTTCAGGATCACAAGATCTATTTGGTGAGTCAGGCGGCGAACGACCTCAACTTCACCTTCGTGATCGACGAATCCCAGGGCGACCGTCTGGTGCATCAATTGCACGAACGGCTGATTCAGAGCATCGGCTCGGACCGGGTGCTCGGACCCACGTGGTTGCAGCTGTTCTCGCCGAAGGAAAGTTCCGCGGCGCCCGTGCCCAACTGGTGGGAGGAGCCGCGCAAGCGCCGGCGGTTGCAGGAAATTGCCGCGCGCGAATCGGCGGCCTTCGTGTACGACATGCCGAGCTTGGATGCGGCGATTGCAGCGGTTAGGCGGGTGGGCTCGGTGGCGCGTTGGGCGTACGCGATGAAGGCGAACTGGCATCCCGAAATTCTCAGGCGCACGCATTCGGCCGGCCTCATGCTCGAGTGCGTGTCGCAAGGCGAGCTCGAGCACGCATTCGCCTCGGTGCCGGGCCTCGCGCCGGATCAGGTGTTGTTCACTCCGAATTTTGCGCCGCGCGCCGAATATGAATACGGGTTCAGAAAGGGTGTGCGCGTCACGTTGGACAATCTGCACCCGCTCAAAGAGTGGCCGGAGGTCTTCGCCGGCAGGGAAATATTCCTGCGGATCGACCCCGGCTTCGGGCGCGGACATCATCACCATGTGCGCACTGCGGGCGCCCACTCCAAGTTCGGCATCCCCATGTCGGAGATCGACGAACTGGCGGCGCTGACGCAGGCGGCGGGAGTGCGCGTCACCGGACTGCACGCGCACACCGGCAGCGGGATATTCGATGTGGCCAACTGGACCGAGACCGGAACGCTGCTGAGCGAACTCGCGCAGCGCTTTCCCGACGTGCACATCGTCGATCTCGGCGGCGGGATCGGTGTGCCCGAACAGATGGGCCACGATGGGATCGATCTTGGCGCGCTGGACGCGGGGGTTGCCGGGCTCAAGCAGCGATTTCCCGGGATCGATTTCTGGATGGAGCCCGGGCGCTTTTTGGTTGCCCGAGCCGGCGTGTTGGTCGCGGTGGTGACGCAATTGAAGCGCAAGGGCGACGTGCGGTACGTCGGCATCGCGACCGGGATGAACTCGCTGATCAGACCGGCCCTTTACGGTGCGCACCACGACATTCGCAACCTGACCCGCCTCACCGAGCCGTTGAATCAAAAAGTGACCATCGTGGGTCCGATCTGCGAATCCGCCGACCAGCTTGGCAGCGATCGCTGGTTTCCGCCGACCGAGGAGGGCGATGTGCTGTTGATTGCGAATTGCGGTGCGTATGGTTTTGTCATGGCGTCGAACTATAATCGGCGGCCTCCGGCATCAGAGTTCTTGATCGAATGAAACATCAGATTGGACTCATCGGTTGGCGTGGAATGGTCGGCTCGGTGCTTTTGGACCGCATGCTTGCCGAGCGGGACTTCGATTTGTTCGAACCCGTATTCTTCAGCACCTCCCAGGCGGGACGTGCGTCGCCGGACATCGGCCGTAAAGTCGGTCCGGTGCAGGACGCGAACGATCTGGCGGCATTGGCGCGCTTACCCATGCTGATCAGTACGCAGGGCGGCGAGTACACGCTATCGGTGCATGCACGCCTGCGTGCGGCCGGCTGGCAAGGATATTGGATCGATGCGGCGTCGACCTTGAGGATGGAGCGATCCTCGGTCATCGTGCTCGATCCGGTCAATCTGCCGGTGATGCAAAAGGCGCGCGCCAGCGGCATCAAGGATTTCATCGGCGGCAATTGCACGGTGTCCCTCATGCTCATGGCGGTGTGCGGCTTGTTGCGCGCCGGCGTGGTTGAGTGGATCACGGCCATGACGTATCAGTCCGCATCGGGCGCCGGCGCCCAGCACATGCGCGAGCTGCTGGAGCAGATGGGCGCCCTGCATCAGTCGGCCGCGGAGCTGTTGCGCGATCCCTCATCGGGTATTCTCGACATCGACCGTGCGGTCACCCGCGCCATAGGCCGCGCCGATTTCCCGACCAGCCATTTCGGCGCGCCGCTGGCCGCGAATCTGATCCCTTGGATCGATAAGGATTTGGGCAATGGCCAGAGCCGGGAGGAGTGGAAGGCCGGCGCCGAGTCAAACAAGATCATGGATACCGAGGCGGCGCCGGTGCCAATCGAAGGCATCTGCGTGCGGGTGAGCGCAATGCGCTGCCACTCGCAGGCGCTCACCATCAAACTCAAAAAAGACATTCCCTTGCGCGATATCGAACAATTGATCGCCGGTGGGAACCCCTGGGTGAGAGTCGTGCCCAATGACCGTGTTTCCTCCATCAAAGAACTGGCGCCCGCTTCGGTCAGCGGCACCTTGAGCATACCCATCGGCCGGCTGCGCAAGCTCGCCATGGGCGGGGAGTATCTATCGGCCTTTACGGTCGGCGATCAATTGCTGTGGGGTGCCGCCGAACCCTTGCGGCGAACGATGCGGTTCCTGCTCAGTTAGGGCGCCCAAATTACCTCGACCGGGGCGCGCTGTTGGCGCAACACGGCTCGCACCGGCATATCCTCCATGGGGCCGGCAGCGCCTGCGGCCAAATAAGCGCGCAACTTGGATTCACCCGCGATCAGAATCAGGATATGCCGCGAATCGAGCAGCGCGCTCACGTTCAAGCTCAGTCTCGGTTGGGGCGCACTCGGCGCCCACATGCCGACGCATCCGGCGGCGGCGGCCGGATTGAGCGCGCTGCGCAGATTGGGCGAGCCGGGAAACAACGAGGCGGTGTGTCCGTCATCCCCCATGCCGAGCAGCGTCACGTCGAACGGCCGCGGGATGCGGGCAAAGGTTTCCCAGGCCGATACGGCGCCTAAATCCGGGGAGGGCGCGGCGTTTTTAAGTCCGAGGAAACGTGCCGCGGCGGCCTTGCCTTGCAGCAATGCCTCGCGCACCAGCTTCTCATTGCTGTCGGCATCGGTCGGTGCGACCCAGCGCTCGTCGGCGAGCGCCACGCAGACACGGCTCCACTCAATCGTCTGAGTGCGCAGCTGTTCGAACAGTTTGACCGGTGATCGCCCGCCGGAGACGACCAGGCTTGCCAGACCGCGCGTCGCGATCGCGTGAGTGAGGCGTGCCGCGATGTCGGCAGCGACTTGCCGCGACAAGGTATCCATATCCGGATAGCGCTTGACGACGGGTTCAGAGGCGGCGACGTCGGGTGATTGCATTGTGGTGCTCACAGCCTTCAGGGTATCGGATCGATCAGGTGTCGTCGAGAAAAAGACGCGGCGCGCAAATCGCGCGTGGCACAATGCGCCGTGCACTTGAAGATCTGCATTGAGATTACCGGTTGGCTCGCCGCCTCGCTGATACTCGGCGCCTATGGCCTGATTTCGTCCGGCAAGATGCAAGCGCGGCAGCCGCTCTACCAGTGGATGAATATCCTCGGGGCCGTCGGATTGATCGTCAATAGCGGCTGGAACGGTGCATGGCCGTCGGTCGGCCTGAACGTGGTGTGGTTCGGCATCGCCGTGTATGCCTGGCGGCGAAATCGCCAGGCTGTCTGATTCCCGAGCACGGCCCCGGCGCCTGCGGCATTGCTGCGCAACGCGCTACGCGGCATCCGCCGCCTCGCGTCGCCGGCGGCGTTCCTCGGCTTCGCGCCGTTCTGCTTCGATCTGACTGAGCACCGCATCCACGTCGGGCACGGTCGGATCCTCGGCAAAGCGCCCTGACAGCGTGGATTCCGCTGTCAATTCGCCGGCCGCATACAGCTTGCAGATTTCGCGGGCATATTGCGTCGTGAGCAAATCGGGTGCGGCGCGGCCGAAGGCCGCGCGCATGTTGTTCACGTCGCGCTCGAGCATGGGCAACGCGTTGTTGTTGCCTGCGGCGTTGACGGCTTGCGGCAGATCAATGATGACCGGTCCGTTTGCATCGAGCAGCACGTTGAAATCCGAGAGATCTCCGTGTATCAGACCGGCACACAGCATTCGGACGATTTGGCCGATCATGTAGCCATGCCACTCGCGCGCCTGATCGGGGGTCAATTCGACCTCACAGAGCTGAGGCGCGGGATTGCCAAGTTGATCCTGCACCAACTCCATGAGCAGCACGCCTTCGTGCACGAGATACGGCGCAGGGACACGCACGCCCACGCTCACCAGGCGGTACAGGGCCTCCACCTCGGAGTTCTTCCAATCCTCCTCCCGGACCCTGCGGCCATGGCGGCCGCGTTTGCTCATCGCGCGTGCATCGCGGCTGTTGCGGGTCTTGCGGCCTTCCTGATATTGCGCGAGCTTGTGAAAGCCGCGCTGCTCGGCTTCTTTGTAGACTTTGGCGCAACGCAGCGTATCGCCACAGGCCACGATGTAAACCGACGCTTCCTTGCCGCTCTTCAGTCGGCGCACCACCGTGTCGATCATTCCGTCTTCAATCAGCGGCTGCAGGCCCTTTGGGATTTTCAATGGGCATTCTCAAGCGCCGATTGGCGAGGCGCGTTACAGCTTCTGATGGCTGCCATCGCACAGCGGCGCCTTGTGGCTGTGCTTGCAGCCGCAGAAATACAGGGTCTTGGATTCGGCGGCCTCGAATTTAACCGGTGAGAATTCGCTGCCCTTGTGGCTGCCGTCGCAAAACGGCTGCTTGGAGCTTCTCCCGCAAGCGCACCAGAAATAGCTCTTGCCGCTCTCGACCTGTACGGGGAAAGGGGCTTTCTGAGCAATGGTCGGGCTGGACATCCAATGGTTTCCTGGCGTTGGCTGAGGGGTTCATCATATTCGACTTGAGGATTGTAATCTTTCCTGCGATCGCCTGCGCCTGCAATTTGGCAAAGTCGTTCGCATCCTGGTGACTCGTGGAGCGCGGTGACGCGTGGGACGGTACACTATAAACCGACGAGGTGAAGGCAATGTGGGAAATCAGGAAAAGTGCCGAGCGGGGCTTGGCGGATCACGGTTGGCTTCAGTCGCGCCATACGTTTTCCTTTGCGGACTATTTTGACCCGGCTCACCACAACTTCGGGGCGCTGCGGGTCATCAATGAGGACCGAGTGGCACCGGGTCAGGGCTTCGGGACGCACAGTCATCGCGATATGGAGATCGTGAGTTATGTGCTGGCGGGGCAGCTCGCGCACCGCGATTCCATGGGCAACGGCTCGGTCATCGTCCCCGGCGACGTTCAGCGCATGAGCGCCGGCACGGGCGTGCAGCATAGCGAGCATAATCCGTCGGCCCGCGAGCCCGTGCATTTCCTGCAAATCTGGATTCTACCCGCGGTCGCCGGAATTGCCCCGAGTTACGAGCAGAAGCATTTCCCCGTGCATGAAAAGCGCGGACGGCTGCGGCTCGTTGCCTCGCCGGACGGGGCCGAGGGTTCGGTGCTGCTGCACCAGGATGCCAAGGTTTACGCGGGGCTTTTCGATGCCGGCGAACGAACCACGTGCGCGCTGAACGAGCGGCGACTGACCTATGTGCACGTGGCTCGCGGCACCATCGGCGTGAACGGCACGGTACTCGACGCAGGGGACGCGCTCAAGATTTCCGATGTCGCGTCGCTTGAGTTCCACAACGGCGCCGGTGCCGAAGTGCTGCTGTTCGACCTGCCGCCCGCGGGCGGCCGCTAGCGCAGGGTGCGCAAGTACGCGATGACGGCGGCTCGCTCGGCAGCGTCGGGAATTCCCGAGAACGGCGTGACGTTGACCAGCGCTTCGATGAAGGTCGCCTCATCGGGGCTGAGCGATTGGTAGGGCACCGATGCCGCATCCGGTGCGGCCGACGGCACCGGCGCCGTGGCGCCGGCCGCGTCGGCCGGACTGGCGGCCTTGAGCAGCGAGCCCGCCCCGGTGAGACCGGCGGCCTGCAGAAGGAAGGTGCGCCGCGGGTTGGAATTATTTTGGTCCGTCATGTCGAGTTGTTCGGCAGTCCGCGCCGCGCGTCAATGGGCCAATGTGCTTATGAACCCTGCACCGGCGATCGTCATGTGTCAAGCGAGGGAATCTCTCTAGGGGTTACCCCGGCTTGCTGTCTTGGGGTTTCTCTTTCCAGCAGAACTGCACCGCTCACACTCAGGATTCGTCGACGCAAGTCCCGCGGCAGCGCCCGCATCACGAAGCCGCGTGGAAAATCCAATGGGAGCGGCCTTGCCATGCGTACGGACTCTTCGAGCGTCGTGACGACGACTTGAGATCGCCACCCGGATTTACCGAAAAACTCGAACCAATCGTCGACTTGGAACAGAAACGGAGCGGCGTTCAGTTGTTTGGCCCACTTCCGTGGCATCGCCCGTTTCCCGGCGTTGACGAAATCAAGAATCCAGCGCCGAAATGCCGGTACCGTGTGCAGCTCCTCGGCCAGGCCGCCGACGACGTCGTTAGACAGATACGGGATCACACCCTCCGCGATCAACAGCGTGCTCGCCGATGAAGCGCCGATCCTCGCGAAGAGCTGGCCTCGTTCCTTGAGATTTCGCAAATCCAAGCCGACTCGCTCGACATGGCATTTGGGCGCATGGTTGAGCAATTGCGCATTCTTCGCGTCGATCAGTTCCGGCAAATCGACTTCGATCCAACGCAGATCGGACGGCAGGTCCAGCCGATAGGGCCTGGAATCCAATCCAGCCCCCAGATTGACCACGCTATCGACGCCGGCGTGCAGCGCCTCTCGAATCAGCCGGTCGATGGCCGATGTGCGTAGGACGAAGCCCCAGGGCTCCATCGATGAGAAGTAAAGCGAGCGGGCGATCATCGGACCGCGCTTCCCGGCAAGCATCTCGGCCAAGGGATCCGAAAAAATTGCGTCCGCCCGCTTGCTTTCGATGGCCCGGAGCGTCGCCACCCAAAGCGCGGTATCGGCAACCCCGGAGACCTCGGCCTCGTTTTCCGTATCCACTTCTTTAGGCTGGCTTGCGCGCTGCGTGGCAGGGGGTTAACAATACCTAGCCACCCGGCCCGCGACCGACGGCGGCGATCCATGCCGCGAAGGCCTGCATGAATCGCTGCAGGAACGCGCGTGTTGCATCGCTGATCAATTGTCCGTTCGAGTCGAACAGTTTGTCGGCGGCGCCGATATAAGCCTCCGGCTGCGGCATCGCCGGGACATTGAGGAATACCAGCGATTGGCGCAGATGGTGATTCGCACCGAACCCGCCGATGGCCCCGGGAGAGGCGCTCACGACGGCGCCGGGCTTGCCGCTCCAAACGCTCTTGCCATAGGGCCGCGAGCCGACATCCAACGCGTTCTTCAGTGCGGCCGGGACCGAGCGGTTGTATTCGGGCGTCACGAACAGAACCGCATCGGTGGCGAGAATACGTTCGCGGAATGCAACCCATGGCGCCGGCGGGCTGTCATCGTGATCTTGGTTGTAGAGGGCAAGGTCGCCGATCTCGACGATCTGCAGCTTCAAGGTATCGGGGGCGAGCGCTGCAAGCGCGTGCGCCAGTTTGCGGTTGATCGAGTCCTTGCGAAGACTGCCGACGAGGACAGCGACCGGGTACATGGGCTTCATTTCTTGATGGTTCCTCTGTCAGGATTATTGGGGCGCGTGCCGCGCCGGCAAACCCTGCTCCGGTGATCGCTTTGTGTCAAGGATCCGGCATGGTGCGCAACAACGCCCACGGTCAGGCGCTGATGAGGACCGGCGCACCGAGCTCGACCAGATCATAAAGATCCTGCATGGCGGGATTGCTCAAGGCGATGCACCCGCGCGTCCAGTCCTTCACATGCGTACGATGATCTCGACATCCTTCGGATGCGGTCTCATGACTTCGATTCATGCCGCGCTTCGAGCTCCGCGATGATCCGGGGCAGCAACAGATGCCGCGCTTTGAGCAACAGCAAGAGGTGATACAGGAGATCCGCCGCTTCGCCAACGACTTCGTCATCGGATTGCGTCACGCTCGCAAGCGCCAATTCGAGCCCTTCCTCGCCGACTTTTTGCGCGATGCGCCGGGTGCCTTCGGACAGCAGCTTCGCGGTATAGCTTCCTTCCGGCTGAGTCGCCATGCGCTCAGCGATGACGCGTTCAAGGGTCGCGAGGAACGCGATCCGTCCGGCCGCCGCCTGCGGCGGATCCTCGCCGAAACAGGTGCGCGTGCCCAAATGACAAGCCGGACCGTGAGGTTTCGCCAGGATCAACAGAGCATCCGCATCGCAATCCGCGGCCATGTCGCGCACCTCGAGAAAATGACCGGAGGTCTCTCCCTTGGTCCACAGCCGCTGCTTGCTTCGGCTCCAGAAGGTCACGCGGCCGCTCGATTGAGTCGCCGCCAGCGCCGCGCGGTTCATGTAGGCCAACATGAGCACCGCGCCGCTGTCGGCATCCTGCACGATGGCGGGCAACAATCCGTCGCTCTTGCCCCAATCGAGTTCGTCGAGTCCGATCATGCTCTCACCTCGATGCCGTCCGCACGCAGTTGCCTCTTGAGATCGGGTATCGCGATCTCTCCGGAATGAAACACGCTGGCCGCGAGCGCCGCATCGACGCCGGCGCGCTGAAACACTTGCACAAAATGCCGCGCCGATCCGGCGCCGCCCGAGGCGACCAAGGGCACGTGGCAGACGCTGCGCACCGCGCACAGCTGATCGATGTCATAACCGCCCCGCACGCCGTCGCTCGACATGCAATTGAGCACGATTTCGCCCGCGCCGCGCCGCTGCGCCTCGATGACCCATTCCAGGGTTCTACGCGCCGCATCGCGGGTTCGCGACGGATCGCCGGTAAACTGCTGCACCCGATAGTCGCCGCCGACCGATTGACTGTCGATGCCGACGACGACGCATTGCGCGCCGAAGCGCTGGCTCAGGCTGTCGATCAGCTCCGGGTTCTCGAGAGCGGGTGAATTGAGCGATATTTTCTCGGCGCCGGACCCCAGCACTTCCTCGGCGTCGGCGACCGATCGAATGCCGCCGGCCACGCAGAACGGGATGTCCAACAGGCGCGCAACGCGCGTGACCCAGGAACGGTCCACCGAGCGGTCCTCGGGGCTCGCGGTGATATCGTAGAACACCAGTTCATCCGCTCCCTGGTCGCGATAGCGCCGCGCAAGATCCAGGATATCGCCGACCACGCGGTGGTCGCGGAAGCGGACGCCCTTGATGACCTGCCCGTCGCGCACGTCGAGACAAGGAATTATGCGTTTGGCAAGAATGGCCGCAGCTCCTCGATTGGAATCAGTTCTTCGAGCAGCGCCTTGCCGCTGATGGCGGCGGCCGCACCGCATTCGGCCAGGGCGCGCAGATCGCGCGCATCGCGAACGCCGCCGGAGGCCTGCCATACGATGTGCGGAAAGCGCCGCACGGCCTCCGCATACAACTCGAGGTTGGGTCCGGACAGCGTTCCGTCACGGCTGACGTCGGTGCACAGCACATGAAGAAGCCCCTCATGCGCGAAACCGGCCACCGCGTCCCACAGCGACAGCGTGGATTGGCGGCGCCAGCCATGAGTGGCCACGCACGGCGTGCCCGCCGCGTCCAGGCGTACGTCGAAGGCCAGCGCGATCTGCTCGGGGCCAAAGTGCTTGAACCAGGTGCGGACCTGGTCCGCCCTGATGACAGCGGCGCTGCCGACGACGACCCGGTCGACGCCGAGGTCGAGCATCTGTGCGACCGCGTCGGTGTTGCGCAATCCTCCGCCCACCTGGAGCTTGACGCCATCCAGCGCGGCGAGGTCGGCAATGACGGCACGGTTTCCGCTGCTGCCATCGCGCGCACCGTCGAGATCGACGACGTGCAGCCAATCGGCCCCGAGATCGCGATACTTGGCGAGCAGCGCAAGCGGCGCGGCCTGGTAGCGAGTTTCGGTTTCGAAATCCCCGCGCAACAGTCTCACGCAGTGGCCGGCTCTCAAATCGAGGGCGGGAATCAATCGCATGTCGAGAACGTGTTCAATTGAGCGCCAGGAAGTTCTTGAGCAGGCGCGCGCCGACCGCGGCCGAGCGCTCGGGATGAAATTGCACTCCGAAAAAATTGCGCCACTCCACACAGGCGCTGAATGCTGCGTCATAGCGGCTGAGCGCGACGGTCGATGGTCCCGGCGGCAATGCGTAGCTGTGCACGAAGTAGCCGTAATCCTCATTTGCCAGGCCCTCGAGCAAGGCGCAGTCGCGCAGGATTTCGAGCGTGTTCCAGCCCATGTGGGGAACCGGATGGCCCGGCGCTTCGACGAATCGCGCAGCGAGCCCGGGGATGATGCCGAGACAGCGCGTGTGGCCCTCGTCGGATGCCTCGAACAGCAACTGCATCCCCAGGCAAATGCCGAGCACCGGCCGCGTCAACCGCGGTATCACCTCGACCAGCCGGCTGCAACGCAGTCGCGCCATGGCGTCCGCGGCCGCGCCCACACCCGGCAGGATGACGTGACTGGCCGCTCGGATGCGCGCGGCATCGGCCGACACATCGGCATGCGCGTCCAGCCGTTGCAAGGCGAATTGCAGGGAGGCGATGTTGGCGCCGCCGCTTGCGACTATCACGACATCGCGTTCACTCATAACACGCCCTTGGTGCTCGGTAAGTCGGCACCCTCCCGCCGAATCGCTTGCCGGAGGCTGCGTCCCACGCCTTTGAAGCACGACTCGATCATATGGTGGGTATTCTCGCCGCGCACGCGCAGGTGCAGCGCGGCTCCCAGGCTCTGCGCCAGGGAGCGGAAGAAATGCGGCACGAGTTCGGTGGGCATTTCCCCGACGCGCTCGCGATTGAAACTGCCTTCCCAGACGAAATACGGGCGCCCCGATATGTCGAGCGCCACTTGCGCCTCGGCCTCGTCCATGGCGAGCAGGAAGCCGTAGCGGGCGATGCCGTGCTTGTCGCCCAAGGCCTCTCGCAGCGCCGACCCCAAGGCGAGAGCGCAATCCTCGATGGTGTGATGTTCGTCGACACGCAGATCGCCCACGCAGGTCAGTTGCAGCGCGAAGCCGCCGTGTTTCGCGATCTGCTCGAGCATGTGATCGAAGAACCCCAACCCGGTGGCGATGCGGCAGGGCCCTTCGCGCGACAGATCGACGTCGACCGCGACCTCGGTCTCCTTGGTTTTGCGCCGTATGTGGGCGCGGCGGGCCGAGCCGGCGATTCGCTGCGCGATGGCGGGCCAACACTCCTGCGCCGTCCCGCCCAAGCGCACGCGCAGGCTTTGGATACCAAGATTGGCGGCGAATTCCATGTCGGTGTCGCGGTCGCCGATCATGTAGCTGCGCGCGGTATCGAGCGGATGGGCCTCGAGGTATGGTTGCAGCAGGCCGAGCTTGGGTTTGCGGCAGGCGCAGTTCTCGCGCTGGAAATGCGGGCAGACGAACACGGCGTCGAAGTCGATGCCTTGCGAGGCGAACAAATCCAACAAGAATCGCTGCGGGCGCTCGAAATCCTCGTGCGGCAGGCTTGAGGTGCCCAGACCGTCCTGATTGGTGACCATGACGAAGGTGTAGCCCGCTTGCTTCAATTCGAGCAGCGCCGGCACCACCCCCGGCATCAGTCGAAGTTTATCCAGGCTGTCCACCTGCTCGTCGGGCGGCTCTTCGTTCAAGGTTCCGTCCCGGTCCAGAAATAAAATGCGGTAGCCGTTCACGAGGCCTCCAAACTGTGGAGCAATGCGTCGTTCTCCGCCCTGGTGCCCACCGAGATGCGCAGCGATGTCGGCAATGCCGGATTGGCGCGCATATCGCGCACGATCGAGCCTCCGGCCATGCTCGAGCGCATGAAGCGGTCGGCATCGAGGCAGTCGATCAGCAGGAAATTGGCGTCGCTGCGCCACACCTTCTCCACCAGAGGCGAGCGTGCCAGGCGTTCGCGCAGGTACTCGCGCTCCTCGAGCAGCGCCGCGATCCTGGTCGCGGAAATCGCAAGTTGCCGCGGCTCGAGCGCGCGCATTGCCGCCTCGACCGAAGGCTGCGACAGGGAGTAGGGCGGGATGACGCGTCTCGCCAGGCGAATCATCTCCGGGTGGCCCAGCAGCGCGCCGATGCGAACGCCTGCCAAGGCGTGAGCCTTCGACAGGGTGCGCAGGATCGCCAGCGTCGAAAAGCGGGTCAACCACGCGCTCAAGCTCGCGCGCTGCGACCATTCGATATATGCCTCGTCGATCACCACGATGGCCTTGCCGTCGAGCGCGCTCAAGATCGTTTCCAATGCGCCGATCTCGAGCAGGTTTCCGGTCGGATTGTTGGGCGAGCACAGGAACACGAGCTTCACGTGGGGCTGCCATGCGGCCAGCAGCCGCCCGGGATCGAGGCTCCATGCCTCGGCGCGTTCGAGCGGAATTTCGATCACACCCGCCCCTTGAATGCGCGCGGCCGCTCGATACATCGCAAAGGTGGGGCCGCATTGCAGTATCGCGTCCGTTCCGGCGCGCAGATAAACGCGCGACAAGGCGTCGATGGCCGCATCGCTGCCATGAGTGGCGAGCAAACAGGCCGGGGGCACCGCGTAGAGCGATGCGAGCCGTTCGACGAGGGCCGAGGGCTGCGGTTCCGGGTAACGATTGAGCCCGGCGATGCTCGCATCGCCCGCGCATCTCCAAGGCGCCTCGTTGGCGTGCAGCCGGGTCATGGACGGCAGCCAAGCGGCGTGCGAATACGGTTCCAGGCTGCGAATTTCCGGCCGCGCCAGCGACATTACCGGATTCAAGGCAATTCCCCCTGAAGCGCGGCGAGGCGAACGGCCACCGCCGCTGCGTGTCCGTCCAATCCTTCGAGGTTCGCCAGGATCAGCGCGGTGCCGCTCATGGCCCGCAGGCCCGCGGCAGAGAGTTCCTGCACGGTAATGCGTTTTTGGAAATCCTCCAACGACAGGCCGCTGTAGGCTTTGGCAAACCCGTACGTCGGCAGGGTGTGATTCGGCCCGCTGCAATAGTCGCCCATGGTTTCCGGCGACCAGCGGCCGAGAAACACCGCGCCCGCGGCCTGGACCCGGGGCAGCCACGCGCGCGGCTCACGGATGTGCAGCAGCAGGTGCTCGGGCGCGTAATCGTTGGCAATGCAGAAAGCGGCATCGAGCGAGTCGACCACGATCAGACGCATATGGGCCACCGACTCCTCGAGGATCGCCTTGCGCGACAGCGCGCGCACCTGTCGCTCGACCTCGTGCGCGACGCCATCGGCGAGCGCGGCCGCCGTCGTCACCAGCAGGGCTTGAGCGTCCGCGCCGTGTTCGGCTTGGGCGAGCAAGTCCGCCGCGATGAAATCGGCACGTGCGTGCTCGTCGGCGATGACCATGACCTCGGTGACCCCGGCCGGCAAATCGGCCGCGGCGCCGGCGGCATCGCCCGCGACCAGCGATTTGGCGGTCGCGACCCACGCGTTACCCGGACCGAATAGCTTGTCGCACTTCGGTACCGACTGCGTGCCGTAGCCCATGGCGGCGATCGCTTGCGCGCCGCCCACCTTGAAGACCTGCTCGACCCCCGCCTTGCGCGCGGCGACCAGCACCGCGGGATCGGCGCCGCCGCTGCGGGTGGGGGCGGTGCACATGACGCGCACCGGACAGCCGGCAATCGCGGCGGGCACGGCCAGCATGATGGCGCTCGAGGGCAGCGGCGCGGAGCCCGCCGGGACGTACAGCCCGACGGCGCGCACCGGCACGCTGATGCGTTCGCATAGCACGCCCGGCGAGGTCTCGATGCGCAGCGGGGCGGCCGCTTGGGCGGCATGAAATTTATGCACCGCCGCTATCGCGGCGTCGAGCGCCGCGTGCTGGGCGGCGCTCAAGCTGCGCTCGGCGGCGGCGAATTCCCGGGCCGATACGGCCAACTCCTCGAGCCGAACCCCATCGAACCTTTGGGTCAACTCGATGAGCGCGGCATCGCCGTTGCGCCGTACCTCATCGATGATCTCCCGGGTTGCGATCGTGACACGCTCGGCATCGCGCTGCGCGGGGCGGCGCAAGGCATCCCGGCGTTGCGACACAGCGAGGAATTTCCAGTCGAGAACACGCATGCGCAAAACGCTCGCCCCCTCAGGCCAGCATTTTCTCGACCGGCAGCACCAGCACCGAGCTCGCGCCCACGCTCTTCAGATCCTCGAGGGTTTCCCAGAACACGTTTTCGCGGCATACCGCATGCACGGCAACCCGATCGCCGAGCCCGTCGAGAGGAATGACCGTCGGTGCTTCGCTGCCGGGCAGCAACTTGGTGATCGCGGCAAGCGCGGAGCGGGGCGCGTGCAGCATGATGTACTTGCTGCCCTTCACTTGCTCGACGCCGTCGATGCGCATCAGCAGCCGGCGCGTCCAGTCCTGCTTCTCGGCGGCGATGGGCACCGGAGTTCGAATGAGCACCGCCTGACTCTCGAGCACCACCTCGGCCTGGCGCAAATGATTGGCCGCGAGCGTCGAGCCGGTGGAGACCAGATCGCAGATCAGGTCGGCCCGCCCGAGGCGGGGCGCGATCTCGACCGAGCCGGACAGCACCACGACTTCCGCGCGAATGGCGCGCTCGGCGAGAAATCGCCCGAGTATGTGCGGATAGGTGGTCGCGATGCGCTTGCCGTCGAGCGAGGCCGCGCCCCGGTAGTCGAATCCGTCGGGTGCCGCGATGCACAGCTTGCAGTGGCCGAAATCCAGGGTCTTCACCGTCTCGAACAGGGGCGCCACGCCGCGCGCGCGAAACGCGAGAAGCTTCTCCTCGACCACGTTCAGGCCGACCAATCCCAAGTCGCAGACATCCTCTTGCACCAGGTCCGGAATGTCGTCGTCGCGCACGAACAGCACGTCGAGCGGCATGTTCTCCCCGTAGCACATGAGCTGGTCCTTGCCGCGGTTGTATTTCAGTCCGCAGCGCGCCAGCAGGTCGAGTGAATTGTCGGTGAGCCGGCCGCTCTTTTGGACCGCGATTTTCAGCCGCATGGGGGCACTCGCGCTCATGCGTCGAGCTTGAGCCGCTCGGTCACGGCGCGATAGCCGCCGTTGCCCGAACTCAAGTAGCGGGCGACGCGACCGATGGTGGTGACGCTGACCCCGGTTAGTTTGTGGATCTCGCGGTAGCACAGCCCGCGCTCCAGCAACTCGACCACCGCCCAGCGGTCGGCCATGGCCTGCAACTCGGCCGGAGTGCACAGGTCGCGGAAGAAGCTGCGGCATTCCTCCACGCTGCGCAAGGCCAAAATCGCCGTGCAGAGGGCGCGCTCATGCTGCTGTTCTTGGCGCAGGGTCATCGGGCGGTTGGTCTTCATGTCATCCGTTCATAATGTATTAATACATTAATACATTAATGTATTATAGGCACAAGCACAAGCTTAAATTGCTTGACGCGCGTCGCCCTCCTGCATACCATTTGCGCGCTTATCTAGACCGGCTGAGGGAAAGGCCCTTAGAAGCCGGGGCAACCACCGAAGGATCAGCGGGTCCTGAGGAACGGTGCCAACTCCTGCGGAACGAGGCTTCAGGCCCTTGGGTCCGATAGATAGGCGGCAGGTTGAGCGGCGCGCAGCGCCGCGGCAATGGCCTAAGAGCGGCGCGGCTCCTCAGGGGTTATGTAAACCTTAATAGGAGCGAGCGATCAGATGCCGAGAAGACTCCCAAACAAAGCACCCGCGGCGACGCAAGGCCAGGAATTCGCACCGTCGAGCGGCGAGCCGCCGGTTCACGATGCGGCTCTGCCGCTGCCGAATCCATGGCGGCTGCATTATGGAGACGTGCTGGCGGACGCGCGCATCGCCTTCCGCCTGGTCGGACCCGAGGACGCGCCGGTGGTGGTGGTGGTGGGCGGGATTTCCGCTCACCGGCAGATCGACGGCGCGCCGGGCTGGTGGCCTGAGATCGTCGGTCCGGGGCTCGGTATCGACACCCGGAGATTCCGCGTCCTGGGCATCGATTATCTGGGCGGCCCCGGAGCGAGCTCGTCGCCGCAGTCCGGCTCGGCGTTTCCTCCGCTGAGCTCTTTCGATCAGGCGAATGCCTTACGGCAGATCGTGCTGCATTTGGGGCTGAAATCGCTGCACGCCATTGTCGGCGCCTCGTATGGCGGAATGGTGGCTCTGTGCTTCGCCGAGCGTTACGCCACACTCGTGGGCCGCATCGTGATCTTGAGCGCTGCCGACAGATCCCAGGTGCTCTCGACCGCCTGGCGCAGCGTACAGCGGCAAATAGTTCGCGAGGCGATCGCACGGGGCGATGGGCCGGCAGGGCTGAAGCTCGCCCGCGCGCTCGCGATGGCGACCTACCGCAGTGCCGTGGAATTCGAATTGCGCTTCGGCGGACCGCCGGTGCGCGAAGCGGACCGGTTCCGCTTCCCGATCGAGGAATACCTGTTCGCGCGCGGCGACAATTACGTGCAAAAGTACCGTGCGGAGACTTTTCTCGCCTTGAGCGAGTCGATCGACTTGCATCAAATGGACGCGACCAAGGTGCACACGCCGGCTACGCTGATCGCGGTGCGCGAAGACCAATTGGTGCCGTTCCACGATATGCAGGCGCTCGCCGCGCGTTTGAACGGGCCGCGCCAACTCATCGAAATCAATTCCATATTCGGCCACGACGCGTTCTTGAAAGAGGGTGCGGCGCTTACGCCGATCATCAAGCAGGCCATTGCGGAGCACACGGCATGAGCGACAAGGACAAATCCGGGCGAGCCCCGGCGAGCAAATCTCAGGCGACGCGGGCGGTGCGCGCCGCGCTAGAATCCGATGCCCAGTACGGCTCGGTGGTGCCGCCCATCTACCTGTCGACGAATTTCGCGTTCGAAGCCTATTTGAAGCCGCGCAAGTACGACTATACGCGCTCCGGCAATCCGACCCGCGACCAGCTGGCACAGGCGCTTGCGGATCTGGAGGGCGGCGCCGGCGCGGTGGTGACCTGCACCGGGATGGCGGCGATCACCTTGATCCTGTCGACGCTTCCCTCTCGGGCGCGGATACTCGCGCCCTACGATTGCTACGGCGGCACTTATCGGCTGCTGGCGGCGTTGCATGCCCAGGACAAGCTGGTGGTCGACTTCGTTGATCAGTCCGATGCGGCGGCCTTGGACAAGGCGCTCGCCGCCAAACCGACATTGGTATGGATCGAAACGCCGAGCAATCCGCTGCTGCGGATCGTCGACATTCGCGCAATCGCCGAGGCGGCCCATGCGGTCGGCGCATTGGTGGCCGCGGACAACACGTTTCTCTCGCCGCTGTGGCAACAGCCGCTGGCGCTGGGCGCCGATTTCGTGATGCATTCCACCACCAAGTATTTGAACGGCCACAGCGACGTGGTGGGCGGGGCGGTGATCGCTGCTACGCCCGAGCTGTCGGAGCATGTCGCGTGGTGGGCCAACGCCATCGGCGTCACGGGCGCGCCGTTCGACAGCTTCTTGAGCCTGCGCGGCGTGCGCACCTTGCACGCGCGCATGCGCGTGCATGCCGAGAATGCCGCGGCGGTGGTCGGCGTGTTGAAGCGCCACGCGGCCGTGCGGCAGGTCTTTTATCCGGGGCTGACCACTCATCCCGGCCATGAGCTTGCCCGGCGCCAACAGACCGGCTTCGGCGCCATGGTGAGTTTCGAGCTGGCCGGCGGCGAGCCCGCGGTGGCGGCGTTTCTCGCCGGACTCGAATGCTTTACGCTCGCCGAATCCTTGGGCGGGGTCGAGAGTTTGATCTCTCATCCGGCCAGCATGACCCACGCGGGCATGGACGAGTCGGCGCGGCTTCGTGCCGGCATCGGCGCCGGGTTGTTGCGTGTGTCGGTCGGCATCGAGGATGCGGCGGACCTCGCCGCCGATTTGACCGCGGGTCTCGAGCGTGCGGCTAAAGCCCGGCTAGAACCGCATCGCCGGCGGCGCGTGTCGTGACCGGCGTGGTTCCCGCTCTCGCGAGATCGGCGGGCAAGGCACCGGAGACGACGGCCCGCGATACCGCGGCCTCGAGCATGCTCGCCTCCGATTCGAGCTTCAGCGAATACCGCAGCAGCATGGCCGCGCTCAGTATCGTCGCGTAGGGATTGGCGATACCGCGACCGGCGATGTCCGGCGCCGAGCCGTGGATCGGTTCGAACAATCCGCCGCGCCCGCTAAGGCCAAGCGATGCCGAGGGCAGCAAGCCGAGCGAGCCAGCCAGCATCGATGCCTCGTCGGTGAGAATGTCGCCGAACATGTTTTCCGTGACGATCACGTCGAAGTCGCGCGGCCGCTTCAAGAGGTGCATGGCGGCCGCGTCCACCAGCAGGTGCTCGAAGCGCACGTCGGGGAATTCGGCGGGCAATATGCGCTCGACGACCGTGCGCCACAGCCGCGAGGTTTCCAGAACGTTGGCTTTGTCGACCGAGGTGAGCTTGCCGCGGCGCGATCGCGCCAGCTGCGCCGCGAGGCGCACCACGCGTTCGATTTCGCTCACCGTGTAACGGCACACATCGACCGCTTCGGTGGCCGTGCGCTGCTTTTCGCCGAAATAGATCCCCCCGGTCAGCTCGCGCACGACCATGATGTCGACGCCCTGCAGCAGTTCGGCCTTGATCGGCGAGGCATCGAGCACCGCCGGATGCGGCACCACGGGACGCAGATTGGCGAACAATCCGAGCGCCTGGCGCAGCTGCAGCAACCCCTGTTCCGGGCGCACTTTGGCATTCGGATCCGACCACTTCGGGCCGCCGACGGCGCCCAGCAGCACCGCATCGGCGCGCTGGCAGAGGCTCAAGGTGGCCGCGGGCAGCGCCACACCGGTCGCGTCGATGGCCGCTCCGCCCAACAGCGCCGGCTCGAACTGAAACGAGTGGCCGCAGCGATCCGCCACGCGCTCGAGCGCGCGCACCGCCTCGGCGGTGACCTCGGCGCCGATGCCGTCGCCGGCGATCACGGCAATCAATGCGTGCAATTGCCTGCTCCGGGGCTTCTCCGGGCCGCTTCATAGCGTTCGATGGCGCCCTGCTTGCTGCGCAGATAGCCGAGCTCGTCGATCCCATTCAACAGGCAGTGGCGCGCGAATGCCTCGATCGGGAAGGCGACGGTCGTGCCGGTCGGCAGCGTCAGTCGGGTGGTTTCGAGATCGATGTCGACCTCCGCGCCGGGATGCTGCATCAGCCAAGCCGCGGTGGCCTCATCCACCGTGATCGGCAACAGTCCGTTTTTCAACGAATTGCTGCGAAAGATATCGGCAATCTCGGTGCTGATGACGGCGCGAATTCCATAGTCCAAAAGCGCCCAGGGCGCATGCTCGCGCGAGGAGCCGCAGCCGAAGTTGCGCCCCGCCACCAGCACGCTGCAGCCGCGTGCCGCCACGCTGTTCAGCACGAAATCCGGATTTGGCGTGCCGTCCGCCCGGTAGCGCCAATCGGCGAACAATTGCTTGCCCAATCCTTCCTTGGTCGTGGTCGTCAGAAATCGCGCGGGGATGATCTGATCGGTGTCCACATTGCTGGACGCCATGACGACGGTGTGCGAGCGCACGCGCTTCAAGGGTTCCATCACATGAACTCTCTGGGATCGGTGATCCTGCCGCGAACCGCGCTCGCGGCGGCGGTCAGGGGACTCGCCAGCAAGGTGCGCGCGCCGACGCCCTGCCGTCCCTCGAAATTGCGGTTGCTGGTGCTCACCGCGTACTGGCCGGCGGATACCGTGTCGCCGTTCATCCCCAAGCACATGGAGCAGCCGGACTCGCGCCAGTCGGCGCCGGCGGTGCGGAAAATGTCGGCGAGGCCGGCCGCCTCCGCCTCCTGTTTGATCTGTTGCGAGCCGGGCACGATGAGCAGATGCACGCCGGCCGCCACCCGGCGGCCCTTGAGGATGTGCGCCGCGGCCTGCAAATCCTCGATCCGTCCATTGGTACAGCTGCCGATGAACACCACATTCACCGGCTTGCCCGCCATGGCTTCGCCGCGCTGAAACCCCATGTAGCGCAGCGCCTTGTCATAAACGGCATCGGCGGCCACGTCGGGTATGGCGGCGCTGATCGCCACCACCATTCCGGGATTGGTGCCGTAGGTGATCATCGGTTCGAGCGTTGCCGCATCAATATCGACGGATGCGTCGAACATCGCACTGTCATCGGTGGCGAGTGCCTGCCAGCGCGAGCGCGCGGCCTCCCAATCCGCGCTCGTCGGGGCACGCGGTCTGCCCTTGAGGTACGCGAACGTGGTTTCGTCCGGCGCGATCATCCCGGCGCGCGCGCCGGCCTCGATGGACATGTTGCACATGGTCATGCGCTGTTCCATCGAGAGCGCCCGGATGGTCGTGCCGCGGTACTCGAATACATGGCCGGTGCCGCCGGACACCCCCACTTTGCCGATGATCGAAAGGATCAGATCCTTGGCGGTGACGCCCACGGGCAGCTTGCCCTCGACGTTCACGGCGAAGGTTTTTGGCTTGCGCTGCAGCAGGCACTGGGTGGCGAGCACGTGGCCGACTTCGGTGCTGCCGATGCCGAAGGCGAGGGCGCCGAACGCACCGTGCGTGCTGGTATGGCTGTCGCCGCACACGATGGTCATGCCGGGCTGTGTGGCTCCGAGTTCCGGGCTGATGATGTGCACGATGCCGCGCCGCGCGTCGCGCATGCCGAACAGTTCTACGCCGAATTCGGCGGCGTTGCGCTCGAGCTGGGCCACCTGCTTGGCGGCGGCGTCCACCGCGATCGGCACGTTGCCGAACACCTGTTCGCTGCGGGTGGGTGTCGAGTGGTCCATGGTGGCGAGCGTGCGATCGGGGCGCCGCACCGGCAGCCCGAGAGATTTCAGCACGCTGAATGCCTGCGGCGAGGTGACCTCGTGGATGAGATGCAGATCGATGTAGAGCACCGCCGGCGTATCGGGGGTCTCGGGCAGCACTTCGTGCGCCGTCCAGACCTTGTCGAACAACGTGCGGGCGGTCGCGGCCATTTGCGTCAGGCCTTGCCGGATTCCAGCCACGGCATGCGCTCGCGCAGCGCCGCACCCACCTTTTCGATCTTATGGCCGAGGTCGGCCTTGAGCAGCTTCGAATATTTGCGGCGGCCGCTCTTGGTTTCCGCGATCCATTGGCGCGCGAACTTGCCGGACTGAATCTCGGCCAGGATTTTCTTCATTTCCTTCTTGGTGGCCTTGTTCACGACGCGCGGGCCGCGCGTCAGATCGCCGTACTTGGCGGTATCGCTGATGAAGCGGTGCATCTTGGTGATGCCGCCCTCGTGCAGCAGATCGACGATCAGCTTGAGTTCATGCAGGCATTCGTAATAAGCGACCTCAGGCTGGTAGCCGGCTTCGACCAGGGTTTCGAAACCTTTGACGACGAGCTCGGTCGCGCCGCCGCACAGAACCACCTGTTCGCCGAACAGATCGGTCTCGGTTTCCTCCGCAAACGTCGTTTCCAGGACGCCGCCGCGCGTGCCGCCGATGCCGTGGGCATAAGCCAAGGCGTTGGCTTTGGCGCGCTTGGTCGGGTTTTGCGCGACCGCGATCAAGCACGGCACGCCGCGCCCCTGCTGGTATTGGCGGCGCACCAGATCGCCCGGTCCCTTCGGCGCGATCAGCACCACGTCCAAATCCTTGCGCGGCTTGATTTGCTTGAAGTGAATGTTGAAGCCGTGCGCGAACAGCAAGGTGGCGCTCGTTTCGATGACCGGCTTCAGTTCCTGATACAGCGCCTTTTGAGCCATGTCGGGTACCAGCATCGCCACCAGCTGCGCGCCCTTGACGGCGTCCGCCGGCTCCTGCACCTTCAACCCGTCCTTCTTGGCCTTGTTCCAGCTCTCGCCCCTGCGCACCCCGACCACCACGTCGAAACCGCTGTCGCGCAAATTAAGCGCGTGCGCGCGTCCTTGGCTGCCGTAACCGAGAATGGCGATGCGCGCTCCGCGCAAGGCCTTTTTGTCGACGTCTTTTTGCGAATACAAACGCATGTGGTGCTCCCTGAAAGTAGCCGCAAATAGCAACACAGAATCTCTTATCATGCAAGGACTACCGCGGATCCTGCCGCGCTGATTCGGGACCCTTAGCTCATGACCGCCGACGTTGCCGCTGCAGTGCCGCTGTGGATGGGATACGACGATCAACTCGCGAGCAAGATAGCGGATCTCAACAACCTCGCCGCGTCGGGTTTCGCCGGTGCGATCTTCGGCGCCCTGTTTCTCAAACGCTTCGTGACCGAGACCAGGCACTGGCTGCACCTCGACTTGTTTGCCTGGAATCCGCGGCAGCGGCCGGGACGCGGCGTCGGCGCCGAGGCGCACGCGGTACGCGGCGTATATTGCTACTTGCTCGAGCGCTACGGTACGGTGTGAGACATGCGACATAAATCCAAATCAGACGCCGGTGCTTCGAAGCGGGCAAAGTCCAACGATGCGCGCCGCTATTCGCGAACCGTGGTGGACGGTCTCAAACAGGCTCCCGCCCGCGCGATGCTGCATGCCGTGGGTTTCAGCGATGCCGACTTTGCCAAGCCGCAGGTCGGCATTGCGTCCACCTGGAGCAACCTGACGCCCTGCAATGTGCACATCGACGAACTCGCGCGCCTCGCGGCCGCCGGAGTCGAAGCACAAGGCGCCAAGGCCGTCACCTTCAACACCATCACCGTGTCGGACGGCATTTCGATGGGCACGCCGGGTATGCGCTACTCGCTGGTGTCGCGCGAGGTCATTGCGGATTCGATCGAAACGGTGGTCGGCGCCCAGGGCTTTGACGGCGTGGTGGCGTTAGGCGGATGCGACAAGAACATGCCGGGCTGCCTGATCGCGCTGGCGCGGCTCGACCGCCCTGCGGTATTCGTGTACGGCGGCACCATTCGCCCGGGAACCGAGCAGCGTGACATCGTGTCGGTGTTCGAGGCGGTCGGCGGCTACGCGCAGGGCACGGTCTCGGCGCAGCAACTCAAATTCATCGAACGTACGGCGATTCCGGGCCCCGGCTCCTGCGCCGGCATGTACACGGCGAACACCATGGCATCGGCCATCGAGGCCCTGGGGATGAGTCTGCCGAACAGCTCGGCTCAAGACGCCATCTCGAGCCAGAAGCGCGAGGATTGCGCACGCGCCGGCGCCGCCGCGGTCGAGTTGATCAAGCGCGGCATAAGGCCGCGCCACATCATGACGCGCAAGGCCTTTGAAAATGCGATTACCGTGTGTATTGCGCTCGGCGGCTCGACCAATGCCGTGCTGCATTTGCTGGCGATTGCCTCGGCGGCGAACGTCAAGCTGGAACTGGATGATTTCACTCGGATCGGCAAACGTGTTCCGGTCATGGCGGACCTGCGCCCGAGCGGCCGGTTCTCGATGTCCGAGCTGGTGGCGATCGGCGGAATTCAGCCCTTGATGAACACGCTGTTGTCCGCCGGGTTGCTGCACGGGGATTGTCTGACGGTAACCGGGCGGACTTTGGCGCAGAACCTGCACGGGATCCCCCCGTATCCGCCCGGGCAGGAAATCGTGCGGCCGATGAGCGATCCCATTAAAAAGAGCAGTCATTTGGTCATCCTGTACGGCAATCTCGCCCCTGCGGGGGCGGTCGCAAAAATCACCGGGAAAGAGGGGTTGCGCTTCACCGGCAGGGCGCGCGTGTTCAATTCCGAGGAGGAGTCGCTCAAGGGGATTCTCGGCGGCAAGGTGCGGGCCGGGGACGTGGTCGTGGTCCGCTACGAAGGTCCCAAAGGCGGGCCCGGAATGCGCGAGATGTTGAGCCCGACCGGCGCCATCATCGGCAGGGGCCTCGGTGCCGAAGTTGCGCTGATCACCGACGGCCGGTTTTCCGGCGGCAGCCATGGCTTCGTCGTCGGGCATTTGTCGCCGGAGGCGGCCGTGGGCGGGCCGCTGGCCTTGGTCGAGACTGGTGATGAGATTACGATTGATGCACAGCGGCGTGAAATCACCTTGCGTGTCAGCGCGACTGAACTGAAACGCCGGCGCAGAAAATGGAAGCCACCGAAACCCTATGCGCGGCGCGGCGCGCTGGCGAAATATGCGAGGCAAGTTAGCAGCGCCTCGTTGGGTGCGGTGACCGACCTGGAGTGAGGGTTCTCGAGCCGAAGCCGCGCTTGCAGTGCGGGCGGGATATGTGTCAGGCTCTTTAAGTTGCCGCAGGGAACTTGCAGGGACGCCGCTGGAATCGTGTTGACGCTGTCTTCCAGATGCGCGTGGGGAGCATGCGCACGGCGCGTGTGCGAAGATTGAGTACAAGGGCTTAGGTCGCAAACAGACTTATGTATAAATTCGAAGAGCCGGGATTATTTTCGGGCACGAGGGGCGCGGCCCTCATCGCCGTCATCGCATTGCATGTGGTCATCGTGTGGGCGTTTTACACGGGCTTGGCCGGCAAGCTCATACAGAAGGTAATTCCGCCGGTGGAAATCGCGCAGATCGACAAGCCGAAGGACGTCGATAAGCCGCCGCCGCCGCCGCCCAAGCTAGAAGAAATCAAGCCGTACGTGCCGCCGCCCGAATTCGTCGACATCCAGGCAGCGCCGCAGCAAACCAACGCGATTTCGGATATCACGGTAAAGCAGGCGCCCGCGCCCGTCGTGCAGGCGGCGGCGGCGGCGCCGAAGCCCGGCACGCCGCCGCGGATGGATCCGAAGCATCCGCTTAAGATCGGTGAGGAGTGGTATCCGGATGCGTCCAAACGCGCCAATGAAGAAGGCCGCTGCGTGGTGCAAGTGACGGTCGCGGCGGACGGTACCATCAAATCCGAATCGCTTCAATCGAGCAGCGGCTTTCCGCGCTTGGATGATGCATGTCTGAAGGCGGTGCATGGGCAGCGCATGCTGCCGGCGACCGAGGATGGCAAGCCGATCGAAAAGACCGCGGCCTTGCCGATCGTCTGGAAGCTCACGAAATAAATGAATCGGCGCTGATTTAGAGTTAAATTACTACTACGCAAATCCAAATGTAGAGGGAATCGGTCAATGCAAGAGACAGCTATTGAAAACCCATATGGCCTTGGTGCGCTGATCGCTAATGGTGACATAATCGCCCGATCGATCCTCCTTATCCTGTTGATCATGTCGCTTTTGACATGGTTCATCATGATCACCAAGTTTTTCGATCAACGCCGGCATCGCCTGCAAGCGATCGAAGCGGAGCGGGAGTTCTGGGATTCCACGAGCCTCACCGATGCCATCAGCAAGTTGAAGGGCAATTCGAATCCCTTCCGCGCCCTCGCCGAGACCGGCAAGCAGGCGGTCGAGTACCACGAGATCAACAAGAGCCGCCTGTCGAGCGCCATCGGCACCAGCGAGTGGATCACCGAGTCGCTGCAGCGTACGGCGGACGCCGTGATCAGCCGCATGCAAGCCGGTCTGCCGGTGCTCGCATCGGTCGGCGCCACCGCACCGTTCGTCGGCCTGCTCGGCACGGTTATCGGCATTTACCATGCGTTGATCGCCATCGGGGTGGCCGGCCAGGCGTCCATCGACAAGGTGGCGGGACCGGTCGGTGAGGCGCTCATCATGACCGCCATCGGGTTGGCGGTCGCGGTGCCCGCGGTGTTGGGCTACAACATCCTATTGCGCCGCAATAAGGGCACGCAGGAGCGCGTCAGCCATTTCACTCATGAACTGCATGCCTACCTGATCTCGGGTGCCAAGATGGGATTGGGCATGGACAAGGGTAGCGCTGTCCCGGTCGGCAAATCCGCGTCCGTCGCGGCCCGCTAGGAACTGAAGGCTCATGGCGATCAAAATCGGCAGCGGCGACGAAGGCGAAGCGATGTCGGATATCAACGTCACGCCCTTGGTGGACGTGATGTTGGTGCTGCTGATCATTTTCATCATTACGATCCGGGTCATCATTCAGCAGGTGCCGGTGGTATTGCCGAAGGCCACCAATTTACCGACGCAGACCAGACCGGAGAACATCACCATTGCCATCGACAAGGACGGAGATATTTTCTGGAATACGCAGCGGGTCAGCAGCCAGGACGATCTGAAGGCGCGCTTACGCGCCATTGCGCGCGAGGATCCGCAGCCGGAAGTGCACATTCGGGGCGATTCGAATGTTCGCTATCAATACGTGGGACAGGTGCTCGTGGCCACCCAGCAGATCGGCATCCGCAAGGTGGCCTTCATCACCACGCCCGATCATTTCGGCCCCGGCTCCTAGGAGAGACCTAAGATGGCGATGGCAGTAGGCGGTAACGAAGGGCAGTCCTATTCGGAGATCAACATGACGCCGTTGATCGACGTCATGCTGGTGCTGCTCATCATTTTCATCATTACGATTCCAAGCCAAACGCACGCGGTCAAGATCGACAACCCCTTGCCGCCGCCGCCGAACTTCGTGCCGCCGCCGCCGCCGGAAGTCATCGATCTGTCGATCGACTTCGACGGCACGCTGCTGTGGAACAAGGCGCCGGTGGATCGTGCAACGCTGCAGGACTATATCGGTCAAGAGGCGGCCAAGAGTCCGCAGCCGGAAGTGCACATCACCGTCGACAAGTTCGCCAAGTATGAAATCGTGGCGCAGACGCTGGCCGATCTGCAGCATCGCGGACTGAAGAAGATTGGATTCGTCAACAACGACTATTTCTAACTAGGATCCCGAGCGGGTATCGCGGCGCGTCGACCCCCAAGAGATCGTGGGTTTACGCGCCGTTTGTTTGAGCGGCTGCCCGCAAATACAATTTGAGATCGCAAAGCAGCGAGGATGTACTCATGACTCAATCGATTAAAAACAAGAATCCCGGAGCGTTCGAGCGCTGGACTCGCGGCGCGAGCCTCGGGCTTCTGCTCGCCGTGGCATGCGTGGCCACGACCTCGGCGGCCTCGGCGGCGGAAAAGGCCAAGGGACCGGAAATCAGCCGCGTCATAGCCAAGGAAATGACGGCCGCGCAGAAGGCGCTGCAAGCGGGACAGTGGGCCGAAGCGCTCAAGAACTTGGACGAGGCGGAGACGAAATCCCCGCTCACCGCGTTCGACAAAAAGACCATCTACAACTTCAAAGGCTTCGCCGACGTCAAATTGGGCAATTTGAAGGCCGCCCAAACTGAATTCGAGCGAACTTTGGCGACCGGAGCGGCGACGCCGGAAGAAGTGGCGAGCATCACGCGCACGCTGTTCGGCATCTCCGCGAGCACCAACCAATATCAGAAAACCATCGATTACGGCAAGCAGATGGTCGATGCGGGGAGCGCAACCCCCGACAATGTCGCGATCATTGCGCAGAGTTATTACCAGTTGAAGGACTGCAAGAACGCGAGCGCGTGGGCCGACAAGGCGATTGCCGCCACGCGCAAGGCGGGCGAAACGCCCAAAGAGAACGTTTATCTGTTCAAGTTGCAGTGTGCCTCCGACTCGGGCGACACGGCGACCATGGACACGGTGCTGGTGGATCTGATTCGCCTGAACAACAAGACGACGTACTGGAACACGCTGCTGCGCATAGAGCGCCAGGACGAGCGGGTAGACCGCAATACGTTGATGATCTACCGCATTATGTACAACACCAACGCGATGAATGCGGACACCGATTATATTGAGATGGCGCAGCTGCTGGCCGATGCCGCGCTGCCGGGTGAGGCGCAGGCGGTTCTCGAGAAGGCCACTTCCACCGGCGCGATCAAGGATGAGCATAAGGAGCGCACGAATCGCCTCCTGACCGCATTGAGGGCCCGTGCCGACACCGACCGAAAGGGGCTGGCGCAGGAGGATGCGGAGGCTAGCAAAAGTCCGACGGGCGAGCTCGATGTCAAGCTCGGCGAGGTGTACTACGGCTTCGGCGATTATCAAAAGGCGGTGGACGCCATCAGCCGCGGTATCCAGAAAGGTCAAATCAAGCATCTGGACGAGGCCTACGTGTATCTCGGGCTCGCCGAGGCCCAGCTCAAGAATTACGCGGAAGCCAAACGGACCTTCGCCAGCTTGAAAATCGTGCCGGATGTCAGTCCGCGAGTGCTGAAGTTGTGGACGCTTTACGCCGAAAAACTCGGCTGATGTGCGGCTAGCTCAAAAGGGGAATGCAATGACGATCAAAACCGGCGATAAGATGCCCGACGGTAAATTCAGCCGCATGAGCAAGGACGGCCCGCAGAAGCTCACGACCGACGAACTGTTCAAGGGCAAGACCGTGGTGCTGTTCTCGGTTCCCGGCGCGTTCACGCCGACCTGCGATGCGAAGCATCTGCCGGGATACGTCGAGCTCGCGGATCAGTTCAAGGCGAAGGGTGTGGACACCATCGCCTGCACGGCCGTCAACGACGTGTTCGTGATGAATGCTTGGGGGAAGTCCGGCGGCGTCGGCGACAAGATTCTGATGTTGGCCGACGGCAACGGCGAGTACGTCAAGGCGCTGGGGCTCGAATTGAACGCCACCGGCTTCGGCATGGGCATGCGAGGCCAACGCTTCGCCGTGATCGTGAAGAACGGGATTGCTGCTCACGTGAACGTCGAAGCGCCGGGCGAGTTCAAGGTGTCGGCTGCCGATTTCGTGCTGAAGCAACTCTAGCCGGCGCGCCTTGCTGGCTCTGCGGACTTCGCCGCCGGTTTTCGCAGTTGCGGAAGCCGAGCGGATCGCGCGCGATTGTTATGGTCTCGCGGTTGCGGTGCAGCCGTTGTCCGGGGAACGCGACTGCAACTTTCGCCTGCGCAGCGCGGATCGGCGCGAGTACGTGCTGAAAATCATCGATCGCGAAGCCACCCCCGAAGCCATTGACTGTCAAATCCGCGTGCTGCGCCATTTGGCTGAAGCCGATCCCGCGTTGCCGGTGCCGCGCGTCCATGCCACCGCGCAAGGTGCAGAGCTCGGCACCATCCAAAGGGACGACGGCAGCTACACGACCTGCCTGATGGGATACCTGCCGGGACAGTTGCTCGGGCAGCGTGCTCCTGCCGCGGCGCTGCTGCACAACCTCGGCGACATGCTCGCGCGTCTGGATCGCGCATTGCAGGGGTTCTTTCATCCCGCGCTCGCGCAGCGCCTGGCATGGGACGTCAGGCGGCTTCCCGAACTCGTGGAATTCGCCCCCTGCATCGAGTCCGCTGCGCTCAGAAAGTTGGTCGAGGAGGTGTGCGCGGCGCTCGAGAAGCGCATGCCCGCGCTGCGTGCGCTGCGCAGTCAGGCGATTCACGGCGATTGCCATGGTCACAACCTGCTGGTCGATGCCGAGGGGGTCGCCATCAGCGGCATATTGGATTTCGGCGACATGATTCATGCGCCTCTGGTGTTGGAGCCCGCGGTCGCAATGTCGGAATTGCTCACCGATGATCTCGCGCCGCTCGACGCGCTGTCGCTGCTGCTGCGCGGCTACGCGCAGCGTCAGCCGCTCGAAGCCGCCGACGTGGAGGTCCTTTACGACCTGATCGCGGCGCGCCACGCCGTCACGGTGCTGGTGCACGCCTTCAGGGGGCGGCAAGAGGACCGCGGGGCGTCGGTTCTCGATCGATCGGCGCTCCTCGCCGCCCGTTCCCTCGATGTCTTGATGCAGGCGGGCCGCGATTCCTTGACCAAGACTTGGCACGACGCCGCGGACTCGAGCGCGGCAAGCGGGGCGTGGACGGCGACGGCAGCGGTCGATCTGTCGCGCCGCCAGCGGCTTTTGGGTGCCGGTGCGGAGCTTTTCTACGAGCAGCCGCTGCATATCGTGCGCGGCCGCGGCGTTTGGCTCTACGACAGGATCGGCCGCTCCTACCTGGATGTGTACAACAACGTGCCGCACGTGGGCCACGCTCATCCGACGGTGGTCCAGGCGATACAGAAGCAGACGGCGATCCTATCGACCCACACACGCTATCTGCACGGCGGCATTCTCGAATACGCGGAGCGCCTGACTGCAACCCTGCCGGCCCGTCTCGACGCCTGCATCTTCGTCAATTCCGGCAGCGAGGCCAACGACGTCGCGTGGCGGATCGCGCAATCGGCCACCGGCCACAAGGGAGGCTTGGTGATGCAAAACGCCTACCACGGCATTACCGATGCCGTGGCCGCGCTCACGCCGAGCACCGGCGAGCCGCGCGACGCGCGGGTGGTGACGCTGGCGATTCCCCCGCTGGGCTCGCCCGCGCAGGGGGTGTTGGCGCCCGCCGAGCTCGAGGCGGCGGCGCAGGGCGCGGACCGCGCCGTTCGAACGCTGGCGGACCGCGGGTTCGCTCTCGCCGCATTTTTCATCGACTCAGCCTTGACCAGTTCCGGCATCCTCGATCCGCCGCCCGACTGGGCTGCTGCGGTGGCTGCACGGGTGCGGGCAGCCGGCGGTCTCATCGTCGCCGACGAAGTGCAGTACGGGCTGGGCCGCTCCGGGTCGCACTTCTGGGGGTTCGCGCGCCGCGGTATCGAACCGGATATCGTCACGCTTGGAAAACCGGTGGGCAACGGCTATCCGATGGGCGTGGTCGTCGCAAACCGGGCGCTGATCGAGGCATTCCAAGCGAAACACGGCTTCTTCTCCACCTTCGGCGGCAATCCCGTGGCGGCAGCGGCGGGGCTTGCGGTGCTCGAGGTGCTCGATCGGGAGCAGCTCATGTCCAACGCGCGCAGTACCGGAGAGTACCTACGCCTGCGATTGACCGCGTTGGCCGCTCGGCATCCGTGCCTGGGAGCGGTGCGCGGCGCCGGCCTTCTGCTCGGGTTGGAGGTGGTCGGGGGCGGAGCCCAGGGGGCGCGGCAGCGTGCCAAGCGGATCATCAATATCCTCGCATCCGAGGCGCGGGTGCTCATCGGCTACGAAGGGCCCGAGGCCGACGTGTTGAAGCTGCGGCCGCCGATGCCGTTTCGTGCCGAGCACGCCGACGTCTTGGTCGATGCGCTCGGTGCCGCTGCGACACGGGTCGAGGCGCACGCCGCGGAGGCATGACCGGCTCTGCTGACCGCCGGCCGTTTCAGCGCGGTGATCGCGGCGACTCGAGAGCCCGCAGCCCCGAGGCTTGCATGATGCGGCGCGAGTTATCCGGTGAGCGAAACAACAAAGGCCGTTCCGGGACCCTTTCTCCCGCCGCGATGGCCGCCAAAACGACGTCGTGGTGCGGCGATTTATCGCATGCGGGGTCGGTGGCTCCGATATCGCCCGTCAGAAGGTACGCCTGGCATCGGCATCCGCCGAAGTCCGTGGTCCGTTCCGGACAACTGCGGCAGGGTTCCGGCATCCATGCCTCGCCGCGAAATCGGTTGAACGCCGGGGAATCGAACCATATTTCGCGAACGCTCGAGCTGCGAACCGAAGGAAACGCGAGATTGGGCAGCATGCGGGCCGCCTGACAGGGCAGCGCCGTGCCGTCCGGACTCACGCACAGGATGGTGGTTCCCCAGCCGTTCATGCAACGCTTCGGCCGCCCTTCGAAATAATCCGGAACCACGAACAGAAGCCGCAAGCGATTTCCGATAGTCGCGCGGCGCGCGGCCACAACGGCTTCGGCACGCTCGAGTTGCGCGCGGCTCGGTATGAGATGATCGCGGTTGAGCAGCGCCCAACCGTAATACTGCGTGTTGGCGAGCTCCAGATATTCCGCGCCGATGTCGAGCGCCAGATCGATGATGCGCTCGACGTGATCGATGTTGAGCCGGTGGATGACGCAGTTCATGACCATGGGAAAGCCATGGCCCTTGATCAGCTCGGCGGCGCGCCGCTTGAGATCAAAGGTGCGTGTGCTCGACAGGAAGTCGTTCACCTCGCGGGTCGAATCCTGGAACGAAAGCTGGATGTGATCGAGCCCAGCCTCTTTCAGGGAACGAATGCGCGCCTCATTGAGGCCGGCCCCCGAAGTAATGAGATTCGTGTAGTACCCGAGCCCGTGCGCCTCGGCGACCAGCACTTCCAAATCCTTGCGCGTGAGGGGCTCGCCGCCCGAAAAGCCGAGCTGAACGGCACCCAGGGCACGCGCCTCTTTCAGCACCCGAATCCAGTCCGCCGTCGAGAGTTCGTCATTCTGTGCCGCGAAATCCAAGGGATTGGAGCAGAACGGGCAGTGCAGCGGGCAGGTATAGGTGAGTTCGGCAACCAGCCATAACGGCGGCGTGATGGCGGCGGACGCACCGGGGTTTGCGCTCATCGGTCGAGCCACTCGACCCAGCCCTTGTCGGTCGCGAACTCGAGGAACGTCTCGACGTCCGCGCCAAGGCCGGTGGTTGCGAATGCGTTCTCGAGCTCCGCAACGATCGTCGCCGTGGATTTCATGCCGTCGCAGCGAAGCAGAATTTGCCCGGCGCTCGCGTTGAGCTTGACCATGCCCTCCGGAAACAGCAATACATGAGCCTGCTGGACCTCTTCCCACTGCAGTCGATACAGTGGGGCGACGCGCGGAAGTCCGGAATTGGCGGTCGGTGTTGAATCAGTCACGAGCGGGTCCGAAGCGCAGCTGAATGGCGTCGAGCATCGACCACAGGATGTCGAGCTTGAATTGCAGGATCTCGAGTGCCCGGTCCTGTGCCTCCCGGGTCCTGAAGCACGCCAGAGTGACCTTCAGGCCGTGTTCTACGTCGCGGGCTGCGAGAGGGATGCGGGTTCGGAAATACTCGAGACCCGCAGGGTCAATCCACGGATAGTGAATCGGCCAAGTGGCAAGCCGGTCTTTGTGGATCTGCGGCGCGAACAGCTCGGTCAACGAGGCGCATACCGACTCCTGCCAGGGGCGCCGGCGCGCAAAGTCGACGTAGGCGTCGACCGCGAAGCGCACGCCGGGGACGAGCTCGCGCAGCGACCACAATTCCTGGCGCGAAATTCCAACCGATTCGCCGAGCTTGACCCATGCTTCGATGCCTCCGGGATCCTGATCGCTGCCATCGTGATCGAGAATGCGGCGCACCCATTGGCGTCTGACCTCCCGATCGGGGCAGTTGGCAATCACCGCCGCATCCTTTTGCGGGATATTGATTTGGTAGTAGAAGCGATTGGCCACCCAGCCGCGAATCTGTGCGGCGCTCGCGCGGCCCTCGTTCAATAGAACGTTGAACGGGTGATGAATGTGGTAGGACCGGCCTTTGGCCCGCAAGGCTTGCTCAAAGTCCGCCGCGTTCCACGGTTCCAAAGTACCGGATGCTGCGCTCACAGTCGGATCTCCAATCCGTCGCATGCGACCTCGATGCCGGCGTCCGTGAGCACCGCCCGCTCTGCGCTTTGCTCGTCGAGTATCGGATTCGTATTGTTGACGTGAATCAAAATACGCCGCGCCGAGCGCGGCAGCCCGGCCAAGGTTTCGATCATGCCGCCGGCGCCGCTTTGCGGCAAATGGCCGAGTTCCGATGCGCGCTTCGAGGATACCCCGGCGGCGATCATTTCGTCGTCGCGCCAAAAGGTGCCGTCCACCAGCACGCACTGACTCGCGTGCAGCGCCTCATTGAGCTGTGCGCTGATCGCCGCGAGGCCGGGTGCGTAGAGGGCTCGACGGCCGCTCTCCAGGTCGCGAAATGTGAGCGCGATGTTGTCGCCGATTCGAGGGCTCCGGCGATTCGGCGAATACGGCCCGGGCTTGCCCTCGACCGGGAGCGCGGTGATGTCGATACCGGGCAGCGAGGGGATCCGAAACGGCCCGCCGTCGATGCCGATCGGATGCCACTCCACTCCGCAATAGTGTTGCAGGACCGACAGCAGTGGAAGCCCGGAGGTCAAGTCCGTACGAACCGCTTCGGTGGTCCAGACCTCGAGCCGCCGGCGATGCTCTCGCAGCAGCAGCAAGCCGACCGTATGATCGATCTGCCCATCGACGAGCAGAACTGCCGAGATCGGCGTATCGCGGACTCCGGTGCGCGGCTGCAAAGGCGGATTGGCGCCAATCTGGCGATGCAGATCGGGAGAGGCATTGCAAAGTACCCATCGATCGCCATCGCTCGAGACCGCGATCGAGGATTGAGTTCGGGGTGTGGCTGTCACGGAACCGTCGCGTACTCCGCGACAATTACGGCAATTGCAATTCCACTGCGGGAAGCCCCCACCGGCCGCCGCGCCGAGAACACGGATGAACACGATCCGGCAACTATGACCGAGCGGCGAGACTGTGAATCGGCAGTGCCCCACAGACTCGGGGCGCTACCGCATAGGCGTCAGCGAACCGAGACGTAGGAATTGATTTCCATTCCCAATCGCAGTTCGATCGCCGCAGGCGTTTCCCATTTCATTTGGCATTCCTCGAGTACGTGAATCAGATCCCAAGTCCAGTATGTCGCGCCCGTACCGCGTAAGCAATGCCGCGCAGGCTCAACGGGTCGCAAATTGCCCGAATCGGACATAATACCGGGGCGCGCCGACCTCAAGCTCCGACCAAGCGCTCGAGTTCCGGTAGGATCTGGAACAAATCGCCCACCAATCCCACGTCGGCCACTTCGAAGATCGGCGCCTCGCCGTCCTTGTTGATCGCGACGATGGTGCGTGCGTCCTTGATGCCGGTCAAATGCTGAATGGCGCCGGAGATGCCGATGGCGATGTAGATTTCGGGAGAGATGATCTTTCCCGTCTGGCCGACCTGCATCTCGTTGGGAGCGTATCCGGCGTCGACCGCGGCACGCGATGCGCCGACGGCGGCGCCGAGCTTGTCGGCAAGCCTGAATAGCAGCTTGAAATTCTCGGCGCTGCCGAGTGCGCGGCCGCCGGACACCACCCGCGATGCAGTCTGCAAATCCGGCCGATCCGTCGATCCGGATTTGGCGCCGACATAGCGCGTATGCGAGGGCAGAGCGACGCTCAAGGCCTTGGACTCGATCGCCGCATTGGCGCCGCCGCCCGCGGCTTCGTAAGAGGCCACGCGCACCGTGGCAATCAATTTGCGGCCCGGATCCGCCTCCACGGTCACGATGGCATTGCCGGCGTAAATGGGCCGGCGAAACCGATAGGCGCCCTCGACCGCCATCAGATCGCTTACCTGGGGTACGCCGAGCAACGCGGCGACGCGGGGCATGAGGTCCTTGCCGAAGCTGGTTGAGGGACCGAGGATGTGGGTGTAGCCGGCCGCAAGGGCGGCGATTTGCGGCGCGAAGGTCGCCGCGAGCGGATGCGCGTTCTCGGCGCGATCAATCCGCAGAACCGTTTTCACGCCCGACACCGTCGCGGCCTGCGCCGCAACGCCCGCAGTATCCGCGCCGAGCAGCACGATGCTGATCTCGGCCTCCGGAATTGCTTTGGCGCAAGTGACGCATTTCGACGTCGCGGGATTCAGCGTCTTGCCGTCGTGTTCACCGATGATGAGTACCTTGTGCATTAGATCAAACCCTTTTTCTTGAGTACGTCGACGAGTTCAGCCACATCCTTGACAATGACGCCTTTTTGGCGCTGCGGGGGCGGTTCGGTCTTGACGAGCTTGAGCAATTGACCCGCAACCACTCCGAGCGCGTCGAGCGACGTGACGTCCAACGGCTTTTTCTTTGCCTTCATGATGTCCGGCAGCTTCACGTATCGCGGTTCGTTCAATCGCAGATCCACGGTGATGACCGCGGGCAAATCCACTTCGATGGTTTCGAGGCCGGCGTCCACCTCGCGGGTGACCGCTGCTTTGGAACCGTCTATCTCGACCTTGGAGGCGAAAGTGGCCTGCGGTCGCTCCCAAATTGCCGCGAGCATCTGCCCGGTTTGGTTCGCATCGTCGTCGATGGCTTGTTTTCCCAGAAAGATCAAATCGGGATTTTCCTTTTTGGCCACCGCGAGAAAGGTCTGCGCGGCCGTCAGCGGCTCCACCGGCAGGTCCGTCTGTACCAAAATTGCCCGGTCGGCGCCCATTGCCAAGGCCGTGCGCAATTGTTGCTGCGTCTCGGCCGTCCCGATGCTCACCGCCACCACTTCGATATTCGAGCCGCGCTCCTTGATGCGCAGCGCCTCCTCGAGCGCGATCTCATCGAACGGATTCACGCTCATTTTGACGCCATCGAGCATCACACCGCTGCCGTCGGGTTTGACGCGCACTCGCACGTTGTAGTCGACGACGCGTTTGATGCAAACCATGATCTTCTGCATTAAAGACTCCTTAGTCAGCCGCTTGCGGCGCGCCCTTGCGTTGTTGTTCAGAGAAAGAAAGACTGATCTTGGCCGCGCACTGGCGCAGCTTGGGCAAAAAACGTTCGATCGCGGTCTGCAGCGGAACGGCGGTGGCGGCGAAGCGCACGCACAGACACGCCAGCACGCGCCCCTCGAACGTTACCGGCACGCTCAGGCTGATCTCATCGACCGATCGCCGTGCGCTCGATGTGATCGCGTAACCCTGCGACGTGACCTCGGAGAGTTTGGCCTGCAGCTGCGTCTGCGGCGGGCGCGCAAGCGCGTCCTCCTCCTTGGGAGAGCGTGCCAGGATGTCGATGAGCGCCTCGCGTTGCGGCGCCGGGCAGAAGGCGAGATACGCGAGGCCAGCGGCGCTCGCCAGCATCGGGGCGCGAAAGCCCGCAGACAAGCGCTCGACGGCGAGAGGGCTGGTGTGGTCGGTGGTTTCGCGCGCCATCATCGCGCCGCCGGAGGGCGTGTAGAGCGCAACCGGCCATACGATGTCCCGGCACAACGCGTGAATCAACGGTTTGGCGATCTGCTTGACCCAGGCTTCGTCGTCGAAGCCGCCGCTCAAGGCGCGCACTTTGAGGGTCAGACGATAGCGGTCGTCGCCCTGGTCGCGAAACACGAAGCCCGCATTGCACAGAGTCTCCAAGATTCTGTAGACGGTGGTGCGCGGTAGGCGGATTTCGTGCGCGACCTCCGAGACCGTCGCACCGTCGCGCAAATTGAGCACCGTCAGCGCATCAAGACCGCGCATGAGCGCACGGATTGGGCGTGTTGATTCCATGAAACCTCGATCAGGTGATCGCGCTAGTTTATGGATCACGTCTGCGCTTGTCCACCTTGCGGTCAACCGATAGACTCGCCTCGATGACCCGCTATTTTCTCATGCGCTTGGGTGGGGCGATTCCCACGCTATTTGTCATTGTCACGCTGGCTTTCTTTCTCATTCGGGCGGCGCCCGGCGGCCCATTCGACCGCGAGCAGTCGCTGCCGCCGCAAATCATGGCCAATCTGCAAAACGCCTACGGCTTGGATCAGCCCGTGTGGGTGCAATATGGCCGCTACCTGCGCGCCTTGGGACATGGGGATTTCGGTCCCTCGTTCAAATACAAGGACTTTACGGTCACCGAGCTGATCGGCCAGGGCCTTCCGGTGACCCTGGAACTCGGGACGATTGCCTTGTGCCTCGCCTTGGCCCTCGGTATCCCGGTTGGCATTTTCGCCGCGCTGCGCCACAACTCCCCTGCCGACTACGCTACGATGTCGGTCGCCGTGGTTGGCATCGCAATACCGTCGTTCGTGGCGCTGCCGTGTCTCGCGCTATTCTTCGGCATCCATTTGCGCTGGTTGCCGGTTGCCGGTTGGGAACCCGGTTCGATTCGGCATCTGGTGCTGCCGGTGGTCGTGTTGGCTCTGCCGCCGCTTGCGTATATCGCGCGGCTCACCCGTGCGGGCATGCTCGAAGTGCTGCACAGCCGCTTCATCCGCACCGCCGTCGCCAAGGGCCTGCCATTGCATACGGTGATTGCGCGGCACGCGTTGCGCCCGGCGCTGGTGCCTGTTGTGGGGTACCTGGCGCCGGCCGTCGCGTCCATCATGACCGGCTCCTTGGTGGTGGAATCGATCGCAGGATTGCCTGGCGTCGGCCGCTACTTGGTGCAAGGCGCGCTCAATCGCGATTACACGCTGGTGATGGGAATGGTGATCATCTACTCGACCGTGCTGATCGTCATGGGGCTCGTCGCCGACTTGTTGTACGCGTGGCTCGATCCGCGCGTTCGGTTCGTCCGGTGAACGTCGGCCTGTGGCGCGAATCCGGTCGGCGCCTGCGCGCGAATACCGGCGCGGTCATCGCGCTCTGCATCGTGGTGATCCTCGTGGCGATGGCGCTCGTCGGGCCGTGGTTGAGTCCGAACAACTTGGAAGCGCTGGATTGGTCGCATGTCGCCGCCTGGCCCGGCATGGCGCATGCGCACTGGTTCGGCACTGACCGCCTCGGCCGGGATCTGTTCGTGCGCACCCTCGACGGTGCCCGGGTGTCGCTGGCCGTCGGCCTCGTCGCCAGCGCGGTGAGTTTGAGCGTCGGTGTGAGCTATGGCGCGGTGGCGGGATATCTCGGCGGGCGAACCGATCAGCTGATGATGCGCATCATCGAGATCCTGAGCGGCTTGCCGTTGATTTTCTTCGTCATATTTCTCACAGTCATCCTCGGCCGCAGTGAGACCCTGTTGTTCGTCTCGATCGGCGCCGTGGGCTGGTTGACCATGGCGCGAATCGTGCGCGGCCGCACCTTGAGCATACGTCAGCAGGAGTTCATCGAGGCGGCGGTCGCCTCCGGCGCGAGCACCGCCCGCATCATAATCAAACACGTAGTGCCCAATGTATTGGGTCCGGTGATCGTGTACGCCACGCTCACCGTGCCGCAGATCATATTGTTCGAAAGCTTCCTGAGTTTTCTCGGGCTGGGGATTCAGGAGCCGCACGCCAGCCTCGGTACGCTGATTGCGCAAGGCGCCGGTGAGATGGAGGCCGCGCCATGGATATTGCTGGTGCCGGGCGGCTTTCTCGCTCTGCTGCTGCTCAGCCTGAACATCCTCGGCGATGGGCTGCGCGATGCGCTCGATGTAAAGGAGGGCGGATGACGCGGCACGCCGCCTCCATGCCGACTCTCTGTATAGAGAATTTGCAGGTGACCTATGCGCTTGCGGGCGGCCCCGTCGAGGCTGTGCGCGACGTGTCGTTGACGGTGGCTTCGCGCGAGTGTCTCGGCATAGTGGGTGAATCCGGTTCCGGCAAGACCCAGGTGTTCATGGCGGCCATGGGTCTTCTGGCGAAAAATGCCCAGGCAAGCGGCAGCGTGCGCTTCGACGGGCGGGAAATTCTGGGTCTGGCGCCGAAGGCGCTCAACCGGATACGCGGTTCCGAGCTCACCATGATCTTCCAGGATCCGATGAGCTCGCTCACGCCGCACTTGAGGATCGGCGTGCAGCTTGCCGAGGTCTTGGTGACTCACCGCGGCTTCTCATGGCGCGATGCGATGCGTGCAGCCCGGTTCATATTGGAGCGCGTGCGCGTGCCGGAGCCGCAACGCCGCCTTCGGCAATACCCGCATGAATTGTCCGGCGGGATGCGCCAGCGCGTCATGATCGGCATGAGCCTGCTGTGCGAGCCGAAGCTGCTGATCGCGGACGAACCGACCAGTGCCCTCGATGTGACGGTTCAGGCGCAGATCATGGAGGTGCTGCGCGCCGTGAGGCTCGAAGCGGCGATGGGCATGGTTCTGATCAGCCATGATCTTGGCGTGGTGGCGGGACTGGCCGATCGAATAATCGTGATGTACGCGGGTCGGGTGGTGGAGGCTTCGCCTGCGGGTGATCTGTTGCAGCGCCCCCATCATCCCTATACCGCGTTGCTGCTGCAGTGCGTGCCGAATTTGCGCAGCGCCCGACTCGAGCGCATGCCGTGCCTGCCGGGACAGGCTTTGGGCGCGGGGGTGCCGGAACGCGGCTGCGCGTTTGCGCCGCGCTGCCCGCGGGCGACGGAGCAGTGCCGCTCGGAACCACCACCCTTGCGCAGCCTGCACCAGTCGGCTCAAGTGGCATGCCACCACCCGCTGTCCCGGTGAGCGAGCCTTTGCTCGAGGTGCGCAATTTGAGCGTGAACTTCGGCGCCTTCGCCGCGCTGACGCAGGTGAGCTTCGGCGTGGGCGCAGGCGAGACCGTGGGATTGGTCGGCGAGTCGGGCTCCGGCAAATCGACGCTCGCGCGCGCGCTTTTGCGCCTGATACCGGCTGCGCGCGGCAGCATCGTATGGGGCGGCATGGATTTGTTGTCATGCGATGCGGCGACCTTGCGCCGACAACGCCGTGACCTGCAAATGATCTTTCAGGATCCGTTGGCGAGCCTCGATCCGCGTATGACCGTGGGCGAGGCGCTGGCGGAACCGCTCGGCATCTTTGAACCCGGTCTCTCGGCGCAGGCCCGCCGGTCGCGGATCGAGCAGATGTTGGAGCGGGTCGGTCTGGCGCACGGGACGGCCGATCGGTATCCGCACGAATTCAGCGGCGGGCAATGTCAGCGCATCGGCATCGCGCGCGCCATGATGCTGCGCCCGAAACTGTTGGTATGCGACGAGCCCGTCAGTTCGCTGGACGTGTCGATTCAGGGCCAGATCGTCAATTTGCTGATGGATCTGCAGCAAGAGTTCGGCACCGCGATGCTGTTCATCAGCCACAATCTGGCTGTTGTCCGGCATATCAGCCATCGCGTTCTGGTCATTTATCTGGGCAGAATCGTCGAGCACGCGGCCCGCGACGCATTGTTTGCCGCACCCGCCCACCCGTACACCCGGGCACTGCTCGCGGCCGTGCCCGACCCGACGCGCGTGCCGGCGGGCGGCGCCATCGTGGCGCAGGAGAATATGGTCGCCGCCGGCGAGCCGCCCCCGGGTAACGCAGTGCCCTCCGGGTGCGCATTTCGCAACCGTTGCCGCTATGCGGAGGGAATTTGCGAGCGCGAGATCCCGCAGCTCGAACCGGTGAGCGCACAGCATGCGGTCGCCTGCCATCGCTGGCGTGTGATCGCGCCTTATCCATGAACCGCGCCCTGTTTGAGGCCGCCGGCGCCGGACACACGATCCTTGCGCCGAACACCGAACTCGCGGCGGCGCTGTTCGATGCGCTCGAACGGGCCTATCGGGATTCGGGCCGTGACATATGGCCGACGCCGCGCGTGCGCGACTTCGGCGGCTGGTTGAGGGAACGGCATATCCAACGTCAGCTCGCCGACTCATCCACGCCGCGATGCCTGAACGATGTGGAAGAGCGCGAACTATGGCGCGCGGTGGTGCTGGAGCGCGAACCGGGCGAGGGGTTTTTGGATCCGTCGGGCGCGGCACGCGCGGCACGGCGCGCCCGGCGCGCCATGCATGAGTATGCGATACCCGCAAGCGCGATCGCCGCCGACGGCAGCGAGGAATCGCAGATGTTCCTGGATTGGAATGCGCGATTCGAGGAATACTGCCGGACGGTTCGCTGTATCGATAACGACCGATTGCCGATGTCCTTGGCTCGCGCATCGCAAGCGCGCGAGCAGGGGGCGCAGTCCATCGTCTGGATCGAAAGTCCCCACTGGCGCCCGGTCGCGCGGCGCTGGCTGCAAGCCGAGGCCGGACCGGCACTGCAGGCGCCGGCGGTTTCGCCGGCCTCGTCGCGGCTGCTCACCTTCGGCTCACGCGCCGCGGAATTGGCGGCCATGGCCGATTGGGCGCGGCAGGGCCTGCTGACAAGTCCAGGCTTTCGCGCCTGGATATGCGTACCCGATCTGGTCCAGTGCCGAAGCGAATTGGTGGATGCCTTCGACGCCGCGATGGCGCCACAGCGCTACTCCCTCAATCAGCGCTCAGAGGCCGCGGAGGGCGCGCCCTATGCGGTGGCCGGCGGCACGCCGCTGGCCGCCTATGCCCCGGTGCGCGCGGCGCTCGATCTTTTGGCGGTGAGCGCCGGACCGGTCTCGTTCACGCAATTCAGCGCCTTGCTGCGCTCGCCCGAGCTGCAGGAGTCGGCCGCCGAGGCCGGCGCGGCGTCGGCTTTGGATGTGGCATTGCGCAGCCGTGCGCCGAGCGAGAGTCCGTTCGCGGATTGGCTGAAGCTTGCGCAGGACGTGGCTCGCGCGGCGTCCGTGGGTCCGGTCGGCGCATTGCAGCGCCTGCAGACGAGCGCACGGATCCTCCGGGAGCTGACCGGCAATCATCCAATGAGCCGCTGGGTTTCTCTGTGGATCGGCGCATTCGAGGCCGCGCCGTGGAGCTTGCGCCGCCGGTGGTCGAGCGGCGAATATCAATCGGCCGAACGGTTTCGCGAACTGCTCGCGGGGCTTGCCGCCGGCGATCCGGTGCTGGGCACTCACTCAAGCCGGGCCGCCGAGAGCATTCTGCGGCGGGCCGCGCGAGATACGGCCTTTCAAACCCAAACCGGGGTTCCGGCGATCTGGGTCAGCGGTCAACTGATCGATCCGTGGCTCACTTACGACGGCTTATGGGTCACGGGCTGCTACGAGGCACGCTGGCCGCCGCCGCTCGATCCGATTCCCCTGCTGCCCGTTCGGCTGCAAAGAGAGTATGGAGTGGTCGCCGCGGCCGCTCATCTGCAACTGGAATTCGCCGAGGACCTGCAGCGACGTTGGCGCGCGCGCGCGCTCTCCGGCGTATTCAGCTGCGCCGATTCCGGCGACGGCCGGCATGCGGCGCCGAGTCCGCTGCTGTCGGCGGGCGACGCCGGCCCGATAGGGTCGCTCGAGGCGCCGGTGCCGCCATTCATGCCCGGTCCGCAACCACATTGGCTGGCACAGGTGAACAGCGCACCCGAACTCGAGATACTCGTGGACGAGTGGGCACCGGCATTTGCCGCGGACGAGCGCACGCGGGGCGTCTCCACGCTCAAGGCCCAGTCGCGCTGTGCATTTCGGGGCTTTGCGGAAACCCGATTGAAGAGCGAGGCCCTCGAGCGGCCCATCCCGGGTTTCAACGAGCGCGAGCGCGGCGAATTATTGCACGGCGCATTGCAGCGCATTTGGTCCGACCTGCATGACTCGAAGCGATTGGTGGCGCTCGGCGCGGAGCAGCGCGCGGATTTGGTGAACCGCAGCGTGCGTGCGGCTATCGCAACGCTGTGCCGGCGCCGCGATCCGGGTGCGCGCTGGCGCGAGCGCGAGCGAATTCGCCTGAATGCCGTCTTGAGCGGATGGCTGGAAGTCGAGGCTGGGCGCGCGTCCTTCGAAGTCGAACGTTTGGAAGGGGGGGCGCAGCGCGCAAGTTTTGGCGGCGTGGAGTTCACGGTGCGCATCGATCGAGTCGATCGGCTCGAGGATGGTGCGCGCGTATTGATCGATTACAAGAGCGGCGCGACGGGCGTCGATTGGCGTGGCGATCGACCCGACAATCCGCAGTTGCCCATCTATGCCCTGTTGCTTCCGCAGGCGCTGGTGGCCGTGGCGTATGGGCGGATCAATGCATCCGAATGTTCGTTCGTGGCGGAGGCCGAGCGCGACGGAATCTTCAAGCCGAGGGCAAAAAGAACCAAGATGGAGGGCATGGAAAGCCTCGCCGCCCTTATGTGCGTGTGGTCGCGGCGCATCGAGAAGCTCGCGGCGGAGTTTGCCGCGGGGCGCGCCGCGGTGGCTCCGCTCCCGCGGGCGTGCGAGTCCTGTCATTTGCACGGCCTGTGTCGTGTCCACTGATCCCATCGAGGATGCCAAGGACGGCGCGGCGCGCCGTCAGGCCATCGCGGCGCGCGGATCGGTTCTGGTACAGGCTCCGGCGGGCAGCGGTAAGACCACCCTGCTGGTGCAGCGCTATTTGACCCTGCTCGCATCGAGCGATGCGCCGGAGCGCATTCTGGCGCTGACCTTCACCAACCGCGCGGCGCAGGAGATGCGCGAGCGCGTGATCGATGCTTTGCGAGCCGCTTCGCTCCCGGCCTGCCCGCCGCACATGAATCGGCAAACGTGGGTTTTGGCAGCGACGGCGAAGCAACATTTACAGGCGCGGCAAATCGATATCGAACGGCAGCCTTCCAGGCTGCGCATCGAGACCATCGACGCGTTCAACGCCTGGCTGGCGGGCCAGCTGCCCATCACGGCGGGAGCGGGAGGGCGCCTCAATACGGTGGAGAACGCCGCGCCGATGTATCAGGAGGCGGCGCGGCGCGCATTGGCGCACGACGGGGCCGATGCGTTCGGATCGGCCGTCGAACGGCTGCTCGCTCTCGACGATCAGCGCTGGCGCCGATTGGTCGATCTGATCGCCGAGATGCTGCCGAGCCGCGATCGCTGGCTGCCGCTGCTCGCGGGACGATTGCAGGCCGCGAGCTCGCTCGATGAGGCGCAGCTGCGTCGCGTGCGACAGCGCTTCGATGAGGATCTCGAGCTGCTGGTCACGCGTACGCTGCGCAGCGCCTACGAGGCGGTGGGCGCAGAGCGCATCGCGGCCTTGTCGCCTTTGCTGCGCGCCGCGGCGCAGCGCCTCGACGACGAGCGCGCGGATATCGCCGAATGGCGGCTGGATCAAGCACCGCTGCGGCCGGACGCGAAGCACGTCGGCCGTTGGCGCGGCATGGCCGCCGAGTGCCTGACGAACGGCGGCGCACTGCGCAAACGGCTCACCAAGGCCGAGGGGTTTCCGCCGCAGTGCGCGGAGAAGCCCTTGATGCTGGAGCTGCTGGCCGAACTCGCGAACCTACCGGAGGCGCTGCAGGCACTCGAGGAAGTGCGCACGCTGCCGGCGCCGAGGTATGGAGACGAGGACTGGAAGCGCGTGCGCGATGTGGCACAGGTTCTGGTGCTTGCGGCGGCCGAATTGGAGCGGGTGTTTCGCGAGCAGGGGGCGGTCGACTTTCCCGCCGTGTCGATGGCGGCACTGCGAGCGCTTGGAACGGCGGCGGCCCCGACCGACCTGAACTTGCGGCTCGACTATCGGCTGCAGCACATCTTGCTCGACGAGTTCCAGGACACCTCGAGTGCGCAGCTCGAAATGGTGCGGCTGGTTACGGCCGGGTGGCAGCGCGGCGACGGACGCAGCGTGTTTTGCGTCGGCGATCCCATGCAGTCCATCTACGGGTTCCGGCAAGCCGAGGTCAGGGCGTTTTTGGAGCTGGCCGAGGACGGTATCGGCGACCTGCGATTCGAAGTACAGCGCCTGAGCAGTAATTTTCGCTCCGACCGAATCTTGGTTGATTGGATCAACGCCTGCTTCGCCCGAATCATGCCGCGAGAGGATGACCGCGAGCGGGGCGCCATCGCCTTTCGGCCGAGCGATTCGGCGGTGCAATCGTCGGCTGCCGCCGAGCCTGCGGTCAAGATTCAAAACTACCCGACCCGAAGTGCCGAAGCGCTGGCGGTCGCGGAGTTGATCGAGGCGCGGCGCCTGCAACATCCCGAATGGAGGATTGCCGTGCTGGTACGTGCCAGAGCGTACGCGCGTGATATCGCAAGGTGTCTACGCATGCGCGGGATCGCATTTCGCGCCGTGGATCTCGAACCGCTGCAAGATCGCGAGGTGGTGCGGGACTTGGTCATGCTGGTCTGTGCGTTGCTGCATCTCGGCGATCGCACGGCGTGGTTGGCGGTGCTGCGTGCCCCGTGGGTCGGGCTGAGGCTCGCGGATCTGCTGATCGTGGCGCGCACCGGACCGGTGGTTTGGGACGCCGTCTGCAACGAGGCGGTGCTCGGGCAGTTGAGCCCAGAGGGCGGGGCGCGCTTAAGGCGGCTGCGTACCGTGCTCGAGGCCGCTTTGCGCGTGCAAAACCACGGGACCATCGCACGCTGGGTGGAACGTACCTGGCTTGGGCTTGGCGGCCCGTCGTGCGTGGCGGACCAGTCGGAGCTGGATCACGTACGCGTGGTTTTCGCACGGTTGCGCGAGCTCGAGCAGCGCGGACTGCCGGATGCGGCGGACCTCGCGCAAAGCTTTGCCGATCTGTATGCCGATAGCGGCGCCTCGAACTTCGTTGAAATCATGACCATCCACAAGGCGAAGGGCCTTGAATTCGACATGGTGGTGCTGCCGGCGCTAGAGCGGTGCCCGGGACCGAACCGCGACCAGCTGCTGCTCACCCACCAGTTTGCACGTACCAGCCGCGACGGCATGGTGATGGCCGCGCGCCCCGCGGTCGGTGCCGACAAGGATCGGCTGTTCGAGTTTCTGCGCCGCCGGGCTCAGGACGCCGCGGGACTCGAGGCCGAGCGGCTGCTGTACGTGGCGTGTACCCGCGCGAAATGGCAGCTGCATTTGACCGCGACCGTCGATTCGCGCTGGGAGGATCGCGACCAAGAAACCGAAGAGGCGGCCGGCGAGTCGGCCGAGGAGGCCGCCGAGGAAGCGCACAACGCGCAACGAGTAAAACCGCGCGCGGGCAGCCTGCTCGCGGTACTGTGGCCCACCGTGGGCCCTGAATTCGCCGCCGCGGCGCGATCATCGGCCATGGATTCCCGTTCAGTGCCGGATGCCCCGGTGACCGGCGGCGGACCGCTGCGCCGCGTACCCCTCGACTGGTCACCGGTCAATGTGTTCGCGCAAATCGGGGCGAATCCTGCGCTGCCTGTCACGCCGCGCGAGGAGACTCCGGTGTTCGACTGGGTCGGCGAGACGGCGCGTCGCGTCGGCAGCCTGGTGCACGCCGAACTTCAGGCGATGGATATCGAGCGCAGCGACGCAGCGGCGATTCGCGCCGCGGGTGGACACTTCAAGCGCTGGCTGGGGCTGCATGGCGTACCCGAGCGGCTGCTGCAGGACGCCAGTGCGCGGGCAGTGGAGGCGTTGATCGCGGTTCAAAGCGATCCTCGCGGTCGCTGGATATTGCAGAGACGGGGCGGGCGCGACGATGTGCGCGAATACGCGGTATCGGGACAGTGGCGCGGCGAGGTGGTGCGCGCGGTGTTCGATCGAAGCTTCATCGATGAGCACGGCACCCGCTGGGTCATCGACTACAAGACGAGCCAGCACGGCGGCGGAGCTCTGGCGGAATTCTTGGATCGGGAGGTCGAGCGCTATCGCCCGCAGTTACAGCGCTATGCGCTGTTGGCCCAAAAAATGGGGCCGGAGCCGGTACGGGTCGGTCTGTATTTCCCGCTCATGCGCGCCTGGCGCGAATGGGCGCCGGAGAATTGAGGTTGCCGTATTAACGCGAATCGCGCCTGAGCGCGCCAAATCGCCGCTGGCGACCGGAGTAGTCCTCGAGCGCGCGGCTGAATCGCTCCTCGTCGAAGTCCGGCCACAGACATTCGGCGAAGTACAGCTCCGCATAAGCGCATTCCCACAACAGAAAATCGCTGAGCCGCTGTTCGTTGCCGGTGCGAATCAGCAGATCGACTTCGCTTGCGGGATACAAGCAATGATCCACTTCGTGCAGCAAGCGCCGAAACCCTTCCTGGTCGAAATCAGTGACGTCCTTGGCCCGGCGCGCCGCCGCGACGATGCTGTGTTGGGACGAGTAGTCGAGCGCGATGCGCAAGTGCATCCCGGAGCCTCCCGCGCTCAGCCGCTCGCTCTGCTCGATCGAGCGCAGCAGACTCTCGCTGAGTCGGTCGCGCCGACCGATGACATTGATGCGGATCGACTGCTCGAGGCAGCGGCGCGTCTCGGTGAACAGATATTGGCCGAACAAGCGCATCAACGCCGCGATTTCCGCGGTTGGACGAGCCCAGTTGGCGGCTGAAAACGCGTACAGCGTCAGGGTGTCGATTCCGGCACGCGCCGCCACTTCGACCGCGGTGCGCACCGTTTTGGCGCCCTCGACGTGACCCGCGGTGCGCGGCAGTCCGCGTTGCGTGGCCCAACGGCCGTTGCCGTCCATGATGATCGCGACATGCATGATGTTTTACCGGTGACTTTGCATTACAAAGCTAATAAACAAAAAAACGCGCATTAGACCCGTCCCTGCACTAAACCCGCCGCGTCGCCTTGATCACCGCCTCAATGTGCTCGAGGTAGCGTAGCAAGGCTTTTCGCCCGAGAACCGTGATGCGGTACATGGATTTCGGCCGCCGTTCCTCGAAAGATTTGGTGCAGGCGACATAGCCCGCTTCTTCGAGCTTGCGTGCATGCGCACCGAGGTTGCCGTCGCTGGCATTGAACAGCGATTTGAGCTCGTTGAACGTCAGTTGATCGTTCATGGCGAGCGCGCTCATGATGCCGAGGCGCACCCTCTCGTAGATCAGCCGATCGAAGCCGGCGACCTTGTTCATGCCGGCGACATTCGGCACAGGCACGGGTCGCGGCGCCGCTTTGAACGACCCGTCGACACCCGGGGATTCATCGCGTTTGGCGCCCAGCGGTTTATTGGCCATGGCTCAAGCGTCCGATGAGAAGGCCGAATACGATGTGCAGGGCGCCGAACCCCGCGCCGAGAATCAGCGAATGGCTTTGCGCGGGCATGGCGAACGCGAAGCATCCCAGGGCAACGAACAGCGCGCCCATGATGCATATGAGCCGCATGGTGCTGGCGACGGTCACCGTGCTCGCCGACAGTACCGCGCAGCCGTAGAGTAAAAGCCAAGTGCCCGGCACCAGGCGCTCCATGCCCGCCCGCCATAGGACGAAGGTCAGCACCGCACCGGCGAGCAGGGCGGGACACAGGCACAGCAAAAACTTACGCACCGGCCCGAGGTAGCGCGCATGCCCGGTTTGGGCGGCCTGCCTCGCCATGAGAGTGCCGCCCAAAAGGAATGCGGCGGCGCCGGCGAACACCCAGATCGCCAGCCAGTGAGAGGCCCATCGGGGCGTCATAGCCGCTATCGCGGCCACGATGCCGACGCAGCCCATGAACACGCCCGCCATTCCCGGCACCACCAATGAACTCGACAATTCAATGGAGGTGCGGATATAGGCGAGCGTTCCGAGCGCGTGGGTCTGAATCGACACCGGAACATCGGATCGCATGTGTGCTACCGGAATTTCGCCTTACACCGCGTAAATCTATGTGGTTTGCACTGTATCGTCAAGCACTCTGCAAGTCAGAGTGTGTGCCTCGCGCAGTCGCCCGAAGCTGAACAGCCGCTAGAAGGTGAATTCGAAATCGACGGGTAAGCGTCCTTGCGCGTCGCGCGCGTGCAGGCGCGCAAGGTCATCGACCTGGGTGCGCAGCGCCGCCGGTGTGTCGGCGCGTTCCTTAAGGGTCCCGGAGAGCAAGACGCTGCGTTGCTTGGGGGAAAAGCGAATTTCCGCATCGACACTCAGTGGACCGCCGGTGTCGGCGATCCGTCCGGTTGCATCCGAATCGGGGGGCAGCATCGAGTCGGCGAATTGCAGCGAGTAGCCGCCCAAATCCGCGCCTTCCGCCACTTGCGCAGAAGACAGGTCGGCTACGGCGATGTCGCCCACGGCGGCTTGAAGGGTGGCGGCAGCGCCGGAAAAGGCCGCCCGCAGTTCCTTGATGTGGATTCGAGCGCTGCCGCGCCATCCTGCGGGCAGCCCCAATCCCTGCAAATCCTCGATCGGGCCGCCGCCTCGGACGTCGGACGCGATCAGGCCGTGGCGGTCGAAGCTCGCGGCCCCGTCGAGTACGAACCCGCCTCGCACCCAGCGCAAGTCGGCGGCCGCACGCAGACCCAGCAGCGCTTCGGGATGAAGGCGCCATTCGACCGAGCCGGCATCCCGAGCATGCACGGTGATCCTACCGGCCGAGCCGTGCCAGATGCTGCCCGAAAAATCCTCCGCATGCACCGCGGCGGGAAGCAAGCGCGCGACCAGGGATGCCGGCAGGGCGATCACGGCAACGGTGAGCGCCGCCAACATGAACATCGGTAGAACGATGCACCAGAACGGGCGTGCCGGTGGCGATGGCGAGGCGGGTCTCGGTGCGCTAGCGTCGCGGCGAGGCGAAGCTGATGTTCGCATTGACCACTCCCGGTTTGTCGGCGCGGTCGATGGTGATTGATTCGATCGCAAGACCGTAGCGCTGATCCAGCGTGGCAATCCATGTGATCAGGGCGTCGAACGGCGCGTCGCCCAACTGCACCCGCACGCCGTTGGCGCTCGGCTGCGTGCCCTTCAAGGCACTGCCGAGGCCGCTCTCCCGGCCCACTCTGTCGACCACGACCACCGGCGCTTCCGTGCTGTCGATCATGAGCGTGGCGCCGGCGGCTTGGATTTCAGGGGCGTTCACGCGCATCCATTCCAGATCCGCGCGCCTGGTGTCGGTTCGCTTGAGCGCGGTCGATATCGCTGTTTGCAGCGGCAGCAATACGCCGCCCACCAGCAGCAGCAAACCGACGGCCAGCGCGCCCAGCCGGACCATGCGTTGCTCGCGCGGCTGCAGCCGGGCATACCGGCGCTCGAGGTTGGCGATAAACTCATTCATCGGTGTGCCTTCGCGGCGGCGGATCTGACCTGTAAATGTGCCTCGATGGCGGCGCCCGCCGGCGTCGAGGATTGAATTTCGGCCGTCAGACCTTGTTTAGCCATCAGCTGAGACAACTGAGAGAGCGCCGCGAGGCTCGGTGCCGTCACTTTCAAATCGAGCGTTTGCTCGCGATAGCTGAGCGTATCGATGACGGTGTTCGGCAGGGCCGAAATGGCGCTGCTCAAAGCCTCCAAGCTACGCAAGAAGTATTCAGGTCCGGCGCCGGAGCGGCGAATGCGCTCGAGACGCGATTGCATCTGACGGCGCGGATCACGCATTGCCTCGGCGGGCATGGTTTGCGTAAACACCCGGGCGATCTCGCCGTCGAGGGTGGCCGTCTCGCGGTTGGCCCGGTGAATCTCGAGTGCCGCCGTCGCCACGTGCACCACGAGCAAGGCGACCGCGAGCAGCGCGGCGGTTCGCCACCGGCGCCAACGTTCGCTGTAGTCGGTCGAGCGAGAGAACTCGCCTTGCAGCAGATTGACCGCATCGGTGGCGGTCAGATTGCGCGCCAACCACGGCAGCGGGCCTTCGGGCAGGAGCTGTATTTTTAACGATGCGAACTTATCTGCGAGCCGGTCGAACTCATCCTGCACTCGCGTCCAGTCCTCGCGAGTCGCATACAGGACGGCGCTCTCCAAAGTCTTCGGTTCCGACGATACCTCGAGAGGGTCCGGTATGACCCCGGCGACCGCCAACGCTTCCGAGACCGGCGTGAGTTCCACGGCGAACGGCAACGTTCCCGGGCGCCGCACCGCAAGCCGCGCCCCTTCCAGCCATAGCACTGTTTGCCCCGGATTCTCCGGAACCAGGGCGATGTCGGCATATAGGGCGGATGGTTCGATACCGACATCGCTCAGAGCCGAAATCCAACCTTGCAACACGTTTCGCGCCACCACCGCAACCGGGGTGCGCCCGCCGGCACTGCGTCGACCGAGCGCGAAGCACAGCTCATCGATGTCCTCGGTGAGCTGCTCCTCGAGCGCAAAGGGGACCGCGCGCGCGAGCTTGACCCCGCTGCCGGGAGGCAGTTCCGGCTCCGCCAATAGAATTTGTGTGGCCGGCGCAAGCACCACGACTTTGGCGGATCGCGCCACGGCAGCGGCCAAACTCAATGGCCCGCGCTGCTTCGCGGCCGTCGGTCGGCCGGTCTCATCGATGCTCACCCACTCGGTGTCTTCTTGGCCGGCGGCGGGGAGGCGTAACAGCAGTGTGTGCGGCATATGATCTAGAGTGTTCCGAATGTGCGCAGCAGCGGGGAGATTTTTCCGCCGGGACCCCGCAACAAAAGACTGTACAAGGTGAACTGCGTAGTGCCAAGCGTCACCCGGGTGGTGAGCCGGAAGTAGGAGCTCCTGTCCGAGAACAGTTTGGCCACCTTGGGGGCGTTGGGGCCCAAGATGTTGGTGAACGTCTGGACATCGGGAAAACAGCCGCTGGTGCGCGCACTGGTGAGCAGTTCCGGATTGCCGGAATATTCGCCGCTCAGATTGTCGGCGAGACTCTCGAGCACGATCGCGGGCGCGGTGCAGATATTGATGGTCGCGGTGGCGTAGGGCAGAGCAGTCACGTAAGGGGCGATCTTGCGATAACGGTCGGCGCCGAAGCCGGGAAGATTCATCAGTTCGCTCGGGCTGGTCATCGGCCAATTGCCGGTACGGTAAGGCGGCGATTGTGCCGTGTAAACCGCATCTTCCGCGCCATCTGGGCTTCCCGGCTGATCGTCCGCATCGATCCAATCGCGCGCGATGCCGGCCCATTTGGCCTCCAGTCCCGCCGCCACCAGCAGGCGCTGAAATTGTTCCAGCGGCTGCGGGTCCTGTTCGATCTTGCCGTTCACATTGATGACATGGCCGAGATTGTTCAAATTGAAGCGGCCCTGCATATCCTCCAACTGTCCCTGCAAGGTGCCGATCGGCTCTCCTTCGGGATCGTTCTCCGGTGTGATGGGCAACGGCTGGGTAGGTTGCGCCCAGGGTTGGGCCAGGGTGACCTGCGAGTTGTTTTGCGTGGTTTGCGTTTGTTGCGTGTTCTGGCTGGTTTGCCCGGCCTGAGCATTTTGCGGCTTTTGCCCGTTCTGGCCGAGCACGTCGGCCGCCAGCGCTTCGGCGCCCATACCGAATTCGAATGCCTGTTCCGCAGCCATGACACCGCTGGCGCGCCGCCGTTCCAGCCAGCCGTCGAAGGTCAGCTTGGTCGCGAGAATGGCCGCAAGCGCGACCAGCACCAGCGCGATGATCAGCGCCACACCGCGTTGCCGCTGCCGGCTCATCCGGCCACCTCGATCAGCCGGCGAACCCGGCCCCAGTCCTTGAACTCGACCGTGATTTCCACCGCGACCGGCCGGCTCCACAGCGCTTCGGGCTGCGGCATAGTCGCGGGCGGCCATTGGTTCTGCCAGGTTTGGTTGTTGTCCAGATAGCGAAACTGGACGGTCTTCACCTGGCCGAACAGGTCCTGAATCACCGGTTTCGTGCCCTGCACGGTGTCGAGCGCGGTCGTGTAGCTGCGCTTGAGCACGTCGCCGACAAGCCCATAGGCCACGCGTTGCAACGTGCCGCGCTGCTGGCCGGCGGTATTCGACCAGCCCGCGCGTGTCAGTTCGGCCAATGGGAGCGCGGAGGCGGAGGATGAATCGGCGAAACCGGATTGGAATCCGGGATCCGAATTGAAGTGCAGGCTCGAGGAGCTCGATGCAGTGCTGCCGAATCCCTCGCCGGCGGCACCGGCGCTGGTGCCGTTGCCGGATAGGCCGTGCAGCGCCGGCAGTCGCGATTGGCCGAGCGGATCGCGTACCGGCCGGGGCACCATTTGCGCGAAATCCATGACCACCACCCGCATGCCGAACTCGATCTCGCGCGAGCGTTGCAATGCCTCCTCGGTACGTTCCGCCGAGATGCGCGCTTGCCGATAGGTGCCGTAGCCGAGTGCCGACATGATGCCGAGGATCAGCAGCGCCACCAGCATTTCGACCAGCGTGAAGCCGCGGAATCCTGAGCGCACAGGGGTTCGGCCGGGCTTGCTCATGGCGGTGTCGTCTGACCGGTGCCGGTCGGACCGCCCGGTACCGGCGTGATGGGAGTGCCTGAGGGGTTGGGAGTGGCGCTCGGCGTGGTCGCGGGTGTGCATGGAACGCCACCGGGGCCAGTCACCGGAGGCGTGCTCGGTGTGCCGGGAGCTGCGGGCGGGCAGGGCGGCGCGGAGGCGGCGGTGGTGCCCGTGGTCCAATCGACGTTGGAACTGCCCGGCGTGGCAACCGAGGAGCCCATGAAAGCGTAGGATTCGGCCACGGGGTTGCTCTTGGTATTGGTGGCCCCCAGCCAAACGCGCACCACCACGCGCTTCATGCCGCCGATGCTGGTATCGAAGTAGCGAGTGTCGTAATGCCAGGTGCGATTGGCGAACTCGAGCTGGCCGGTGTCGGCGTTTTGGCCCAGTTTGTTCACCATCAGGCGCACTTCGGTGAGACGATTGAGGGCGATCCATTGGGCCAGCGTTTTGTCGCGCAAATAACCGCTGGTGCGGGCCGTGGCGCTCACCGCCGTCATCAGGGCGGCCAATCCGATCGCGACGATCATCAGCGCGACCAGCACCTCCACCAAAGTAAAGCCGCGGCTTCGCAAGCGGCTCACGTGGGCTTTTCCGGTTGGTTCGAATTCTCGATCTTCGTCTTGCCAAGCGCGTTGCCGTCCACCGACGCTCTGGCCCGCGTCGCCTCGCGCAACAGCGTCAGTCGAAACGGCGTTCCCTCGCCGCTTGCCGCGATCGCCACTTGGGGCGCCGGCGGCGCCTCATCGCTTGCGCTTTTTCGCTCAATGGGCTTGAGCACGACGATTTGCGAGTCCAATTCCAGTTGCAAGGTCACGCCTTTGGGCAATTCGCGGCGGCGAAATTCATGCTCGTCATTGAACGTCAGCCAACGATCGCGAACCGGGTCGTATACCAGGAACTCATACGCGGTCGGCTGGATCAGCAATCCGAAATCGCGCCCTTCGAGCACCGCACGCTCGTGCAGCAGGTCAACCAAGCCCTCGATGCGCCTGCTCTCCTCATCCAGTTGCGAATCGCGTCCGGTCACGCCGATGGACAGCACCGCCAATGAGATGACCACCGCCATGATCACCACGACCACCAAGATTTCGACGAGCGTGAAGCCCTTGCTGCGCATTGCGCGGCACCCGCAAGCGAGTGGCCTACCGTTGTTCGAGGGTCGTGCTGCTGATGTCCGCGTCGTAGCCTTCACCGCCTGGTTTGCCGTCGCGTCCGTAGCTCGTGATCTCGTAGTCGCGCCCGCCGGGGCCCGGACTGACGTATTGATACGGGTTGTTCCAGGGATCCTTCGGCAAGGACGACAAATACCCGCTGGACCGATAATTGGTGATCGAGGGGTCGTTCGGCTGCGTCACCAGCGCCTGCAAACCTTGTTCGGTGGTCGGATATTTGAAATTATCCAAGCGGTAGAGGTCGAGTGCGGTCTGAATGGCCCGAATGTCGCTGGCTGCGCGGGTAACGCGGGCCTTGTCGACGTTCTCCAAGATCTTCGGCACCACGAGCGCACCCAGCACTGCGAGAATGACGACCACGACCATGATCTCAATAAGGGTGAATCCGCGCTGGCGCTTGTGCATAGTGACCTCAAGAATTCCATGAATGATACCAAAATAGGCGACCGCGATGCCGCGTAACGCAGCAAATACGCTGGCGCAGTTCGCGCAGGCTCTGCAGTTGGATCGCGGCCGCTGGCTTTGGTTGCTTTTGATTATGCTGATCCTCGATCTGGTGTGGGGTCTTGGCGACAGCGTCAGCGAGGCGCTTCGCTACGATCGCGGCGCCATCGCGGCGGGGGGATGGTGGCGGTTGCTCACGGCCCACGCGGTCCACCTCGACCTGCATCACCTGCTGCTGAACGAGTTGGGGCTGGTGCTGATGTGGTCGTTGTTCGCGCGAGATTACGATACGGTGGAGTGGTGCGTAATCGTCCTGTCCGGCGCGTTGGCGATCAGTTGCGGTTTGTGGTGGCTGAGCCCGAGTGTGGGCTGGTATGTCGGCGCCTCGGGTGTGCTGCACTCGGTCATGGCCGCAGGCTGCGCCAAGCACTTGGCGGAGCGTGCCTGGGATCGGTGGCTTCTGCTGATCGGTCTGTGCGGCAAATTGGTCTACGAACAATCGACAGGCCATGCGGCGCCCATGATCGTCGTCGATGCCCACTTGTACGGCGCGGCCGCAGGATTTGCGGTCGGGGCTGCACTCTCGTGGCGTATCGCTATAATTCGCCACCGCTGTCGCACCTAGAGGCCCGCTCGCAATGTCACTCGCCTTCGTTTTCCCGGGCCAAGGCTCACAATCGATCGGTATGATGAGTGCCTTGGCAAAATTATCGCCGGTCGTCGAGGCGACCTTCGCGCAAGCCTCGGACGTGCTGGGTTACGATTTGTGGCAGCGCTGCCAGCAGGGCCCGGTCGAAGCGTTGAACGCCACCGAGTGCACCCAGCCGGCGATGTTGACCGCCGGCGCAGCCACTTATCGCCTGTGGATCGAACGCGGCGGCGCTCGCCCGAGCCTGATGGCTGGGCACAGCCTGGGGGAATGGAGCGCGCTGGTGGCTGCAGGCTGTCTCGATTTCAGTACTGCTGTCGAGCTGGTCAAGTTTCGCGCCGAAGCCATGCAGGCCGCGGTGCCCAAGGGTCAAGGCGCCATGGCGGCCATTCTGGGGTTGGAGGATGCCGATGTCCAAGCCGCCTGTCGCGAGGCGGCGCATGGCGAGGTAGTGGAGGCCGTGAATTTCAATGCGCCGGGGCAGGTCGTCATCGCCGGAGCGGCACCCGCGGTTGCGCGGGCCATCGAGGCCGCCACCGCCAGGGGCGCGCGCCGCGCCATGACCTTGCCGATCAGTGTGCCGGCGCATAGCTCGCTCATGGCGCCGGCGGCCGAGCGGCTGCGTCTACGGCTCGAAGACGTACCGCTGGCGGCCGCTGCGGGCATCACGGTGTACGGTGTCGACCTGAAAGCCCATGCTGACCCCGCCGCCATCCGCGCCGGTCTGGTCAAGCAGCTGCATACGCCCGTTTATTGGGCCGCGACCGTTCGCGCGATGATCGTCGCGGGCGCCACGCACATCGTCGAATGCGGGCCCGGCAAGGTATTGACGTCCTTGAATCGCCGCATCGACAAGAACCGAGATCTGAAAATGCTGGCGCTCGAGGATCCGCAATCCTTCGATGAGGCGCTCGCCCTAGGTGTTTCATCAGGAGGATTTCACATGCGGAACGGTCCCCGATGTTGAACGGACAAGTGGCGTTGGTTACGGGCGCTTCTCGCGGGATTGGCGCGGCCATTGCCAGCCGCTTGAGTGCGGATGGCGCGCGCGTGGTGGGTACCGCGACCACGCCCGGGGGCGCAGCGCGGATCAGCGAAACGCTGGCCGCGAGCGGCGGCCGCGGCGCGGTTCTGGATGTGGTCAATCAGGAGTCGATCGATGCGCTCATCGCCGACATCGAGTCGCACGAGGGGCCGATCGGCATTCTGTGCAACAACGCCGGCATTACCCGCGACACGCTGCTGTTGCGCATGAAGGCGGAGGACTGGGACGCGGTGCTGCAGACCAATCTCGCATCGGTGTTCAGGCTTTCCAAGGCGGTCTTGCGCGGCATGATGAAGGCTCGCCAGGGCCGCATCATCAGTATTGCCTCGATCGTGGGGCTCACCGGAAATCCCGGCCAGGCCAACTATGCGGCGGCCAAGGCGGGCATCATCGGGTTTACCAAATCGCTGGCTCGGGAGGTCGGTTCACGCGGCATCACGGCGAATGTCGTCGCTCCGGGGTTCATCGACACGGACATGACGCGGGCACTGAATGAGGCGCAACGCACCGGCCTGAGCGCCCAGGTTCCGCTCGGCAGGCTGGGTCAACCGGCGGAGATCGCGGCCGCAGTCGCATTCCTGGCATCCGCCGAAGCGGCGTACATTACCGGCGAAACCCTGCACGTTAACGGCGGCATGTACATGGCCTAGGGCATGACGGGGCTGGGGCCCGCTGCCTGCGGGGCCTGAAACGCAGGCCCTCAAGATCGGCCAATTGTCAAGATAGGCCGTGCCCGGCTTTTGGCAATTGCGAGTTCAAGGTAGCCGCCGCGGTTGCGTTCACATAAAATACGCGGCCTGCCGATACCAGAGGGTGGCCACGGGCCCTTATGCCGTTCGGCGCGTGTATATTATTTTTTCCCCCGACTGGGCTTTCCCGAAAGGACACCATAACGATGAGTACTGTTGAGCAGCAGGTTAAGAAAATCGTGGCTGAACAATTGGGCGTCAAAGAAGAAGAAGTCACCAATGATGCCTCGTTCGTCGATGATCTCGGCGCAGACTCGCTGGACACCGTTGAACTGGTCATGGCACTCGAAGAGGAATTCGAGACCGAGATCCCGGACGAGGATGCGGAAAAAATCACGACCGTTCAGCAAGCCATCGATTACATCAATTCGCACAAGGGTAAGGCCTGAACCCATTGGGGCTAACGCAGCGACAAGGGCTCCCGGCGCTAAATTCGCGTCCCTTGCCGGCATTTCAAGCATCCCATTGAGGAGTCGCGGTTGAGCAAACGGCGCGTAGTGGTTACGGGTCTCGGGATCGTGTCTCCCGTCGGTAACGATGTCCGGTCGACTTGGGGATCCATCGTTGCGGGCCGCAGCGGGATCGCTCCCGTGAGTCGATTCGATACGACTAAATTCCCAACGCATTTCGGCGGCGAGATCCGCGAACTCGATCTTGCGCAATATATGAGCCCGAAGGAAGCGCGCCGCATGGATGCCTTCATGCAGTATGGCGTGGTGGCCGGCGTTCAGGCCATGCGCGATTCGGCTCTGGCGGTCACGGAGGCCAACTCGCCGCGCATCGGGGTCCTGATGGGATCGGGGATGGGCGGATTGGAGTCGATCGAGGATACCTACAACAAGTTCTTGGAGACTCACTCGCCGAAGAAGGTATCGCCATTCTTCATTCCCGCCAGCATCATCAACCTGGTGAGCGGCCACTTATCGATCGCCTTCAATCTGACGGGCCCGAATCTTGCGGTTGCCACCGCCTGCACCACCTCCACGCATGCGATCGGCTTGGCGGCGCGGCTGATTCAGTACGGGGATGTGGATGCGATGCTCGCCGGCGGCTCGGAAATGGCTACCTGCGTCACCGGCATGAGCGGATTCGCGCAGGCCAAGGCTTTGTCTCAACGCAATGCTGATCCGCAAGGGGCGAGCCGCCCGTGGGACAAGGATCGCGACGGATTCGTGATGGGAGACGGCGCTGGCGCGATGATGCTCGAGGAATACGAACAGGCCAAGGCTCGCGGCGCGAACATCTATGCCGAGGTTCAGGGCTTCGGCATGAGCGGCGATGCCTTCCATGTCACTGCGCCGCCCGAGAACGGCGAGGGCGCGCGCAAGGCGATGGTCAATGCGTTGTCCGATGCGAAGATCAATGCCGGCCAGGTGCAGTACGTCAACGCGCATGCGACCTCGACCGAATTGGGCGATCGCGCCGAGACCACGGCGATCCACCGTGCATTCGGCCCGGCCGCGGCAAAATTGGCGGTGAGTTCGACGAAGTCGATGACGGGCCACTTGTTGGGCGCGGCTGGAGTCGTGGAAGCCATCTTTTGCGTTCTCGCTCTGCGGGACCAAATCGCCCCTCCGACCATCAATTTGGATCAGCCCGGCGAGGGCTGCGATCTCGACTACGTGCCGAAGCATGCGAGGCAGATGGCGATCGAGTACGCGTTGTCCAATTCATTCGGCTTCGGTGGCACCAACGGTTCGCTCATTTTCCGCCGGATTTGAGCCACTGGGCCTAGTCGCGCAGTTTCCCGAAATTTATCCGGGACTGCTCGAAAGCAGCGCTCCCATTGGCCCCGCAACGGGCGGCGGCCGCTTCGATATTCTCCCCATCAGCAACGGCGAGTGCCTGCGCCTGGATGCCGATCGCCGGCTGTCCGGACCGCATTCGGCCGGAGCGGGCGGTTTTTTGGACGCGCTGGAGAGTTGGTGGCGCTCGCTGCATGCGGCCGGCGAGCCCGCTTACCTGCCCTTCACCGGAGGTTGGCTGTTGTACCTGGGCTACGAACTGGCCGACGAGATCGAGCCGCGTTTGCGGCTGCCGCCGAGCGCCGATCCAATCGTGGCGCTCGCGATTCGCACGCCGGGGGCGTGGATCCGCGACCGCCGCACGCAGCAGGCTTGGGTTGTCGCGGAACCGGGCTGCGAATCGATGATCGAACGCTTTGCCGACGATGTGCGCCTCGGCGCCGCATCGGCCGGCGCAGCACCGGCGCGATTCGACCTGCAGGAGGAGGATCCGCTGCAGTTTCTGGATTCGGTCGGGCGCGTGCTCGACTACATCGCCGCGGGCGATGTATACCAAGCCAATTTGTCGCGCCAGTGGCAGGGAATTTCGACCACGCCCGTCGATCCGACGGCGGTATATGAGCGCCTGCGCACCGCCAATCCCAGTCCGTTCGCGGCGCTGGTGCGCGACGGCGATTTCGCCGTGATAAGTTCCTCCCCGGAGCGCTTGTTGTCGATTCGCGGCGGCAGCGTCTCGACGCGCCCGATCGCCGGAACCCGGCCGCGCGGCGCATCGCCGGAACGTGACGCTGCGCTGATCGAATCCTTGCTTGACAACGAAAAGGAGCGGGCGGAGCACGTCATGTTGATCGATCTGGAGCGCAACGATTTGGGCCGGATATGCGTCGGCGGCTCGGTGCGCGTCGATGAATACATGGCCGTGGAATCCTATGCCCATGTGCATCACATCGTATCCAACGTGAGCGGCGTGCTGCGCGACGGGCTTTCGCCGATCGATGCGATTCGCGCGATGTTTCCCGGCGGCACCATCACCGGCTGCCCCAAAATCCGTTGCATGGAGATCATTGCCGAACTCGAAGGCGCCGGTCGCGGGGCCTATACGGGTGCGATCGGCTATTTGAATCGGGACGGCAGCTGCGATCTCAACATTTTGATCCGTACGATCACCGCCCGGAGCAACGTCCTTAAGTTTCGAGCCGGAGCCGGAATCGTCGCCGATTCGAATCCAACGCAAGAACTCGCCGAGACGCGCGCCAAGGCCGAAGGTCTGATACGTGCCTTGAGGGCGCAGGCTTGAACACTTGGATCAATGGCCGCTCGCGCACGCTGATCGATCATCGCGATCGCGGCCTGCAGTACGGGGACGGTGTGTTCGAAACCATGCGCGTGCGGCGCCGGCGCGTACGATTGCTGGACTATCATTTGCAGAGGCTGTTCGAGGGCTGCCGCCGGCTCAAGATCGAACCGCCGAGCGGGGGGGCGCTGCGCCGTGAGATCGAGGCGCGTGCGGCGCTGCGCACCGATGCGGTGCTCAAGCTGATCGTAACCCGCGGACCCGGATCGCGCGGCTACCGGCCGAGCGGCGAGGAGCGCTGCACACGGGTCATTTCGCTGCATGCGCCGTCGCGCGGTGCCGCTGCGGCGGCGCAGCCCCTGGTGCGGGTGCGCATGTGCAGCACTCGGCTCGGGATCAACCCGTTGCTGGCCGGCGTCAAGACGCTCAATCGGCTCGAATCGGTGATGGCGCGCAGCGAATGGCGCGATCCACGCGTTTGGGAGGGATTGCTGCGCGACGTCGACGGCAATATCGTCTCCGGCACCATGTCGAACCTGTTCATCAGAAGCGGGTCGTATTTGATGACGCCGATGCTCGATCGGTGCGGCATCGCGGGCGTCATGCGCCGCTGGGTATTGGAGCAGGCGAAGGATCTCGGAATGCGCCCGCTCGAAGGCCGGCTGAGCTGGGACGAGATCGTCGCGGCCGCAGAGGCGTTCATGACCAATGCCGTTGCCGGTGTGGTCTCCGTCGCGCTCGTCCAGGACGGTGCCGAACGCATTCGCTTTGCGAACCAGGACAGCGCGCGCGCGCTGCGTGCGCGCCTGGAGGCTCTGTGAAGGCATGGAGGGTCGTTGTTGCGCTTGCGCTGCTGCTGCTGCTGGTTGCCGCGGGAGGCGTATTGTGGAGCGGGCTCAAGAGTCTCGACGAACCCTTGAGACTTGCCTCGCCGCTGCGGTTCAAGGTGGCTCCCGGTGCCCGATTCGCGCACGTCGCGGCCGACCTTGCCGCGAGAGGAGTTATCGCGCAGCCCCGGGCATGGGTGCTGTATGCGCGCTGGCAGGGTCTCGCCTCCGGCATCAAGGCCGGAGAGTACGAAATTGAGCCGGGCACCACACCGCGCGCGCTGCTCGATAAAATGGTCAGCGGCCAAGTGCTGTTGCATTCGTTTACCATCGTCGACGGTTGGCGCCTACAGGATCTGCTGGCTGCGCTCAAGAAAGATCCCGATATCGAGTCGGCGCTGCCGGCGTCACCCAAGGATTTGATGGAAAAACTGGGAACCCCGGGGGTCGATGCGGAAGGGCAGTTCTTGCCCGAAACCTACCGTTTTCCGAGCGGCACCAGCGACCTTGAACTGCTGCGCCAAGCGCATGCGGCTCTGAAGCGCGAGTTGGAGGCGGCGTGGGCGGATCGCGACCGGTCCGTGCCTCTGCGCAGTTCCGAGGAACTGCTGATCATGGCGTCCATCGTCGAAAAGGAAAGTGGTCTGCCGCAGGAGCTGCCGAAAATTGCCGGTCTGTATCTGAACCGCTTGCGCATCGGCATGCGCTTGCAGGCGGATCCCACCGTTATTTACGGATTGGGCGATCGCTACGACGGGGAGCTGCGAAGCGTCGATTTGCGCACCGACGGACCGTACAATACATACACGCGCACCGGCCTGCCGCCGACGGCGATTGCCCTGGCAGGCGCAGCCGTCATTCGCGCCACCGCCCGCCCGGAGCAAACCGATGCGATGTATTTCGTGGCTTCCGGCCGGAGCGATGGCAGCCACGTGTTTTCGGCTACGCTCGAAAAGCACAATGCGGCCGTCGCGCAATATCTCGCACGCCAGCGTCAGAAAGCGGCGGCTGCGCAATGAGCGGCGTGTCATCCATGAGCGGTCAAGCGTCTATGAGGGATGCGCACGGGCGTTTCTTGACGATCGAGGGAATCGAAGGGGTGGGCAAGACCACGCAGCTTGCGCGCCTCTCGAAAATATTGTCCGATCGCGGTATTGCGCATGTGGTGACCCGCGAACCCGGCGGTACCCCCCTAGCCGAGAAGATCCGTGATCTGGTGCTGGGTTCGCGCGAATCCTTGCCCGATACGGCGGAGTTGTTGCTCATGTTCGCGGCACGTGCGGTCCATCTTCAGAATTTGATCGAGCCGAATCTGGCCGCAGGCCGGTGGGTGCTGTGCGATCGATTCACGGATGCCACATACGCGTATCAGGGGGCGGGACGCGGTCTCGGCGACGACCATATCCGCCAGCTGGAGCTTCTGGTGCAGCGAGCCAGGCGGCCGGACCTTACGCTGTTGCTCGATGTGCCGGTGGCGCTCGGATTGCAGCGCGCCCGACGGCGCAACGAGGGCACCGGTATCGAGCACGCCGACCAGGATCGCTTTGAGCTGCAGCGTGCGGAGTTCTTCGAGCGCGTGCGTGGCGCGTACCTCGCGCGTGCGGTGGCGGAGCCGGGGCGCGTATCGGTGATCGATGCCGGCCGCTCGGCGGACGAGGTCACGGCGCAAATTGTCGCAGTACTGGGTGCGAGAACATGGATTTCCTGAGCGCCGATACCCTGCCGTGGCTGCACGGGTCGCAACAGCGAGTGCGCGCAGCCCTGTCGGCACGGCGCCTGCCGCATGCCCTGTTGCTGCTGAGCGTGCCCGGTCTTGGCGCGGAACAATTGGCGAATTGGATCGCCGCTCTGACATTGTGCGAGTCGGACTCGCTGCGCCCGTGCGGCGCCTGCGCCTCGTGCCACTTGCTGCGCGCCGACAACCATCCGGATTGCTACGTGGTGCGCATTGAAGAGGATGCACAGCAGATCAAGGTGGATCAGATCCGTCATTTGATCGAGTCGTTGTCGCTCTCGAGCTATCGCGGCGGCTACAAGGTCGGAATAGTCGAAGCTGCGGAAGCGCTAAATGCAAACGGCGCCAACGCTTTTTTAAAGACGTTGGAGGAGCCGACGGACAATACGATCCTGATCATGGTCGCCAAGCCGAGCCACCGCCTGCCGGCGACCGTCGCCAGCCGTTGCATGCGCGTGCAGTTGCGTGCGCCGGCGGGACCCGAGGCCATCGCCTGGCTGGAGGGCCGGGGGGAGAAGCGCCAGAATTGGGACGCGGCGCTCGAGCTGGCCGGAGGTGCGCCCCTGTTGGCCCTGGAGCTCGAGACGTTAGGAGTTGGCGCGCTCGAGAAAGAGATGCAGGAACATCTTCGTCAAATGGTCGCGGGTGAGGCGGATGTGACCCTGTTGGCGGCCGCCTGGGTGAAGTCCGGGGAGAACCTGCGGCTGATTTGGCTTGAGAACTGGATCACATGGCGCATACATGCCTACTTGGGTGCAGCCACTTCACTGCAAAGTGCGGAACCCGTCTGCTTGCCTGCCGCTTTACTTAAGCCCAAGATAAGGGCTCTATTCGAGCTGCTGGACGCCGCACGCGAATTGCGGCGGCTTGCGGCGACCGGGCTGAACCAACAACTGGCACTCGAGGCTCTGCTGCTCGGCGGCGGGGCCGCGCTGGCGAAGTAAGTAATTTGTGAGAATGGTAGCAATTGCGAAGTCCAAGTAATAAACCCGGGTTGCTGACCCTCACGATCAAGGATAAAAGCGCGCTTTACCTCGCGTACATGCCGTTCGTGAAGAACGGCGGCCTGTTCATCCCGACTAACAGCAACTATCGCCTGGGCGATGAAGTTTTCATGCTGCTCAATTTAATGGGCGAGGAAGAAAAACTTCCGGTGGCGGGGCGGGTGATCTGGATGACGCCCAAGGGCGCCCAGGGCAAGCGCACCGCGGGGATCGGCGTGCAGTTCAGCGATCAAGACCGCGGCAATACGCAGAAGAAGATCGAGAACTACTTGGCCGGCGCGTTGGGTGGGGACAAGCCGACCCACACGATGTGACTTCGGCTTAGCGTCGAGATCGTGCGCTACGCCCGCATCCGGCGGCACCCGCTCAAACCTGGTTTATGATTTTCGCCTTCAGAGTCTCGTACTCGCTGTCGGAGATCAGACCGGCATCGAGCATCGACTTGGCTTTTTGCAGGCGTTGGGTGGCATCACCCGTGGCGCCATCGGCCGCGGTCCCGGCGAGGTTGCCCACCTGGAATCCGCCCGCGCGTGCCCGCATCTCCTCAAGGTCCCGCACCCGGCGCTTTTCGCGCCAGGCCTGGTCGTGGCCCTGCGCTATGCGGTAGAGCGCTTCAGCCTGATCCTTGCGCAGCCCTTCGTAATCGAAGCTGGTCGTTTGCGCCGAAGCTGAAGCCAGGTCCGGACTCGAGAACGCCTCGAGCGTCAGGCGCGCCCCGATAAGGCCGACATCGATCTTGACGTTTTTTAGATCCTGCCAGCGGATGTCGGTCAAAGTGAAGCCGCCGAACAATGCGCGCTCGAGTGCCAGGAATCGTCCGCTGGTCGCCGCTACGACTCGGCGGCGGTGCTTCAGCGCGAACAGCCGCCTTTGGATCGCCCAAGCTTCGAGCGTCTCGTTCGTCGTCAGTACCGAGTTGAGATGCTCGAGCGCGCGACGTGCGCCGCCATCCTCGCCGGCCGTTGTATCCATGGTGCGTGCTCCCATTGCCTGTGCGTTGCAGCCGCCGCGATCGCGGCGGCGGCCCGCAGGCTTCTATGGTGGCACAGCGCGCGCGCCAGTGCGATGAGGCAGGCCATACGGGCAACGCGCAGGAGGCCGACTGCGTAGTCAGCATCGCATATCAGGCCGCATGCGGCCGGTCGCCGCCGGGTTCCGGCGCCGGCCGCGGGTACAGTTTCAGCGCCAGGATGAGCGCCGCGGCACCGACGAGCGCCGCCGAGATAACGCGAAATCCCCCGCTGAAGCTCCCGGTCTTGGTGGCCATCGAGCCAATGGCCGACAGGCCAAAGTAGGCGCCTAAGCTGCCGACGGAATTGATGAACGCGAAGCCGGACGCGGCGGAGCGGCCAGTCAGGAACGCTCCCGGAAACGCCCAAAACGGTCCGAGGTAGCTATCGAGCCCGGCGGCAGCGACGCACCAGAGCGCGACGCAGGCGGCAAGCGACGGTTTCGCACCCACGAAAAAGAGCGCTGCAGCCGCGCACAACAGGGGGATGGCCGCATGGAAGTGGCGCTCACCGCACCGATCCGAACTCCGAGACACCAGCACCATCGATATGAGACCGGCGAGGTTGGGAACGATGATCAGAATCCCTACCGCGGTGTTCGATAGGTCAGTCGCGACGCTCTTGATCGACTGCGGCATCCAAAAGCCGGTGATATACAGACCCATCAAGAACAAGAAGTGCGTAGCCGCCAGATGCAGGACGCGTGGATGGGTGAGAGCCTTGAGCGCGGTCAGGGACTGCGCACCCGGCTTTGCTTCGGCTTCGGCCGTCAGCGCCTCTATGAGGCCCACCTTCTCCACGGCCGTGAGGAACTTCGCGTCGGCCGGACGGTCAGGAAGCATGCGATAGGTCAGTAGTCCGCAGGCGATCGCCGGTAGTGCCTCGAGGATTAACAGCCAGCGCCAGCTGCTCAGCCCATGAGCGTGCACATGATCGAGTATCCAGCCCGACGCCGGTCCTCCCAAAATGCTTGCGGTCGGCAGAGCCGTCAGGAACAGGCCGATGGCCTGCGCTTGTTCGCGTTGCCGGAACCAGTACGACAGGTAATAGATGACACCGGGATAGAAACCGGCCTCCGCGACCCCGAGAATGAAGCGCGCGACATAGAGTTGAGTTACGTTCTGGACGAAGGCGGTGAATAGAGCCACGAGGCCCCACGTGATCAAGATACGGGCGATCCACGTGCGCGCGCCGATCCGGTGCAGGATCAGGTTGCTGGGGATCTCGAACAGGAAGTATCCCCAGAAGAACACTCCAGAAAGCAGACCGTACTGCTCGCTCGTGAGGGCGAGCTCGCGATTCATCGTGAGGGACGCGAAACCGACGTTGACTCGGTCGAGGTAGGCGACGAGGTAGAGCACGAATAGCAGTGGCAGCAGGTGCCGGCGGACCTTCCGGGCTGTACTGGCGTCGTCGGCCTCTGTCGGCATGGCCAAACTGGAATGGCTCCGCCGGAGGTAGTTATCGCTCATTGACCCGTCTTGAATTTCTCCCAGACGCGGGTAATGGCGCGGGTCTGATCGGCCGAATCCGCCAATTGCACCGAGAGTTTCGGCAGCAATTCCGGCGTAGGGTAAATCCCCGGATCATTCTTGACCGACGCCAGCGGTTGCGCCCCGGCGTTGGCATTGGCGTAGCCTTTGAAGTTGGTAATTTCGCCGATGACTTCCGGCGTCATGACGAAGTTGATGAATGCATAGGCGCTCTCGGGATGCGGCGCATCCTTGGGGATAGCCAGCATATCGAACCAGAGAATCGTGCCTTCCTTCGGTATGCTGTACTTGATTTCGATGCCCTTATTGGCATCTTGCGCCCGGTCCCGCGCCTGCAGAACATCGCCGTTGTAGCCGACGGCGACGCACAGATCGCCGTTGGCCAATGCCTCGATGTATTCCGAGGAATTGATACTGCGGATGTAGGGCCTGATTTTCAAAAGCACCGCTTCGCCTTGAGCCAAATCCTCCGGCTTTTGCGAGTTCGGATCCTTGCCCAAGTAACTGAAAACGGCGCGCATCATCTCCGCCGGCGAGTTGAGTACGCTAATGCCGCATTTGGCCACTTTCGACGCCACCTTGGGATCAAACACCATTCGCCAGCTGTCGAGCGGTGCGTCGGGCAGCAGCTCCTTGACCATTTTTTCGTTGTAGCCGATGCCATTGGTACCCCACAAATAAATGACGCCGTGAGCATTGCCGGGATCGTGAAAAGCGACCTTTGCCATGAGCTGGGGGTCCATATTCTTGAGGTTTGGCAGCTTTGACTTGTCGAGCGGCAGATACACGCCCGCCTTGATCTGGCGCTCGAAGTAAGAGGCGGTGGGCACGACGACATCGTAGCCGCTGCTGCCCGCAAGCAACTTGGCGTCCAATGTTTCATTGGTGTCGTAGTAGGCAGCGTTTACCTTGATACCCCACTGCTTTTCGAACCTTGCCAGCGTTGTCGGCGCAAGATAATCGGACCAGATATAGAGGTTCAGGACCCTCCCGGCATCGGCGGCACCGCCCGAGTGAGCCGCCGATCCCGATTTGCCGCCACCGCAAGCGCTCAACAGCAGCCCACAACTCAGCGCCAAAATCACGGTCCGATTTACGCTGAACATAAGACGCCTCGCCTCATTATTTCTGCGAGCGCTAGTTATATCGCAGCCGGCGCCAGACGGACAGAGCCTTGGCTCGCTAAACGTTCAGCAGCAGGTGCTCACGCAGGGGGGACGCGAAGCTTGCGACCGACTACATATCATGCGAACTTACCAACACCCGTGACACACCCAAAGCGTCTGCTGCTGTCAGCCTTCATCAGTCTCTGGTCCCTGCAGGCCACCGCCGGCCCGACCGAGCTTCGAGCGCTCGCACACCGATACTATGAGTGGCACGACGAGGCCTATCCGGTCGCGACCAGCAGCGCTGGGGAACATCGCTTCGACTCCCGACTCACCGACTATCGCCTGACCGCCGTACTTGAGCGCCGACGGCACGTGAGCGAGCTGCTCGCGCAGGTCAGCGCCATGAACGATGAGGGCTGGGACAAGGACGATCGCGTCGATCGCCTGCTGTTCCAATCGCAGCTCGCCTCCGCGGATTTCTTCGGCCGAGAGCTCAAGCCCGAAGCCTCGGATCCGCAGCTGTACGTCAACGAATGCTCGAACTCCATCTTCAGCCTGCTGCAGAAGGACTACGCCTCGAGCCGCACGCGGGCTCTTGCCGCGACGGCACGACTCGAACAGATGCCGGCGCTGCTAATGACAGCCCGCGCGAATCTTACGCAACCGGTGAAGCTGTATGCCTCGCTCGCCATTGAGGCCGCCCGCGGAGGCGATGAGTTGTATACCGCGAGTCTGATGACCCTCGCCGATCAGCTCTCCGACAGGGAACGCTGGCGGCTCATCAAGGCACGCGACGCCGCGCTCAAGGCTCTGCACGCGTATGCCGACTGGCTCGATGCGGGACGCCCCCAGATGCCGGACTGGCAGCCCATGGGCGAGGCGAAATACAACTATCTGCTTAAGCACGTGCTGCTGTTGCCGTTCGATGCGCACGACCTCGCGCATCTCGGCGAAGTGGAGCTCGCGCGCTATCGCGCACTCGAAGCCATGCTCAAGGATCCGAGCCTCGCCTCGCCCGATCCCGCTCGCGCAGCGCACGTGCCGAAGGATCAGGCGGAGTTCCTGGCCGCCTACCAGGCGCGACTCCAGGAAATCATCGACTTCCTACAGGCGCATCGGCTGGTTACGATCCCCTCTTACATCGGTCCGTTTCAGATCCGGCAGCTTCCCGAGGCGTTCAAACCGACCTCGCCGGGTGGCTTCATGAATCCGCCGGGGATCTACGATAGGGACCCGGCGGGCTTCTACTACATCCCGACTTACAACCCGAAGAGCGGCAACTTCTATATTCGCGCAGCAATTGAGGATCCGCGCCCGATCCTCGGCCACGAAGGTATTCCTGGGCATTTTCTGCAGATCTCGATCGCCAATCATCTGCCGGATGAGATCCGTCGCCATCACGATGACACGGTATTCGTCGAGGGCTGGGCGCTGTATGGCGAGGAGATGCTGCTTCGAGAGGGGTTATATCCCGACAAATCCGCGGCCGAGGGTCAGGTGCTGCGGCTGAGCCGCTATCGTGCCGCTCGCATCGGTGTGGATGTGGGGCTGCAGACCGGCCGCTGGAGCTTCGAGCAGGCGGTCCGCTACTTCATAGAGGCGGGCGGCCTCGACCGTGAAGCCGCTGAAGGTGAGGCGGCCGGAGCGGCCTCCAACCCCTCACAGAAGATCTCGTACATCACCGGCAAATGGCAGATTATGCGTCTGCTCGGCCGCTATCGCGACCGCCAGGGCGCCGACTTTCGCCTCGGCGCCTTTCATGACCAGTTAATCAGCTACGGCTCCCTGCCGTTGTCGGTGATCGAATGGCTCCTGTTCGACGATGACAGCTCCGTTCGCGCAGCGCTGAATTAGCGCATGGGTGCGTAGGGATTATTGCAGGATAATATCCTGAGAGTACTTGCCGGGCGATGAGCCGCGGGTCAATATCCATTCTGCGATACCACTCATTGGGGAGACAAACGATGCGCTCTATGCCGATTTCACTCGCGAAGCTTGGTACCCTCGCTGTCGGGTTTGCGCTCTCTTTGGCTGCGCAGTCGGCTGAAGCGGCTCCGGGGCCGTGCGATCAAATCAAAGCGACCTGCAAGTCTGCAGGCTTCGTCGAGGGCGACTACAAACAAGGCTATGGGTTATGGGTGGACTGCATTGACCCGATCATGCACGGGACCAAGCAACCTCCGAAGGCCGACAAGCCATTACCGTCGGTTTCTCCGCAACTTATCGCGGCCTGCAAGCAGAAACACCCGGACTTCGGTCAGCCCAAGGCAAAGTGATCATCGACAGGCTGCCGTAGCGCTCGCGAAACGACTTGGGGTTTGGCGGAGTCCGGCTCTCGGTCTCGCGCGGGACAATCGGGAGGTTGAAATGCCAGCCCCAAGGTTGGCCGCTCGCGCCCGCCGGCGTCATGGTGGTTACCACTTAAGCGAATGGGAACGTCCGCCAATGGCGACCTTCGGTCCCCGGTTTGCGGTCAACCACCCGCCACGGAGGAAACCCCTGATGACGGGCGCGCTGCGGGCTTCATATTCTGATCCCCAGGGTGAGCGTCACAAGGGGGAAAGGTTTGACCGCATCATGATCAGCATCGTTGCCGAAGACGCGTTGGCGCTCCAGCGTCTGTACCACTGGGAGAGGACTGCGCCCAATCAGGTGGCACAGACGCAGCCAATGGGCGACGGCAAGGTGCGCGACTATACGTGGGGCGAGGTGCTCGAGCAATCGCGCCGCATGGCCGCGCACTTAAAGAGCCTGGGCCTGCAGCGCGGCGACCGCATTGCCATCTTCTCAAAGAATACCGCGCACTGGCTGATGAGCGACTTCGCCATCTGGCTCGCTGGCGGCGTCTCGGTACCCCTCTACCCGACGCTGGCGCCAGGCACGATCCGCCAGATTCTGGAGCACAGCGAATCCAAGCTGCTCTTCGTCGGCAAGCTCGACAGTTGGGATCGCATGCGGCCGGGCGTGGCCGCCGGTCTGCCGTGCATCAGCCATCCGCTTTCGCCAGAAGAGGCGAAGAAGAGCTACCCGAAGTGGGATGACATCGTGGCCAAGACCGCACCGCTCCAGGGTGAGCCAGTGCGTCCCGGCGGCGAGCTCTCGACTATCATTTACACCTCGGGCACCACGGGCGCACCGAAGGGTGTCATGCACTGCTTCGCGGGGTTCGCCTGGGCGGTGCAGACCGCGATCAAGCATGTCCCGCTGATTGGCAGCACGCGCATGCTCTCGTACCTGCCCCTGGCACACGTGGTCGAGCGCGCGCTGGTCGAATTCGGCCAGCTGGAAACCGGCATGCATGTGTACTTCGCCGAGACCCTGCAGACCTTCACCGCCGACCTGCAGCGCGCCCGGCCGACAGTGTTTTTCTCCGTGCCGCGGCTATGGGTCAAGTTCCAGCAGGGCGTGCTGGCCCGGATGTCGGCCGCCAAGCTTGATTGGCTGCTGAAACTGCCCATCGTCAAGGGCATGGTGAGCCGGAAGATCCTCGCCGCACTAGGCCTGGACCAGTGCATCTTCGCTGTCGGCGGCGCGGCTCCGATGCCCCTGGAACTGCTGCGCTGGTACGCCAAGCTCGGTCTGAACATCGCCGAAGGCTACGGCATGACCGAGAACCTCGCTGCCAGCCACATTACGGTGACCGGGAAGCAAGCATTTGGCACGGTGGGGCAGACCTACGAGGGGGTGCAATGCCGGCTGGACGCAGCCAACGGCGAGATCCAGGTCAAGAGTCCGGCGACGATGCTCGGCTACTATAAGCAACCCGAGCTGACCAAGCTGGCGTTCACCGATGACGGCTGGTTGCACACCGGTGACAAGGGCACCCTCGACGCCGCGGGCAATCTGAAGATCACCGGCCGCGTAAAGGACATATTTAAGACCAGCAAGGGCAAGTACATCGCGCCGGCGCCCATCGAGGACAAACTCGTTATGCATACGGCGGTGGAAGCCTGCTGTGTGACGGGTGCCAACCTCGGGCAGCCGATCGGTTTGATGATGCTCAACGACAACGCGCTGAAAAAGGTTTCGGAGCCCGCCGGCCGCATCGAACTCGAGGCGTCGCTCGCTGAACATTTGAACGGGATCAACGCAGCCCTCGACCCACACGAACGGCTGAGCTGTCTGGTCGTGATGACCGAGGCATGGACTATTGACAATGATCTGATAACGCCGACGCTGAAGGTCAAGCGCAATCGCATCGAAGACCTTTTCGCCAAGAACTACGAGGCTTGGAGCCGCACGGGCAAGCTAGTGGTGTGGCATGAGAGCTGATGCCGGCGGGGCGCGCAGCTGCCTCATTGTAATTGCGGCGGCTTGCTTGTCTGGCGTAGTGTCCGCAGCCACTGACAGCAGGTCCGCCGATCTCGTCGTGACGGGCGCGCGGATTTACACGGCGACCCCGGAACACACCTACGCGCAAGCGCTGGCGGTGCGCGACGGCAGAATCGTCTTCGTCGGTAGCAACAGCGGGGCGGCCGAGTGGATTGGCCCCCAGACAAAGACGGAGAGCTTGCACGGCGAGCTCGTGCTTCCCGGCCTCATCGACTCTCACATCCATGCGACCGGCATCGTCGATCTTGACGTCTGCGACCTCAAGAGCGAGCCGAAGAGCCTTGCGGCGCTGACCGAATTCGTGCGCGGGTGTATTAAGCGCTATAAGACGCCCGCGGATGAGTGGCTAAGCGTTCGCCAGTGGAACTTCTCAGATGGTAACCAGCCGGATGCCGCTCATCCGACCCTGCGCGCCGCGCTCGATCTCGCATCGAAGGCAGTTCCCATACAGTTGCTCGGCAACGACGGGCACCATGGCGCATTTAATAGTGCGGCGCTGGCGCGTGCGATGAATCTCAAGGGCGTGCAGGTCGGACTGTCCCGGGCAACGCTGGCAAAGGACTTCGCAACGTACTCCAAGCTGATCGGTGTGGACGCGCACGGCGAACCGAACGGCAATCTGAACGAGGAAGCTCGGGCGCTAACAGGAGCACCGAATCTGCTGGTAGTGGACTTGCCTGCCGTAACGAAGGTGCCCCAAAAGATCACGGAAAGGCTAAACAGTGTCGGTATTACCGGCATCCTCGATCCCCTCGTGACGCCAGAGATAATGGTCGTATATGACGAGCTTGAACAGGGTGGTCAACTGACGATCCGCGCGAGGTTCGCCCAATTCTACGACCCGGATGAGTTCCGCGATGATCACGGCCAAGTCGACTACCAGAAGATGGTTAAAGCGGCGAGCGCAGTACGCGCAAAATACGCCAACGATCCGCTCATCCGCGCTGACTTCGTGAAGCTATTCGCGGACGGCGTCGCCGAAGGAAACCCATACGCGGTGCCGCCCACATTACCGGAAGTCGCAGCGCTCAGACCTTATCTGCAGCCCATTTTTACAAAGGATTCCCAGGGGCACCTGTCGGTAACCGGCTATGTCGATACGGATTCTGCAATTTGCAAGAATGTGCGGGCGCATGGCGCCAAGTACAATGAAGGTGCTTTTTCCACCGCCTTCATTAAAGCGAACGGTTTTCACCCCGCTCAGTGCGCAATCTCGAGCGGTCAGCTTCAGCATGATCGCGCCGTCGAGATGGAGTTTATCAAGCAGTTTCACCTCGCCGGCTTCAACGTTCATATTCATGCGATTGGTGATGCCGGAGTGCGTACAGCGATCGACGCGATCGAGGCCGCTCGTGCCGCCGATGGCGTTTCCACGCAGCACGATGCGCTTGCGCATGTGCAGGTCGTAAATCCGGACGATGTGCCGCGCATGGGCCGGGATCACCTCTATCTTGCCTGTACTTTCTCGTGGGCCAACTTCGACCCGGAATACGACATGCTGGTCGTGCCCTTCTTCGACCGGGTGTCCGGGCGTGACTATGCCGCGCTTCATCCTGCCGGCGGTTACTATGAGAGAGCAGTGTACCCGTTCAAGGCGATGAAGAACGCGGGCGCAACACTCGTTGGTGGCTCGGACGCGCCGGTCAATACCCGGGATCCGCAGCCCTTCGTCAATATTGCAACGGCTGTCACCCGTCAGCTGCCGGGCGCGCAACCCATCACACCGGCGCAACGCATTAGCGTCGAGGACGCGATAGACGCGTACACCATTAACGGTGCGCGTTACTTGTACCTTGATGACCAAGCCGGATCGATCGAAACGGGCAAATCCGCCGACTTCATTGTCCTCGATCGCGACATCGTCGAACTCGCGCATGCTGGTCACGGAGTGGAGATTGCGCAGACTCACGTGCTGAAGACTTGGTTCAGAGGCGTGGCGGTCTACAGTCGGGAGCCTTGAAAGGCAGCGCTCATCCCAGGTTGGTGCGAGCGGCTTCGGTCGCGGCCAAACCTCCCTTCAAGACGTACGCTTCGAAGCCACGTTCGCTCAAAATGTAGGCTGCTGCCGAACTGCGGCGCCCGGTGTCGCAACAGACGACGTACGGCGTGTTCTTGTCGAGCGCATTGAGTTTCAGTCGAATGAAATACAGGGGTATGTTGACGGCGCCGTCGATGCGAAAATTCTGGAATTCGCTCGGCAGTCTCACATCGAGCCATTTGCCGCCCTTGGCGACGATCTCCTTGGCCTGATCCTGGGTGATCCATTGCAGCAGCGGTTCGTTCAGCAGTGTCTGAAAATCGTGTTTGCCGAGCCGCATCAAAGTGCCTTCCGTCGCCATGGTCACGGTGGCGTTGCGCTTGGCCTCGGCGATCAAGGCCTCTTCGCCGAAACTATCGCCCGGGCCAAGTTCGGCGAGCTTGATGCCTTCTTTATTCAGGGGAGTCTCGCGGGTCACTATGCACTTGCCGGAGACCACCACGTAGAAATAATCGCCCTCGGTGCCTTGCTTGATCACGACGTCGCCAGCGCGGTAATTGATGCGCTGCATGCGCATGAAGATGGCCTGAATATTGGCCGGCGGTATTCGGTGAAAGGCCTTGGTCTGCAGCAATGTGGTCATCCAGTCGCCGGTCACGTCGAGACCGTCGCTGTTCAGCTCCGACACCTCGTACTGACCGGTTTGATCCCAGGTCAACAACACGTCGAGCAGGTCGCTGTCGATCATGATGTATTCGAGGTCGGTGGCTGCGCGCGCCGTGAATTTGCGCGGCAAGCCGGGCGCAAGCGCCGCGCGAGCCTCGGGACTGCCGGCGCGCACGGTCCCGATAAGGCGGTCATCGGCGCGTAATTCCACGCTGCCGCTTACAAGATAAAAGGTGCGTTTCTCGGTGTCGCCTTCCTTGAACAGCGCACGGCCGACTCCCAATTCGCGCAATTGCGTCTTGCGCGCGAGCGCATTCAAGTTCTCCGCCTTCAATCCGTCGAGGGGCGAGAATGTTCTTAAAATCGCGAGATTGATCGGTCGTTCACTCATTCAGAAATGTGTCGGCGCCTGCGGTTACAACCCTATGATTTTGGTTGCGAATCCTATCATACGTGGACCCATGTGCGACCACGTATTGGATCACATCGGTGGCTGTGTCGAGGCGCTCAGATTGCGCCATCCGGCATCGGGGTGAAAGCGCTCGCCATGGCGCTGTTCCAGGTCGGTGAGGCGCAGGGTCACCTTATCGACCCCGCGTTCCTTGGCGTAGTTCAGGGGACCGCCGCGAAAAGGCGCGAAGCCCGTCGCAAAAATCGCACCTGCATCCAACAAATCGGCGTCTTCGATGACACCTGCCCGGAGACATGCCGCGGCTTCGTTTAGCATCGGCAAGATCAATCGGTCCTCGAGTTCGGGCGGAATCTCGGCAATCTGCGCCCGCGTACGCACCGCTTTGCCGTCCCGCCAGACGTAGAACCCTTCTCCGCTCTTGCGACCGAACTTCCCTTGGTCCACCAGTTTGAGCAGCACCTCAGGCAGCGGCCGCCGGAAGGCTTCGGCCAGAACGCGGCCCACGTGCAACGCGACGTCCAATCCGATCATGTCGGCGAGTTCGATTGGACCCACGGGCATGCCGAATCGAGTGGCGGCCTGATCGATGACTGCGGCGGGGATGCCGTCCGCGAGCGCAAACAGCGCTTCGTTGATGTAAGGCATCAATATTCGATTCACGACGAAACCCGGCGCGCTTTTGCACGGCAACGGCAGCTTGTCGAGCTTGCGAGCGAATGAGGCCGCAATCCGCGCGACCTCGGCCCGAGTGCCGGGGCCTTGCACGATCTCCACCAACTGCATTTGAGCCACGGGATTGAAGAAGTGAATCCCGACCAGCCGACCCGGGTCCTTCAGTCCTTCGGCCAGGGTTTCGATATTGATGCTGGAAGTGTTGGTGGCGAATATCGCGTTCGGCTTGAGCCGCGGCTCGATTTGCGCATACAAGGCGCGTTTGGCTTCGGCGTTCTCGACGATGGCCTCGATGACGACATCCGCATCCGCCACCCCGGAGCCGGCGACATCCGTGCGCAGGCGGGCAAGTGCCTCGGCGGCGGCTCCTGGTGCGTTCAAGCGCTTCTCGAAGTAAGCCTTGGCGCGTGCCAACGCCGGTTGGATCAGTTCTTCGCTGCGGTCCTGCAGCGTGACGTTCAAACCGCGCAGTGCCGCCCATGCCGCGATGTCGCCGCCCATGACACCGGCACCGACGACATGCACGTGCCGAAAATCAATTTGCGGCTTGCCGCCGAGCCCCTTGAGTCGATCCTGCAGCAGAAACACCCGGACCAGATTGCGCGACGTCGGGCTGCACATGAGCGTGCTGATTGATCGCGCCTCGGCCTCGTAGCTTTCGGCACCGGCGGCGCCGTAGTGTTGCCACAATTCGAGAATCGCATAGGGAGCGGGGTAGTGTTCGCGCGGTACCTTCTCCTGCAATGAGGCAGCGGCCTTGCGTGCGACGAAGGGTCGCACCGCCTCGAGGTTCAAGAGCTTTTCGACGAACGGCGCACTTTTGATCGCCGGGGGCTGCAGCAGCAGGCGTTTGGCACGGGTCTTGAGTTCGGCCGGCGCCACGAGTTCATCGAGCAGACCGACCTCGAGCGCGCGAGCGCCCTTGAACGGCTTGCCTTTGAGCATCAACTCCAAAGCGGGACGGACACCCATGAGCCGAACGGCGCGCACGGTGCCGCCGAATCCGGGATGTATGCCGAGCAGAACCTCCGGAAGCCCCAGGGACAATTTCGCATCATCGGCGCCGATTCGATAGCGACAGGCCAGGGCAAGCTCCAGACCGCCGCCCAGTGCGAATCCATGCACGGCAGCGACGGTGGGGCAGGGCAGACTCTCCAGGCGATCGAGCACACTTTGGCCGGCGCGCACCAGTGCGTAGCCGCCCTGCGGGGTCCTGACGCCCAAGAATTCCTTGATGTCGGCGCCCGCGACGAAGCCATTGGCTTTGGCGGATCCCACCACCACACCTGCCGGCCGCATCTCGGATAGCTGATTCAAGGCAGTCGCCAAATCTCGAAGCACCGCCGCGGACAAGACATTGGTCGAGGTCCCCGGGGCGTCGCATGTCAGCCAGGCGATGCGTTCGGCGTCGATGTCCAAGCGCCAGCTGCCGATTTGCGTCATGGCTTAGGCGGCCTTGAGAGCATGTTCGTGAATCGTGAAATCGCAGATCAGCGGCAAATGATCGGAAAGCTGAACGCCCGGCATTTCGAATCGAGTCACCTCTATCTGCGCGCTGTGCAGAATGAAGTCGAGCTCCTTGCGGGGACTTCTGCTCGGATAGGAGGGCAGTCCGCGCGCATTGGCGTTGGTGAGGCCTGCCGCCTGCATGAACAAGTAGATCTCGTTGTCCCCCCAGTATGTGTTGAAATCCCCGGCGACGATCACGGGTTTACGAGTCTTGCGCACCAGGTCGTACAGCGAACGCAGCTGGGACTGCCGGTGTCGGTATTTGAGCGACAGATGCACCAGGAAGATCGCCACGTCGTCCAACTCGAGCTCTATGATGAGCCGCTTGATGCCGGTGTCGAAATAATGGAATCGTTCGTTGTGGACCCGGGGCGCGGCGAGAAACGCATTCGCTTGCTTGCGCACGATGGGCACCAGCTGATTCAGCGAAGATACCCCGTACTTGCACTCGAAGGTGGAGTAATGGCCGAGCGAGCGGGCAATGAATTCCGCCTGATTGACCATTCCCGTGCGGATGGAGCCGGTATCGACCTCGATGAGGCCCACCACATCCGGATCCTGACGCTTGATGAACTCGGTGATCTCGGACAGCACCTGGGGGTTCGAGCGCAAATACCCGGCCCCCGGCACCGGAAGGTGGAACGCCGGGCCGGTGCCGGTCGCGTAGCGGATGTTATAGAGCAGCAATCGCACTTCCGGCATTGTATCGGCGCGCGATGTTTCGCGCATGACCATCGTCGAGCTACACTAGGGGCCATGTCGAGCCGTGTAAACCCGATTCGCCTGTTCATCACCCACAACTGGGAAGAGAACGACGACTACACGCGCGTGTTCGAATATCTGGAGGCGCCGGGCACTTTTTACTACGTCAATACCAGTCAGCCCCACGCGAAGCGGCCCATCGACAAGGAAAGCCAGCGCGAGGATTTGCGCCGGCAAATAGCGCCTTGCGAGGTGATCATTGCGTTGCCCACGGTCTACCGGGCCGCGCCCGATATGGTGCTGTTCCAAATGAACTTTGCCAAGGCGGCCGATCGGCCGATCATCGCCATGGAGAATTTCGGATCGACAGAACCGCTTGCCAAGGCCATCAAGGATTTGGCGGACGAGGTCAGCGCATGGACCGCGCGCAGCCTAATCGATGCATTGCGCCGCCAAGCGCGCCATCAGGAGACGACGCGCTGGGACACGATTGAATTCAAGCTCGATTGACGGCCTGGTTGGCGTTGCTGGTGGCGTTCTGCCGGTCAGCTGGGGTCAGCTGGCGGCCGTGAACACGGAGTATTCGAGGTCGGTGGCGGGGCCGTCGACGCTGCGCAACTGGACCACGGATGCGCTCTGACGCGGTGTATCCGCCTCAGCCCGGCAAATCAGCCCGAAGATTTCCACGATGAGCGCCGCACAGTCGTCGGCGTCTTGATTCGACATCTTGCGCACCGAAGCGGCAACCGCGTCCTCTCCGCGCAAGGGTTGCACGCCCGCTAAAGTGCGCATGACCTGTGAAAACGATGCGCGCGCTGCATGCGGAAGCTGATCCTCCGCCACGCAGGCCAGATGGCGGCGATACGCTGAAATCAATCGTTGCTTGATCGGGGTCGAGCGGACCAATTCCAAGGTCGCCAAGTGAAGATTCTGCCACGCACTCGTCATGTTAACCCCACCGACGCAAACTAGTAGTTAAAGTAATTTCGAGGTTCGTGTATTCCTCGGAATCTTGTTAAATCAATATGCTGCAGTTGGAATATACAAGACATTCGATAAAACGCAACGCGGACTTTGTCAGGGTTTTGAGATATGCGGAGCGTGGGCCTGTCGACTTTGCACGGGGCCGACGCGCGGGTCGGGCATGCGATTTATTTAACCTAAGATTAGGTAAGTCTCGTAATCGATTGAATGTAACGGATTATTGCCGGATCACTCGGGCGGCAGGTCGGCGCCATTCGGGGAATGCGTGGCGCCGATCAGCATGTACACCGCCGGGACCACGAACAGTGTGAACAGCGTACCGATCGCCAGGCCGCTGCAGATCACGAGGCCGATCGCATAGCGCGACTCGGCACCGGCGCCCCGCGCCAACACCAAGGGGATCACGCCGAGCACCATGGCCGCCGTGGTCATCAAGATGGGGCGCAGCCGCACGCTCGCCGCCCTCACAATGGCCGCGCGTTTGGACTTGCCGCTTTGCTGCTCTTCGTTCGCGACCTCGACGATCAAAATGCCGTGCTTGCTGATCAGACCGATCAAGGTCACCAAACCGACCTGCGTGTAGATGTTCAAGGTGGCGCCGCCCACACCGATGGCGATAAAGATCAGCGCGCCCGCGATGGACAGGGGCACGGAGATCAGAATGACGAGCGGATCGCGGAAGCTTTCATACAGCGCGGCCAGGGTCAGGAACGCGATGATGATCGCGAATGCGAATGTGGCCATGACGCCGCCGGATTCTTGAACGAACTGGCGCGTCTGGCCGCCGAAATCGATGCTGTAACCGGCGGGCAGCGTGCGTGCGGCGAGATCGCGCAGGTAATTGAGCGCCTCGGCCTGCGATACGCCGAGAGCGGCCACGCCCGACAAGGTGGCCGCGTTCAATTGTTGAAAATGATTCAATGTTTCGGGCACGGTCTCGGTGCGGATCCGCGCGACCGTCGATAGCGGCACGGGCACGCCGCCGATATTGGCGATCGGATACTCGAGCAACTGGCTCGCATTCAGGCGCGACACCCGTTCGACTTGCGGAATGACCTTGTACGCGCGGGTCTGCATGCTGAAGTAGTTGACGTAGCCGCCGCCGAGCAGGCTGCCGAGCGACGAGCCGATCTGAGTCATGTTCAAACCGATCTGCGCCGCCTTGTCGCGGTCTATTTCGATGACCGACTGCGGCAGATCGTATTTGAGATCGGTGTCGAGGAACATGAACGTGCCGCTCCTGTTCGCCGCGTCGAGGAATGCCCGCGACACCTCGTTCAAACGCAGCGGCGGCTCGGTGGTCTTGATGGCGAATTGCACCGGAAATCCGAAGGCGCCCGGCAGCGGGGGCAGCTGAAAGGCCGCGATCTTCGCCCCGGCAATCGAATTCAAGGCTCCTTGCGCGCGGCCTTGGATCGCGGTCGCACCCGGGCGCTGCGAGATCGGCGTCAACAACAGGCCGGTGAACGAGCGGTCCGGCGTTTCGAATTGGAAGACCTGCCGGACGCCATTTTGGGCCTTCAATATCTTGAACGCCTCGGCGCCGTACAGGAGTTTCCGCTGCAGCGTCGCATCCGGTGCGTAGGTCGATTGCGCCAACACGAAGCTGGTGTCTTCCTGCGGTGCAAGCTCGCTCTTGGCGCTGCGATACATGAGCGCAATGCTGATCAGCACGATGACCACGAAAACGGCCGTCACCGGCGTGAAATCGAGACTGCGTTCGAGCCGGCGTTGGTAGCCGTTGCGCAAGCGCTCGAACTGCGTGTCGATGAATGCGACGATGCGGTTCTCCCAGCCGCTCTGATCGGCGTGATGCGGTCTCAGCAGCTTCGAGCACATCATGGGCGAGAGTGTGAGCGCGATGATTGCCGACACGGTGACCGCACCGGCGAGCGAAAATACGAATTCGGTGAACAGGGCGCCCGTGAGGCCGCCTTGAAGTCCGATCGGAACATAGACCGCGAGCAACACCACCGTCATCGCGATGATCGCAGTGCCCAATTCGCGCGCCGCCTGCATGGCCGCGGCAAGGGGCGACATGCCGTCCTCCAAGTGGCGGTTGACGTTCTCGACCACGATGATGGCGTCGTCGACCACCAGTCCGATCGCGAGCACGAGCGCCAGCAAAGTCAGCAAATTGATCGAAAAACCCAACGCCAACATGATCGCCAGCGCGCCGATCAAGGAAAGCGGAATGGCGACGACGGGGATCAGCACCGAGCGCGGCGAGCCCAAGAAGGCGAATATGACCAGCATGACGATGATGAGCGCCTCGACCAGAGTGACGACAACCTCATGGATGGACGCGTTCACGAAATCGGTCGAGTCATAGACGATGCGAGCTTCCAGGCCCTGCGGCAGCTGGGATTGAATTTCCGGAAATACGGCCCGGACGCCCTTGATCACGGTCAACAGGTTCGCGGAGGGCGCGATCTGGATGCCGATGAACACCCCGGTGCTGCCGTTGAACAGGACCCGCGACTCGTAGCTGTCGGCCCCCAAAGTGACTTCGGCCACGTCGCTCAAGCGGACATTGGCGCCGTTGACCGATTTGACGACGAGATCGCGAAATTCGGCGAGGGAGTGCAGGCTCGTGGTGGAGGTCAAGGTCACCTGAATCATCTGACCCTTGGTGTTTCCGACCGCCGAAACATAGTCGTTGGCGGCCAGCGCCGCCGCCACATCGCTTGCCGTCAAGCCGAGCGCGGCCAATTTTTTCGGGTCGAGCCAGGCGCGCAACGAAAAGGTCTGGCCGCCGAGGATTTCCGCCGTCTGCACCCCTTCGACCGCCTGCAGCTTCGGCTGCACGACGCGCGTCAGATAATCGGTGATCTGATTCGCGGCGAGCGTGCTGCTGGTGAACCCCATGTACATGGCATCGATGCTTTGTCCGATTTTGATGGTGATGGTCGGCAGCAGCGAACCGGTCGGCAGCTGATTCAGGACCGAGTTGACCTTGATGTTGATCTCGGCGGCCGCTTTCGAAGTGTCGTAGTTTTGGCGCAGATTCACCGTGATCGTGCTGGTGCTGTTTTCGCTGGCCGAGGTCATGTAATCGATGCCGTTCGCCTGGGCGACGGCCGTCTCGATCGGCGTGGTGATGAAGCCCGCAATCGCCTCCGGATCCGCGCCCGGAAAGCTGGTCGTTATCGTCACTACGCCATTTTCCGTTTTCGGATACTGGAGAACCTGCAGCGCGCTGAATGAGCGCAGCCCGAGCACCAGAATGAACAGGCTCACCACCGAGGCGAGCACCGGTCGGCGAATGAAGAGGTCGGTGAATTTCATGCGGCGCCGCCGGTGCTATTCGTTCGGCGGCATCGGATTGGCCTCATCCGTGGGCTGCACCGAGTTGTTGATGACGACCGGGGAGCCGTTGCGCAGCTTCATTTGGCCGGCGGACACCACCACTTCACCCTCCTTGACTCCGCTCTCGACCGCCACCTGGTCGCCGCGCGTATCGCCGAGCGTAACGAAGCGCTGCTGGACCGTGTCTTTGCCGCCGCCGGCGTGTTGCACCACATAGACCGTATTACCGTAAGGGTTATAGGTAATGGTCGTTTGCGGCAGGGTGATTCGACTCAGCGCATCGCCGGCATCGACCGCGACGGTGGCGAACATGCCGGGCACCAGCCGCCTATCGGGATTGTGGAAGGAAGCGCGCACTTGAATGTTGCGGCTCGCGTTGTCGACCTTGGAGTTGATCGCTTCGATGACTCCGCTGAAGCGGACCCCGGGATAGGTATCGACCGTGGCGGCGACCGCATCGCCGACTTTGATTCGCTTGAGCACCTGCTGGGGAAGGTAGAAATCGATCAAAATGGGATCGAGCGCTTGCAAAGTGACGACCGGCGCGCCGGCAGATAAATACTGACCGAGATCGACCTGGCGGATGCCGAGACGCCCGGCGAACGGCGCCTTGACGATCTTTTCCTCGATCAGCGCCTGCTGCGCCGCTACTTGCGCGCGGGCGGACTTCAGAGTCGATACATCCGTATCGAGAGTCGCCTGACTGATCGCCTGCGCGGCGAATTGCTCCTGGTCGCGCTTGTAGGTTTGCGCGGCGAGTTCGGCGGCCGCTTCCAATTGCTGCAGTTTGGCGAAATCATCGTTCGGCTTGAGCCGCAGCAGCACCTTCCCGGCCGGTACTTCGTTGCCGGAATCGAATTCTATGTCATCGACCACGCCGGAAGCCTGGGCGGATAAATCGGCGCCGCGCACGGCGCGCAACGTGCCCACCGCTTGCATCTGCGCCTGCCACTTGGTCGCCGTGGCCGTGACCGTGGAGACGGTCACGGGCGCGCTCGCGCCCGCCCGCATGCTTTTCTTGATCATCGAGCCGATGAATGCCTGCCAGCCGAAGATTCCGCCGAGCACGACCGCCACGGCCAGAATCATGATGACGAGGGGTTTGATCATTCCCTGAAACTTGACGGGCGTGCCGTCCTGAGGCGTGGCGGATTGCATGATGTTGGCGGAGATCCTTAAGGAGAAGCGGTTGAATTGGCGGCGATGTCGGCGCGGTTCCACCAACCGCCGCCCAAGGCCTGAAACAGCGCCGCGGTGTCGGCGTAGCGCTGCGCACGCGCCTTGACCAAGGCTACGGCGGCCGACTGATAGGTTTGTTCGGCGGCCAGCACCTGCAGAAAGCTCGCGCCGCCGGCCTTGAATTGCGCCTGCACCAGCTCGAGGCTGCCCGCCGCCGATCGCTCTGCGGTCGTCTCTGCGGCGAGCGCGTCGGCATCGCCCTGCAAGGCGTACAGAGTGTCGGAAACATTTTGAAACGCGACCAGCACGGTGGCTTTATAGTTGGCGGCCGCTTCCTGCGCGGCGGCCACGGCTGCGCGGCGCTGGTGCACCAGCTGTCCGCCCTTGAATATCGGCTGCGTCACCGATGCGGCCAGGCTCCACACGGTCGAGCTGGGCGAAAATATATCCGCGAATTTGACGGCGGCGCCACCGTAGCTGCCGGTAAGGGACAGCTGGGGCAGCAGGTTGGCCGTTGCGACGCCGATCTGCGCCGTGGCCTGGTGCAGCAATGCCGAATACTGGCGCACGTCGGGGCGCTGCTCGACGAATTTGGACGGCAGGCTTACCGGCAATTGCGTGGGCAGGCTCAATGAATCCAAATGAAACTCGGCGCCCGTGTAGTCGGCGGGCAGCGAACCCACGTAGGTCGAGAGGAGATTACGCTGCTGCGCGAGAGCGGTGCGCAGCGGCGGCAGGCTCGCAAGAGTCGATTGCAGGGTTGCCTGCTGCTGCAGCACGTCGGCGCGCGAAGCGCCGCCCGCATTGACGCGCCGCTGCGTGATGTCGAGCTGCGCTTGCTGCGCGCGCGCGATGTCCTCGGTGGCGCCGATCTGAGCCCGCAGCGAAGCCTCGGCGATCGCGGCCGTGACCACATTGGCGGTGAGGCTCAGATAGCTTGCCTCCAGCGCGAATCGCGCATAGTCGGCTTGCGCCTGCACGGCCTCGATCTGGCGGCGGACGCCGCCGAAGGCATCGAGCGTATACGACACGTTCACCGAGGCGCTGTTCAAGGTGTACAGATATCCCGAGCCTTGTTGCGGCAAGCCGAATTGCGCCGCCGAACTCCTGGCACGCTGGGCTTGGTAATTCGCGGAGATGCTCGGAAAGAGCGTTCCGCGTTGGGCGGCCAGATTCTCATTCGCCTGGCGCAAAGAGGCTTGCGCGGCCTGCAAAGTCGGGTTGTTCTTCAGGGCGCGATCGATGAGCTGGTTGAGCTCCGTCGATTGGAACAGCGTCCACCATTGACCCGGAATGTCCAAACCATCGACGAAATGCTGCGCATCGCCGTCGGGCATCGGCGCCGAGGCGGTGTGCTCGGGAAGCTGACCCGCGGCGACAAAGCCGGGGCCCTCGGGCGCCGGCGGCGCTTTGAAATCAGGGCCTGCCGCACATCCGACGAGTGCGCAGACCGAAAGGCCGGCGAGGCGGCGGTTGGCTCGCTGGATCATGAGTTGCCGGCCACCATCGGATTTAAGCGTCGACGCGGGTCGCCGCGCCGTGAATGAGAATCTCTACCACCTGACTCAGGCAAGAGCCGAAAAATGACATGTGTCGTTTTCCTTTGCAAGAACTATTTGCGGAATGTATATTATCAATATCAACTATTTTTTATGCAAGTATTAGAGGTCTAATGAATAATCAACCTCTTTGCCAGTTCGACATGCTGGAGGCGAGCTTGGGGCGCCTGCGGGCACGGATGCCCGAAGCGCCCATGGCGGAGATCATGCTCACCCGACTGCTGCTGCACATCGGTCGCGGCATGTCCGGGATGCTGGAACATCAGATTCGTCCCTTCGGGCTGGCGGAGGCGGAGTTTCGGGTGCTGACCGCGCTGTTCTCCCAGCCTGAGGGTGTCGCGCATCCGAGTGACTTGTGCGCGCGAACCTCGCAAAGCCCGGCCAATATGTCGCGCATCAGCGATGCGTTGGTGAGCCGGGAACTCATTACGCGCGTATCGAGCGTCCAAGACCGGCGGCGCATGGTGCTGCGCATTACCGAACAGGGCGAAGCGGTGGTGCGGCGGCTGCTGCCTCTGCTGCATGCACCGCTCAAAGAGATGTTCGGCGAATTCTCGCAAGCGGAGCTGCAGCAGTTGATCGTGCAGCTCAAGCGCTTGGGCATGAAGCTCGATCAAGTGATGGCGCGGGAAGCATCCCCGTGAGCCGCGCGCGCGGTTTGTGCCGGGCGGCATTGTTGCTGTCGGCTTCGATCGCAGGATGTGCCGGGCTTCCACCGAAGCCCGCTCCGGTGGTGCTGTCCACCGAGGCGCCATTGTCGGACATGAGCGGCGGAGGCAGCTGGCCCGCGCAAGAGTGGTGGAAGCGGTACGAGGATCCGACGCTCGATCGGCTGATCCAGATGGCGTTGCGCTATTCGCCGACGCTCGCTACGGCTCATGCGCGCTTCGAATCGGCGCGCCAATCGGTGCGCATCGCAAGCACCGCGACCGGCGCGCACCTGCAGGCGAACGGCGACATGTCGCGCCAGCGCCTCAGCGACAACGGGCTGTTTCCGCCGCAACTGCTGGGTTTCACCTGGTACAACCAGATGGACCTCGGCCTGCAGGCAAGCTACACCTTCGATTGGTGGGGCAAGCAGCGCGACGCGGTCGAGGCGGCCATGGATGAAGCGCACGCGAGCCAGGCGGATCGCAGCGCCGCGGCGCTGATGTTGGCGAGTTCCATTGCCGATACCTACTTTGGCTGGCAGGCGGATCAGAGCCGCCTCGCACTCGCCCGCGAGCGCGAGATAACCGTGCAGCGCGAGGCGGCGGTCACTGCGGCGCGGATCGGCGCGGAGCTCGATTCGGGGGACGAATCGCAGCGCGCCGCCGCCGCGCTTGCCTCGGCACGCGAACAGATCGCGGTGCTCGAGGGTTCCGCGGCGCTGCACTTGGTGGCACTCGCGGCGCTCGTGGGTCGAGCCCCGGCCGAGTTGCCGACGCTGACCCCGAAACCCCTGCCCTCGGTCGATGGCGCGCTGCCCGATGAGGTGCGGATCGATTTGATCGCGCGCCGCGCAGATGTCACGGCCAGCCGCTGGCGCGTGGAAGCGGCGGAAAGTAGCCGCGAGTCGGCGCGCGCCGAATTCTTTCCGGACGTGAGCGTCAATGCGTTGATCGGCATCCAAAGCATCCGTATGTCGACGCTTCTCGAATACGGCAGTCGCGTGCCGAGCGCTGCGGCGGCGGTCCATTTGCCGCTGTTCGACGCCGGTCGCCTCAAGGCGCGCTATGGGGCGACTCAGGCGGCGGTCGATGCGGCGGTCGCGGTCTACCAGGATGCGGTGGTGAACGCCGCGCGCGACGTGGCGACACAGGCATCGACCCTCGCGCAAATCTCGGCGCAAAGAACTCAGCGCGCGATCGAGCTGGATGCGGCCCTCAAGCTCAAGCTCAGCGCCGCGGCGCGCGTGCGCCAGGGTGTCACGGATTCCAGATCCGAATTGAGCGCCACCGATGCGTGGATCGCGCAGCAAGATGCCCTGTTGGAGCTCGATGCGGCCGCCGTTTCGGCGGACATCGGGCTGAAGCGCGCGCTCGGCGGCGGCTATGAAAGGACGAGAGCAACGCCATGAATGCGAATGTCGAACCCGCGGTCGAAACTTCGGACAACGGCAAGCGGCGCAGGATTCTGTTGCGCATCGCGGCGGTGTTCATCGTCATCGGCGTGTTGTGGGCGCTTTACTGGCTGTTGGTGCTGACGAAACGCGAGCGCACCGATGATGCCTACGTCAACGGCAATAAGGTGGTCATTTCGGCCCAGGTGCCGGGCACGGTGGTGTCGGTCCTCACCGATGACACGCAGCTGGTGCAAGCCGGGCAGGTCTTGGTGAGGCTCGATCCGGTCGATGCGCAAATCAGCCTGGCGCGCAGCGCCAGCGCACTGGCGCAGGCCGTGCGGCAGGTACGTCAGGCGACCTCGACCGCCGAGCAATACGATTCGCTGATCGCGACACGCAAGATCGAACTCGCGCGTGCGCAGGCCGACCTCGCCAAGCGCGAGCCGCTATTGGCGGCCAACGCCATCGCGCCCGAAGAGGTGCGGCATGCTCGCGAGTCGGTGGATCTGGCCAAAGCCGCTCTGACGCAGGCTGTGCGCCAAGCGAATGCGTCGCACGCCCTGGTCGACGGCACCCAGGTGCAGAACAATCCGGCCGTGCTCGAGGCCAAGAGCGCCTTTCGCGACGCGTGGATTGCCGCGCAGCGCAATGCCGTTGTCGCGCCGGTCACGGGCTACGTGGCCGAGAGAAGCGTGCAACTCGGCCAGCATATTCAGGCCGGGCAGGCGCTCATGACTGTGATCCCGCTGCATGCGCTGTGGGTCGACGCCAATTTCAAGGAAGTGCAGTTGCGCAATTTGCGCATCGGTCAGCCGGTCGAAGTGCGCAGCGACCTGTACGGCGGGGCATTTATCTTCCACGGACGTGTCACGGGCATGTCGGCGGGGACCGGTGCCGCATTCGCGCTGCTGCCGCCGCAGAATGCGTCGGGCAACTGGATCAAGGTGGTGCAGCGCGTACCGGTGAGGATCGAGATCGACGATCGGGAACTCGCGAAGTCGCCGCTGCGCGTGGGCCTCTCGGCGACCGTGACCGTGGACACGACGAACACAGATGGCCCGGTTCTGGCCGGTAAGGCAGCCGATAGACCGGTGGGCGAAACCGCGGTTTACTCGCAGGATCTGGAGCGGGCTAACGCCGAGGCCGAGGCGATTGTGAGCCGCAATCTCGGCGCAGAATACTAAGCGCGCGGAGCCGCGATGGCCATCGTCCCCACGGCCGAGGCGGCGCACGAGTATCCGCCGTTGCACGGCGGAAAACTGTTGTTTCTCACTGCGGCGATCGCGACCGCCGCATTCATGGAAATACTTGACATGACCATCGTCAATGTTTCCGTGCCGAACATTTCCGGCAGTCTGGGCGTCAGCAATTCCGAGGGTACCTGGGTCGTCAGCTCCTACATGCTCGCGGCCGCGGTGGTGCAGCCGCTGACCGGCTGGATCGCACGGCGTTTCGGCGAAGTCAGGACGTTCGTCACCTCGGTCTGCCTGTTCATGCTGTTCTCCGCGATTTGCGGTCTCGCGACCAGCCTGCCGATGCTGGTGGTTGCTCGGCTCATTCAAGGCTTCGTATCGGGTCCGATGATGTCGGTGGCGCAGGCCATTCTGCTGCGCAATTATCCGAACGAGCGGCGCGGCATGGCGATCGCGCTGTTTTCCATGGTGATCATCATTGCCCCGATCGTCGGGCCGATACTCGGCGGCTGGATCACGGATAATCTTTCTTGGCCGTGGTTGTTCTATATCAATCTGCCGGTGGGCGCATTTTGCGCGGCGGCCAGTTGGATGCTGTTGCGGCATCGCGAGTCCGACACAATGAACCAGCCCATCGATGCGGTGGGACTCATCCTGCTTCTGGTCGGTGTCGGCAGCCTGCAGTTCATGTTGGACAACGGCAATGAACGGGATTGGTTCAGTTCGCCGCTCATCGCCATGATGGGCATCGTGTCGCTCGTCAGCCTGACGTTTTTGATCGCCTGGGAATTGACCGATGAGCATCCGGTGATCGACATGCACCTGTTCGAGCGGCGCAACTTCCGCGTGGGCGTCGGCGTGATGGCTATCGCCTATTTCGGCTTCCAGGGCATCAACGTGGTATTTCCGCTGTGGCTGCAATCGACTTTGCATTACACCGCCACGTGGGCCGGCTTGGCGGTGGCGCCCGTGGGCCTGCTGGCGCTGGTGGCGGCGCCCATCGTCGGACGCAACATGAATCGCATGAATCTGCGCCTGGCGACCAGCTTCTCATTCTGTGTGTTCGGAATCGCGGTGTTTTGGACATCCACGTTGAACGAACAGGCAAGCTTCGGCCAATTCGCCAGTCCGCGTTTCTTTCAAGGCATGGGCCTGTCCTTCTTCTTTCTGCCGCTCAATCAGATCATCTTGTCGGGCGTTCCATCCCGCGATCTGGCATCCGCCTCGGGGCTGAGTAATTTCATTCGCACCATGTCGGGCAGTATCTCGACAGCGGTGACGGTTTGGATTTGGAATCGCCGCACCGACTACCATCACGCGATGCTCGCCGAACACATCGCCAACTCGGCAGGCGGCTGGGACCAGTACCATGCGCAACTCGGCGCGCACGGGATCGGCGGCACAGGCGCATTTGAGTACGTGGAGCAACTGATCGGCAGCCAGTCCTCGACGCTCGCCGTCAACGACGTGTTCTTTGCGTTGGGATGCGCGTTCTTCATACTGATTCCCTTCATTTGGCTGGCAAGGCCGCCGTTTGGCGCGCGCGGATCCGGCGCCCACTGACCTGCGATCCAGGCGGGGTGTGCAACGTCCCGCCAACCATACAGGTTCCTCATTCGGGGCGCGAGATGAGGGCGGTTTCACGCTAAGTCTCAAGAAAACGGGCGTAATTGTGAACTTGGCGCCAGTTTTATGCGTCACGGGCCGATATGCTCGTCTCGATGAATACCCAAGCGCCCACAGCGCCCCGTCAGCGGGAGAGGCCATTGAATGTCTAGTCCGAACGCCTCTGCCCACCGGATCTTGCTGATCGACGACAATGCGGCGATTCATGGGGATTTTCGCAAGGTGCTCGGCGCCGAGGCCGATGATTCGGCGCAGGCGGAGCTTGCGGTACTCGAAGCCGATTTGTTCGGGGAGGCCCGCAGCGTCTCGACGCGTCCGAACTTCGAGATCGACTCCGCCTATCAGGGGCAGGAAGGAGTCGAAATGGCTCGTGCTGCCGTCGCGGCGGGGCGTTCATACGCCATGGCGTTCGTCGACATGCGCATGCCGCCGGGCTGGGATGGTTTGCAAACCATCGAGGCGTTATGGGCGGCAGATCCCGACGTGCAAGTGGTCATTTGTTCGGCGCACACCGACTATGATTGGTCCGAGGTCGTGGAACGGCTGCAACACTCGGACAAACTTTTGGTGCTCAGGAAGCCCGCCGAACCGATCGAGGTGCTGCAGTGCGCCACCGCGCTCAGCCGCAAGTGGCAGAACGAGCGCTTGGTGCGCGAGCAAATGGAGCGCCTGGAGCACGTGATCACGGTGCGCACCAGTGGGTTGGAGGCTGCAAACCGGCAGCTGCGTCACCTGGCGACTCACGATGCGCTCACGGGCCTGCCGAACCGCGTGTTGCTCGACGATCGACTGACACAGGCCGTTGCGCACGCCGATCGCGATGGCCGCTCATTCGCGTTGATGGTATGCGACTTGGATCGCTTCAAGCTCGTCAACGATTCTTTGGGGCATGGGGCGGGCGATCAGCTTCTGCAGGAGGTGGCCCGCCGCTTGACCGGCTTGGTGCGCAGCGTCGATACCGTGGCGCGCCTCGGCGGGGACGAGTTCGTACTGTTGATCACTTCCATCCAGGATTCCGAGGACGCGCAGCGCGTGGCAGCCCAGGCAATCGAAGTGCTGCAAACGCCGGTGCGAATCGCAGGCATCGACGTGCATACCTCGCCGAGCATCGGGATCGCGTTTTATCCGGCCGATGGCCGCACGATCGAGGCATTGACGGCGCATGCGGACGCGGCCATGTATTGCGCGAAGCAACGCGGCCGGGGCAACGTTCAGTGCTACGAGGGAGGAATGAATGCCGGCTCGGAAGATCGCGTTCAGCTGGAGAGCGACTTGCACAATGCCATTGCCTTGAAGCAATTCGAACTCTACTACCAGCCGAAGGTGAACACCGCCAGCGGTACGGTGCGCAGCGCCGAAGCCCTGATCCGCTGGATTCATCCCGAACGCGGTTTGATTCCTCCGGACGGCTTCATTCCTTTGGCGGAGGAGTGCGGGTTGATCGGTGCCATCGGCGAATGGGTGGTGCGCGAAGCCTGCCGCCAAGCGCGCGCTTGGCAGGACAGCGGCATGGCGCCGCTGCGGGTCTCGGTGAATCTTTCGCCGTCGCAGTTTCGCGGCAGCGGCCTGATTCAATCGATACGCACTGCGCTCGAAGCGGCAAATCTACATCCGCAGTATCTCGAAGTGGAGTTGACCGAGAGCGCCGTGATGAGCGAACCCGAGGAGTCGATCGCGATTCTCGAGCAATTGAGCGCCATGGGAGTGCTCGTTTCGGTGGATGATTTCGGAACCGGCTATTCGAGCATGAGTTATCTACGGCGATTTCCCATCGACAAGCTCAAAATTGATCGCGTATTCATCAATGAAATCGCGAGCCGCCCGGAGGATGCATCCATCGTGCGTGCAATAGTCTCGCTGGCGCATAGTCTGCGGCTCAAGGTGGTGGCCGAAGGCGTCGAGACTCCGGCACAGCTTGATTTCTTGAAGGACGTGGGTTGCGACGAGTATCAGGGATTTCACTTCAGCCGCCCGGTGCCCGCAATCGAGTTCGAACGTATTGTCCGGGAGAACTCGGCCAAAGCCGGCTCGATGAAGCCCGAGGACTTGCTTCGAACCCATAGCAAGCTCGCGGCATACCGGAGGGCGTAGCGATCAGGCTGCATGAGTCAGGCTTGCGGAGGATCCAAGGAAACTCAAGACGACGATTGCCAACCCCAAAGGACGGTCCGAGCCGCGGCTTGGCGGCCGCCTTAAGCGCAAGTACCGTACAATGGCGGCGGCATCCTGCAAGCGCCGTATGGGGAGGTTGTCCTGAAAGCGCTGATGGGTTTGACGGCGCTGATTACCGGCGCTACATCGGATATCGGCCGCGCCATTGCGCTGTGGGTGCGCCGAGGTCAGAATAACCGACTTGTTTCGATCATGAGGAACCAATCGCCGTGAGACCCATGACTCGCCTTGCCGCATACGCCCCGATACTCGTGCTGGCGGCGAGCATTGCGCATGCCGACCCATACTCCGATACGATCGAGCTCTTTAAGAATGCCGGGGCCAGCGCTGCCTTCTTCAGCAAGAGTTATGGCTATGCGGTATTTCCGACCGTGGGCGAGGCGGGTTTCATCGTTGGCGGCGCGTACGGCAAAGGCCGGGTGTACGTGGGCGGGAAACTCGTGGGCGACACCAGCATGACGCAGTTGAGCGCGGGCTTCCAGCTCGGCGGCAAGGGCTACAGCCAAATCATTTTTTTCGAGGATAAGCGCGCGTTGGATGAATTCTCCACCGGTTCGTTCGAGTTTTCTGCCGGGGCCAGTGCGGTAGCCATCACCGCGGGTGCCTCCGCCAGCGTGGGCACCACGGGCGCCACGTCGGCAGCAAGCGGCGGCAAGAAAGATGCCACCACGGCGAGCGCCGGGTATGAAAAGGGGATGGCGGTGTTCACCATCGCCAAGGGCGGCCTCATGTATACGGCCACTGTTGCCGGACAAAAGTTCAGCTACAAGCCGCGTTGAGGCGGTTGAGTTGAGCCCGTTGATCTGGAGACGGCCGCGATGAACGCCACGTGGATCAGCCTAGTGGCTTTCGGGTGCACCTTGATTCTGGCCCTGGCGGCGATTTTCATTCGGGAACGATTGCCGGCGCACCATTTGAAGGGTGACTCGCAAGAGTTCCTGAAACTCGTGCTGGGATTGATCGCAACCATCACGGCGCTGGTGCTCGGCCTGCTCATTTCCTCTGCGCATTCCAATTTCGATTCGCAGCAGGCCGAAGTGCAGCATCTCAGCGTCGATTATTACCAGATCGATCGCATTCTGGCCCGGTTCGGCGCGGATGCGGCCGATGACCGTACACTGCTTCACAACATCGTCGCCTCCGACCTCGAGCGGATATGGTCCAAGGACCGGGGAGGGACCTCGGAGTACGCTCCGTTGTCGGTGGAGCGGGAGGGCGGGCGGCTTTTCGACGGCATCGCGGGCTTGCCCACCAAGACCGATCTGGAACGGTTCGGGCAGAGCCGCGCGCTGCAGCTGCTCGCGGGCGTCTCGGAGACCCGACGCCTGCTGGCGGAGCAATCGCGCGGCTCACTGTCCCGGCCTTTTCTGGTGGTGCTCATCTCGTGGCTGGCCGTCCTGTTTTTCGGCTTCGGCCTGTTCACGCGCATCAACGCGACCGTGGTCGTGGCCCTGGTCGTCGGTTGCATGTCGGTCGCGGGCGCGATTTTCCTGATCCTCGAAATGAATCAGCCCTATGGAGGGTGGATGCAAGTCTCCAGCGCTCCTTTGCGCGATGCCTTGGCGCAGATGAACCGGTAACGCGTCGCGACGCTCATCCCATGATGCATAAGCCGCATGGAGCCCCCAGCTCGTGGGGGGATCTTGCACGCACACTCGCCGAGGTCGAGACGCGCTATCGGGAACGCCATTCGCACAGCGCGCGCCGCCACGAGTACGCCACTCGACACATGCCGGGCGGGAACACCCGCACGGTGCTGCACTACAGCCCGTTTCCGCTGACTTTTGCGAGCGGCCGCGGCAATCGGCTCACCGACGTCGATGGCTTCGAGTATCTCGACCTGCTCGGCGAATACTCGGCGGGCCTCTATGGGCACACCCACCCGATCATTCAAGCCGCGATGAAACGGGCGATCGAGGACGGCTTGACGCTCGGGGGCCCCAATCTGTACGAGGCGCGGCTGGCGGAGGCGATCCGCACTCGCTTCGCTTCGATTGAGCTCATACGCTTCACCAATTCGGGCACCGAAGCGAATTTGATGGCGCTGTCGGCTGTGCGCGCCCTGCGTCCCGCACGCCCGCGCGTGCTGGTGTTCGACGGCGGTTATCATGGCGGCGTGTTCTATTTCCGTCACGGCGGTTCGCGGCTGAATGTGCCGTTCGACTGGTTGATCGGCGACTACAACGATATCGAGGGTACCCGCGCCCTGCTGCGATCTCACGCCGGGGCGGTCGCGGCCGTGATGGTCGAGCCCATGTTGGGCGGCGGGTGCATACCGGGAACTCGGGAGTTTCTGGGCATGCTGCGCGAGGAATGCACGGCTCAGGGCAGCTTCTTGATATTCGACGAAGTGATGACCTCGCGGCTCTCGCCGTCGGGCCTGCAAGGTCTGCTCGATATCAAGCCCGACATGACGACGCTCGGCAAGTATTTGGGGGGCGGGGCGAGCTGCGGCGCCTTCGGCGGCCGGCGCGAGCTCATGGAACGGTTCGATCCCGACGCCGCGGATGCGTTCGAGCATGCCGGTACCTTCAACAATAACGTCCTGTCCATGGCGGCCGGTCTCGCCGGTTTGACCGAGGTGTTCACGGCGCCGGAGGTGCAGCGGATCAATGCGCTCGGCGACCGGCTTCGCGAGCGGCTCAATGGGGTCGCGAGCGCACACCGAGCGCCGTTTCAGGCCACGGGTTTGGGTTCGCTGATCGGGCTGCATTTCGGCAGCGCCATGGTCCAAAGGCAAGCCGATCCCGATGCTGTGCAGGGCGATGCGGAGCGCGCGAAAACGGCGGTCGAGACGCTCTTCCATCTCGAGATGCTCGAGCGCGGATATTATTTTGGGCGGCGCGGCTATATCGCCCTCTCGCTGCCGACCACCGAGTCCGACTGCAATGGCTTGGTTGAGGCAGTCGGTGATTTCTTCGCCGTGCGCGGCGCGCTCATTGGCTCGGCGGTCGCATAGAGGAGAATCGTATGGAGCGCCGGCACGTTATTTCGTTTCCCGACATGCAGCACAGCGATGTCCGACCGCGATTCTGAGCCCGGGCCGCCCTTGCTCGCCGGGCCGCCGGAGAGCATTTGCCTCATCCGACTCTCCGCAATCGGTGACACCTGTCACGCGGTACCGCTCATCCGCTCGTTGCAGCGCAGATGGCCCGAATGCCGGATCACGTGGATCATCGGCCGCATCGAGGCGAAGCTGATGTCGCTGCTGCCGGAGATCGAATTCCTCACGGTCGATAAGCGGCATCTTCTCTCGGAGTGGGCGCGTTTGCGGCCGCAACTCGCCGCACGACGATTCGATTTGGTTCTGCATCTGCATGCGAGTTTCCGTGCGAACCTGCTGTGCACCCTGGTGCGCGCGCCGATCAAATTGGGGTTCGATCGGGCGAGGGCGCGCGATCTGCAGTGGTTTTTCACCAATCGCCGGATTCGGCCGCGCCGCCACGAACATGTGCTCGATAGCTTTTGGGGCTTCGCCGAGGCGCTCGGCATTGTCGAACGCCGGCTCGAATGGAACATCCCATTGCCGGCGGAGGCGGTCGCGTATGCGCGACGGATCATTGCCGATTCGCGGGCCACTTTGCTGATCAGTCCGTGCTCGAGCCGTGCGGTGCGTAACTGGCGGCCCGAGTTCTATGCGCAAGTGGCGGATCACGCGGCGCGGCGCTGGGATATGCGCGTGGTGCTTTGCGGAGGCCCGACTCGCATCGAACGCGAAATGGGCGATCGCGTCACCGGCGCGGCGGCCTGTGCGCCCATTGACCAGATCGGCCGCGACACACTGCCGCAAATGCTGGCCTTGCTGAGTGAGGCGACCGTGCTTCTGACGCCGGATTCGGGGCCCGCTCACATGGCGACCGCGGTCGCCACACCGGTCATTGGTCTATATGCGGCGACCAATCCGGCCCGCAGCGGCCCCTACTTGAGCCAACAGTGGTGCGTCAACCGCTTTCCCGAGGCGGCCAGAACCTTCATGCGCCGGGAACCCGAACAACTGCCGTGGTGGGTGAAAATCGAGCGCCCGGGTGTCATGGATCTGATCCAGCCGCTCGATGTAATCGAGCGGCTGGATCAATTCATGCAGCGCAAGCCGCTAACGCCGTGATTCGTTAGAACGGCAGTCCATGCGACTGGCCGCCCATGCACATCAGCATGGGCAACGACAGGATAAAATTGATGCGCGATACCCGGCCGGCGGTCTTGCGCGCCGTTGCCCTCTCATCGTCCGTCGCCGGCACCAGTCCGAGGATTTTCTTCTGGTTCGGCCAGATGAAAACCCACACATTGAACAACATGATCGTTCCGAGCCACGCGCCGACGCCTATCGTCCGAAATCCAGGCTGCAAGGCAAAGGCATTGTGGATGCCGCTCCGATTGTCGGTTCCATATCCGCCCAGCAGGTAGATCGCTCCGGTCACCCAGGTGGCTACCGCCGCCCACCGGAACCACAGCAGCGCCCGCGGTGCGATGTACTTTGTTATGCCGGCGCCGCCCGGACCTCCTTTGTCGGCGGCCGCGGCCGCAAGCCCCGGCGTCTGCACGACATTGAAGTAATACAACAGGCCGATCCACATGACGCCCGAGAGGATGTGCAACCAGCGATCGATGCGCACCGGATGGAAGCCGGTACCTAATCCTGCCCAAGCGGTGAGGCCGAGGCCGATGACCACGGCGAGTACGGCGCCGGTCGTGATGGCGCCCTTAACCGAGTTGAGCGGATGCATATTAAACAGCTCCCATGGTTGTTGATTCTGATTCGCGTTTCGGCTTGCGCTAGTGTATCGCGGGGCCGGGCCGACCCCAAGCAAGCGATCCCTTGGGTAGCTGCGCCGGCTAGCGCTTCGCCAGCGGCTCTACGTCGTGAAACTTGCCGTAATCTATGAACAGCGTGCCGTCCTCGGCCAGTTCCAGGATGTCGCGGAACGCTTCGCTCCAGCGGATGGCGTCGCTCGGATACTCGGCGCGCGCCATCAGCATCTGGCCGGTTGTTTCATCGGTGCCGCTCACGCTCAATATGAACAAGGCCGCCGATTGATGCAGCGTCTCCGGCGTCTGCGTCCACAGCGGACTCGTCTCGTCGATGACGTGCATGATGTTCCAGCCGAGGGCGAACACCGGATGCTGCGAACGCACCAGCGGCAGATCGATGATGCGACGAATGCGAAAGCCCTCTTGGGTCACATGGTTGCGCAGCATCCGCAGCTGTGCCGAGGCTTCCTGTACGACGTTCTGGCGCGCGTTGGCGGCCCGGAACATCAGTGTGGGCTTGCCGTCGATCGGACGCACCACCGCGTGCCTCGCGAACAGGAAGCGCGCCCGCGGCCGCGAGAAGCGAGCAAACATGAGGCCGGTGATCAGCGCAAGCATCATGAGCCCGATGAAGATCTCGATCATGGCAATTACGTGGCCATACAGGGTTTGTGGGTGCATGTCCCCGTAACCGACGGTGGCTAGGGTCTCAACGCTGAAGAAGAACGCACCGACGAAGCCGGGCGGATTCAGATTGGCGATGCATCCCGGCACCAGATAGTAAAGCCAGCCAAACAAAACATCGAAGGTCAGGAACAGCACGCCGATGATGCCGAACACCTGCGGCCAGCTGACCGTCATGAAGTAGTGGTACAGATCCTGCAGGACCGGGCGGGTGAATCCCTGCGTGATGACTTCGCGCTGGCCGACCCTGATGCGCCGCATCCCGCTCGGTAGCGCGTGAGTGGGGTTTGCGTGCCCGTGAGGATGCTTATCGGCTGGGTGCTTGTCGGCGGTCATGAGGTGAATCGTAGGCGGATGTCGGCTATCGCGCTCGATTTTGTCACAGTTGGGCGCGACGGACGTCACGGCGGGAGCCCGGCCGGTGCAATCGCTTATAGTGCTGCGCCGATTCCCGATCCGGGTATGACGAGCGTTGGAGGAACACAGTGAGTTGGCGCAGTTGGTTGGCGTCATGAAGCGCAGCTGCCCGCGGATGTGACATAAACTGATTTCACAGTGTTTGTCGCAGCTAAGAGACGCTCGTCACGGTTTCATTCGGCCAGCTTGGCCAATATCTTGTTCAATTCCGCAACCCTTCGTGGAAAGACAACTATGGCGAGGCCATTGAGCAGGGATATCTGGCACTTGAGCATCGACGACCTCCTGGCGCCCTTGCCGGAATCGCCTCGGCTCGGTGGCCCGGGCCCGTTCGTGATCAACTTGAGTGCGTCCACGGCCCCGATTAGCCAACCCATCAAAGGTGTGATCGGCTGTCCGGATGCACACCTCTATCAGATTCAACGTACCGAGGACCGTCGTTTGCGCTACCGCCTGCGGCTCGGTCTCTTTGCTACCGAAGACGAAGCGTACGCGGTCCTCGAGAAGGTGCGCGATATCTATCCCGGCGCTTTGACGGCGACTGCGGACGCGGAGGATCTTCGCGCGTTGGAAGCTATCCAGGCGAAGGTAACTGCGCAAACCAAAGCCACTTCGCAGCCCAAGGTTGATGTGCATCCCAAAGTGAGTGCGCCGACAGCGATTGATGTAAAGCAGCCGCCGCTGGACTCCATACCCGTGCTCTCTGAGGCTGTGTCGTTAGATCGGCCCGCGTCGGTACGCCCGCCGGTGCCCCGCGAACTGCCGCCGCGGGCGCAGTCGCCGGCAGCCGCCGCGTCACAGGACATCCCATGGGCCTCAGAGGCTATACCGTGGGTGGTGGAGCCACCGGCGGCGGTCAAGCCGTCGCGCGTGCCTGCCGTCGCCGCGAAGCCGGTCGAGCAAGTCGAGACCAGTTTGCCGAGATTCGAGAGCACGCAAACGATACGGCCCTTGACGCCGCTGGAACTGGAAGATCTAGGAGCATCGCGCTGGTTTGTGATTCAGTTGTCGATTGCGGATCAATCCTTCGATCCGGACAGTTTACCCAATCTTGATATTTTCAGCGTGTACCGCTTGTACTCCGTGGCGGGACTCGATCAGGGACGAATCAAGCATGCGTTACGTCTGGGATTCTTCCGCGATGAAATCGCCGCGGGTGCGGTGGCGAGCTATCTGACGGCCTTTTACCAAAGCTCGACCGTGAAGCGGGTGAGCGCGGCCGAACGCGATCGATTTGCCGATCAATGCTTCGAAGCACGCAAGGATGTTGGCGCCACGGGCCAACATGCGGCGATCGAGATCACCGGCGACCGGGTGGTGCGCGAAAGTCGAATCGCGACCGCCGCGACCCCGCAAAAGTCCGTGGACCAGCCGAGCGCACCGCGATTGGTCGCGCAAAAGAGCCGCCGCTTCTGATCCCTTCGGCGAGTAATCGTGCGATCGTTCAATAGGCATTGTACGGAGCCCTCCGCCAAGGCATAGTGAGCGCCCTGCGCGGGCAATCCGCGCACGAATGGCCGCGAGCCACAGCGAGGACACCGTGAACGACCATCCAGCAGCGCCGCGCCGCGGCCGCGAATCGCGCCTGGCGCGCGCCCGCACCCAGGCGACCAAATATCCGTACATCCGTCGTACGCTGCCGGTGGTCGAGCTTCTCAGTACCGAAGCGGTCGAGATCGTCGAGGACAACGCCGACACCATCCTCGAGGAGATCGGCATCGAATTCCGGCGCGACCCTGAATCCTTGCGCCTGTGGAAAGGCGCCGGCGCCGATGTCGAAGGCGAGCGCGTGCACATCCCGCGCGGCCTTGCCCGGCATTTGCTGAAGACGGCGCCGCGGGAATTCACGCTGCATGCGCGCAATCCGGCGCGCAACGTGCGCTTCGGCGGCGATGCGACGGTTTTCTCGCCGGTGGGCGGACCGCCGTTCGTCTATGACCTCGATCGCGGACGCCGCTACGGCACGCTCGAGGATCTGCAGAATTTCATCAAGCTCGCGCACATGGCGCCCGCCATCCATTTTTCGGGGGGATGCATGTGCGAGCCGATGGAAATTCCGCCGAACAAGCGCCACCTCGATGTGCAGTACTCGTTCTTCCGCTACAGCGATCAGGGCTGCGAGGCGACTCCGGAGACGCCGGGGCACGCGCGCGACGCGATCGAACTCGCGCGGGTGCTGTTCGGCGCGGATTATCTCGAGACGCATCCGGTGGTGCTCGGCAACATCAACTCGAATTCCCCGCTGGTCTTCGACGGCCGAATGCTCGGATCTCTGCGCGAATTCGCCGGCGCCAATCAGGGGACCATCATCGTGCCCGCGGTGCTCGCCGGAGCGATGGGGCCGGTGACCGCGGCCGGCTGTCTGGCGGAGATTCTCGCCGAGACCCTCGCCGGAATGGCGCTCACGCAGATTGTGAGGCCGGGCGCGCCGGTCATTCTCGGATCCTTCGTCGGAGCGATCTCGATGCGCACCGGTGCGCCCACCTTCGGCACGCCGGAGGCGACCCAGATGATTTTCGCGACCGCGCAGCTTGCGCGCCGCGTCGGCGTGCCATGCCGCAGCGGTGGCTCGCTTTGTTCCTCGAAGGTCGCCGATGCGCAGGCGGCCTACGAGAGCGCGCATACGCTGTTGCCGACGCTGCTCGCCGGCGTGAACCTCGTCACCCACGCGGCGGGATGGCTCGAGGGCGGTTTGGTCGCCGGCTACGAGAAGTTCGTCATGGATGCGGATCAGTTGGCGATGATGCAGGTGCTGTCGCAGGGGATGGACTTGTCGGCGCGCGGGCAGGCGCTCGATGCCCTGCGCGAAGTGGGTCCCGGGAGCCATTTTCTCGGCTGCGCGCATACGCAGGCGAACTTCGAAACCGCGTTCTATCAATCGACGATCGCGGATTACTCCTCGTACGAGCAGTGGTCGATGGAGGGGCGGCTGAGCGCGGAGCAGCGCGCCAACGCGGTGTGGAAGAAAATGCTGGCCGAGTATCAGGATCCGGGCATCGATCGCGCGGCCGACGAGGCCATGCTCGCGTTCATGGCCGCGCGCAAGGCGCTGCTCACGGACTCCGTGGAGGAGGAGTAGATTGGGAACGATAGGGGGCCTTCGATGATCGACAAGCGGGGGACGACCGAGGCGCTCGAGGCGGCCGCAGGCGCGCCTCAAGGATACCACTACAATGATTGCGGCAGCGGGGCTAGGATGGATGTCCGGAGGCCCGAGAATTGTGAAAGCGACGTCCATAGTGCAAGTCAAGAACGAGCGGGTCATCGTCACCGAATGGCGCTTCGCTCCCGGTGCGGAAACCGGATATCACGTGCATGCTAACGACTACGTCGTCGTGCCATTGACCAGCGGCAGGTTGCGGTTGGAGGAGCCGAGCGGCGCCAGAGAGGTGAGTTTGGAGGCCGGCGCATCGTACGCGCGTACGGCGGGCGTTGCGCACAACGTGGTGAACCCCAATACACACGAATTTCGCTTCGTGGAGATCGAACTGATCTAGGGGTATTTCTTCTCCACGGCGTCGCGCACCAGATGCGTGTCATAAACCAGCAGGATGGAGCCGATTCGGCCGGTATTGGCATCGAAGTTGAACACGTCGGCACAGTCGAACGCGACGTGGGTCCCGTCCTTGAGCCGCCAGTCGTACAAATAATAGGCGACGGCGCGCATGTGTCCTTCCGCGCTCACCAGCACATCGTGCACGGTGAGTTTGCTGCCGCGCGATGCGCCGGCGACCTTGGCGACGAAATCACGCACCGGCAGGCGACCCAAAAACGGGGATTGGACCCAGCCATCGGGGGTGAACAATGCGGCGGCCTTCTCGACCTCGCCCGCTTCCAACGCCTGGAGATACTTGCGGACAGCTTGCTGCATAGATGCCTCCGATACCGAGGTGCGCGACGCTAGCGGGCAGCCCTCACCCCGGCGCTAATGATCGCACTGCCGAGCGTGTGGAGCAATGCAACCGATTGAGCCTGTTTTCCATCTCACGCCCCGGCGAGCCGGCGCACCAGATAATCCACCGAGCCGTCGAGCGTCATCATCTTGCCGTAGTCGGACTCCGGAACGTCGACTCCGGTCTTCTCGTGCAAATGCTCGAGGATGGTGAGGAAGTCGAACGAATCGATGTCGAGCTGCCCGCGCACCGGCCGCTTATCCGATCGCCGCCAATGCGCCCAACGCGAGCGGTAATCCAATCGACATCCGTCCCAACATGCGCGTCTCGCACCCTTGGGCGGTTATTTCGCAAGGCTTGCGCAGTTGCTCGGGCTCGGTTTGCCGGCCAACCGATCGCGAACCCAGGCAAGTTGATCGGGGGTGGATTTATCCATCGTCGGGTCGTGATCGAGGCCCGGATAGGAGCGGAAGGTGAGCGCCGAACCGTTGCGGCAGGCTTGCTCGGCTACCGCACGCAGCGGCGCAAAGGGCACTGATTCGTCAGCCTCGCCCGCAATCACGAGCAGCGGTCCAGCGGCGGGTGCCTGAGCCAATTCACCCTCCTTGAAAAGGCGGATCGCCGCCGGCAACTGGTCCCAACCCGGCTTCAGCACCGCTCCGGCCGGCGCGTTGATGAAGGCGGCATAGGCGTAATTCCAGCAGCCCTTGGTCGTGACGTCCGCATAGCGTTTCAGCGCTTCACCGGTCAGCATGTCGGATGGTTTGAACGACGGTGTGCGCACGTGCATACCATAGGCCATGTACCCGAGGTAGTAGGCGGCGCTGCTGCCGGGCTTGCCCATGCCCATTATGATGGATGTAAGGTCGGCGGCAGGGGCGACCGAGATGGCGCCGCGGTAATAGGGATCGTGCAGCTTCGCCTGCATTTCAGCGACGCTCCATGCGGCGAGGCCGCCTTGAGAGTGGCCAATGACGACCCATGGTCGCGCGAGCGAGGGCACGGCGGCGTGCGCGGCGGGAATTGAATAGATCACGTCGCGACCTTGTGCGGTCTTGTTGAGGTACTCGTGGGGACTTTGCGTGCCGAGCCCGTGGTAATCGGTGGCGATGACGGCAAACCGTGCCCTGACCATGGGCATGAGTCCTTCTTCCCCGTATTCCATATCCTTTTGCAGCGAGGGCGCGCATTGCCTGGCAACGCCGCTCGTGCCATGGGCCCACACGATCACCGGCCATCCGTCCGCCGGGGGGCTGCCGGCGGGGATCAGTACGACGCCGGAAGTGGCGACATCGGCGCCATCGGCGCTTAGCGAGTGATAAAGAATGCGCACCGCGGTGGCGCCGCTCGGCAATGCGAAACCGATGCCAGGCTCCTGACGCAACAGGTCCCCGGGCTTGCTCGAAGCGAGCGAAGGCGTGTCGTAGAAGGCCGTGCGCGGCAATGCATCGGCACGCTCCATGGCGATTGCCTCGTCGAGGGACTTTGGCATCGCCGGTTCATCCGCCGCCGAAAGCATCGAGCCGAATACGCACAGACCGACCGCGGCCACGGCCGCGATACGCAATGTGGTCGATATCCGATGTTTTGGTTGATGCATGCGCAGGCTCCCGGTTGGCATGATGAGCACCTGCGCAGTGTAACCGGGCAGCTCGCCATTCGTCTTGGTTCAGGTCCGCAGGTAGCTCGCCCCATTGACGTCGATCACGCCTCCGGTCATTGCGGCAGGCGCATCGAGTGCGCAGTAGACAATCGCTGCCGCAACTTCGTCGGCGCGGTTCACGCGCCCGAGCGGGTGCTGTTCGAGGATCGCAGGCCCATCGGGTCCGGACAAATGGCTTTCGGCCATCTCGGTGGCCACCCAGCCCGGCGCCACGCAGTAGACGTAAATCGCCCGCGGCGCGAGCGCCTTGGCGAGAGATTGCGAGAGGGCATTGAGGCCCGCCTTGCTCGCCCCATAGGCGGGCGCGTCGGGTTCGCCGCGAAATGCGCCGCGCGAGGAGACGTTGACGATCCGTCCCCGGCCGAACCCGGTATCGACGGGATCCGGGCGGGCGGCCATGCTTTGCGCGGCAAGCAGCGACAGGTTGGCGGGAGCATGGAGATTGGTCGCAATTGTGCGCTGCCATGCGGACTGCCAGGATGCATAGTCTGTGATTAGAGGCGGGTGCATGAGGTACTCGCCGGCGTTGTTGATGAGTACATCGACGCGCCCCTGAGTCTCGACGACGCGCTGCCAAAGGCGGGTCGTTGCGGCCGGATCGGCAAGGTCCGCATCGAAGAGCGCGTGTCCGGACCCTGCGAGACGGGCGAGAGCCGATTCGGCGGCGTTGCGGTTATTGCGGTAGTGAAGCGCGATGCGCACGCCGCGTTGCGCCAGCTGCATCGCGACGACGACGCCGATCCCGCGCGATGCGCCGGTGACGAGCGCGACCAGGTTCGAAGATTGTTGTTGTTGGGGCATTGGGTGCTCTGTTCAGGGCTCGCTTGGGACTACACGCGCATTATCGACGCCGCTTGGTTGACGGAGATCTCTTGGGAGGCGGCCTCTTGTGGGCCTTCTTAGTCGGGAAGCGCCGCACCTCATTCGGTGTTTCGCCCCTGCCCGCTCGCTTATATGCTCGGGAGCGTCCTACGGGACGCTCGCTGGAGTTGCGCGTCATGGCAGGCTTCTTGGGTTGCGCCAGGAGTTGATCCTCGAGGGCGGCAATTCGTTTGGTCTGGGCGTCGCGGGTGGCTTCGCCTTTGCGCAGCAGCAGGGTGAGCTCGCCCAATTGGGATTCGAGGGTCGCTTGGGTGCGTTCGCGATCGCGCAGACGTGATTCGAGCTCACCTTCCCGCAAAGACAGCACGTGCGAGCGCACTTCGAGCGATTGCCGGTCAGCAGCTGCTGCGCGCTCGGCGGAGCGTTGCTCGAGGGCGGCGCGGCGGCGTCCTTCGTCGAGCGCTTGCATCCAGAGGGCTTCGGCGACGTGGGCGACAGATTCAGGGAGCCGGTGGAATGCGGCGGGGCCGGCGTCTAGGCGGCCGCTGAGCTTCTTCCACCAGGCATCCAAGAGCGGGTTGATGGTGTTGGGGGAGCCTCGACCGATTTTCTCGCGGATCTTTTCAATGGTGGGGCGATGACCTTCGCCCAGGAGCGCGTCGGCAGCGTGTTCGACGTCTCCCGCGGTGATGCCTCGGGTGGGCGGCCCGTGGCGAGGAGGGGGCGTGGTCGCTTTCGGCATGTACGGAATCATACACAATACAACTAGATACCATTATGATATTTTTAGACTCACGATAATGGCATGTAGAAGTAGGAAGTGCGAACGGCACGTCGGGCGACAGGATTACGAGACGGCCCTCTAGGGGGATGGCGACTCTGCTTTGCCGCTCGGCGGCTATGCCGTCCAGAGGTTGGCGACGGCGGGGGAGGGTTTAGTTGGAAGACTTGCGCCACACACTCGCCAACCAAGGCTGCTGTTCGCGCGGCAATCCGGTGGGTCGATAATAATGCTCGAGCTCCGTGAAGCCGGCATGCGACAGGTAACGACGCCACGCGCCCAAGTCATGGTAAGCGCCGTAGCGCTCGCCGTTCCAACCTTCCTCGTTCTGGCCATGCGGATTCGAGCTGAACAGCACACCCGCGGGTTTCAGTGCGGCATGCAGCTGTCGCAATACGTGCGGCAGTTCTTGCGACGGCACATGGAACAGCGACGCGTTGGCGAAGATGCCGTCAAAACGCTCACCTGGAAGGTCAAGCGCAGAGAAGTCTTGCTGCCAAACGACGCACCCGGTGTCGGCACGCGCCATCGCAACCAAGGCAGCCGCTCCGTCTAGTCCGATTGCCGTGTGGCCGAGCGCCGCGAATGTCTTGAGATCGCGTCCCGGTCCGCAGCCAAAATCCAGAATTGTAAAGGGCGACTCGCCTTGCATATGCCTCAGTAGTGCCGTGATGTTTTGGCTGACATCATGATCCCGAGTACCGGCGCGAAACTCCTCGGCGCGTTGCTCGTAGTATGCGAGCGTACGAGAGGTAATCTCGCTCGCGTGGTGCGGGTCAGGCTGTTTGCGATGTATCAATGGGATCCTCGCCGGATGCCTACTCAGCGCTCGGCTCTCTATAAGAGAATTTCTCGCCAGCGATATTGGCGGCGTACATGAGGCCGCCTTTCGCAATGGTGAAGACGGCCATGCCGGTTTGATAGTCGCCATTTGTGATTGCATCGGTCGCCGCGCGACTCGCTTCCGAGGAGAGGCGATCCGTACCGACACTCGCCGACGCGCTTGCGGTAATGGCGACGGCGCTAGCACTGGCGTTAAATTCGAATTTACCGGATTCGAATTCATCCAGATCACGCTTGTTCTGGAAAAAGATTATCTCGCTATACGCTTGGCCGCCGGCCTGCAATCCGATACTCAACTGCGTCATCGTCGCGTCACCGACGAGTCGGTCATGCACATACACATGACCTTTACCTCGCGCACCGCCGACAATAAAGCCGCCGGCGCCTATCGTCGGGAATACTGCATACGCATAGCAATCGTTGAAGAATGCGGCACTATCTCCCGCATGCTTAAAAAGCTCGATGGCCTCATCGTATTTGCCGGCGTATGCCGCGCCTGTTCCAAGGGCTAGTGCAAGGGTCACGCCGAAGAATCGAGTAGTCATCATTCTCATGTTAAATGCCTTTAGTTGATTGGGGGACCTATACCCGAGGGCTACAGGTTTGCGGTAAGCCCGCTACGGCGCTGCACTGTCGGGGCAATCGACCGGCGAGGCGCCAGTGGATTTTTACTCGGGCATGGCAGTCTCTGTCAGATATTGTAGGTTACCATCTGTAGCCGCTGCGCGGGGGGGTAAGTCAGACGCCGCTCCGCTGGCCGGCGGGTAAGGCCGGACGCTTTTCCGACGAGATCGGTAATCTCGTCGGACCGGCCATCGGAGAACAGCAACGGAGCGCCTTGCCGGCGAGAACGCCGTGGTAAGGTAAAAGCGAAATAGGGCAATACGCGAATCAATCTTCCTTGGACCAATTGGCTGCGTAGATTTTCACTGTCATTTGTGGCAAACACACGCGCCATGCACCTGCAAACGTGCTACATGTGGCGCACCTTTTTGAGCCTGTTGGTTAGTTCCGCTCCGCAACGTCTTTTCCGCATACTTCCGAGCAAGACCGCACTTCATGCTGAAACACCTCCGCGGTCATTTTTCCAATGACCTGTCGATCGATCTTGGGACCGCCAATACCTTGATTTACGTCAAGTCGCGCGGAATCGTACTCAACGAACCCTCCGTCGTCGCCGTGCAACACGAACCGAGTCGCGGCGGCAAGGTTGTTATTGCTGTCGGTGCAGAAGCAAAGAAGATGCTCGGACGAACGCCTATGCACATCACAGCGGTGCGACCCATGAAGGATGGCGTCATCGCCGATTTTACGTATACCGAAAAAATGCTTCAATACTTCATCAAAAAAGTTCATGGCGATCGCTTTTTACGTGCGAGTCCGCGCGTACTCGTATGTGTGCCATTCGGCTCAACCCAAGTCGAACGCCGTGCTATCAAAGAATCCGCCGAGGGCGCCGGTGCGCGCAGTGTCGATATAGTGTCCGAGCCCATGGCTGCTGCAGTTGGTGCAGGCTTGCCGGTGCACGAGGCGCGCGGCTCGATGGTTCTCGACATCGGTGCGGGCACATCCGAAGTCGCTGTGGTGTCATTGAACGGAATTGTCTACGCGGCAAGCGTGCGCATGGGCGGGGACAAGTTCGACGAAGCGATCACGCAGTACGTCCGGCGCAACTACGGCATCTTGATCGGGGAGGCCACCGCAGAACGCATCAAGATTGAAATCGGTTCGGCGTATCCCGGCGAGCAAGTGCGTGAGATCTCCGTTAGGGGAAGAAATCTTGCAGAAGGTGCCCCACGCGCCTTCACGTTGAACTCGAATGAGATACTGGAGGCCCTCGAGGAGCCATTGGAGACTATCGTCAGCGCGGTGAGACAGGCGCTTGAGAAGACGCCGCCGGATCTCGGCAGCGACGTGGCGGAACGCGGTGTTGTACTCACCGGTGGCGGCGCATTGCTGCGCGACATCGATAAATTGATCATCCAACAGATCGGTCTACCGGTGGTCATCGCCGACGATCCGCTGACTTGCGTGGTTCGCGGCGGCGGACGAATCCTCGAACTCACGGAAGAGCACGAGCGCGGAGACTTTGGCCTGCAGTAGCCGTTTGCCCTCATCGTGCAGGGCTGTGCGGAAGCTCTACGGTTCCGCTACGGCAGCTTTGACGCAGTCCTCGGCATATTGACCGTCGCAGCCGAATAGTCGGAATAGCAGTTTCTTGAGGATTTCCTCGTTGGCCTTCCAGTAGATCGAATGTTCGCGTTGTTGATCGGGTATGTCGGCATGGGCGGCTCTCAGTGAATCGGACGAATCAAGTCTGGGTCGTCCGGCGCGGTGGAGTTAATCCGCGGACTGACCGCGTATGCCTGCATCCAATTCG
>OBLU010000034.1_pt1 | contig 123394 bp, 117 predicted proteins | sample 1518681 | NCBI WGS metagenome assembly OBLU01 (sample SAMEA3539304, study PRJEB22396) | soil metagenome | biome: tundra; feature: field; material: soil | place: USA | collected 2010-05 | depth 0.15 m | reverse complement strand
GCGAACACACTGCTCCGTTTGCAGTTCGAAATGATGTCTGGTCGCGTACAAGACTGGTCAGGCCATTTCCCAGCTGCGAGCGCACAACTAGAGAAGACACTTCAAAAGGCTCATTCTCAACAACTCTTGGGACTTGAATTCGAAACACGGCTGGCCTTGGCGGAGTTGAGAAACAGGGCAGGACAGTCGGTCGCGGCGCGTGAAGAATCATTGAGCTTAGAGAATGCCGCCCGTAAGAATGGGTTCGGGCTGATAGCGAGTAAAGCTCTGTCCTTTCGCAATGCTCGTGAATAAGCATCTCATCTTCCTCGATCCCTGGTTGTTTGACCTTTGCGCGGGCGCAAGAAAGATGCTGCAAAATCTGGGTACGTTAAGGGGACGATAAGAAGTGACGCGCCGTACCTGTTCGCATCAAACGACGTCCGCCGACACCGTTTGATATCAATCAGTTACATCTCATTGTTGCCCTGTCACCGGCTCCCAGCACAGAATCAATCACGCATGAGATGTTCTGGGGACTGCTAATGACTAGCGATCGACTAACGACGGTTTCGAAAGAACGATTGCAGCACTTCCGCGCTGCGGCCGGCCAGCACTCCGCTGCGAACCTCGATCTTATGGTTCAGTTGCGGATGATTCAGGACTGCGATCCCGGAACGCACCGCGCCAGCTTTGGGGTCGTCCGCGCCGTATATCAGGCGCCGGATGCGGGCATGCACCAGGGCGCCGGCGCACATCGCGCAAGGTTCAATTGTAGCAAACAGTTCACAGTCTTCCAGACGGTGGTTACCAACGGTTGCACCTGCTTCCCGCAGAGCGATGATCTCGGCATGGGCCGTGGGGTCGGAGCTGGTGATGTTGCGATTCCATCCGCGCCCTACGATCCGGCCATCGCAAACCACGACCGCGCCCACTGGAACTTCTCCCGCTTCGAGCGCGCGCTGGGCGCAGCGGAGGGCTTCTTCCATCCAGATTTCGTCCGGTCGAAGTTCGTCGGAGGTGGTCTTGGGTCTTAGATCTTGACTCTTGGGGTGGTCGCCTGCGGCTGTTTTCTGTGGGGGCACGAGGAGTTACGCTCCGCTCCGCATTCTAACGGGTTTGGTACAGGAATGCAGGACTCGACGGGTAGGTTCGGACCGGAAAACTTACGGGCAAGCGCCCGATCTTCGGGTCGGAATTTAAATCACGCTCAGCACCGTTCGCACCGCTTCTGGCACCACCGCGCGAACCACCGCCGGGACCACGACTCGCACCACCGGGTAGGCAATCACTACCGCGGGCACGACGAGCAGCAGCCAGATTCTCATCGGCAGGTTTGTGAAGTACGCCTTCATATCGTCCTCTCTCCTAGGAATACGGACGGACCGCCGGAAAAGTTCCCCCGCCAACTCTCGCTCCCCATGGCACGGTCTCTTCAAAGACTCAGACCGCGTTGTGACCTTAGACGTTTGGGAATAAAAACGGTCAGAGGCCAATTTTCAAGGGAGCGACGGATTTGCCCAGGTTTTGGCGTTTCGCCGGATAATGGTAAGCTAGCTGCATCATGGGCCTGCCGAGTTTGCTCCGCAAAGTGTTCCTCGTCGACTTGCTGCAGGGGTTGAAGATCACCTTCCGCTACCAGGATCCCAAGGAAATCTATACCGAGCAGTACCCCTTGGAGCGGCCGCAGGTGGCCGAGCGCTACCGGGGCGCGCCGCGGCTGAACGTCAACCCAGACACCGACGAGACCATGTGCATTGCCTGCGACCTGTGTGCGCTGGCGTGTCCGGAGAATCTGATCGTTGTGTCCAGCGCACGCAACGAGCAAACCCGCCGTAAAGAACTCACCGACTTTACCTACGACCTGAGCCGCTGCATGTTCTGCGGCCTGTGCGAGGATGCTTGCCCGGTCGACGCGCTCGAACTCACGCAGGACTTCGAACTAGCCAGCTACACCCGCGAAGGTTGGATCTGGAACCGCGAGACCCTGGAAAAAGGGCCGCAGCCCACGCTGTATCGTCGGTAAGAAATTCCTGTTTCGCCTACTGCGCTTAAGTAACCTCTCCGCCGGACGTGAACGCGCGTGAGCGCGCGCTCTTACCCTAGTTGTCAACCAACCAATTTATTCTCGGGGATGAAGTACATTGCACGAATCAGCGCGAAGATAAAGAGTGAGGCGTAGACCGAGACATAGGCCAGCGGAGCCGAAGCAGGTACAGCCCTGCGGCGACGAGGTTTTTCCGCAGAAGAGTGGCGTGGTATCCAGCGAGGGTGGAATCATTCTGATTTTGGCGGGCGACTTTCGCGCGGAAAAGCGCCAAAGAGAACATACACAAACCTAGGCACATTCCATAGCAGCCGACAGCCTGAGGAATTCGATAGTTCTTTCCCAGGAAATCTTAAGAAAACAATTTACGCCCTGCGATGCTCAGAACTTCACCGACGGCTGAGAGCTGACAGCTGATGGCTGTTTGCCGACAGCTGATGGCTGCTGTTGCGTCATACAGTGCATTGCGCCCAAGCCCCAAATGAAATCTCCGGAATAGATGGGCACGATCTCGCGGCCGGGGAACAGGTGGGACAGCGTGTTGAGCGCGGGGCGGTCGTTGGGTCGATTGAAGACCGGCGCGAGGACGACTCCGTTGGCGATGTAGAAGTTTGCGTAGCTGGCCGGAAGACGCCGGCCTTCGAAGACCACCGGCTGGGGCATGGGAATTTCGACGACGGTGAGTTGTTTGCCATTCTGATCACGCGCGGATTGCAGACGGCGCAGGTTGGCTCGCAGCGGGGCGTGGTTTATGTCTTTGGAGTCGGGCTCGACCATGGTGACGACGGTATCTCGCGAGACGAAGCGGGTAAGATCGTCGACGTGGCCGTGAGTGTCGTCGCCGAATATCCCGCGTCCCAGCCAGATGGTGTGCGGCGCGCCCAGGTAGTCTGCAAAAGCTTTTTCGTAGTGGACGCGCGCCATGTGGGGATTGCGTTCCTGAATCTTGCTGAGCAGACATTCTTCTGTGGAGAGAATCGTGCCCGCCCCGTTGACGTCGATTGAGCCGCCTTCGAGCACGATGCGGGCTCCCATGGAGAGCGGTCGAATCTCCCTGGTGTGGGCGGCTTTCGCCATCAGGCCGCCGATTTTTTCGTCGTGACGCCAGTTGGAATATTTTGCCCAGGCGTTAAAGCGAAACTTGAGGGCGAGAGCTGCCGAGCTTCGCTCGGCCTGCCCGGGTCTTAGACCCGGACCCACATAATCTTTCTGGCCCACACCGTCCTTCTTACTTTTCGTGAGGAAGAGGCAGCCGGAGTCACGCAGCCAAACACGGTCAGAAGCCCAGTAGTGGAAGTGTACGTTTGTGGAGAGAGCGTCGGCTTTCCTAAGTATCTCTCGAGCTTTTTTGCCAGCGTAGGCGTTCCTGACAATTAACTCGACGCGCTCGTGTCGGGCGAGGTTGCGGATAATTTCGGCATAAACCCAGGGGATTGGCTCAAATCGCCCCGGCCAATCGTCTTGGTAATGCGGCCACGCCAGCCACGTCGCGGCGTGAGGCTCCCACTCGGCGGGCATGCGGTAGCCGCGCGCGGCGTTTCCAGAATCTCCGACACTTAAAGTAGTACTTGAAGATCTGCGCGATGCTTTGGCCACAGGGAGATTTTCCTAATCTAACAAGCGGTTGGTGATGGGAGCATAGCTGTCGATGCGCCGGTCACGCAGGAAAGGCCAGTTGCGGCGGATGTCTTCCAGCGTCTTCAGGTCAACGTCGCCGACCAGGATTTCCTCCCGGTCGTGCGAGGCTTCCGCCAGCACGCGCCCGAAAGGATCGCAGAAGAAGGATGCGCCCCAGAATTCGAGGCCCTGGCCGGGGGCTGATTTGCCGCGGATATTGCCGGTTTCGAAGCCGACGCGGTTTACGACCGCGACGTATACGCCATTAGCGATGGCGTGAGCCCGTTGGATGGTGCGCCAGGCGTCGTGCTGGGCCACGCCGAACTCAGCCTTCTCCGCGGGATGCCAGCCGATCGCCGTCGGATAGAACAGTACAACTGCGCCTTGCAACGCCGTCAGGCGCGCGCCTTCGGGATACCACTGATCCCAGCAAACCAGGGTGCCGAGGCGTCCGGCGCTGGTATCGAGCGCGCGGAATCCGAGGTCGCCGGGAGTGAAGTAGAACTTTTCATAGTAGAGCGGATCATCGGGGATGTGCATCTTGCGGTAGAGACCGCGCAGGGAGCCGTCGCTGTCGAAGATGGCCGCAGTGTTGTGGTAGACGCCGGCGGCGCGCTTTTCAAACAGCGAAGCGATGAGGACGACCCCGTTATTGCGTGCGGCAGCGGACAATTTTTCAGTAGTTGGGCCGGGAATCGGTTCGGCCAAGTCGAACAACGAATGATCTTCGCGCTGGCAGAAATACTGGGTCTGGAAAAGTTCGGGCAAGCAGACGACCTGCACGCCCCGGCCGGCGGCGTCAGCGACGCGGCTGAGCGCTTTCTCGAGATTTTGTTCCGGCTCCGGACCGCAGGACATTTGCACCAGGGCCACGCGAAATTTTTCAGGGGGCACGCGTTCCGACCTCCGCGAACAATATAGCATCCGCAACGGATCTCGGCCGTCGGACCTCAGAACTGCACACCCAAGAGCTCAGGGCTGGGACAAGAGTTCCAAAATCCTATGGTGACAATGAATTCCGCTGAATATTTGCAAGAGTGTTCACGGCCAAAGGGGGAGGCGTGACGCACACGACTACGGTCACTCTTGACATCCTGCAGTAATCGCGGCAGTCAGCAATGTAAGCCCGGACCTTCGGTCCGGGCTTTTTTCTGATCTCAGTCAGGCCACTCTGTCTGCGAATCAGGACGATGCCTTTCGCAAGGTAGCGAGGGCGCGAACCAGACGCTGGTTGCCGGCAACAACCTTCTCGAGGCGATTGAGCACCTCCTGTGAAGGCATTGAGCGGAGAACCGCTTCGATCGCGCCTTCTGCGTTCAGCGATTCCGTACGGACCAGATCGAGCAGAAATTCCAGCGCCGCATCCTGGCGCGTGAGGGCTATCGCAGAAAGCAGAACGGAACGCCACCACGGATCGTCCGCCTTCACGAAAACTTCTCGCAGGGCGTCGAACGCCGCTAGCGAATGCGTCCCCGCAATCGCGAGGGCCGCTTCGGCAGCGTTATCGTCTGCCGTGGCGAGAAAACGTCCGATCCACGGAATTACACTAACGCCTTCGATGCGCAAGATTCCGCTGTAGCAGGCGCCTAGCACTTCGGGTTCGTCGGCATCGAGAACCGCTCTCAAGCGGAGCAGCAGCGAAGCGGACGATGAGCCCACCTGTTCGATCGCGCGTACCGCCTCCGCCCGAACCGCCTTGTCCTTATCGCCCACCAGTTCGACAAGGTGCGCCAGCAAGTCCGCATCACTGAGACTGCGACATTGCACGAGAGCCAGGGCGCAGGCGGCCCGCAGAGTTCCTGCAGTGTCGGAACTGCCTCCCCAGACCGGTTCCATCTGGATGTGTCGCATCCCACGGAGGAAGACATCCGCATCCTGGTGCTCCAGGGCGGCGAGCGCACGGCTGAGCGAGTTTTTTGCCCAGCATTGTGGATCGGTCTTTGCAGGATTCTCGAAGAAGCGGTCGAAAGCGTTCAAGAGTTCCGGCATCAACTCCGCGGTACGGAAGTCGCGCACAAGGTCAGCCGCTTTCGCCACGATGAAATTGTTGCGATGTGCCAGCGCCTTGCGCAATGGTTCGACGCGGTCGTTTTCCGGCTGTTGGCGAAGCCCGTCGAGAGCGGCGATTTGTTCTTCGAAGCTTTGCTTGCCGGCCATGCTTGGCAGTTTAACCGACGAATCGCGGGCTTACGCGAAAGCGCGTGGCACCCGGTCTTGTGGTTGCTGTAAAGTAGTTGTTCGGGAAGAATCGTCTGGGGTGAATGAGCTTGGGAGGTTTGCGTTGAAACAAGGCAATCATAGTAATTCGAAGCAGCATTCGAATCAGGGGCAGGAACACGGCGCCGGCGGCGAGGGCAGAGACCGTCACCTGCACAATCCGATTGAAGACCGGCTGATTCCGCTGGAGCCGCTGGATCTGGGCAAGGTGACTTCGATCGACGGCCTGGTCCGGGCAATGGCCAAGACCGCTTTTACCGGACGCCAGCTAGGCGAGGCTGCCGACGTGCTCGAAGCGATGGCGCTCGACGAAGATGCTTTCATTGTGATGACCCTCGCCGGCGCGATGACTGTGGCCAAGCAGGGGCTGATCGTCACGGAGTTGATTGATCGCGGCATTGTGAATGCCATTGTCTCGACCGGCGCGCTCATGGCTCACGGACTGGTCGAGGCCACCGGGCGAGCGCACTTTCGCGCCAATCCTGATGTTTCCGATGAGGAACTTTACGAGCAGGGTTACAACCGGGTCTACGACACGCTCGAGCCCGAGCAGAACCTCGACGACGTCGAGGAAGTCATGGCGGCCGTCCTTGAGGCTTGGGACCACAATGAGATCATGTGCTCATACAAGCTGAATCACGCCATTGGCGCGTATCTGGCGAAGCGCAATCATGGGCAGCGGGGAATTCTGAAGTCCGCGTATGAACAAGGAGTGCCGGTGTTTGTGCCGGCGTTCAGCGACTCAGAGTTGGGCCTCGACACCGCGCTGAACAACCGGCTCAGAGAATCGACGGGACGACACAAGATCCGCTTCGATCCGTTCGAAGATCTGGAGCACTTTGCGGCGACCCTGCTACGGCAGAAGAAACTGGGGATTTTCACCATTGGCGGCGGCGTGCCGCGCAACTGGTCGCAGCAGTTTGGGCCCTTCATCGAACTCAGGCACCGGCGGCTGGGAGAGAACGTACCTTTAAAGCGCTATCACTACGGCCTCAGGATTTGTCCTGAGCCCGTGTATTGGGGCGGATTGTCAGGCAGTCCCTATAGCGAGGCAATCTCCTGGGGCAAGTTCGTGCCCCCGTCGGAAGGCGGAAAGTTTGGCGAGGTCTTCGTGGACGCGACCGTGGGGCTGCCGATCATCGTGGCCGCCGTAATCGAGCGTCTGGACAAGGCCAAAAAAGGCGGCAGCGCGCGCAAGGGCGCTAAAGCCACCTCTCGGAAATGAAGGCCAAACGGCTATTGGGGATGTGCGGCCTGGATCTTAGTTAGCGGCGAGTTTCGGAGGCGACAGCGTCTTCAGCCGCGGCAAAATCCTGGGCGGCGTTCTCCTGGGTATCGTGACTCCCGGTCCGGAGCCGGCGATAAAGGGGCGCAAGGATACTGTTTCCAAGGACTTCTGACTCTGCCTGAAACCAATCCTGCAGAGCTTGTCCTTCCTCCTGACCGCGTGTTTCATAGAGCTGCTTGGCGCGGGATCGCACCTTTCGCTCCACCAGTTGCACCATCAGGGCCTGTTGCTTCTTTCTGCGTGTTTCTATGTCCACTGCCACTCCTCGATCTGTGTCTTTCCTACCACATCTATAATATCCGATGCGGGTTAACGGAGGATTACATTCGACACAGGAAGGGGTTACCAAGGTTTTACTCCCTTTGGAAGACCAGTTCGTGGTGTCGGCCTGCTCAACTTCATTACTTTCAAATACTTAGATGCGTGGACGAGGCCGCCGATGCAAAACTAAAGCCAGGGCAAATCAAGCGGTTTTTCGGGCTTCGACTCGTCCCAGGCTTGAGTTTTGATCTCATCCTTGGCCTGCTGGATACGCTCTTCCAGGGAAGGCGAGTCCGTACGCGGCGGGCCGGGCTTCGCGTCGCGGTTGATTGCCGGAATGAAACGAACAAGGCATCTCCCGCGCGGATTTCGTCGGCCGTAGAAAGCTGCGGCGCGCCTTGGGCAAGAACGAAAGGGCTCAGGCAAAACAAAGACAGCATCCGCGCCAATGCCCGGACTGCACACTTCATCATCGGGAATACCCCTTGGTATACGAAGGTTGGACGGAAATGCGTCGCCGTCGTGAGCCGACGGGGGTTACTCGCGCAGATGCGGAGAATCGAGCACGAAACGACCGCTGTCAGTCGAAGATCAATACCGCCGAGGCGATCACGGTCGTCCAGAGGCCACGCTTGTCGCCGACGGCGGACTGAGTCACGTTCGCGGTGCGCACGATTTTGTTGGACAGGCGGTAGATCTGCTTCTTCTCATCCCAGGAGCGGTCAGGATCGAATTCCACGTTGAGAGTGGTGGCGAGCATTTCGGCGGCAAGTTCCTCGGCGTATTCTCCGGCCGCGTCTTCGGTCTCGCCAAAGGAGTGATGCTCGCTGAGATAACCATAGGTATTGCGGTCGGCGGGAATGGCCACGCCGATCGACGACGCCAGCAGCCGGTGGGGCTCGCGCGTGGAGTTTTCGGCGACCACGGCGAAAACTACCTCGCCGGGATGAAGGTACTTTACACCTTCCTTGCGGGCGAGCAGCTTGCAGTTCGGCGGGAAAATTGAGGAAACTCGAACCAGGTTCTGGGCAGCGATCCCGGCGTCACGCAACGCCAATTCGAACGATGTCAGCCGCTCGCGGTGTTTCCCCACTCCCTTGGTAAAGAAAATCCGCTTCGGAACCATGTCTTTGCCCAAATCGTGATCCTCCGGAAAGAAAATTGAGTGTTAAGAATGCACAATCTAACACAATGCCTTGTAAAGGAAATATGAATTTACAGGCGAGAGGCCAAAAAAATGCGGGGAGCGCTGGCGCGCGTCCCCGCTGGATGTCGAACAGAAAGGCTCAGGGAGCGGCGGTGACACCCGTGACACTGATGGTGTTGTCCTTTTCTGTTCCTGTAACCGTGACCTTGGCGCCGGCCTGCTTGTCGAGAGTCGCCAAGGCTGCTTTGTCGCTGGTGTCGAGAGTGTAGACCTTGTCGCCCATCACCAGAGCGAACTTCGATCCCTTGGCGACGCAGGCGCGGGTGCAGCCAGCATCGTCGCCCGGCATGGCGTGCTTGGCGCCGCACATCGAGTCGCTGACGGTGCCGGTGAAAGTTTTTGCCTTAGCCGCGAATGCGGAGGAAACGGCCAGGCCTGAAATCACAATTAGGTTCAACAGCAGGAATCCCACTTTCCGAACTCGTGCATTCATCACAGATTCTCCTTGTGGGCTGGTACCGGAGCGATGCTGCTGGCACAGCCTCTGTCTTAAAGGATCATCCAACAGACGAGAAGTTACAAGTGAGCATCACGCGGAGAAAGAAAAAATGCGGGGAGCGCAGACGCACATCCCCGCATACTGCCCGGATTGTTTAGGGGGGAGGGCCCGGGCCAAGCCTTTTACGTCCAAATCTTTCGCTGCGATTCGCGACGAAATTCATTATATGGAAGACGGCCAGCGTACCAAGTCTTGCTGACTTCAAATGCCACAGGAAGGCCCTTCTCCAAGTCTTGTTTCAACAAAGAAACCCAAGACTAACCGACAAAAGGCTGCCCCGACAAGCCCTGTCAAACTGTTACAAAAGCCGGACAAGCACCTCGACCAATGTCCCGGCCGTTCGTCCAGCCTTATTTCGGCGCCTTCACCGAGTAGATGAGATCGACGTCGACGCTCCTGTCGCGGACGTTGGCAGTCACATGCGGCGCCACATCCCAGTCCAAGGCCGTCGGGAGCAGCTTGTGGGCTGCGGGCAGATATTCACTGAGGTAAGTGGAGTCGTAAACCTCCCCGGGCCGGATCTTCCATGCGTTGCGGAGTTTCGCCGTCAGGCTGTTGTCGAGACCGCGGAATTCAAGTTCGCCCATGTGATAGACATAACCTTCCTTCACGTCGAGGCGAATCACCACGGTGCCGGCAGCATCGTTAAACTGCGCATCCGGCTTGACCGTGCAGGTGATGAATCCACGGGATCCGTAGAGCTTCTGGATGTCCTTCAGGTTATCGCCGAGGCGGACCGTGTTGGCCGGTTGGCCGGGCTCGGCGCGGACCATCTTCTGCAGCGTGTCGGTAGAGAACTCGTGATTGCCCGACCACTCTATGCTTTTCAGCTTGTACTGCTGGCCGGGTGTGACTGCAAACGTGACATCGACGACGGTCTGGTTGCGGGGGCCGTCTTCGGTTTCGGCCGCGGGCTGCTTCACCACTTTTGGTTGGGGCTCTCCGAACTCCGCCCTCAGGTACCCTCGCGCGTAATAGGCCGGGAGAAGTTGCCGCTGGACAAGCAGATTGAGGCGACTGCGGGAGTACTCGTGGTCGGGAAGCCTTTGGCCGGCAGCTTCGAGCGCGGGTAAATCGGCTGCGGCTGCGCCGGTGAACTCAATGTTCCGGACTTGGATGAGAACGTCGGTGACATGGTAATTAATCGACTCGACGGGCCCGTCGGGTTTGCCTGTCCGCAGGTACTCGACGTGTCCAGGGATTGATTTTTCGACTAGCATCGCCTGGAGCACGTCGGAAACCTCGTCGGCGAGGCGGCCGTATAGGGGCAGTTCTCCGTCAAACAGCGGGGCATGTTCCTTGATGCGCTGGCGCAGTTCGGCATCGGAGAACCAGACGAAATCCTCAAAGCGGGCCGGGAGAAACTTCGCGGCGTCAGTCACGTGCAGTTCGAGCTTGGTTCCCGCGGAGGAATAAGAGAAGCTGTATGCGATGTCGGTGAAAACTCCCATGTCGCCCAGACGGCGGGCGGCTCTCTTGAAGTCATCGTCGTTGACTGCTGTACCCATCTGCAGGCCCGTCGCCGCGGCGACCGCCTCTTCGAGGAACCGCTTGCTTCCCGTGACTTTGATGGCGATCAACTGGCGGGCTGAGGCCGGCATTTGCGCGAGGGGTTTCTGCGCGGACGCTCCTTGCCCCATCCCCGGCAGGCAGAGCCCGGCAAAAAGTAACAGGAGCAGAAGTCTGGAGAGCGCCTTCGTCATCGACTTGGGTTGTGCACCAATTCTTCCGTGGATTTGTGCTTCACTGCAATGTCAATGAAGGCGAGGGCGGCGCGGCTGAGAGCTTTGTCTTTGCGGAAGACGAGCGCCAGATCGCGGCGGACCTGGGCGTCGGCAATGGGGACGGCGGCAAGAACCTTGGCGCGAACGTCTTCCTCCACGTTCGAACGGGCGATGAAGCCGATCCCCACGTCGGCGGCCACGAAGCGCTTCAGCAATTCGCTGGAATCTAGCTCCATGGTGAAGTTCGGCTTCAGGCGGCGCTCGTGAAAGAGTTGCTCGATGGCATCCCGGGTATGTCCGGCCTTGGGGACGACCAGCGGAAACTTGGCCACGTCGGCAACGGTGGCCGACTTCATCTTTCCCAGAGGATGCTGTGGCGGCGCGATCACGATCAGCTCGTCCCGATGGATGAGAACCACGGTCAAGCGGGGGTCCGTCACGGGCAGGGAGATGACGCCGAAGTCGACCGAGTTGTCGATGATGGATTCCAGAATCTTGCCGTAGTCGGCCCGCTTGATGTTCACCGAGACATCGGGATACTGCTTCTTAAAGTCGGCAAAAACATAAGGCAGGATGTGCAGGCATGTGCCCTCGTTCGCGCCCACAATGATTTCGCCACGGGGCACGCGCTCCATCTCGGCAATAGCTACCAGCATTGCCTTGCGGGCATCGAGAGTTTCCTCGACATACTTCTGAAAGGCCTTGCCGGCGGCGGTCAGCGATACCTTGCCGCCCGAGCGGTCGAACAGCTTGGCGCCGACTTCTTCCTCAAGCCCGCGAATTTGCGACGAAATGGCAGGCTGAGTCCGGAAACGCTTCTCCGCCGCGCGCGAGAACGATGCGTGCCGCGCCACTTCGAGGAAGGTTTCGAGTTGGTCGAAGTCCATAGAAGCTCTCGGCTGTCAGCTCTCGGCAGTCAGCCAAAGCGATTCAGCGTTGCGATCCCGGGAACGATCGAGATAGGCTGAAAGCTGATAGCTGAGAGCTCCAGTATAAAGTCGGGTTATCCCCGCTATAAGAACAATCGAATTGCCAGCGCCCTCGACTCGCTTTAGACTTTTCCGTCCTGCACAACGCGACCGATTGTAGCAGCCTGCCCGCCTGCAGGACTCCCCGCAACCGTTCGCCCGATTTCCGAAAGAATTTGCTTCATGGCAAGGAGTTCTCATGGCTGATGCCAAGACCGTTGTTGACTTTGCGAAGAAGCACAACGCGATGATTCTCGACCTGCGTTTCACCGATATTCCAGGGCTGTGGCACCACGTTTCTTATCCCATCGCAAAGTTGACGCAATCCTCTTTTGAAGAGGGATTCGGCATCGACGGCTCATCGATTCGTGGCTGGGCAGGCATTCACGAGAGCGACATGCTGCTCAAGCCTGACGCCAATTTTCATTTGCTCGACCCCTTCACCGAGGCGCCCACGCTGGTGCTGGTGTGCGATGTAGTCGATCCGGTGACCAAGCAGCAGTACGACCGCGATCCCCGCTACATCGCAAGAAAAGCCGAGATCTACCTGATCTCCACCGGCATTGCCGACACCGCATACTTTGGCGCGGAGGCCGAATTCTTTATCTTCGACAATGTGCGCTTCGATCAGCGCGAACAGTACGGCTTTTACTACATTGACGCCGAAGAGGGCCGCTGGAATTCGGGCAGGGAAGAGAACAATCTGGGATACCGTCCACGCTACCGGGAAGGCTACTTTCCCGTGCCCCCCACCGACCATTACCAGGACCTGCGCTCGGAGATGGTGCTGACGATGCAAATCTGCGGCATGGAGGTGGAATCCCACCATCATGAAGTGGCTACCGGCGGCCAGACGGAAATTGATCTTAAATTCGACTCGCTGGTGCGTTCCGCCGACAAGATGCTGCTTTACAAATACATCGTCAAGAACGTGGCCAACCTCCACGGCAAAACGGTCACGTTCATGCCTAAACCCATCTTTGGCGATAACGGAAACGGGATGCACACGCACCAGTCGCTGTGGAAAGCCGGCGAACCGCTGTTTGCGGGCGACGGTTATGCCGGGATGTCGCAGCTTGCGCTCTGGTACGTCGGCGGTTTGATCAAGCACGGCCCCGCGCTTTCGGCGATCATCGCGCCGACGACTAATTCCTACAAGCGGCTCGTGCCCGGGTTTGAGGCCCCGGTGAATCTGGCCTACTCGCGGCGCAATCGCTCCGCGGCCTGCCGGATTCCCATGTATTCCGTCGCTCCCAAGTCCAAGCGGGTCGAGTTCCGCCCTCCGGACCCGAGTTGCAATCCCTACATGGCCTTTGCCGCCATGTTGATGGCCGGTCTCGACGGCATCGAGAATAAGATGGATCCCGGCCAGCCGCTGGACAAAGATATTTACGAACTGGATCCCGAGGCATTGTCGAACATTCCGTCGATGCCCGGCTCGCTCGAAGACGCGCTCGACGCCCTGCAGCGCGATCACGCGTTCCTGCTGAAAGGCGACGTATTCACCGAGGAACTGCTGCGAACCTACGTCGACTACAAACGCTCGAAAGAAGTGGACGCCATCCGCCTGCGCCCGCATCCGTATGAGTTCGCGCTCTACTATGACATCTAGGCTTAGGTATTACCTCTTGCTAATCTGCGACTTTACGGTCTCCGGCGGACCGACATCTGGCGGCAATTCTCCCGTCAGAGAGTTCAAGAACGCCTGCAGATCGCTGCGCTCCTGCCCGCTCAAGAAGTCCAGGACATGAATCTTCGGGTCCAGGTTGGGATTGGAGTTGCCGGCTCCGATGTAAAAGTCGATAACCTGCTTCAAGTCTGTGAGGCTGCCATCGCTCATGTACGGCGTCCTCTGTGCAATATTTCGCAGCGACGGCGTCTTGAACTTCGCCTTGTCAGTTTCGTTGTGGGTCACAGCGTATAGACCGACATCGGTGAATTCTCCCGCATTCACGCCGACTCCGACATTGTGAAATTGGTTATCGGTAAATAGAGCGTATTTCTCTCCCACCGTATGGCAGGAGGCGCAGTCCGCCTTTTTCTTCGAGGTGAATACCACGAATCCGCGCTTCACCGCATCGTCCACGGCTTTCTTATCATGTCCATATTTCCAACGATCGAAAGGCGAGTTGCCGCTGATCACCGTACGCTCGAACGAAGCAATGCTCTTCTCCACCATCTCATAGGTGATGGGTTTCGCACCCCAGGCAGCGGCGAACGGTTCGCGATAGCTTGGATCGGCATTCAGCCTTTGCTCGACCGTGGTCAGAGTGTTGGCCATTTCCACCGGGTTCTGCACGGGACCTTCCGCTTGGGTTTCCAGGGTGGGAGCTCGCCCATCCCAGAACTGAACCTTGAAATATGCGGCATTCACCACCGGCGGAGAGTGGCGCGTTCCCGTTTTCTTGCCCACCCCTTCGGAGAAAGGTCTGGAATCGGCAAAACCGAATTGCGGGCTATGGCAAGAGGCGCAAGAAACGCTGCGATCCAGCGACAGAATCGGATCGTAAAAGAGTCGGCGCCCCAGGGCGATGGTTTCCGCAGTGGGTGGATTGTCGGCTGGAATCACCACGGGCGGAAGCCCCAGCGGAACTTTGATCTGCACTGGCTTGCCGATAGGCATCAGGGGCGAGGTCGGTTGATTTTGGCCGCGAAGCATCAACCCAGAGGCGACGACGGTGACGAAGACCACCAGAAACAATTTGCATGAATTCATAAGACCTCCGAGGAATGGAGACTCGTGTATCACCTGGCAACAGTGGACTGCAGACTGAATCGCTCTGGAGCGTTCGGAGTCTTGCTGTCTCACTATCTGAAGTCTGCAGCAACACAAATCGTAGTACGATCTGCCGACCGAGTTGGTGATGCTGATCACGCCTGGCGGTGACATCAGATCACTTTGGGAACACGGCTGTGTGCCGCCTGAGCGCTACTTTTGGGCGGGTTCGAAAACGCTGGCGGACTACCGTGTATGGAGATGAGGGGGTGCGGCCAGGAATGGATACTCCGACAGCGTCAAACTGCAACCCGAAATGCGGTTGTTCTTACGCAGCCGCTATTCGTGTCGCAAGGCTTCGATCGGATCGAGGCGGGAGGCGCGGAAGGCCGGAACCATGCCGCTGACCAGGCCCACGGCGCCGAGAATGAGCGTAGATGCGATCAGAGTTCCCGGAGCGATGATCAGCCGGATGTCGCCGGCTTCTCCGTTCTTGGCAAACGCACTGTACAACGTGAGCCTACCCACCGAAAGCGCGACCGCGTAGGCCAGTATCACTCCCAGCACCCCGCCGATGAAGGTAATGGTCAGAGCTTCGGCGAGGAATTGCAGCAGGATGTACCGCCGTTGCGCGCCCAGGGCTTTCTGCACGCCAATCTCACGCGTGCGCTGCGTGACCGAAACCAGCATGATATTCATCAGGCCGACGCCGCCGATGCCGAGTGTAAGCGTGCCGATGAAACCCATCAGGACCTTCAACCCGAGCGTAATGATTTCGAACTGATGGACCTGAGTCATCAGGTTGAACACTTCCACAGCCTGCCGGTCCGTCTGGTTGAACTTGTGCTGCGTCGCCAGGATGGTGCGGACCGATTGTTCCAGGCTCTCGTACTCCGGCGTCTGGTAGGTGAACCAGATGGTGTCCAGGTAATGTGTATTCTTCAGCTCGCTCATAGTGCTGAACGGGACGTATATCACGCGGTTTATATCGTCATTTCCCTCCTGCATTTTGGCGCTCAGGACACCGATGACTTCGAAGCTGAGGCCGTCAACCCGGATGTGCTCCCCCAGCGCGTTGCGTCCGGAAAACAGTTTTTCCTTCGCTTCCGAACCGATCACCGCTACGCGCGAGTGCTGGATCTCGTCTTCTTGGTTGTAGAAGCGGCCCTGCCCAAGCTTGAGGGCGCGAACGTCAATCACATTGGGATCATTGCCGGTGACAGCCCAGGTGAAAATCCTGGTGTCGTACTGGATGCTGGCCTGCTTGCTGACTTCGGGCGTGATATGGGTGATTTGGGGAAGGTTGGTGGTAAGCGTCTCTACATCATCCTGAGTAAAGCGGACGAGGACTCCCGCCTTCTGACCACCGGCCTGCATGGAAGTACGGCCCGGCACTACGATGACGAGCTTGGAGCCGAAATTGGCAAAGATGTTGGCACAGGCCCGACCAAAACCATCGCCATAAGCGAGCAGCATGACTACCGTGGCAATGCCCCACGCCATGCCCAGCATGGTGAGTGCGGTGCGGCGGCGATTGTGCCGCATGGCGCCGTAGGCTTCCTGGAGCAGATCATGGAACATATCGCATCACTCCGGGCATCACTCCTGCCGCAGGGCTTCCACCGGTTGCAGCATGGCTGCTTTGCGCGCGGGATAAAGACCGGCGACCACTCCGGCCAGCGTGAGGCTGCCAATCGCCAGTAAGGCCGACATCGGCACCAATTTGGGCGGATCAAATCCGCCCGGTCCCTGCACTCCTCCCATCAACGCCATCAGGGCCGTCGCCAGACCCATGCCGATCAGCCCGCTACTCAGCGTGAGAAGCAATCCTTCCAGAAAAAAATGAAACAGAATGCTGCGGTTGGTGGCGCCCAGCGCCTTCCGTAATCCGATCTCGTGGGTGCGTTCGCTGACTGCGACCAGCATGATGTTGATGACCCCAATGGCTCCCAGCGCCAGCGTCACCATTCCCACCGCACCCAGGAACATGTTCATGACGTCGAAAATCGTTCCCACCATTTTTGATTCCTGGATAGAATCCCAGCCGTCAAAGGCGTTTTCATCGCTGGCATCGAATCCGTGATTGCGGGCAACGATCTTGTGCACATCGTCCTGGGCTAGCAGGTGCTCGGCGGTCACGCGCGGCTGATATTCAATAAAGGAAATCGAGTTCTGGTGGTTTTCTCCCTTCAGCGGGAAGTCCGTGGCCATCACCGGGAAGGGAATGTAGCCACGCATATTCAGCCAAGTGTTGTCGCCGCGGCCAAGGTGCGGCATGCTGCCAATAACTTCGAACCGAATGCCGTTGAGCAGGACGAATGCGCCAACTGCCGGACGGCCAGGGAACAGGGTTTTCAGTAGTTCGTTACCCAGGACGATTACATTGCGTCTCTGCGCTTCGTCCATTTCGTTCAGCCAGCGCCCCTCCTTGAGGGGAAGATAACTGATCTCATTCAGTTGAGGCTCCACGCCCAGGATTTCGACCCCTGCAGTGGCGAATTCGCTGACCTGATGCAGGTCGGTGCGAGAAAGCATAGGGCTGGCATTGCCCACGTGTGGGGCTTGCGTACGGATATCGACATAATCCTGGTAGGTGAGCAAATACGGACGGGCGGAGTTCATACTGCCCTTTACCGCGGGCGCCCGTCCCGGAAAGAGAAACATGATATTCCTGCCGAACTCGGCCAACTCGCGCTTGTTGCCCGAGCGGAAGCCTTCGCCCACTCCCACCAGCAGCAGTAACGATCCCACCCCCCATGCAATACCGAACATGGTCAGGAACGAGCGCAGTTTGTGCGCCCACAGGTTGCGGAAGATTTGCGCGAAGATGTCTAGGACCGTCCGCATAATCCAGACATTGTACATTTTCATCAAGCCACGCAGTTTATCGAAATCAGGCTACCCCGCAGCGCCATCTGCAAGGTAACCGTTCGAGGGGAATGGCCTCGCCCGTCTAGTCTTTGCTCCACGAATACGGCGCGGGAAGTCCTTTCTGTTTTCTAAATTCACGCATCTGATTCTGCTGTTCGGTGCGGATTCGCAAGTCGCAGCGCGGTTTCCCCGTGCAGGGCAGGATGAATCACTAACTACCGACGTTATGGCTTCAGTTGCTTCTCGATCGCCGCGGTTACTTCCTTTGAATCTGGCGTAACCGCGGACTCGAACCGCTGGACAACCTTGCCGTCACGATCGACCAAGAACTTGGTGAAGTTCCATTTAATGTCTCCGGCAATGCCCGCGCCCGTTTCTTTGGTCAGGTAGCCGTACAACGGCGCCTGGTCGGCGCCCTTCACCGAAATCTTCGAATACATCGGGAATTTCACGCTGTACTTGCGCGTGCAGAACGTCTTGATCCCCTCGTTCGTTCCCGGTTCCTGCGCTCCGAAATTGTTGGCCGGAAAGCCGAGAATGACAAAGCCCTGATCTTTGTATTTTTCGTAGACGGCTTCGAGCGCGCTGTATTGCGGAGTGTAGCCGCACTGGCTGGCCACGTTCACCAGAAGGACGACCTTGCCCTTGTAGTCGGCCAGCGGCGCTGGCTTGCCGTCGATGGAGTTGAGCGTGAAGCCGTACACACCCGAGCCTGCAATCAGCGATGTGGCCATCATTAGTAGTACTCCGAACGTAAGATAGGTTCCCAGTTTACCGGCGGACAGTCTCATTCCTGACCTCTTATGTTGTGAATTTCTGCAGGGACGAGTCTGAAGATACAGGCGAAGGGATGCTCAGCGCAATGAGGGAAATGTAAATTCTATGTCTTGCCGCCACTTGGACCGGGATTATACCGCGGTTCGGACGGCGCTTTCCTTGACCATACGCTCCAGCATGCGCATGCGTTTGCCCGGAAGCGGGGAATCGGTCATTTGCGGCCGGGCTACTTCACAACTGCTCACGGAAAGAAACGCGTCTCCCATGGAGTCCAAAGCGGAGGCGGAGCGCCCCAACACCATTAACAAGTATTTCTGGGCGATGGGTCGGTCCGCTGGATGAATCAGGGCCCACCAGCGATGAATCGACTCCTGCACTTCAGCTTCGCTCTTTTCGCCGACCACAAGGGAATCGATCAAACGGTAGACTTTGCTCTTGATCGCCTGGTACGAGACGGAAATCTCTTGGGGCATAGGGTTCCTGGGTTGCGCTGTTATCTCACCAATGTGCAATCTGCACACCAAACCGTAGACCCCTGTTTTGGCGTGGGTTACGGCTATTGGCGAGTGTGAACGTACTATGAATGGAATAAATCGGGTATGGGATATGAATTCTGGAAGCCGTCGAAAGGGCGCTTTGAAGGTTTTAGGCTCAGCCGGGTCTAAGCCCAGGCGAGTTGGAAGGTAAGGTCGCGAGCGTTAGGAAGTTTCTGGTCAACAAGCAAACTCTCGGCGTCTCCGGAAACTGCGCGTGTACCCGGCCAAGCGGCCTGTGCAGGTTACAATGTTGCGCTCTACTCAACCGGACTTTCGTCGAATCCTGCTATCTCCAACCCAAGAATGCAGGCATATCTGGAATCCGGCATCTCGCAGAACGAACTGAACTCACTTCGGAGGCCAAATGAAAAGGTGGGCATGGCTGTTCGCAGTTCCTGTACTCATCTCGGTGGCGGCAGCGCAGATTGCCTCGTCCTTGGATTCGCAGGGTAATGGTTCGCAAAGCAAGACTTCGCAGGGCAGTGGGCACGAGGCGGATTCCGGGGACCGCATGTTTTTTCCGCGGGACATGTTCTGGGGCTGGGCGCAGTTTGACCTGGCGCCTCCGCATAACGAGATTGATCCCAACCTCTGCGCAGGCAATGCGGGGCAGTACGGTGGGGCCAACGCACCCTGCAGTTTGTTCGCGCGCTACATGCTTTCGGGAATTCTGGAGGTTCGCCCCTTTGGCCGGGGTCCCTTACGCAGGTTCATGGTTTACGGAGCGCCCACATTCCTGTTCGGCAAGACGATACCGAAGACGTTCTACACCTGGTCTCCCGATGCGATCGGCATTGAACACTCCTGGGGAGTCGGGATCTATATCGACAAGGGATTCGAATTTCGGGTGACGCAACACTTCCTGTTCGATCGTCTGGGTGCGCGTGACAAAAACCTGGGCGTCGCCGATCTGGGCAACAACGGGCCCTGGGGCCGGTTCATGACCGTGGGCGTGCGCAAGACCTTCGGCACGCGGCGGTGGTAAGCGGAATGTGAATCACCAAGCCGCGCCTTATGCCGCAACCGGCACCGACGGCCGCAGCAACCGCCGGATCAGCCAGACGATGAATGCCACAAACAGCCCGACGAAGATCAGAGGGGTCAGGAAAATCAAAAAGATCCAACCGGGTCCCCCCATCGTGGTGACATCGCCCCCAACCGTGGCTGCGGGGTCGCGGCGAATCCGGCCGCCGAATACTGTGACGTCGCCGCCAACCTTCACTTCCTTGGCGATCCGGACATCGCCGCCAAAAACCGTGGCGTCACCGCCAACCTGCCCCTGATCCTCAACCACGATGCTGCCGCCGAACGCGGTCACGTCGCCGGAAACATGTCCACGCACTCGGATGCTGCAGCCAAAGCAGGTTGCCTCGCCGACTTCTTCATCGGGGCCGATGCTGATGTTGCTTCCGACCTGGGTGCGGTCGCGATCACGATCGGCAAAGGCAGCGCTCGACAGGACGGCGATGAAGATCAGGACGGTGTATATCACTCGGAGGTAGCGAAGATAGCAGGTCATGGAGTATCCCCCGGCAGTTGAACTCACGACGAATTATGGCATAGCCAGACGGTACTCGCGACCGTTTTCATCAGTCCTGCCAACTTCGTGGTGCAGTTTGCGTCCGCCGGATGTGCTTTGCGAACTGTGCGATTCCTTTGCGTTCTTCGCGGTTAAAGTCTTTCTTACCCGCAAAGTTCGCAAAGAACTCCGACAAGGATGCAAAGCAAGGACAGCCCTGGCCCTTCAAACGGCACCCCTACCCAAAACAACAATAATCTGCCTCGAATCTGAAGCATTCTTTATAATTGGAAGTTTTATAAATCGTGGTTGGAAACTATAGTAGCGGAGGTTGTGGATGGCGGTTTCTTATAATGGCGTCTCTATACCGGCGGACGGAAAGAAAATCGGTTATGCAGGTGGCACCTACGACGTTCCCGATAACCCGATCATTCCTTTCATTGAGGGCGACGGCACCGGCCGCGACATTTGGAAAGCCTCTCTGCGCGTGTTCAACGCGGCAGTGGAGAAAGCCTACAAAGGCAAACGCCGCGTCGCCTGGTACGAGGTATTTGCCGGAGAGAAGGCCAAGGCCAAGTTCGACACCTGGCTGCCCGATGACTCGGTCGACGCCGTCCGCGAGTTTCGCGTTGCCATCAAGGGTCCACTGACCACGCCGGTGGGCGGCGGCATCCGTTCGCTCAACGTCGCGCTGCGCCAGATGCTCGACCTCTATTGCTGCGTGCGTCCCGTGAAGTATTACAGGGGCGTGCCCTCCCCGGTGAAGCATCCCGAGCGAATGAACGTCGTAATCTTCCGCGAAAATACCGAAGATGTCTACGCCGGCATCGAGTGGGAGCAGGGAACTCCGGAGTGTGCCAAGCTGATCGAGTTCCTCAACAAAGACATGTTGAAAGGCGGCAAGAAGCAAATCCGCCTCGATTCCGGCATCGGCATCAAGCCGATTTCCGTGACCGGAACCAAGCGCCTGGTGCGCATGGCGATCCAGCACGCCTTGGAGTCCGGCCGCAAATCGGTCACGCTGGTGCACAAGGGCAACATCCAGAAGTTTACCGAAGGCGCATTCCGCCAGTGGGGATACGACGTTGCCACCGAGGAATTCCGCGACAAGGTCGTGACCGAACGCGAGAGCTGGATTGTCGACAACCAAGACAAGAATCCCAATCTGACCGTGGCGCAGAATGCGGAGATGATTGAGCCTGGCATGGAGTTCGCTCCTCCGGCGTTCCGCCAGGCTGTCGAAAAAGAAGTAAAGGAGATCCTCGACCGCATCTACGGCACGCACGGCAAGGGGGCGTGGAAGAAGAAAGTCATGATCAACGACCGCATCGCCGACTCGATCTTCCAACAGGTGGTCACGCGCGCCGACGAATATTCAGTCCTGGCCACACCCAACCTGAACGGCGACTACATCTCCGATGCCTGCGCCGCGCAGGTGGGCGGACTCGGGATCGCTCCGGGCGCCAACATCGGCGACGGCTATGCCATCTTCGAAGCCACGCACGGCACCGCGCCGAAATACGCGGATAAAGACGTCATCAATCCCGGTTCGGTGATTCTGTCAGGCGTCATGATGTTCCGCCACCTGGGCTGGAAGGAAGCCGCCGACCTGATCGAACAAAGCATGGAACGCACGATCGAGCAAAAGAAAGTCACCTACGACTTCGAGCGCCTGATGCCGGGCTCCACCAAAGTCAAGACCAGCGAATTTGCGGGCCACATCATCGAGAACATGAGTGCAGGCGTGCTGGTGTAAGGACGATTGGAGAATTGGGAAATTTAGTAATTGGGAAATTTCCCAGATTCCAGGCCGCTGAAGTAAGGAACAGGGGGTTCAATTACTCAATTGCTAAATTCCCCGATTACTCAATCCTGAAAGGACTCATTATGCGAAAGAAAGTAACCATCGTAGGTTCCGGCAACGTAGGCGCGACGGCGGCTCACTGGATCGCCTCAAAAGAACTAGCCGATGTCGTTCTCATTGACATCATCGAAGGCGTCCCGCAAGGAAAGGGGCTCGACCTCCTCGAAGCCATGCCCATCGAGAAGCGCGACTCCTACGTCAGCGGCACCAACGACTACAAAGACACCGCAAATTCCGACATCGTCGTCATCACCGCGGGCATTCCGCGCAAGCCGGGCATGAGCCGCGACGATTTGCTCAACACCAATTACGGCATCATGAAGGCAGTTGTCGGGGAGGTGGTAAAGCACTCGCCGAATTGCATCCTGATCATCGTTTCCAATCCTCTGGATGCCATGGCGCAAGCCGCCTACAAGCTGAGCGGCTTTCCCCGCGAGCGCGTCATCGGCATGGCCGGAGTGCTCGATTCGGCGCGCTTCCGCGCCTTCATCGCCGACGAATTAAAAGTCAGCGTGGAGAACGTAACCGCTTTCGTGCTCGGCGGCCACGGCGACACCATGGTCCCATTGCCGCGCTACTCGACCGTCGCGGGCATCCCAATTACCGAGCTGATCGAAAAGACGAAGCTCGAAGCCCTGGTACAACGCACCCGCGACGGCGGCGCCGAAATCGTCAAGTATCTCAAGACCGGCTCGGCGTATTACGCGCCGTCTGCAGCTGCGACCGAAATGGTCGAGGCAATCCTCAAAGACAAAAAGAAAATCCTTCCCTGCGCCGCGTATTTGCAGGGCGAGTACGGCATCAACGGCCTCTATGTCGGCGTCCCAGTAAAACTGGGCGCAAAGGGAATCGAGCAGATCATCGAGATCAAGCTGACGCCGGAAGAGAAGGCCGGCCTCGACAAGAGCGCCGCCGCGGTGAAGGAACTGGTGGGCGTGATCGGAGTGTAGACCGGATTCGTGGTGGACGGGTGTTGTGATGTCCGATGATGAGCTTTACAAGAAACTTAGTGCAGAACTCGACATTATCCGCGAGGAGGTCGTAAACCTTCGCGAAAAGCAGCACATGTTTTGGGAGCTGCAAAAGATTATCGGGGCCAACCAGGATATAAACGTGTCCAATGAGTTCTACGATTGGATTGAGGAGATCTATGCCACATCGATGTCAGTGGCGATTCGCCGGCAGGTCGATGGCAGTAAGGACTCTATTTCGTTTCGACGCTTTCTCGAAGAAGTTGGGCGTCACCCTTGCGTGGTAACGCGAAAGCGTTACAGCACATTCTTTAGTAGCTCATCGGCGGAGAGCATAAAGTCCGATTTCGATGGCTTAGTTGGCGCAGGTAGGGACTACATGGACCCCTCGGAAGTGGAATGCGACCTTAATACGTTAAAGGGCAAGGCCGGTTCAGTTCAGACCTACGCGAATAGCTGGGTCGCCCATCGCACCAAGGGCGCAACCGCTGGTCCAACTACACTGGGGGATATCGACGCGGCGGTCGAGGGGTTGGAAAGACTTTTAAAAAAATACCTGCACCTGTTTCGTTCCGAGATAGTGACGGATAGCCTTCTTCCTGTAGTCATTGGGAACTGGAAGGCAATCTTTAGGGTGCCATGGATCCGCGCCGCGCCCCATTGAGTAGCGAATGGCGAATGCTTTTGCATATTTGCTTCACTTTCTCATCGCCTTCGCGAGCCTCTCCATGGCGCGGTTCAGCGGCCACGAGAATCCGCAAACTTCACTCGCAGACCAAATTGGCGCGTCTGAATCGGACGGCGCTTTCCCACCTTTGAAAACATTCACTTCGTCGCCCAAGCAGATCATGTCATGCATAACTGCGGTTGTTGTCTGGCCGGTGGTCGTGGCGCTTGCAACTGCACCGCGATCCTCGTTGAATTCGGTGGCAACTATGACAATGTCCGCGTCAGCCGGCTCTGAAACCAAGTGCAACTTTTGCTTAGCGAGCTTCGCACCAATTTGCTTCTTCGCCCGCTCAAAATCTGGCCGATAAGGAGCAGCCGCTGGAGCTCGCAGTCTTATAAGCACCGCAACCTTTTTCGCGTCTCTAAGGACCTGTGTTTCATCGACGGCCATGTTCCGGAGTTGTGCGCAACTGCAACTGACGAAAAACGCCACGAACAAAGCTGTTTTGATCCGCCGCATCATCTCAGTAGGCATGGTAACAAACAATAATCCAGCAAGGACAATAGACAGTAATCACCTCACATTTTCCACCTTACTCGTGACCATAGTCATTGACCATAGTATGATTAAGCGGTGAAAGAAATTGCCATCTCCGAATTCAAAGCCAAGTGCCTCAGCATCCTCGAAGAGGTTCGGAAGACACGGAAACCGATTCGAGTCACCCGCTTCGGTAAGCCAGTCGCCGAAGTGATTCCTCCGTCTCCCGTAAAGGAAACAGGAAGGCGGCTGGGATCCATGGTCGGAACCGGCAAGATCGTTGGGGACATCGTTGGCCCAACCGGCAGCTTGGACGATTGGGAAGCCTCTCGGTGAGGCTTACTTCTTGACAGCCACATCTGGCTCCGGAGTCTCACTCGGAACACAAGGCTTTTATGCGCCGCTTAGCCAAGGCGCTATCAGATCCTGCGAATGAAGTATGGCTGTCTAACGTCGCGTGCAGGACCATATCTCGGTTCGTGCGGGGTTGCCGTTGCGAAACACCCCATTTAGTTTTCCACAGAACATTTCTCAGTTTCTGTGACGAACAACCTTTACCGAGAATAGACGAAGGCGCAAATTAGAAATATGCGCAAAGGCTATCCCAATACCCTCGGCTGCGGCCGCCCGCCCGCCTTTTCGAAATCCGAAGCTAAGTCCTTGTTCACCAATATTTTACGTCTAAGTTCTTGCGGCTCAATATTTTGCACATATCCGCGACATACCTGGAACCCGTAACCATATGAATTCAAATATTTTAGATACCCGGACGGAAAAAATAAAATATGGATATCCCTCCATACAGCGTACCGGCCTGAGCAGCAACGCCTCACACCTTCTCGATCGTCACCTTCTTCACCACCACATCCTTATTCGGCCGGTCCTGCCGGTTGCGCGGGAGGGCCACAATCTTCTGCGCCACATCCTGCCCTTCGACCACCTCGCCGAAAATCGTGTGCTTGCCGGTGAGCCAAGCCGTCGGCGCCAGCGTGATGAAGAACTGCGAGCCGTTGGTGTTGGGCCCGGCATTGGCCATGGCGAGTTTGCCCGGCTTGTCGAATTTGTGCGGAGAGCCCTTGGTCTCGTCTTCAAACTGATATCCCGGTCCGCCCGTGCCCGTGCCCTGCGGATCGCCGCCCTGAATCATGAAGTCGGGAATCACACGGTGAAAAATGGTTCCGTCATAGAGGCGGTCTTTGGATTTCTTGCGCGTCGAAGGATGCGTCCATTCGCGCTTGCCCTCGGCAAGTTCGACGAAGTTGGCGACGGTCTTGGGTGCTTCCTTTTCGAACAAGCGGCAAACAACAGTTCCTTCGCTGGTTTCAAACGTGGCGTAGAGTCCGGGTTGGCGGGTCATGAGGTTCCTTTCGAAATCGGTCGTTAGTCGGTGGCTGTTAGCGGAAGCGCCGGGCTTCGCCGTGGCGGCTGTCCCCACATGAGTTTCTTGTCAGTTTGAATTCGCCGGCGTCTTTGGCGCGGTCCCCGCGTGCTTCTTCGTGGTGGTTCCGGCTCCTGGTTTAGGAGAATTCCCCGTACCGCGCACAATGCTTATGTGGATAATCTTCACCGGCCGAAACGGCTTGTCAGTTGCGGGATCGGTGGCCATGTGTGCGATCTGCTTCACCAACACCACTGTTGGTTCATCGCACTGGCCGAAGATGGTGTAGCCGCCGTTGAGATGCGGCGTCGCCACCTCGGTGATGAAAAACTGCGAGCCGTTGGTGTTGGGCCCGGAGTTGGCATAGGCCAGTCGCCCCGGTTGATCAAACAGCAGATCGGAGGACACTTCGTTCTTGAACTTGTAGCCCGGATCGCCCGTGCCGTTGCCCGCGGGGTCGCCGCCCTGGATCATGAAGCCGGGAATCACGCGATGGAAGATGGTTCCGTCGTAGAGAGCAACCCCGTGCTTGTTGGCGCCGCTGACTGGATTCTTCCAGTCTTTTGTCCCGCTCGCCAGACCAATAAAGTTCTCCACGCCAATCGGCGCCTTATCGGGGAATAGCGTGCAAGTCATCTTGCCCGCGGTGGTATTGATGACGGCGGTCGGCTTGGTCGCCGTATGAACAGCCGGTTTGGCGGTGCCGCTCGGCTTGGCAGCGGGCGCGCTTTTCGTGGCCGAGCCGGACTGCGCCAAAGCGGCCGAGGCGCCTACCATCATCAACATTAAGATCGCGAATGCCTTACGCATGGATGCTCCTTGCAAACTGGAGATGTTGCTATTGGAATTTGGGCAACGTTGCATTGTACGACAGCCGCGGCCATCATTTCCTGCGATGGAGTGAGGCGGAATCGTCGGAGTCAGTTTATTTTGAGGCGGTCGCGGCCTGCATTTCACGGCTCACGCGTTCAACGTGGTTAAAGACTCGCAGCAGATTACCACCAAGAATTTTGTGGACGTCGCTCGCGTTGTACCCGCGCTCGACCAGCGCCTGCGTAATCTTCGGCAGATCAGCAGCCGAGTCGATGCCCTGCGGCGTAGCCCCACTCACACCGTCAAAATCGGAGCCCAGGCCCACGTGATCAATGCCCGCAATCTTCGCGATGTGATCGATGTGATCGATGAGGGACTTCAGCGGTGGACGCGGGATCTTCGCCATCCACTCGCGCTCAATGCGGTCGACGTCCACGTAGTTCACAGGTTTGCCTTCAGCCTTCAGTTCGTCCATGTATTTCTGAATGGCGGCCGCTTGGTCCTTCGCCTGGGCCTCCATGGCCTTGCGGAAGTTCTCGTCGTCAAAACCACTGTAGAAGTTAACTTGCACCACTCCGCCGTTCTTGGCTACAGCCCGAAGCATGTCGTCGGTCATGTTGCGCGGAGCATCGACCAGCGCGCGCGCCGACGAATGCGACGCGATCACCGGAGCCTTGGTCGTCGCAATCGCATCCCAGAACGTCTTGTCGGCCACGTGCGAGATGTCGACCATCATGCCCAGCCGATTCATCTCAAGCACCACTTGCTTGCCGAAGTCGGTGAGACCGTTGTGGTGCTGCACCTTGGCATCGTCGATATCACCAGAAGAGTCGGCCCATTCGTTGGTGTTCGACCAGGAGAGCGTCATGTAGCGCACGCCGAGCCGGTAATAATCGCGTAGCAGGTGAATGTCATTCTCGATCGAGTGCCCGCCCTCGATTCCCATGAGCGCGGCAAGCTTGTGTTCACGGTGCGCCCGTTCAATGTCGGCGACCGAGAAGGCCATCATCATGCGATGGGGATGGCGTGCAGCCTGCTCGTAGACCGAATCGATCAGATCAAACGTGTGCCGCGCGAATCGTCCCTGGTTGGTCTCCGGGTCCACCCAGATGGAAAAAAATTCCGCGCCCAGGTTTCCTCGCCGCGCCTTGTCGAGGCTAAGGTGGCCGTTGTCGTTGGGATCCGTCGAGCCGATATCGAAGCCTTCGTCAAGAAACCGCTGCGGCGTATCCGCGTGCGTGTCAATGACGAGGGCGGAATCGTGAATCTGTCGCGCACGGGCGCTGATAATCATGTCGGGCTCAGTCGCCGGCTTTTCCGGGGCTTGAGACGCAGCAAGAGAAGTAATCAGCGCCAAGATGAAAATGAGCCTGCTTGTCATAGGTGTGGCCCACGGAAAGATGAAAGATGCGTGGAGCCACGATTGTATAGGGAAACAGCAGGCCAACCAAACCGGTCAGCGTATCGCCGCGACTGCCTGCTGAACACAAGGCTCTAACGGTTGTTCGGTGTCAATCACCGTCTTGGCGTGGGTAATGGCTTCGAAGCGCGACTTCACTTCAAGGTAGAGGTGGTAGTCGCGATTGCTTGCGGGATGGGCGCCGCCTTCCGAGTCTGCCGCAAGTCTGTGTCTTGCAGTCTCGTCCGAGCAGACGCATTCTAGAATCCGCCAAGACTGGTGCAGGGAAGCGGTCGCGGCGATCACGTTTTCAATTTGATAACGGCGCGAGAACGGACGCCCATCCAGAAAGATCGGGCGCGCCCCATTTCGCGACAAAAGATATCCCGCCGTTTCGAGCATGAGATGCAGGCAGAAGTCGTCCTGCCCCGCGGAGTATTCGATCTCAGCAGGCCGGAAGAGGACGTGGCGAATTTCGTCCTTGCTCAACACGCGGCCAGACGTCCAGGCCGCCAACTCGCGAGCGAGCGTGCTCTTGCCGGTGCCGGGAAGCCCAGCCATCAAAACGATCATAAGAAGAGAATCGTAACGGATTTGCTGCGGAAGGCATTACCTGCGCCCTAAGAAACTTTGAAACCCTGAAACTTTGCAACCTGCAGGTTTTTACTTGGTGCCGCTACCCATGGCAACCTGCGTCTCTGGCTTGTCCCTGTCAGGACGGTCCAGGGGAACGATGTCCTGCGTCTGGCGCCACTCCGAATAGTGGCCGCTCACCATAATATGAAAGACCAACTGGTGGCGTTCTTCTTCCGGTTCCACCAGGCCGAGCGCCTTCATGTAAAAGAGGTAGTGCTCCATCCAGCGAATCTGGTCTTTGCTCATGCCTCGACGCTGGAGGTCGACCGTGACTCCAGCGAGATGCGAAGAGGCGGTATCGCCGTCGGCCGGCGCAGCATTGCGGTTGTGGCGGCGGAGTTTCTTTTGAACCTTGACCGTGCGCACCGCGGAGTTCACCTGAATCTGCTGATGGAAGCGATTGTAAAAAGCCTGGCTCATATCTTCTACAAAATCCCGCGTCCACGGACGGCAATAACGCCGCGAAGGATCGAGCCGAGGATCGAAGCGCAGCATTTCACCGGCGCGAATCTCCAGCAGGGAACCGTCAGCCTTGAGAGCCTCGAGTTCGGTTTCATCCTCAATACGGGGCAGCTCAAGGCGGTCAATCTCAGCGTTTTGGATTAGCAGCGATTCGTGAGACGGCCGAAACATCGGATTCCAGCGCAGCCACCGGAAGTGCCTGCGGGGATGATGCTGCCTGATTGCGGGATGCACCGCAAACGCCGTCCCAGACAGGCCCCCGCATATCAGGGCCAGGAAGAAGGCGGCCACGAATTGGATTTGAGCCGTGCGTCTCACGAAGTGGTTCCAACGCCCTCGCGAAGCTCTTTCGTGCGAGTAGCGGTTATTCTAAGCCATGCTGTCAAGCGGTCCAACCCGATACTGCCGCAGCGCCATTACGTGTGTACCCAAACAGCCCGTTCCACGTGGTTACTGCCCGCGTGGTTACCGCCGGTTACTGTCACCCGCGATGGGAGATGCGCAACACTCTTATCGGCAAACGATGGGCCATTTCCAAGCGTTCACAGGGGCCAGGCTATGTACGCGGGTAGCCGCGACTTGGCGGGATTAGGATGACGCTTGGACGAGTCATGGTTGTGGCAAATGACAAAAATCAGCGCCGCAAAAGGTCACCCAGGGCCTGCTTCATGACCTGGCCGCCCACCTCAGAGATCGATTTGGTCAGGGGAATGTCCTTGGGACAAACCTCAACGCAATTCTGGGCATAGCCGCATTCCTGTATGCCGCCGTCGCCCATCAGCGCTGCGAGCCGCTCCCGCTCCAACGCTTTGCCCGTGGGATGCGTGTTGAACAGCCGCACCTGCGCAATCGTGGCCGCGCCCACGAAGCCCGTGTCGTCATTAAACTGCGGACAGGCCTCCATACAGCAGCAGCAGGAAATGCAGCGCGAGATGGGATAGGCCACTTCCTGGTCTTCGGCCGACATGCGCGGCCCGGGGCCCAGGTCGTAGGTGCCGTCGATGGGGACCCATGCCTTCACAGCTTTGAGATTCTCGAAAATCACGCTGCGGTCGGTGGCCAGATCGCGCACGACGGGGAACTTGGAAAATGGCTCCAGCCGGATCGGCTGTTCGAGATTATCAATCAGCGCCGAGCATGCCATCCGCGCCCGCCCATTGATCAGCATGGCGCACGACCCGCAGACTTCTTCAAGGCAGTTCGAGTCGTAGGTGATGGGCGTGGTCGCCTTGCCGTCGCGCGTGACCGGGTCGGCGGCAACGTCCATCAGCGCCGAAATGACGTTCATGTTCGGCCGGTAGGGAACCGAGAACTCCTCCCAATAGGGCTTGGAGGTGGGAGTGTTCTGGCGTTTGATCTTGATGATTACGGATTTGTCAGCCATTAGCAGTTAGCCTTTAGCAATTAGCATCCATCGGACTTGCGATGACCGCTTTCGTCGTCGTGACCGTGGAGGGGAATTCGACAGACAAGCGCAGGCGACCCGCAGAGTAAAAGATGAAATCCAGGATCTTAATCTCGGGAACGCCCGCAGAGTACGTTTCTCTGAAGAGCTGCATTACATCCTCAAGTAAGCCGTCCGCCAAGATCCTCTTGTAGCAGACGGCGAGATCGCCGTAGAAATCCATAAGCGGCTTAATTCGGCTGTCGAACCCGCTTGATTTGCTGTATGGAGCGCGGAAGCCAAAGTAGTTCGCGACGTTGGAATCGTAAAGCGCGTTGCCATAGTCCACGGTGTGTGCCAGCTTTGTCACGAAGGAAAACTGAAGGTTCTCCTGATCCTTTGCGTTAGGTATCTCAAAGAGGGTTCTTGCAATGGTGCGAACGTCAACAACCTTGCCGCGAGCGGCCTCCATTAATTCAAAATACTTCTTTTTGAAGTTTTGGGTGAGGCTTTTTGCGGCGTCGAGCATGTAGAATGACCGGTAAACGAACTGAAATAGTCTGTTGTCCGTAACCGATCCGCGAGCGAACTGTTCCGTTAGGAAGAGGTACACATCGACGTTTTCCTCACCGATGCCATCGACGATGCGTAGCCGGTGCTGCACGATGTTCGAGAAGCCGATGTCGCGCAACGCGTCCTTACCCCATTCGGGTCCGCTTCTTCTTCGTCCCATCAGTACTTCCTCGCCCGTGGCGGAATCAGCGACGTGTCCACCGGCTCGAATTCTATTCTCAAAATCTTTTCCAAAACGAGAACTTTCACAACAAAAACTACCGGGAAGGGCACGAGTTCTACTCGTGCCGATTTAGCCTAAGCAAAAGACGCGGCTTTAGCCGCTGAGGTTTGCTCTTGCTGTCTGCAAATCAGAACCGGCCCTCAGGGGCTGAAGCCCATCGATCATAACGCCGTGATCGGCACGACTATAACGTCGTGCCCTTCCCGGTTCGCTCCGCGCATAATCTCAAAATCTGCCGAATCGCCGCGCTGCCGTCCCAAAGCGTCTTTCCCAAAACGACAACCTCGCCAGAAAAACCACCGGGAAGGGCACGAGTTCTACTCGTGCCGATTTAGGCTAAGCAAAAGGTCGCGGCTTCCAGCCGCTGAGGTTTGCTCTTGAAGCCTGGACGACTCATCTCCCCGCCCGGAACCTACTTCGTAACGTTCTCGACCTGGCAGCGTCGACGGCTCTTTGTTGTCGAATCCTATGTCCGACTGTTTCTGAAAACTCTCTACGGATATCGCCGGGACGGCCGCTACGAACTCCATGCCTTCGTTCTCATGCCGGAACATGTTCACCTAATGCTGACTCCTGCCATGACGGTCACTCTCGAACACGCGATCCAACTGATCAAAGGCGGATACTCGCACGCCCTCGGCTCGGTCCTTGGGCGAAAACGAGAAATCTGGCAACGTGGATTCACGGATCACCGAATTCGCGATGGCCAAGATTTTCACACTCACAGCACCTACATCCATCAAAATCCCGTCGAGCGCACTCTCGTCACCGACCCTCGCGAGTACCGCTACTGCTCCGCCTTCCCCGGATTCAAGCTCGACCCGTGGCCCTCAGCGGCTAAAGCCGAGATTTCAAAGAGCCCTTAATCGGCACGAGTAGAACTCGTGCCCTTCCCGGTGTTACGCGAACCCTGACAAAGCCGCGATTGACGGTCGAATCGTCAGTCGAGATTCTCTCAGTACTTCCTCGGCCGCGGCGGAATCAGCGACGTATCCACCGGCTCGAATTCAAACTTCGGCTCGTCGGCATCGGGCGCGAAATATGCCTTCGTCGTCTTCAGCCAGTTCTTGTCGTCGCGCTCGGGGAAATCCGGCTTGTAATGCGCCCCGCGCGATTCATCCCGCATGCACGCGCCCTGCGCGATGACCCGTGCCAACTGCAGCATGTTGTAAAGCTGTCGCGCAAAGACCACGGTGGTGTTCGCCCACTGCGTGCGGTCGCTAAGATTGATCTTGCGATAGCGCTCAATCATCTCCACAAGCTTGCCGTCGGTGTGCTGCAGAGTTTTGTTGTAGCGGATGACGGTGCAATCCTTGGTCATCAGCTCGCCCATTTCGCGCCACAACTTTACCGGATTCTCGGTGCCGTCGGCCTTCATCAGGTTGGCGTTGATGTCTTCCTGGCGCTTCTGTTCGGCCGCAAAGCACCCGTTGCCGTCGGATGCAGCCTGCAGCCCCCGCGCGTATTTCACCGCGTTCGGCCCGGCGATGCCGCCCCCGTAAATGCACGACACCAGCGAGTTCGCCCCCAGCCGGTTGGCGCCGTGGTACTGATATTCGCATTCGCCCGCCGCGAAGACTCCCGGAAGGTTGGTCGCCTGCTTGAAATCTACCCAGAGGCCGCCCATCGTGTAATGCATGCCGGGGAAGATCTTCATGGGAGTGTCGCGCGGATCGTCGCCCACAAACTTCTCGTAGATTTCGAGAATGCCTTCCAGCTTGCGATCGAGAATCTTGCGGTCGATGTGCGTCAGGTCGAGGTACACCATCGGCTTGCCGTCAATGCCGAGGTTGTACTCGTACACCACTTTGAAAATAGCGCGGGTGGCTACGTCGCGAGGAACCAGGTTGCCGTACTTTGGATACCACTCTTCGAGGAAGTACCAGCGCTCGTTCTCGGGAATGGATTTCGGATCGCGCTTGTCGCCCGGCGTTTTCGGCACCCATACGCGCCCGCCCTCACCGCGCGCCGACTCCGACATCAACCGCAGCTTGTCTTCGCCTGGAATCGACGTCGGATGAACCTGTATGAATTCGCCGTTGGCGTAGTAGCACCCTTGCTGGTAGAGAGCAGACTGCGCCGACCCCGTACAAACCACGGAGTTGGTCGACTTGCCGAAGATCGCGCCAATGCCGCCAGTCGCAATGATGATGGCGTCGGCCGGGAACGTTCGCACTTCCATCGACCGCAGGTCCATGGCGCAGATGCCGCGGCAGACGTTGTTGTTATCGAGCACGGCTGAGAGGAACTCCCAGTGCTCGTATTTCTTCACCTTAGCTTCGGATTCGTAGCGCCGGACTTGCTCGTCGAGCGCGTAGAGCAGTTGCTGTCCCGTCGTGGCGCCGGCGAACGCCGTGCGGTTATATAGAGTCCCGCCGAACCTGCGGAAGTCGAGCAGCCCTTCCGGCGTGCGGTTGAAGGGAACGCCCATGCGATCGAGCAGGTCGATGATCCCGGGCGCGGCGTCGCACATGTCTTTAATCGGAGGCTGGTTGCCCAGAAAGTCGCCGCCGTACACCGTGTCGTCAAAATGAATCCAGGTCGAGTCGCCCTCGCCCTTCAGGTTTTTCGCGGCGTTGATCCCGCCCTGCGCGCACACCGAGTGCGACCGCTTCACCGGAACAATGGAGAACAGGTCGACGTTAGCGCCCATCTCCGCGATCTTGATCACTGCGGCTAGTCCGGCGAGGCCGCCGCCTACGACAATAATTTTGGGAGTCGCCATCTTATTGCACCGGCCTTCCGTTGGTGGCTGTCGCGGGCCTCGTGTCCACTATGTTTGTAGCCGGACTTGGAGGCTCCTGGAACCGCTCCCGGAATGTGTACAAGCTCACCAGACCCACGACGGCCAGGAGCATGAAAAATCCGAGGCACACTCGCAGTAGCCGCTGTTGCGCCTTGTCGCCGGAAACGATGCCCCACTTCGCCGCAAACAACCAGATCCCGTAAGCGAAATGCCACGACGCACAGATCAGTCCGACCACGTAGAAAGCAAGTAGCCACGGATTGTGAACTTCCGCCTGCACCTTGGCGAACGATCCGGCCGGATTGTCGTGCAGGTCGTTTCCGGTAAACCGCATCGTGTACGTGTGCCACACGATGTAGAAGAAGGCGATGCCGCCCGTCCAACGCTGCGCGGTATACATCCAGTTACCGCTCCACGGATAGGCGACCGTGTTTCCGTCTCCGCGATACCAGATGTAGAAGCCGTAGAGCGCGTGAAACAAAATCGGCAGCCAGATGCCGAACAGTTCCAGAAAAAACACCAGCGGAAGATTCGCCAGAAAGCTGACCTGGCGCGCATAAGCGTCGGGCCCGGTGATGGCGGTCGAGTTCGAAATCAGAATGTGCTCGAACAGGAACGCGCCCACCGGGACGATCCCCGAAAGGGAATGCAGCCGGCGCAAAATAAATGAATATCCCTGACCAGCGCGCAACGGAGCTACGCCATGCGCTGCCACGGGAGCAGGAGAACTGGCTGACGCCACGAAACGCTCCTTATGAGTTCGGCGATGAGAAAAGAACCTGACATTATCGTGTGCCGAGAGAAGTGAAGTCAAGGAAGCGCATGTGAGGCAAACCACTCCGGTCCGCCGCCTTTGACTTAGCTTTTCACTTTGCTCAAGGTGTCCTTATCGCACCATTCCAGAAACTGCCGGAACGCCGCGCCTCGGTGGCTGTAGCCTGCTTTTTCCTCGGCGGTGAGTTCGGCAAAGGTCTTTTCAATCTGAGGAAAATAAAACAGTGGATCGTAGCCGAACCCGTTCGTGCCGCGCGGGGAGTCGAGAATCACGCCTTCGGCCGTCCCACGAAAAGTAGCGAGAGTCTGCCCGTCGCGCGCGGCGGCTAACACGCACACGAATCGCCCGGTGCGCTTGTGCGGCGGAACCTTCCGCAGTTCCCGCAGAACGCGCGCGTTGTTGGCCTCGTCATCCGTATTCTGGTTGGCCAAATGCGGCTGATCGGCAGCATACCGCGCCGAATGCACGCCCGGCGCCCCGTTCAGCGCATCTACCTCAAGCCCGGAGTCGTCGGCGACGACGATCTCTCCTGGCACGTGCCGGCTATATTCCTCCGCTTTCTTGCGCGCGTTCTCTTCAAAGGTGAGACCGTCTTCGACCACGGCCGGCAGGGAAGAGAAGTTCGGAATGCCGCCAATTTCGATTCCGTGCCGCGCGGCCGCTCCCGCAAAGTCCCGCAGCTTTCCGGGATTCGAAGTGGCAATGAGAATTCGTCGCATGATGTTCAAGCAAAAACTTTTTACCACAGAGGCCACAGAGCTGCGATGAAGAATACGAAGCTTACGTTGGAGTTCGAGGTGTGCGTCTCCGTGCCAGCAGGGTCCAAAGAGCCAGTCCGCCGGCGGCTACAAGCGAAATCCATCCTCCCGCGGCCCGATCCCAAGTGCGAACGAAGTTAATCTGCACGCGATTCATCCCAGCTTCAACTGGAACCAGCATCTGACCCGTGTCTGTGCTTGCCGTCTGCACCACGCTCCCGTTGACTTCCACCTGCCACGCCGGATAGCGAAACAAGCGCAGCGCCAGCTCGTCCGGCGCAGACATTTCCGCCGTAAACATCTTCGACTCAGCCTCCCAGCGAGAGACGCGAATCGCCGCATGCGCCGGACCGGCGCCGGTTACGTTGCGCGCTTCTTTGTCGATGGCTCCAGGGTCGGCCCCCGACGGCGTGTACTCGTCGGTCCCCTCGTAGCCGACGCGGTCCCCCATGTTGTCCCGCATCTCGCGGAGGTCGGCGGCATTATCCCACCATGGCGGCTGGATGCGATGCCACGACATCAGAATCACCAGAATCGAGATCCCGCAGACCGCGGCACGCCACCACCAGCTCCGCATTCCCACCGCCACGAAAAGAGTGAAGATCATGCTAAGGCACAGCAGCCATCGCCATGGAAACTGCATGAACTGCATCTTCGGCAAGATCTTCCACAGCAGCGCCGACACCGGAAACATGAGCAGGCTGCAAGCCACCGCCCATCCCACCAGAGCAGTCCAAAGTTCGCGCTGAGTTTCGCGCCACCGCCTGCTCATCCCAGCGGCGGCGAAAATCACCGCCATTTCCAAAACCGCGACACCGGTGATGATGCGGTTGAAAGCGTCATGATCGGCATCCGTCGTATGGATGAACAGAAAGTTATCCGCCGGCCGCGATCCGGCCGACACGGCCTGGGCGATATCGATCCAGCGCTGTTCGTAAATCGCTGGAAGCAGATAGAACGCCGACAACAATGCACCCAGCAAGACCGCGGCTGCTCCTATGAAAAGCACGCGGAGCGAGCGCTGCTTCCAGGCGAAGAACAAAAGCAGCAGCGCCATCGAGTAGTGGACCATCACTGCCGCTGGAGCATTCGTCAGCCACGCCGCCGCCAGCACCAGCGCCAGGGGCACAATCGCCCTCCGACCCTCCTCCACAGCTTTCAGCACGCACAGCAGTAACAGCGGGACCAGACAACTCGCCAGCAGTTCGGCAAATGCGCTGCGCCAGTAAACAATCACCAGGTGGTAGGGATTGACAGCATAAAGCACTGCGGCGAAGACCGCGTCGCGGCGGTTGAGCCAGCGGCGCGCCAAAACGAACATTGATATTCCCGCCGCGACCAGCACGATCCATATGTAAATGCTAGCCGCGACGGTCCAGGGAAAAATCGCGCTCAGCGCTGCGCCGAATATCCACGAGGCAGGCGGATAAAACACAAATCTCGGCTCGCCGTAGGCGAAATGCGCCAGAGCGGCCCAGCGTGGATAAAAAATGCCGTGCTTCCACTGCGAAAGAACCTCGAGCCACGAATAGAGATGGAACTCGACGTCGTGCCCCGACGGAGTCCCAAGGAAGAAGAAGGGGATTTCCACAGCGAAGGCCGCGGCCCCGATCGCGAGCAGCGGCGCCCATAACAGCGACGACCCGCGCCCAGACCCACCGGGCGGTTCCGTGAATGGATGCTCAGCCGTGCTGGTCTTTCCCAGACTAGTTTTCCTCGCCGCGAAAATTCAACGCACGCGAACTACAAGCTGCTCACCAGTCTACATTTAACCCAGATTTCTTTAACCCAGATTTAACATCGCTGAAATCATCATGCCATGGAGTTCGACTACCGTAGTTTGAATTAGGGTGGAAGCGACAGCGAAGAGTCGTTTGGAAATTGTGGAGTAGAAATCTAGACCGAGGCCACGTCTTCAGGATTACGCTGCTGCCGAAGCTCGGACAGAAACTTGTCCTGTTGCAACGAGGCGCCGCGCCGCAGAAGTTCGAGCAACGGATCTTCCAAATCCTCAGTCGACTCTTCCGCCTGATTGTCCGCCGGTTCAAATTGGGTAAGATCGGCGACCAGAGCCCGCGGAGAAACACTCAGCTGCGGCGTGGTCGCGGAGCCTTGGCGCAGGAGGTTGATCAGCTTGCCCACTTGGGCGCGCTGCTCCGCCGTGCGGGAAGGGAACTCCACTCCCATGCCGTGGCCGGGATGAGCGACTCGAACCATGCCTTCGGTATGAACTTCAAGCTCTTCGGTTTTCAGGCAGAGGTCAACCAGAGCGCGTTCCGGAAAAGGTGCGTCGGTTTCAACGTAGCAGCCGCCCAGGCTCAGGTCGGTGAGCTTGCAGTGAGGCACAGTCTCGTTGGGCCCAGCTCCGACGGTGCTGGCAGCGGCTTGCAGCCAGGTCTTCAGTTCCGCTGACTTGTCCTCCGCCAGATCCAGGAAGCGAACTCCGGTCTGCCCATTGGGATTGGCCCACGCTACCTCACCACGTGCCTCAATTTCCAGGACTCGATCCGGCAACTTAAAGTAGAAAGCCAGCAGTACTCCGCGGTCCAGCGGTTCCGCGGTGAGCACCTCCATGCCGGTTTCGGAGAGATCCAGAAGAATTCCATCCACCTTGCGATTGTCCGGCAGCGTAATCTCTACCGGCGCCTGTACCGGAACCCGGAATGCCCGGCGCCGTTCCCGGCTCAACAGAGCGGCGGCTGGGCGTAACCCGGCCTTCGCCGCTTCCTCGGAAAGGGGTTTGTAGAGCACGAAGTGTGCCCCGCCCGTAAGGATGTCGCGCACCTTCGCCGCATCCGCGACCAAAGCAACGCTTAACGGTTCCGTGCCCAGATTCCTCGCCTGCCGCAGTACGTCTTCGGCCCCCTCGGGGTCGTCAAAATCGACAATGAGAGCGGCAAACTTTTGCTGCTGGATTCGGGTCTTGGTGGTTTCCGGATTGCTGCAGCGGTCCATCGCAATGCCGAAGGGGGGCAGAACTCTGCCCAGAACCTCAGCCGCCTGATCGTCGGTCGAAACCAGTAATGCCTGAAGAGTCATAAACCGTTCGGATTGCCCAAGCCTGTGGGACTAGGGCCAGCGAGGAGCCGTGGGCCGCGCTGCCTTGGACGAAGCCGGGCTGCCCGAACCCGCTCCTGCCTTGGCCGCCATCGCGTCTGCCTGGTTTGAAGTCTCGTCCACTTCCGCGAGAACGACATTGTCTTCGTCATCATTCTCCGCCAGCAATGGCGCTACTTCACGCAGCTTTTCGGCTGCTTGCTGGAGCATCTCGATCTGCTTGCCAAGTTGGGCGTATTTCGCCTGCTTCTGCCGCAGGACCTCATGGATGTCTTTCATACAACCCCCTGTTGGCAATCTAAGGACGGCGTGCCGCATGGGTCAACGGTAATCCCTGCCATCAGATTACCGGGGTAACGGGATTTCGACGGAAAAAGCACTCCGGCCCAGGCAAAAAAAGGGCCCGCCTCCCCGGCGGGCTTCTATCAGGGGGTGAAAAACCGGTTGCTTATCCTGTCAGCGAAGGCAGCTTGGCTGCCGACCCCAGCAAAAAGATTGTTCCCACCACAATGCTGTAGGCAGAAGTCGCCAGCGTCAATGCGCGCAGGGCATTCGGTTTTGCCAGCGTCGCCGAAAACAGTCCCGCAGCGGAGGCGCACATCAGGGTGTTCATCAATAGCAGACCCAGGATGAACATCAACAGCCCCAATAATCCCGCGCCCGTTCCACCCAGATTTGCCGCCATCAGAAATAGCAGAATCTGCGTTGGAGTCTCTGCCCCCAGCCCGTGAATCACACCCACCAGAAATGTCGAGGTCGTGCCGTATCCGTCCTTGAAGACCTGCGGGGCCTCCACCCTCGTCCCGCCAAAAATCCGGCTCATCCGCCAGTAGATCCACAACGCCCCGTTGATCAATAACGTGATGCGAGTTCGCGGGCGGGCATGACTATGAGTCGAAGGCCGGAAAAAGGTGCCGAGCACATAGAGTCCCAATACCAGCAAAGTGATTCCTACCAGACGTTCCGCCCAACGATCGCTGGCTGCAGGCAGGGAGAGGCGGAAGACTACTGCTGCCGAGCCCAGTATGGCCACAGTCGTCGCATGGCCTGCGACATAGAGCAGGCCGTAGCGCATCGCGTCGCTCGCTTTGGACTGCACGCTGCTGATGTCGGTGATGGCCGCGATGTGGTCGTAGTCCAATCCGTGCCGGAACCCCAGCATTGCAGCCGACAGCAGGGCCAGTCGTAGATTGACAGGATCGATCAAAGAAATTCCGCGCAGGGAAATCCGCCAGCCGGCGCAATCCCACACCAAACTGGATTGTAGGCTAGCACACTCTCGGCCAGAGACCGGCCCTCCGGCTACTCTTTCCTTGGGAGAGCTGGCGGCTTGCGAGGCGATGCTGGACCAATCAGTTCCCGCAGTCGCCGCGAGAGAATACCGGCCAGCGAATGATAGAAGCGGGAACCCAGATGCGGAAAAAGCTCAAACAGCGACTGCAGCGTCGGCCGATCCAGGTAGTACGCCTCCACGGCTTCTGTCGCGACCACATCCGCCGTGGCTGGCAGTTCGTCGAGAAATGAAATCTCGCCGCATACCTCGCCCGCACTGATTCCCAAGGATGTCTCATGCGAAGGAATCTGCACCGCAGCCGTGCCTTTCAGAACCAGATACACTCCGTGCGTTCGTCTGCCTTTTTGAACCAGGCTCTGGCCAGCCTGGAACTGCATACGAACGGCTTTGTCCACGATCAGCGCCCAGTCGTTTGGGGTGAGATACACCAACCCATTCTTGGCGGCCGATAGTACAGACACATCCTGGTGCAGACTTGCATTTGACATGGCGCGTGCTCGATAGCCGGCGAGACCCTCCGGTCGCGATTCGACTGAACAAAGTTGACAGAACAAACGACAGAAACAACAGGGCTGAACCGAGATTAGCAGAAAATTGCGTTCAAGCGAGTCCAGTCGGAACCTGAGATGGCACGTATCCGCCTTGTGTCAGGGACCAAAGGCGGCGGTGTGTTTAGCCCCATCGTGGTTCGGCGGGTTGAAGTCCTGTTGGAACTCGAGCAAACCGTAAATGAAGAGCGAGGAGAGACACCCGTCAGGCGGAGGGTGCTGCAGTTTATGGGACCAGCATTGGTGATGCCAATCGGCCAGTTGTTGCATGGAGCTGAGGGTCTGATGGGGCGTCGTTCTCGACCGGCAGAGCGACACGTCGCTTGCGCGGACTGATTTTTTAGTAGCTTTCCGCGGTGGCTTCTGCAACTGCAGCCGCCGACCTTGCCTGTGTTCGAGTTAGTCTGCACGACGGGGGCGCTCGCCGGCGCTACCTATTACACCTCGGATCCGGGCAAAGCCCTGATCTCCGGTCAATGCGCCGACATTGGCAGAGGAAAGGGCCTCATCCTGCGAGGCTTGGCGGCGCGTGCACCGTATTTCCATAACGGAGTCGCAGCCAATCTGCAGCAAGTTGTGAATTTCTATAACAAGAGATTCCAGATTGACCTGTCGGAGCAGCAGATGCAAGACTTGATCAATTTCCTGCAAACGCTGTAGGCGTGGGAGCCCGCTCGATAACTGTTCAGGTTGATTGCAGCCTGAGTGCTGGCGACATCAATGGCAACACCGCTGACGGGGCCGATCCGGCGGCGCTTCGCAGGATTGTGTCCGAGTCATGGGCGAGTTGGAAGGGATCGTTTCTCTTGGGCGCCTCGGAGACCCATCTGAAAGTTTTCCGGTGACTGTCGCTTCCAGCTTCTATTTGCCGAGTGGAGGTATCTGGGAGAGCGATTAGCTATCCTTGCGGTACAGCAGATCACGCATCGCTTGCCTCCGAGCCGCGTTCGCTTCACTCACACTCTTGCGCTCGTCGGCGTCCATGCGGCGCTGCGTCGTGGGGGCAGTTATCTCGGGGGTACTGCACTCCGGGCAGCGGTCGGCGAAACCGGGTTTACCCGGCTTCAGCTCGAACTCCTCCGCGCAGACGCTGCAGACTTTGATAGGGAAAGCCATTTACGCTCTATGATACGACGCGCATAACACTCCATGGAAGTCGGTGCCGGCCTGCCAACTGGTCTCGGTTCCACCAGAGTGACGGGCTATGCAGAAGTAATTCCAGGAGCCGCGATTCGCGCCAACCCTGATACGGTCCGGGCAAAGCGCAGTCATTCTTTGCTCGGCCACGTCAGGCCCAAATTACTGCAACGCCGACTGGGTCAGCTTCACAGCACAATGGGGACTTGCAACTCCACCTGATACGTTGCACTGCTGGCCGTTCACAGATCCCGCCGCGAGAGTCGAGAAGTAGATGTTGGTCCCACCGTTCGACACCTGGTTGTCGATCACGATTCCGCTGGTTCCTCCGAGAGCGCTCGGGGACGTCACGCAACTGGATGTCGGTGCGCCGGTGCAGGTCGGTGTGGTCAGCGAAGCTGTGATCGGCGAGCTCTCCAGAAATCCATCGGTCGATCCCACGCCAAAGAACAATCGGTCCGTCGTTCCGTTGTAGAACTCGGTCAGGGGCGAACACTCGTCCCCCTTCGTGGTGTTTATCAGAAAGGTAGACTTACCCGTGCTGGTGATAACGTGACTGGCAAACGGGAAGAAATACATCTGTGGATTCGCTGGTACGCCTCCGTTATTCACGAATCCGCAGCCGATCATGTGACCTGAAGTCGATCCGTTCACCCAAAAGGTATTGTCAAATGTTCCCGAATGTACGTTTTTGCCCGTGCAGTCTCCGTTACCGCTGGCCGATCCCAAATCTACAGTGTTGGCGTTTGTGGGCGTGCCGGTAGTGAAGTTCGCCGGAAGCTGGGTGATCGCCCCACCAATGCCTCCCACGAAGCTGCATCCGGTAAAGGCGAACACTTGGTCGATTGCGGAACTAGCGGGATCCGTGACTGCAATCGGCGGGTCCACAATCCCCGTCCCTGCTAGTCCACTTCCTGTTTGCCCGGTAACGAACGCCCATCCGATCGTCTGCTGCGCCGCAAAGGTCTTGCCCGGACTGGTCAATTTGATGGAATACAGGAATCCCTCGCCGTCTCCGATAAAAATCAAGCCAGCAGTATTGTCGACGACCGGAGCGGTCAACACTGTGTTGCGCGTGTTGGTCGAGACCGTGACTGGCCAGTTGCTCGCATCGCTGACCAGCGCCGGAGCGCCGCCGCCGAATACCGGCGTGATCTTATATAGCAAGCCATTGTCGGCGCCGACGTATGCCGTATCCGCATCGTAGTCGATCCATGGGGAGGAATTCGAATTCGTCGCGGCAGTTTCGATGGTGAGGGTCGTCATGCAGCCAACCGTCGTGGGCGTTGTGCACGAAGTGGGAGCCTGCGGGGTCAACACCGATCCAGACTGCGACGGCGGCGTGGGAATCGGATTCGGCAGCACCAGAACGTGGAAGTACGAAGCCCCGCCAGTGCTTTCCACGAACGCTACCTTCGTTCCGTCCATCGAAAGCTCCGGCGACGTCTTGATCTGTCCCCCGGTCTGCGTCACCGTGTTGTACGCGAATGCCACCCACGGCGATCCGCTGTGGCACTGCGGACTCGCTCCCGTGTACAGGTTGTTGATCCCGACCAGGTTAGCCTGCGTCCCCGGAGGCACGGTCAGCCCAAACACAACGTAATCGGAATTGCAATCCTCCGCGCCCACGTCAAACCGGTATTTCGCCGGAAATTGGTTCTGTGGCACATACCCGTTCTCCAGCGAAACCGCCCAGTCGATCTTCATTCGGGGCCGAGGGCGGGGCACCCGGCGGCGAAGGTTTTCCACCGCCACTTGCCGCATCACCATGTTGTAAACATGACGCGGCTCGCGGTCTCCCGCCGCTAACACATCCTCGGATCGCATGCCCGGCATCAACAAGTGCCGCGAACTCCAGTCCTGCGGATACCCCAGATGCGTCTGTTCGTGGCTGGCATCGTTCGATGAGGTACTCTTCAGCCGTGCCTGGCCCGAGACTGGAATGCCTAGCAGGAGCGATCCAGCCATTACACAGAACCAACGGAATGCGTGCCCTTGCATCGTGTCTCCCCTAAAACTTTCACCATTATGCCATTCTTATCCACCTTCATCTTCGCTCACATTTTTGGAATCTGGGACCTAACTTTCGTAACCCGGCGCGCTCAGCGGGATTCCCGCTTGGTAACTGAAGTGCGTGGGCCTGATCGATTGCGTCGGTCCAACTCGCTCCGATCCGAGGCTGCTGATCGAGCCTTCGCCCACATCCCAATCCATCCTTCAGGCGGTGAGGTGGCTATCTTCTCCCGAAAAAGGGTGGTTTTGCAATGAGTTAGCGAGGGATTGGATCTGAATCAGGGGACCGGCTGAAGCCGCTGGCGATGGTTTCAGCATGTTGGCCGAGGGTATGCCGGTTCTCTGGAAGGACTTCTGGCAATCTGCGGTGGAGGGACCTCGCATGTTGCCCTCCATGTAGGCCAAGCCGGGGCACCGGGTGCAGGTTCCAACATGGGCGCAGGCCGAGCAGACGGTCAGATCTTTGGCGCGGATGGATCGCACGTCTTTCAACTGCGGGGAATGGCGCCAGATGTCGAGGAATTTCTGCCGCCGCACATTGCCGCTGGGAAGAGGGAACTGGACACAGGGAAACACGTCGCCGTAAGGAGAAATGTAGCAGGCAGTGTGACCCGCGCTACACGGGAAACCCTCCATAATGTCTTCGCCCGGCGCAGGCGGAGGCGCGCAGAATTCTTCCACATTGCCGACCAGTTCCGGGTTATGGAACACCTGCTTGAGGTCAGACCCCGGAATTCGCAGAGCCAGGGTGGATGTGTCTCCGTCCATTTTTGGAGTGATGGTGGGGTCGAGCGTGTAGGCGACTTCTAAGTCTTTCGCCAGAGCAATCACGCCGGGCTGATCGCAGAAATTGCCCGCCATGAGAACGTTGGCGATGGTGACCTTGAGCCCCTGGGACTTCAAGAATCGAATCGCCCGGATGGTTCGCTTCAGTGACCCCGGCAGCTTAGTGATGGCATCGTGAATCTCCGGCCGATGCGAATAGACACTGATCTGGATCTGCTCGACGCCGAGCTGGCGAAGTCTCGCGGCTTCCTTCTCGTGGATCATCACCCCGTTGGTCTTCACCTTCACGTTGAACAAGAGTTGCCGCGCCCGTTCCACAATTTCAAAAAAGTCCCGGCGCATGAGAACTTCACCCCCACTGAGGGAGAGGAAAAATACGCCGGCATCGGCGAGCTGGGTGAGCACATCGACGATTTCCGCCGTCGTCATCTCGCCATGATCGTCATGGTCCAGGTAGCAATGCACGCAGCGCTCATTGCAGCGGTAGGTGATATCGAGGTGAACGCTGAGAGGCAGGCCCAACTTCAGTGCTTTTTGATTCATATCAGCCAGAAGGCTCATCGGCTCTCCGGGGACGCGGAGGAATCCATCAGTGGCTTATCCGATACCAGCAGAATGCCGTGTTGGGAGAGTTCGTCGACGAAGCGGTCGGCGCCGCGCTGCGCCTGTTCCTGATCGACATCGAATTCCTGGCAGATTTTACCCACCACGATTTCCGACAGGGGCGTGCTCCCGTCCGCTGCCTGCCAGATCACAGAAGCGACTTCATTGAGGGTGAAAAAAGTCGAGTCTGCGGTCGACATCACCATCATTTCGTCACCCAATAGGCGGGCGGCAATCGCCGAGCTTCGCGCAATGTATCTTTCTGCCATCATGATTCTCCGGCGACTAGCCTATTATGTCCCACACTCGCTGGTCGGGGACGAATACTAAGCGGTGGACGGGAACCAAACTTGCAAACTCGCACGCCGCCTGAAAAACGAGTTCCACCAGTTCCGGATCCTCGGCGAAAAACAAGACATTCCTCAGCAGTCGCTGGACAGCTTCCGTGGCGCCCACCGGTTCGATGCTGTTCTGCAACCCTTTCTCGAGCAAAAAGAGTGCGCTGAGAGGAGCGGATTGGTTCTCGCCGACCCGTGCCAACTCTCCCGCAAAAGGCGTCCCGCAGGCCAGATACCGATTGCCTTCGCGCCGCACGTAGGAGATTTCGTCGGTGAGCAGCGTCGCATCTGGGGGCGCCAGGCGGGAAATCGTCGTCTTGCCTGCGCCGGAAACCCCGGCGAACAAAAAAGCTTTCCCCCCGCGAATCGCACTGGCGGCATGAACCAGGAAACCCCCTTGCCTCGCCAGGATGAGAGAGTGAACAATGCGCAAGACGGCATCGATGGCGTAGGGGCTGCGCGATTGCCGGATCTGACCATGGGCGGAGTCCGGATTCCAGCGTGCGCGGAAATCGCCCCGCTTCAGCAACCATTCGCCGGCTTCGATTTTCACCTCCAACTCATCGTTGGGTGGAGCGGCTTCCGATGGCTCGTACAGATCGATGTCGAACTCGAAGTGCGAGCCCGGCGAAGTCCCGACGAAACCCGCGTAGCGATTCTCGATCAGCCGGCGAAAGGAGGGGTCGTGCGTGCGCAAGGCAATCGCCATTCCGCCGATCTCGATGGATACGGCCTCTTGGGCGCTCGTAGGAAGGGTAGTCGTCATGGATGAGAAGTATCCGATGGAGAAGTGCCGGGAATCCCGCGCACTGCAGCCCATACGCCGCGAACAAACTGCCCGGGGCGAGTCTGACCTGCCCGCAGGCGCGCCGCATGAATGCTCAACGTGAGATTGCGGAATCTCTCCCAGCGGCACAGCGTCCACGCTAGAGCGGAATGGAACTGCGAGACTCGTCGGCTCGGAACGAAACTGCGATGGGCACGGCGAATGCCGGACACTCGGCCCAGCAGTTCGGACGCAGCTGCTGGCGGATCGTTGTGGGGCATCGCGTCGCCCCTTGTGATCCAGGAAAGGCAATCCTGAACTCGCCGCCTTTCGACCAGCCGATGAATAAAGAAGCGCTTGTTGCGCAGAACTAACACGATGTCTCCGGGAACGACCTCGTCGTACCCAGCGCTTTGAATCGTGAGCAGATCGCCCGGCCACACCGAGGGGAGCATGCTCGTTCCCCATGCCTTCAGCTGAACCGTGCCGTGGCAGCGAAGCATTTCGGCCGCCAGACCAAGCTTAGGATCCTCGCGAGCTTCCAGTGCGGATGGCATCGATGGCAGCAAACTACGAACTATGCCGGTTGAAATGGCAACTAAACTGGGTGGCTTGGACCTTGCCGCACGACAAAGCCATAGTCTCGAAAACCCTCTCATGCCGGAATGCAGGTTCTTGATAGGGCTTTTTCGTGGCGCGGGGGTTCTCGACTGCGTTTTTCTCGTTGGCTCTGTCCTTTCTCTCAGGCATAGAGAATGCACGTGCGACGGCGAATCACAGACATGCCATAACTATTGGGCGGATACCTTCTAATCACGATACTACAACAAATTGGCTGGAGAATTGGTTTGCATTCTAGGTGCGCTTTTGCCTGCGTGGCGCAGAACAGGGCCGCGATCCACTGTCAATGGTTAGTGCTGTTATCAGCGATTGTTCGCCAGTCCTAACCGGGACTGACGGTGACTTTGACGTGCGACGTATGATGGTTGAGTGAGAATTGGTCGCTAGGTCTTTAGAAGAGGATCGACGCATGATACCGCTGAAACTTCTTGTCGTGGAAGATGACCTCGCAAGCCTGGAATTAATGGCCGAGGTTTTCACGTCTTTGAAAGCGGAGGTGCGTCCGGTCAGCGACAGCGAGAAAGCGGTCGGCATCGTCAATCAGGAGAAGTTTGACGGAATTTTTCTGGACCTGGAAATGCCCAACCTGAATGGCTTCGACCTTGCCCGCCTCATTCGCAAGTCGTCCTGGAATAAATCTACCCCAATTATCATCGTGACCGGGCGGAATGAAAGAAAAACCATGCAAGAAGCATTTGCCATTGGAGCAACTTTTTTTCTTCAGAAGCCTGTAGACCGACAAAAGCTAAGTATCCTGTTCCGGACTGTGAGTGGTGGGATGTTGGAGAATCGACGCAAATACACTCGCGTTCCACTACAAACAGAGGTGATTTGCACTGTGGGTTCTCGAACCATACGCGGGATGACCTGGAACCTCAGCCAAGGCGGAATGCAGGTGGAAGCTAGTGACTTGCAATCCAAGGATACCGTGCGATTGTCATTCCGGTTACCCGCTTCCGGCGTGTCCATCGACGCAATCGGTACAGTGGCCTGGGCAGATGAGAAGCGCCAAGGGATCCAGTTCACGACCCTTGGTACACCAGCCCAGCAGTCGATCCGAAAGTACATAACCGAAGTCGAAAGAGACTAGAGGACGGTGGTTCTCCTTCTAGCCTTCGCGCGCTGCCCGTGCCTTGCCGCTCGGCTGACTTCCAGACGCCTGATTCTGAGATACGTCGTGACCTGCTGGTTTGCTCAGCAGGCGGTCGAGCTCTTCAGAAAGTGATCGCGAATTAACTGGTTTCGACAGGTAGCCATCAAACTTTGAGTTCAAGATCTTTTCCCGGTCGCCCTGCATCGCATACGCAGTAACCGCCACTACCGGCAGTGGAGCCAGGCGAGGATTCTGGCGGATTTTACGTACGACCGCAAATCCGTCCAGCACCGGCATGCCGATGTCAAGCAGCAGGAGGTCCGGTTGAGTCTGTTCAATCATGCGAAGCGCTTCTTCGCCGTCACACGCTTCCACCACTGTGTATCCACGCATCTCAAGCAACTCGCGGAGCAGTTCACGGTTAACGGCATTGTCTTCGGCAATGAGGACTTTGGTCATGGCTGCCCCGCAGATTTTGCCCGCTTGCAGCCCTGAACGACTCTGCCAACTTCGGCAATTAGTTGCTGCTTCCAGGAGCCGTCCTTTTGTAGGAGTCCTTGCGTTTCCCGGTTTAGAAGCACAATCTCATCCGGGCTCAGGTTCTTGGCTGTCATGACGAGAATCGGTAATTCCTTTAAGGCCGGCTCCTGTCGGACATGGCGAATGACTTGAAAGCCGTCCATACCCGGCATCAGCAGATCAAGCAGGATTGCGCCCACAGCTTTGTTAGCGAGTACCTCCAAGGCTCGTGTACCGCTGCGCACACCCTGAGTCTCGTATCCGGCGGACCGCAGGGTCTCCTCCAGCAGTTCCAGAGCTTTGGGGTCATCGTCCACCAGCAGGATGGACGAATCGTCGTCGGCAGGCGACGACACATGCCTGCGAATCGTTTCCAGCAGCGCGGGTTTGCGAACGGGCTTGATGAGATAGTCGGCGGCACCCAAGGCGAAACCCAACTGCTTTTCATCCACGATAGAGAGGATGATGACCGGGATATTCACCGTCTCCGGGTTTTTTCGTAGCGCTGCCAAAGTTTCGAAGCCGTTACTCCCAGGCATCAACACATCAAGGGTGATGGCGTCCGGCCGCAGTTGTTGAGCCATGGTACGAGCTTGGGCTCCGGACGCGGCCATCGCCACCTGGTATTCTGGCTCAAGATAGCTGGCCAGAAGCTCGCGGGCCGAAACTTCGTCATCCACAATCAGCACCAGTGGAGTAAGCCGACCTGAAGCCGTCATGACAGAGGCTTTTGCTGGTTCTCCAACCGGGTCCACCTCGGAAGTCGGGTCTGCGGCGATAAGAGTAAAGGTGAACCGGCTGCCTTTTCCCAACTCGCTTTCCACCGAAATCCGGCCTCCTTGTTGTTCGACCAGCCGTTTCGTGATGGCAAGCCCCAATCCTGTGCCCTGATGGGTGCCCTCAGCACTTCCCTCGACTTGTCGGAATTCTTCGAAGACGACCTTCTGATCTTCAGGCCGGATGCCTATCCCCGTATCCGTTACCGACACGCGGACAAAGTCCCAGTCGTCAACGCACGCGATGCAGACCCGGCCGCCCTTGGGCGTGAATTTGATCGCGTTGCTGAGCAGGTTGTACAGGATCTGCTTAAAGCGTACGCGATCTGCCTTAACGAGAGATTTGTTCTCCACCTTCTGTTCAACCTGAATGTTCTTGGCCATTGCCAGCGGATCAATGATGGAGAGTACTTCCGGTAAAGCATCCTTCACAAGGAACTCCTCGTTGTGCAGCTCCAGTTGTCCAGCCTCGATCTTGGAGAGATCCAGAATGTCATTGATCAACTGCAGCAGGTGAGTTGAGCCTTGTTTGATGTGATCAACAAATCGCTTCTGCTTGGCGTTCAGTGCACCCGGAGTTTCCTCTGCCAAGAGGTCTGAAAAACCCACGATTGCATTCAACGGAGTCCGCAATTCGTGGCTCATGCTGGCGAGGAACCTGCTCTTCAGTTGGGTTGCGCGTTCGACCTCGCGATTGCGGAGCTCAAGCTCTCGGTTCGCCGTCTTCAGGCTCACCGTGAATTTCTGTCTTTCCTCTTCGTTGCGTTTCCTGTCGCTGATGTCGACTGCGATAACAAAATCGGCTTCTCTGTCGGCAAAACTGAATGAATAAGATGTGATCTCAACGTCGATGATCCGTCCATCCTTCTTGCGATGTCGCCAGACACCAGCCTTTTGCTTTGCGTCGCGGACCGCGGCGACGCTCTTTAGGAGCGCAGGAAGATCTTCCAGCGGTCGGATGTCGCCGATCGTCATCGCCAAAAACTCCTCTTGTGAATATCCGTATTCTTGAACCGCTGCCTTGTTCACCGCCAGGAAGCCCAGCGTGGTTCGGTCGTAAACCCAGACCGGATGTGGATTTAGTTCAAATAGCTTTCGATACCGGTCTTCGCTCTCGCGGAGCTCTTCTTCGGAGCGCTTTCGCTCCGTAATATCCCGTGCAACGGCATAGATAACTTCTTGCTGAGGCGCGGAAACCGCGTTCCACAGGAGCCATTTGTAGGAACCGTCCTTGCATAAATAACGGTTTTCAAATTCAAAAGTGACTTCTCGGTTCTTGAGGTGATCCGCCTCGGCAACTGTCGCCTGGCGATCCTCCGGATGGATGAACCCCAAGTAGGGCTTTGCCATGAGTTCTTCCGTAGTAAAGCCAAGTGCCTTCTCCCATGACGGGTTCAGGTTCTTGAAAAATCCGTCGAAACCGGCGATGCAAAACATGTCGACCGACAGGTTGATAAAGCGATTGCCGGTTTCCAGTTCGGAATAGAGGGACCCCATCAGAGTGCTTACTCCGAAACCGACAAAGATAAACACTACCCCAAGAAGCCACACTCGCCGCTCTATGGCCCAAACACGTTGTTGTAAGACAGCCGCCGGTTGTTCCACCAGAATTCCCCAGCCGTAAAGAGGCAACGGTTCATACCTGGCAAAGAATGTACTTCCGTCTCGCACAAACGCCCCGTGGCCGGCGTTGCCCGCGAGTATTTGCTGGACTGGCTCGTACCCACTGAGATCGACAGCCGGCGAATAGGAGCCAATGTTTGGGCGAGCCGACAAATGCCCATGCTGATCTACCAGCGAGATGGTCCATGCTCCTTCAAGCTTGGTTTGCACCAACTCTCGGCTCATGGTATCGAGCGCCATCGGAGCCATGAGAATGCCTACCGGCTTGCCGGCATCGTCCATTATTGGGACCGCAACAGCCACCACCAGTTGGTGAGGGGCAACGGCGGTTTGATATACCTCTGAAATGTAGGGTTTCCATTCACGAGCGGCACCCTTGTACCAGTCGCGGTAGGCGAAATTCTGATGGAGCAAGGTTGGCCCAGGTGGGTAAACTGCCCGCATCGTGCCATTGAGGTTGTACACGCTGACAAACGCGAAGTCAGGCCGTAAGGCACTCGCCTGCTCCAACTCACGCCCGACTGCATGGAGATCTCGTACCCCCCAAGCTTCGCGAAGTGTCGGGCGGGCGGCAATCGACTGTAGAAACGAAATGCTCTGGCGGAAGTGGTCTGCAGCCAGAGCCGTCGAGACACGAGCAATTTGGGCGCTTTCCGTAACTGCCTGCGTTTCGGTTTGGTGTCTTAATACTCGGCCCACGTAGACGGCGAAAAACGCGATGGGCAGGACCATTAACAACAGAAACACCGGGTAAAGTCGCCACCGGCTTCTTGCTAGCCATTTCCCAACCTTTGTGCGCACTGTCACGGGATTATCCTCATCGCCCGGGAAGGTTTCATCAGGAGTTCCTACTGGCCGGCTGCTGCGCCTCTCGATAAGAAGTCTGCGGTGCCGCTCCTAGCCAGCCGCGCGAACTGGTCAAAGATGTGCGGATCCCACCACCCCTTGGCCACCTCTTGCGTCATGGTCTGAAGTGCATCGGTGATGGAAAAGGCCTTCTTATAGGGCCTGTCGGTGGTCAGAGCATCGTAAACATCCACAATTTGCAGCACGCGCGCGGTAACAGGAATCGCATCGCCTCGAAGTCCATCAGGGTACCCAGATCCGTCGAGTTTCTCGTGATGGTGCCGAATGATCGGGAGCACGAGGCGGAACGACTTTAGCGGCGCACAAATGCGCTCACCCACGACGGGGTGCTCTCGGATGACTTTCCACTCTTCTTCGGTCAAACGACCAGGCTTCAGCAGAATTGCATCTGGGACGGCAATCTTTCCCACGTCGTGTACGACTCCGGCTCGACGCAGCGCGGTAATTTGATCCTCCGCGAGCCCGAGTTGCTCTCCCAGACGAGCCGAGTACTCTGACAGGCGTTCACAATGACCATGCGTGTAAGGATCTTTGCCTTCAATGCTCCGCGCCAGCGAGAACAGGACTGACTCGGCCCTCTCCAGTTCGTCCGTGCGCTGCTTAAGCTTCAAAAGCGACCCTACGCGAGCGAGCAGTTCAGTTCGGTCCACAGGACGGCTCAAAAAGTCATCTGCTCCAACCTTGATGCCTTCTAGCCGATCCTGCTTGTCCGAAAGCGCCGTAATCATGATCACCGGTATCAAATATGTGTCCGAGTTGTTCTTGATTTTCTCGCATACCTCAAACCCATTCAGGTGAGGCATCATCACATCCAGAAGCACCAGGTCGACTTGAGTTCGGGTGAGTTCTTCAACCGCAGCTGCGCCGTCCGGCACAGTAATCACTTTGCATCCCTGTGCTGTGAGGAGTTCCTCTAACAACTCACGATTTGCGGCTTGATCATCGGCGACCAAAATGGTACCGGTGATTGGCTGGTGTGCCTGACCTAACATTTTTCACCGCTTATTTCTGCATGCGCGGTGTAAGCGTCGCATGGAAAGAAGGGCAAGAGCTAATTACTGAAGTCACAAGTTCCATCGGCTATTCGTCCTTCTCCAGAAACCGCAGCAGCAATTTGCGATGAACCAGCTAAATCATTAGGCGTTTCAGTCGACGACTTGAGCCTGGAGGGTTTTCGCAGGCAAGTCACGAGTTTCCTGCCGGTGGGAGCTGACTCCGCGGGCGCCTTGGAGTGGTTCTCCAAGCGGCTGTTCTACGAGCGCGGAGACTTTGCCGATCCGAACACGTTTGCGAAACTCCGGGAGCGGCTCGCCGCGCTATACGCCGAGCAACATACAGAGGGTAACTATCTCTATCTATCTGGCGACCGCACCCAAGTTTTTTTCGCAGATTGTCAGCAGTTGGGAGCAGCCGCGCTTTCGCGGGAAGGGGTGCGTGAGAAAACGGACGCGACGTTCGCCGGCATCCACGTCACGCCAATGAGAAGCCACTCGGCTGAGACGTTGATTCAATAGCAACCACCAGACCTGTCGTAGGCTGGACGAGACGTTCGCCAGATCCCCTAGCTAGTTCGGATTGCGTAACAAAACCGAAATGGTGCCTAGAGGAGTCCAAACTCTTCAGTACCATGCTTCACGGGGTGTACTCGGAAGGAAAGGCAGCGTTGCCCGTGCAACCAGAAGAAGCCCATAAAAAGCCGCACTCAGCCCCACAAAGGCTGGATGCTCTGCGCGAGAATCGCCGAGATTTAAGGTTTAGGTTGGATGCTGAGGTGAGGATTCATTCCCCCTCCATGGGTCCTGTTCCGGGTCAAACGCTCGACATAAGTGAAGGCGGACTCTCGGCTACGCTGCCTATTGAATTGCCGCTTGAGGAGGTCGTGGAAGTGAACCTCAAGTTGCGTATCGGACGTGTGAACGTCCGAGCTAGGATCGGCAACAGGAACGCATTTCGCCATGGCTTCCAATTTGTCGAGCCCAATCCCGCACTGCACCTGATCAGGGAAAACTGCTGCTTCCTGGAGAAGATCCCTACTCTTTAACTCCGAAACTATGCGTAGACAAGGAATGCCTCCTTGGATCAAGGATTTTTCTTCCCTTAGTGCGGTCACGTATTGCATGACGTCAGCGCGGATAGCCTGCATAAATTTAAGTACGTGGCTGGCGTCGAGCCGCTTGGCTACAAGCCTTACCCATGCTTTCAAAAGCACTGATGGCTGGAGAAAGTTGCAGAGGTTGAGGGCGCATTTGTTAGGTCGGCTGAGCGAACTTTTCCCGTCCCGGCTGGGCGGCATCCCAGATTTGCCGCCGGTCGGGCAGTACAGAATGAATTAAAGTTGGCGCGAAAATGTCCTTTGCTTACACCATCTGACCGTCTCTTCTGTCGCTTGATTGTGACCCTCCACCCAGAAGTGTACGGTCTTTTGTTCTTGTTTCGTGATCTTGCGAAGTTGGCACAGAGCTGCCAACATCCGGGGCGGGATGTTATGAAGATCTTGTTGGTTGAAGATTCCTACATCGAACGACACCGGATTGGCGGTTACTTAACCGACTGGGGACTCGAGTTTTTCGCCGTCGGAAGCGGCACAGAAGCGGTCAAGCTGCTGGAAGGTCCCGAACCTCCCAACATGGCGCTGCTCGATTGGATGCTGCCCGGTCTCGACGGCATCGACATATGCCGCCGCATCAGAACAAATGGACCCGGAGCAACTTACATCTACACCGTGATGCTGACAGCCAAGAACCAGAAGCAGGATCTCCTGCTTGCCATGGAAGCCGGTGCCGATGACTATCTGGCCAAGCCCGTAGATCCTTTGGAATTGCGTGCCCGAATAATGGCTGGCAAGAGGATTCTGGAACTTCAGCAATCTCTGCGTTTCGCCGCCACTCACGATTTTCTGACCAACCTGTTGAGCCGTTCGGAAATACTGGCAGCTATTGAGAGAGAGTTTTCGCGCAGCGGGCGCGAAGGGAAGCCCGCCACGGTCATCATGGCCGACATCGATCACTTCAAGAGCATTAACGATTCCCTCGGCCACGCCGCAGGCGACGAGGTTTTGAGAGAAGTGGCCCGCAGGTTGAAGTCGGACTTGCGCCCCTACGATGTCGTGGGACGGTACGGTGGCGAAGAGTTCCTCATCATTCTACCTGGCTGCGAGCTAACCACCGGCGGCCGCCGCGCCGATGAGATTCGTGACCTGGTCGCGAAAGATCCGATTTTCACTCCCTTTGGCACAACCTCCGCCACCGTCAGCGTGGGAGTCACCGCAACTTCCCCTGGCCGCGATCACTCGGTGTCGGATCTTCTTCACGAAGCCGATGTCAGCATGTATGCGGCCAAGAAGAACGGAAGGAACTGCGTCGTACTCTTTTCCGCCACAGCCCGGCAGTCGGGCGCGGGTCAAAGCTAGCCCAAACACGAAAGCAACAAACATACTCTGTGTATTTTATGCAGTGGAAAACGTGACCGATCTCTTCACCATGGAGCTTGCGTCGCAATCGGGTGTCAGTCAAGGTCAGCTCTCAAAAGTCGAAAGGAGAAAAGTTGCTCCGACAGTTGAAGTCCTTCTCGGCGTGGCGTTGCAATGGCCAGAGTCAGCTCTTTCTCGTTTTTCGGCCTACGAGAATGCTAGAAGCCTTTCGTCCTTTCTTTCGCTTAGACCTAATGACCGACCGAGGATCCTCCGACCCCAAACGAGAACATTGACCTGTCTCAAGAGTTCTCTATGACCGTGCTGCCGCAAGGGTCAAAGCCTGAGATACCGTCTGGATTTGATCGTCCGTCATTTCCGGATACAGTGGCAGAGAGAGGACTTCATTTGCAGCTTTCTCAGACTGCGGGAGAGAGAGCCGCCCATATCCCAGGTTTGCGTAGGCGGGTTGGAGGTGAACCGGCACCGGATAGTGAATCCCCGTCGGAATGCCTTTTTGTTGCAGCGCCCTTTGCAGAGTGTCGCGATGATTCGTCCGCAGCGTGTAGAGGTGATAGACGTGCCGGGCCCAAGGCATCTCCGTGGGCCGTTCCACGCTGGAGCCCGCCAGGAGCTGGTTGTACTTGCCCACGATTGCGCGCCGAGCCTCGTTCCAGCGCTCGAGATGGCGCAGCTTGACTCGCAGAATCGCGCCCTGGAAAGCCTCCATGCGGTAATTAAATCCGCGCAGCACGTGATGATACTTACGGTCCTGCCCCCAATCCCGCAGCATGCGAATGGTGCCCGCATACTCAGAGTTGCTGGTGGTCACCGCGCCGCCCTCACCGTAAGCCCCCAGATTCTTGCCGGGATAAAAACTGAAGCACGCGATATCCCCGATACTGCCAACGGGGCGGCCTTTGTATTTCGCTCCGTGCGCCTGCGCGGCATCTTCGATCACAACCAAGCCGTGCCGCCGCGCTACTTCCGTGATTGGGTCCATGTCGGCGGGTTGACCATAGAGATGCACGGGCAGGATCGCTTTGGTGCGCGGTGTGATCGCCGCCTCGATCGCTGCAGGATCCATGGTGAACGAGCGGGGATCGATATCGACCAGCACCGGGCGCGCTCCGGTATAGAGAACTGCGGCAACGCTGGCTACAAAGGTAAACGGGACTGTGACGACTTCATCGCCAGGACCGACTCCCGCGGCCAGCAAGGCCAAATGCAGAGCGCTCGTCCCTGAGTTCAAGGCAATACATTCATCCGCGCCGCAATAGGCGGCGAATTCCCGTTCAAAGCCTGCCACTTCGGAGCCCAGGACGAATTGGCAACTGTCCAGAACCCTGGCGATGGCCGCATCAATCTCCGGCTTGATGCCCTGATACTGGATTTTCAAATCAAGAGACGGGACTTTAATGTTTGCCATGAATTTCTACAATTCGAACGCTCTGTATTCTTCTCGGTCGGGCTACGGATCAGGCGAGTCTCATGGAATCGGGATCCCACTTCACCACAGCGCCGCGATCGAGGCTGAGATTGCTGAGCAGTGCGGCTCCTGCCGCGCGGAAGCCGAACACCGCATCTTCCACGACGGATTGCCGCGCGCGAACTGCCGCAAAGAAATTCTTGAAGTGGTCATAGCTGTCGCGGTAGCCCTCAGGAGCGACATATTTCTCGTATCCGGCGGACGGTGCTCCCGATGGGTGCGAGACTGGATACTTCTGCCGGTAGTTTTCAAGAATGCTCTTTTGCATCGCTTCCGTGAAGGTACCAATCGTGTGGCCTGGTTCCTTTTGCAGTGGCGTGCGGCCTATGCTGACGGTGTTGCCGGCAATCTCCATCGTGCCTTCCGAGCCGGTGAAGATCAGCCCCTCGCTCTCCTCGCCTCCATCCACGAAGTTCACGCGCAGGCTAAGGTTGAACCCCTCGCGATAGTCAAAGAGACCTAGCATTACGTCGGGAGCGTCTCGCCCGTCTTTCCAGAAGCGCAATCCTCCGGTTGCCATGGCTCGCGTGGGACCATTTGTCCCGGCAATGAAGTGAGTTCCGCTGAACAGGTGCACGAAGAGGTCGCCAGCCACGCCGCTTCCATAGGCTTTCCACTTGCGCCACTGGAAAAAATGCTCCGCATTAAAGGGAATTTTGGGCGCGGTTCCCAGGAAGCGCGGCCAATCACAAGTTTCGGTCGAGGCATCCAGAGGAACGGTATAATTCCACGCGCCGATCGACGAATTGCGATCCCAATGCGCGGTCACCATGTTGAGCTGGCCGATGGCCCCCGAAGCGAGCAGTTCCTTCGCCTTGGCATAAATGATCGAGCTCACGCGCTGGCTTCCGATCTGGAGGATGCGGTTGGTCGCGCGGGCGGTCTCAATCATCTCCGGCCCATCGGCATACAGATGGATCATGGGCTTCTCGCAATACACGTCCTTACCCGCCTTCATGGCATCGACGGAGGCCTGTTTGTGCCAATGGTCCGGCGTGCCGATAATAACGGCGTCGATATCCTTCCGCGCCAGGATCTCTCTGTAGTCCCGCGTCGTAAAGATGTCGTTGCCCCAGAGTTCCTTGCAGTGCTCAAGCCGGCCGTCATAACAGTCCGCCACGGCGACGAGTTTCACGCCCGGAACCTGCACCGCAACCTTCGTGTCTCCCTGGCCCTGACCACCAGCGCCAATCAGCGCGATCTGAAGATGATCGTTGGCTGCAAGCGGCGCCGCGGGTTCAGTCTGAACCGCGGCCAGTGCATATACCTTTGCTCCGAGGAACGTCTCTGCGGTTGCGGTGCCCGCCACTTTCAGAAAACTCCTACGATTCAACACGTGTGCATATCTCCCAACATGGAGGTTGACTGGCGTCTGCAACCATAGTCTTTTTCGATCAATTTTGTCTCGACAACGATGTTTGCCCAACGACTCGAGCCATCAAGTGGCGAGTCCGGCAACATCAGTAAGCTATCATGATCAAGCAGGATGTTCATGCTGTGTGCGGAATGTACAGCTCGGTTGCGCACAACGCGCGAATCCCGGACATGCGCCGAAGGGAGAACGGGCACCGACCTCCACGAAAAACGGGGAGCCGAAGCTCCCCAGAGTGAAGCGACAGAGGCGTTCCCTTAAGTAGACTCCGGCGAGGAGGAAAGAGTTGTCCCGCAGGGGAGAAAGTTTTTGAATGAATGAAGTTCAGGAGATTTCGGCACGCTGCGCTTCGCCCTTGAGCGAAGGGGTGGAAGAGTGCTGGATGGATTTCGATGGCGCCCGCATGCGCTACCTGCGCGCGGGTTCCGGCCCCCCGCTGATTTTGCTGCACGGGATGCTGGCCTATTCTTTTTCCTGGCGATACACGCTGCCGGCGCTGGCGCCCTACGCAACCATGTACGCGCCCGACCTGCTGGGGGCAGGGTTCTCCGACCGGCCTCGCGCGATGGATCACTCGATGCGAGCGACGGCTAGACGCGTTCTGAGGTTTGTTGAAAACCTGGGACTCTCGTCGTTCGACTTGCTGGGTACTTCACGGGGCGGGGCTGTGGCGATGGCTGCGGCTGCGGAATGCATGAGCGCCGGTGGCTGCAGGGCACGGCTGCGCCGGTTGGTGCTGGTCTGCCCAGTCAATCCGTACTCTCCGCATGGGCGTTGGCTGGCGCCTTTCTTCGCCACCCGTTTCGGCGCGACGTTGTTTCGTTCGGGGATCGGACGCATGCCGGTTCTCTTTCGTTACTTGCACGGGCGCCTGTTTGCCGACCGCAACAGCATTCCACCCGAAAGCCTCGAAGGCTATAAGGCGCCTCTGGCGACTCCTGGATTCTTCGAACATGCGCTGAGTATCGTCCGAACATGGACGACCGATCTGCGGGAACTGGAGGAGCTGTTGCCAAAGCTGGCGCCAATTCCGACACTCTTGATGTGGGGAAGCAAAGATCCGGCGGTGTACGTTTCGTCCCTGGAGCAGTTGGCCCGGCATTTTGCGAATGTCCAAACGGTTGTCTTCCCGGGCGTCGGGCACTTGCCCTACGAAGAGTGTCCGGAGGAGTTCAACCGGGCGCTGATCAACTTTCTGACGAGCCAGACAGGTTTGGTCTAGAGTATTGCCGTAGTCTAGGCTGGACAGCCGAGACGGCTGTCCCCACGTGAGCATCTTGACCCACTCCATTCTCGACCTGTTGCGGAATGCGGTGGTGCATTACGGATATTGGGCCGTGGGCGCGGCTCTGCTCGCGGAGAATGCCGGCGTGCCGGTGCCGGGTGAAACGATTCTGTTACTCGCATGTTTCCTGGCCTATTCCGAGCACGATCTGCGGCTTCCCTGGATTATTGTGGTTGCGACGATCGCGGCGACGCTGGGCGACAACCTGGGTTTTGCTCTTGGCTATTATGGCGGACGACCGCTGCTGACGCGCTACCAGGCTCTTTTCAGAATTCAGGACAGGACTCTAGAGCGCGGAGAGGGACTGTTCGCGCGATATGGCGCGGTCACAATCTTCTTTGCCCGCTTCGTATTCGGTATGCGGATCATCGCGGGGCCCTTGGCGGGAGTCCTGCGGATGCCTTGGCGGAAGTTCATAGTCTTTAACTTTCTTGGCGCCGGACTTTGGGTGACAGTGATTTCCATTGCCGGCTATTTGTTCGGCCAGCATTGGGAGCGATTGCAGCGATATGTAAAACGGATCGATATCTCGGTGGCGATTCTCTTGCTCCTGGTGGCGGCGCTCTGGTGGTGGAGAAGCCGGCGCGCGAATTAACTGGAGCATCTGGGGAGTAACCTTTTGCATAGGTCGGCGCGCGCAGGTGCGTCTATACTGTGCGGGTGTCGCGGGCCCTTTGCCGTAGTGCGAGCGATGTCTGTTGCAGTCGAAATTACACCGGTTGCGTCCGAGCCGGAATTCGGACGAGGAGGAACATTTGAAAAAGATCGGGTTGTTGACTCTGCTCATCATGGCAACACTTCTCTTTACGCTGGCCTTCACGGCGGCGGCAGCCGGACCAAAAGCCCCGGGGGCGCCTGTTCCAGCAGTGGCTGCGGTTCCCGCCGCACCGGCGGCAACCGCCACGCCGGAGCCTCATCCCCACATCACCGAAGCACTCGAAGCGATGCGGAATGCCAAGCATCATCTCGAAACCGCGGCCCACGATTTCCACGGCCATCGGGTCAAGGCAATCGAGCATCTGGATCAGGCGATTCACGAAGCTGAGATCTGCGAACAGGAAAGGTAATCCCATAGCCCCAGGAAAATAGATAGGCAGCGTCGGGTCGACGCTGCCTTCTTTTCTAGGTCAGTTTTACGCCGCGGCTCCGGGTGTTATCTGCGGCCAAAGGTGTAGCCGACGGAAGCGCCGACCCGAAGCACGTTATCGGAGTGAAAACTGCTGTTGTTCACGATGTGGTAGAGGTGAGCTTCGGGGCGCACGAAGAAATGTCTCCACACGGTGTAGCGGACTCCGCCACCAAGATGAAACAGGAACTGATTGCTATTAAGGTGGGTGGCGCAACCTGACGAAAAAGTGCAAGAGCCGAATTGGTTATAGAAAAGCACGGTTTGTCCCCCGATCCCGGCCATGAGTTCGGCGTCGGTTCTGTTAAACACGTGGGGGGCAAATACCCCGTTCAAATCGACAAGAATGGGACGATATTCCTGGTAACCGTTATAGATTTGTCGCTTGTAGCTATAGGCAAATTCTCCGCCGTAGCCGAAGCGGTTCTTGCGAATCCGGATGATGCTGAAGCTCGGATAGAGCCCGCCCTTCTCCGGCGGAGGAAGGAAACCCACGGAAGCAGTTGGGTTCTTGGCAGAAAAAAGAATGCCAGCCCCAACGGCAACGTCGGTTTGCTGCGCACGGGCGAGTGTGGCAAACAGAAGAACCGCACACGCGGATGGGATAAGCGCGAACTTTCTCAAATACAGCCCCCTTGTCAGTTCGTTCAGACTCTGGGATGTGGCCGCCAGATTAGTGGTGCCCGGCGAGGCAGCCGCGAATGGTCGGGCTGGTAGAAAGAATTTTGGCGGTCGGAACTGGCTGCCCCGGACCCAACTCGCGACCGCCCGCAAAACAAAAAGCCTAGTCTGGGCCGATCGTGTACCCGATCGACGCTCCTACGCGGATAATGTTTCCAGAGGTAAAATCGGAAGTATTGTTGAAGATTTTGTAGTAGCGCACCTCGGGGCGGACGAAGACGTGCCCCCAGACGTAGTAGCGGAGACCTGCCCCTAGATCGACCAGGAAGTGGTTGGAACTCTGATAGCAGGCACCAAAGTACACACAGCCGCTCGTGGGCACGTACCCGTAGAAGCGAGTGGTCTGCCAGCCGATGCCGCCCATCAGGTCCGCGCCGACCTTCTTGCTCAATTTAGGCTGGTACACGGCATTAAGGTCAAACAAAATCGGGCGGAAGGGTTGGCCGCCGGTTCCGCCGTAGGCTCCCTGGGTCGTTTTCCAGGCTGCGTCAAAGCCGAAGCCCATACGCCTGTGGAAGATCACGTCGGCGCTGATATTGGTATACAGGCCCCCCTTCTCGGGGCACGTGAAGACGGCCGAAAACGATGAGCCGCATGCTGGGGCCCCAGGCGAAACGACCGTTCCGAAGCCGATCATGGCGTCCCCCTGCTGAGCTGAAGCTAGATCAGCTAAGGCGAAAAACGCGAAGACAGTCGCAACAATGGCAAACTTTCTCAAGAGGAACCTCCGTGATTATCGTTGATGACGGTGAGATGCAACCGCCAAACCATTTGGATGCAAGCGCATGGGTGACTTGCTTATCATAATTTCAACAGCGCCGGAATTCAATTGGGTCAGGCTTGCTTCTATCGATTCCCATTCCGAAACTCTCGCCGAGAGGGCAACGACAGCGGAGTGAAACCCCGCAAGTCGGAATAAGTTGCGGTTGCGCCCAATCTTAAACTTTCTATGCAATTCATAAGCGCTTGGAGGCACCTCTCCCTCCGCCGCGCAGGACGTGGTCAATGGCAATGGGACCTCCGCCAAAAAAGACCAGGGCGAAGGCCAAGGCAGCCGCCGCGAGGGCGAACTCATATCCGGGACGATCGGGAGTTCCGATGAGTCCGTTGTGCAAGTGCACTTTCCAGATGGCAACAAACAGATCGATGAGAACGGCGAACGCCGCAACTCGGGTGAAGAATCCTGCGAGGATCAGCAACCCACCGAAAAATTCGGTGAAGGCGGAGACATAGCCCAGCCATGCGGGCAGGCCGAGACTGGCCACCATCTGCGCATGGTGGTGTAACCCTCCAAAAACCTTGTGATAGCCATGTGCGACCATGATGGCGCCCAGGGCCAGTCGCATTAGAAAAAGGGCAAGCGGCTGCAGGCGATCGAGATAGCGCAAAGTATCCCTCCGGTCCAAAGAAATACATTATCGCAGCCGGGCGGCGCGAGGGGAGAAGTGGATGCGAGAAAACGATTGCGCCTCCAGCCCGGTTTTGGTAACGTGTGTCCGCCGCAGGATGCCAGCGTTTCGATGCGCTTCACCGACTTCCTGCCGTCTTTTCTACTGGGTGCCCGAAAAACTATCGGAACTAGCTCGTCAATCTATTGCCTGGCACGTTTGTGCCCAGGCAGTCGGATGAAATCTTTGAGTTTAGGAGTTCGTGATGAATTTCACGATAAATGAAAGTGTCCTTCCGAAGTATGTTTTGTTCGCATTCCTGTTGGCGGTTCCCGCTGTAGTCTTTGCCCAGCACAAGCCAAACGCGCCCGCGCCGGCGCCCCATGCGAGTGCTCCCGCCCATACGTCGGCGCCCAGTCATTCGAGCGGAAATACACAGCATCCGACGACGAGCCATACCACCACGATGAGCCATACGACGACTGCGGGGCATGGGACTGCAGTCGCGGGGCATGGAACTGCGGTCGCGGGGCATGGAACCGCAGTCGCGGGGCACGGAACCACGACCGCCGGACACGGAACCACGACCGCCGGACACGGAACCACGACCGCCGGACATGGAACAATGACCGCTGGACACGGAACCACGACCGCCGGACATGGAACAACGAACACTGGGCACGGGACTATCACTGGCGGACGCGGAACCACGGCTGGCGGGCACACAAACATCAGCCACACGGCTCCAGGCAGACAGGTTTCCCTGAGGGGCGGCGGATCAGCCCACATCCGTCCCAATGGACAGATCCGTTCCATCAACCGGAACGGCATGCACATTGAGCACAACCTTCACGGGGGCCGCACGATTGTGAGAGAGCGCAACGGGGCGCGCATCGTGAGCACAGGAAGGCGTGGAGGGTACGTACAGCGTGCTTATGTCACGCGCGGTGGACGTTCCTATTATTCCCGGACGTACTACTACCACGGAGGCTACCGGTCCGGGGTCTATCGCGGCTATTACTGGCAGGGGCATCCCTATTACGGCTACTATCACCCGTACTTTTACCATCCGGCGTATTACGGGTGGGCGTATAACCCGTGGCCAGCGCCGGTTTACTACGGATGGGGATGGGGCGGAGCGCCGTGGTATGGGTACTACGGGGGCTATTTCGCGCCTTATCCCGTGTATCCTTCGGCCGCATTCTGGCTCACAGACTATCTGATCTCAGCGAATCTACAGGCGGCCTACGCGGCTCAGGCGGAAGCCAATGCCGCAGCGGCAGGAGCAGCGAACAACGCCGCTCCATCCGAGGATCAGGTAGCTAGCACCGGGCGGCCGGCAGCCGCGCCGAGTGGCCAGGTAGCGCTCTCGCCGGAGGTCAAGCAAGCGATTGCAGAGCAAGTGAAGGCGCAAATCGCTGCGTCACAGGCCGAGGCTGGCAAGAGCGGCTCGTCGGGCGGCGGGCCGCAAGCGGCCAGCGGCGAAGCGCCTCCCGCGCTTGATCCGGCGCGGCGCACGTTCGTGGTATCCGACGACCTCGCCGTGGTGGCCGATGGTCAGGAATGCTCACTGACGCAGGGAGATGTGATCACCCGGCTCACGGACACTCCCGATGACGACCAGAAAGTGAATGTGAGCATAGCCGGCAGCAAGAAGACCGATTGTGCCGCGGGCAAAACCGTTGCAGTTTCGGTGGACGACTTGCAGGAAATGCAGAACCACTTCCAGGAGCAGATTGACGAAGGCATGAAGACGCTGGCTTCCAAACAGGGCACCGCCGGTTTACCGAAGGCGCCGGACACGTCCACGGTTGCCTCCGATGTTCCGCCTCCGCCCCCGGATAAGACTGCCGCCAAGACTCTTGAGGATCAAGACGCGGATGCCGACAAGACCGAGTCGGAAGTCAAACAAGAGGCTGGCTCATCGGGCGGCGGCTCGCAGTAACTGAGGCCTTGCCCAGGCAAAGCGTTTCTGCAAAATGCGAGACGGGCGTCGCCTAATGGGCGACGCTCCGTGTTTTGATTTCGGTCAGAATCCGCGGGTCAGGATTCGGTAACAACCCCGTGCGATCCGGCGGACCTGGGCAGATCTTGAGAGGAGAATTCGAGCCATGTGGCAGAAGTTAGATAGGATAATTCCGGCGATCGTCGCCATCGTTTGTATCACCGTCATCTCGTTGTCGCGCGCCGACGCGCAAGCCGTTTCTCTGCAGGAGCAGCTCGCCGCTCAGTACAAACCGGTGAAGATGGGGTCGGATACAGGTGGTTATTCGGTGATCGAGGAGGGTACACTGCTCGCCATTCAAAAGGGCGGGATTCTCGGTGTGCCATATTCCGACAAAAACGTTCTCGCAACTAAATATGAGGGTGGCACTGTGCGCACTCCCAGCGGCCTAATGGTGCAATCGAAAAAGGCGCTATTGGGACATTTTTCGCAGACGCAGTCGCAGGGGCAGACGACGAAATTGTTTGCGAAGGGCGACAAAGTATACCCGACCAAGATTGACGTCAACTTGGACAAGGACACGGTGACAATGGGCATCGTGGCATGCGACACGTGCAATAAAACGGATCCGCCGACGTATAACAAGGCGCAAGTGATTTTTCAGTTTCCCAAGGCAGCTCTGGCCAAAGCCAGTGCGGGCGACGTTGAGGACACGATCGGGCAACTCCTCTCTATCAGCGAAGACACCCAGCAGGATCAGGGCGGGCAGCAGGGAGGCCAAGCAGGACAGGGAGGACAAGGACAGGATCAGCAGGCCGCGCAACAGCCCGAGCAGCAGGCCGAACCGCAGACCATTGAGAAAGGGCAGACCACCGATCAAGTGCAGGCCGCTCTTGGCAAACCGGACAAGATCGTCAATCTTGGCCCAAAACAGCTCTATATCTATAAAGATCTGAAGGTAACGTTTGTGAACGGCAAAGTCGTAGACGTGCAGTAGAGCGGGCTCGAGGTGCGCTGTGCAAGGAGACTGCCATCGCGGGGCAAGACTCAAGTACCCGCCGCCACAATCAGGAGAATTTGATGGGTCACGCCCGACATTGTCTTTTTGTTACTGTCGCGGTTCTTACGACCTTTGGGGCCTCGGTCGTTAGTGCGCAAGGCCCTGTAACTCTGCAAGAACAACTCAGCGCTCAGTACAAACTGGTGAAGATGGGGTCGGATTCTGGCGGTGTTGCCGTGGTAGACCCCGGCACTCTCCTGGCCGTTCAAAAGGGTGGAGTCCTCAGCGTTCCCTGGAGAGCGATGGCACTGTGTCCAGCGAAATTTCAGGACAACAACTTGCACCCTTCAGCCGGAATGTGCGCGGCTATGGTGAAGTCTGTCTCCAAGTATTTTCAGAAAGGAGATAAGGTTTATCCGACAAGGATCGAGGTCAGTCTGGACAAAGGGAAGATCTCCTTTACGGTCGTGGCCTGCGACTCGTGCAACGGAGTGAATCCGCCAACCTCGATGAAGGGTGAAGTCGTATTCCAGTTTGCCAAAGGGTATCTGGAGAAAGCCAACGTAGGAGAAGTTGAGGACGCGATCGGGCAGGTGTTCTCCATCAGCAGTGATGATCAACAGGGCCAGAGCGGCGACGCGAGTCAGCAACAACAGGCAGGCCAGCAGCAACCCGCGCAGCCGGAACAACAGCAGGCCGAGCCGCAGACCATTCAATTGGGAATGACCACCGATCAGGTGCAGGCGGCATTGGGCAAGCCGGAGAAAATATTTAACTTGGGCAGCAAGCAGATTTACGTCTACAAAGACGTCAAGCTGACATTTCTGAACGGCAAAGTCTCCGACGTGCAGTAACCCGTGGGGACTGAGAGTTTGCGGGGGTTAAACCCTGCATATACCGCAAGTTGGGCGAGCGACATAGTACCTCCGTACCGTGCCTAGTACTTCAGTTACCGGTCTGCGAGTGACCGGGTTCCTGCTGCACAAGGACTACTTCAGGCAGTGCACCATTTATAAGAAACCACAAGATATAGGATTGCCCCTGGCCGTCTCGTTTGCCAATTCCAAGAAACGGGCAAAAAACCCTATGAAACGCGGAGATTCGCTTCGAGGCGGGGTTTTTAGGGGTTGAGATATGCTCGGAACACCGAAAGCCCCCGGACAAGCGGTTGTGGGCAAGGCAGTCAACCAAAACGGAGCCCGCGGGCCAAGGAAACCGGAACGGGAAATGGACGTGGCGGAAAAGGCAAAAGGAACTATGGCCGACTCGCGAGAAGTAATGAACATTCGCCAGGCGTCGCAATATCTGGGCGTGAGTCCGGACACGCTTTACAAGTACGTAGGCGAGCAAAAGATTCCCGCATTCAAGCTGGGCAACCGCTGGCGCTTCAAGAAATCGCGGCTGGACCAGTGGATGGAAGAGAAGTCGAGCCAGATGGAACCGCAGGCGAAACGCAAACCCAAGGCGGCGATGAAAGCTGCCGGGTCACAGTAAAGGTGGGCACATGTTTGGATTGGGATCGAAGTCCATTGTTGGCCTGGATGTAGGCTCTTCAAGCATTAAGGCAGTCGAGTTGAAGAGAAAGGGTGGGCAGATTGAAGTCGCACACCTCGGTCTGGAGCCGCTGTCTTCCGACATCGTGGTCGATTCGATGATCGTGGACTCGGGCACAGTTTCGAGCGCGATCTCCAAGCTGTTCCTCGACAACCAGATCAAAACCAAGGCCGTGGCCACCGCGGTGAGCGGGCACTCGGTGATCGTGAAAAAGATCTCGCTGCCCTCGATGAGCGACCAGGAACTGGCCGAGACCATCGAGAAGGAAGCGGCGCAGCACATTCCCTTCGATCTGGCCGATGTGAGTCTGGACTACCAGATTCTGTCCGACGAAGTGGGAAGTCCGCAGATGGATGTTCTGCTGGTCGCGGTCAAGAAGGACAAGATTCTGAACTACACCAACGTACTCTCGATGTCGGGACGTACTCCCGCTATTGTGGACATCGACGCGTTGGCTCTGCAGAACTGCTACGAGTACAACTATCAGCCGGCGCCGGGCCAGGTAGTGGCTCTTCTGAATCTGGGCGCCAGCGTGATGAACATCAACATCGTAAAGGGTACGACGCCGCTGTTCCCGCGCGACGTCAGCGTGGGTGGGCATCAGTACACCGACTCGCTGCAGAAGGAACTGGACCTGAGCTTTGAAGATGCCGAGTCGCTGAAGCTGGGCAACAAGGTGGGCACGGTGAGCGAGGACGCGAAGCAGCCGATCCTGCAGCAGGTCACCGAGATCATCGTGCTGGAGATTCAGAAGACGTTCGATTTCTTCCGGGCCAGTGCGGCCGGCGAGCACATCGAGAAGATCTACCTGGCGGGCGGTTCGTCGAAAGTGCCGGGCCTGGTGGAAGCGTTACGGCAGGAGTTTTCCATGCCGGTGGAGTTGTTGAATCCGTTCCAGCGGGTCACGCCGCCGGTCGAAGGACACGGGGCGGAACTGGTGGAGCAGAATCCCGGCCAGATGGCAGTAGCGGTGGGCTTGGCCTTGAGGAGCTTTGACTCTCTATGATCAAAATCAACCTGCTCGAAAATTCCAAGGGCAAGAACAAGCGCGGTGGCGGCGGCGGTCCGTCGATGCCCACCATGGAAATGGGCGATATGGGTTCGCCCAAGCTGAAGGTTCTCGTGGTGCTGGTGGTGGCTGGATTGTTCAACCTGGGCTACTGGTACCGGCTGGATCATCAGGCGAAAACCATCGCGGCGCATATGAAAGTGGCGGAGCAGAAGAACCGGGAACTGGCGGACGTGAAGGCGCGCTTCCTGGAACGACAGACCCAGGCCGACAACTATAAGCGGCGCGTGGATGTGATCGACGGGCTGCGCCAGAGCCAGACCGGGCCGGTCAATCTCCTTGCCATGCTGGGTGAGACGGTCAACAACACCGAAGCCGTGTGGCTGAACAGGATGGACGATCAAGGACCGAGTGTGAGCCTGGAAGGGACAGCACTGAGCACGGACGCGGTTGCCAACCTGATCGCGAACCTACAAAAGACCGGCTTCTTCAGGAACGTGGAGATCAAGGAAACCTATCAAGACGAGCAGATTAAGGATATGCAGGCGTTCCAGTTCACGCTGACCTGCGAGAAGGGAAAGTCGTAGAGGCGGACCTATGGCGAATTTTAGCGAACTGTCGGGCATCAAGCAGTGGGCAACGGTGGTCGTCGGGGGAGCGATTGTGACGGCGGCTCTGTATTTCACGATGTTTAAGAGCCAGGACGAAAGCAATGCGGCCGCGCAACATGCGCTCGAAAACAAGATTCGGGAAAACAACGAACTCGAGTCCTACCGGCCCAAGCTGAAACAGATGGAGCAGCAACTGGCCGAGCTCAAGCAGCAGCTGGAGATCGAACAGCGCATCGTTCCCGATGAGAAGCAGGTGGACGGTTTCATCGTCATGATGGGCGCCGAGGCCCAGAAGGCGGGCGTCGAACTGCGGCGCTACGCGGCCAAGGACACAAAGTCACAGCAGTACTACACGGAAGTGCCCTTCGACATGGAACTCGACGGACCGTACTATTCGGCACTGAATTTCTTTGACCGCGTGAGCAAGCTGGAGCGGATTGTCAACGTCAGCTCAATGCTGGTGTCGACGACCAAGAATCCAAGCGGGGCGAAAGCCAAGCACACGTACCAGTACGCGCCCAACGAGAGCGTAATTGCGACTTTCACGGCGACCACATACTTCAGTCACGATTTGCAACCTTCAGCGGCAGGCGCCGGGACAAAACCGGGAACGCCGGCGGCGAAGTAGGGATGGCTATGAAGCTGACGACAGGCATTCTGGCAATGGCAATGATGGCGGGCGGGGCCTGGGCACAGAACCCGGACGCCATCGACAACGCGCGCAGCACCGCAAAATCGCTGCAGCAGAAGCAGGCCAACGATACCAACGCGGCTCCGAACGCGGCTGGAGTTCCGGCGAAAGCCAAGCCGGCGCCAGGTGCTCCGGTTCCGGCAGTGAAGCCTGCGACGATTCCTTCATCCCAGCCGGTTCCGGCGGCGAAGCCAGTCCAGGCTTCCGCGCAGTACAACCAGCTGCAGAAAGTGAACGTGGTTCCGGGAGCGGACGGCGTGCAGATCGAAATCAGTTCCACCCAATCGGTCACGCCCAGGTTGAGCAAGTTGAAATCACCCGACCGGGTTGTCGTGGAACTGCCCGAGACCGTGGTCGCCAGCTCGCAGAACAAAATTCCTGTGGGCAGCGCGGGAGTGAAAGGCGTACGCATCGGCATGGACGGCAAGACTCCTCCGACGACCAGCGTCGTGATCGACTTGGAGAAGCCGTTGGGCTATGAGTTAACTACGGGCCCGGCCGGTAAAGTAATTCTGACTCTGCATTCGGACGGCGCGGCGCCGAACGTAGCGAAAAATAACCCGGCTCCAGTCAAAGCTTCCAATTCGACGCCTGCAGTTAAGGCTGCCGTACCGGCGCCTCAGGCGCAGGCAGCGGCTAAGTCGGCCGTACCAGCCAAGGCCGTAGCAGCTAAGACGGTCGCGGTGGTGAACGCGCCTTCCGCGAAGCCGGTGGCATCGGCTTCCAAGCCGGATCCGAAACAGCAGGCCAAGGCTTCCTTGGTGGCGAAGATCGCGGCTCCGGCCGTGACCCCGCCCGCAGCAGCTCCGGCCAAGAGCGCGAATGCTCCCAAGCCGCCCAAGGAAGAAAAGAAGTGGGCGATGAGCGGCAAGCGCGATCCATTCTTCAGCCCCGTCGTGCAGCAGAACGGCTCGGGTTGCTCGACCGGGAAGAAGTGCCTGGAGATTGGCGCGATCAATCTGCGGGGCGTGGTGAAGTCCGACACGGGCTTCATCGCGGTCGTAACCAACACCCTGAACAAGGCTTATTTTCTGCGGGAGAACGACCCCGTGTTTAACGGCTACGTGGTGAAGATCACGGGTGACTCGGTGGTGTTCCAGGAGACGATCCAGGACAAGCTGGGCAAGTCCTTCACGCGGGAAGTGGTGAAGAGAATCTTCACGCCGGCAGTCTAGGCAGGACGGCGGAACCGGAAACGGGCGCGCCGAAATCGAGTTTGAAGAAGGACACGCGGGCAGGCCCGCGGGTTGGGGAGAGGCGAAATGCGAAAGCAACAAGTGACCATGTTCGTATCGTTGCTGCTGTTGGTGGTGGCTGCGGCCGCACAGACACCGAGCCAGCTCGATCGAGTCAACGTAGTCCGAGGTACGGACGACATCCGGGTCGAGATGAGCTCCAAGGGCACTCTCACGCCGAAGCTCAGCACGCTGGACTCACCCGCTCGCGTGGTGGTGGATCTGCCGGAGACCGTGATGGCGACCGGACAGACCCGCATCGCAGTTGGCGCGGCCGGGATTAAGGGTGTGCGCATTGGCATGGACGGCCAGACGCATCCGACCACCCGCATTGTCGTCGATCTCGAGAAGGCTTGCGCCTACGAGTTGACGCCGGGTGCGGCAGGCAAGCTGGTCCTAACCTTGCATGCGAATGCCGTAGCCAAAGCCGCTCCCGAGGCAACGACCGTGGCTGCGCAGTCCGCACCCAAGTCGGAAACGCCCTCGACGAAGCCCGTTGCTAAGGATTCGCCTTCGCCCACAGACTTTGTTTTTGTCGAGCCCTCTTATCAGGCCAAGAGCCAGGCTCCGAACGCAGTGAAGAAAGACGACGCGGCGGACGAGCCCACGGTTCGCGCCCAGGAAGCGGCTGCGCGGTTCTCGGACAAGACTGCCGCAGAACTGCTTCCGGTCAGCGCTCACGCAGCTCAGGCGCAGAACACAAGCAACGGCATTACCCCTGCGGTCAATCTGGCGGCGGAGCAAAAGGCTCAGGCTGGACAGCAACCTGCCGCGTCCGGACCGAAGTACACAGGTGAGCCGATCTCAGTGAACCTGAAAGACGTCGACCTGAAAGACTTTTTCCGCCTCATTCACGAAATCAGCGGTCTGAACGTTGTGCTCGATCCCAATGTGCACGGCTCGCTGACCGTGGTGCTCGATGACGTGCCGTGGGATCAGGCACTCGACATCGTGCTCAAGAACAACGACCTGGCACGGGAACTGGAAGGCAACGTCCTGCGCATCGCCACAGTCGAAACTCTGAAGCGTGAAGCCGATTCCCGGCGCGCGCAGATCGAATCCGAAGCGCTGGCCGTGGAAAAAGTTTCGGTCACACGCTTCCTGAGCTATGCCAAGGCGAAGGACGTCATTGTCACGGTAAAGAAATTCCTCTCGCAGCGCGGTGATGTGGTGGCTGACGATCGCACCAACGCCGTCATCATCAACGACATTCCGAAGACGATTCCGACCATTGACCGCCTGCTGACGCAGCTCGACCGCAAGACGCAGGAAGTCGAAATCGAAGCTCGCGTGGTGGCCGCGACGCGGAGTTTTGCCCGCGACATCGGCACCCAGCTGGGCTTTGGCTGGGGCAATGGCCACAGCGCAATCGGCGGAAACCAGGCGGCTGGTTCGTCGCCGACAACGGTCGGCGGACTTACTCCCGGTTACGTCACCGTGCCGGGAACGGGCTCCACAGGATCCTCGATACCCTTGTTCTCGAACCTGGGATCGACGTCGCCTTCGAGCGGTTTGAGTTTCGTGAACGCCAGCAACAACGTGCGGATCGACGCTGTCCTCTCGTTGGCTGAATCGCGCGGCCTGTTGAAGGTGCTCTCCCGTCCGCGGGTTGTGACTCAGAACAACATTCAAGCTCTCGTGAAGCAAGGCGTGCGCGTTCCGATCGTGACGCAGGCGCAGTTGGGTGGTCCTCCAACCGTGACCTACATCGACGCCTTCCTGCGTTTGACGGTAACCCCGCAGATCACGTCGGAAAACACCATCTTCCTGAACGTGGACGTGGAAAACACCACGCCCAACTTCGGTCAGGAAGTGCAGGGCAACCCGGAACTGATCACGCAGCAGGCCACCACGCAGGTGCTGGTGACCGACGGCGGCACGGTGGTGATCGGCGGCGTCATCCAGACGCAGAACTCGATCAACATCTCGCAGGTGCCGTTGTTGGGCAACATCCCGATCCTGGGCAACCTGTTCAAGCACACGACAGTCAACACCTCCAACCAGGAGCTGATTTTCTTCATCACGCCGCGAATCATTCAGACATAGCAGCGAGTTCGAAGATTTAAGCCGCCGGCCTGAAGAACCTGTCAGGCCGGCGGTTTTGCGTTTGGAGGCAGTTTCCAGGTCAGCACCCTCACGACGGAGGCACAGAGGCACGGAGGAAACCTGAGAACTTCCTTCCTCTCCTGTTAAACTCGCCAGCAATGGATTTTCGCGCGCGCCAGAAGAAACTGCAGGAGCATCTCGCCACCACCCGGTTCGATGCGCTACTGATCAGCCATCTTCCCAACATCCAATACCTCTGCGGTTTTACCGGGAGCGCCGGCTTGCTGCTGGTGGAAGAAGCCGGAAGCGTTTTCTTTACGGACGTTCGCTATGACACGCAAGCCCACGAAGAGGTTAAGGCAGCGAAGGTTGTGATCGCGCGCCAAGCATTGCTGGCCGGCCTTGGGGAGTGGCTTGCAGGGCGGCGCAAGCGGGCTCGAGGATGGACGATCGGCATCGAAGCCGAGCACTTTACCGTTGCGGAAAAGAAGCGTCTGACTGAAGCGCGGCCTTCCGGCGTCCGGTTGAGGGATGCGCCTTCGGTTGTCGAACGCGCGCGCATGGTCAAAGACGGCGACGAGTTGAATCGAATCCGTGCCGCCGTGGCACTGGGAGCGAAGTTATTCGACCGGACGCTCGAAGTCCTGAGGCCGGGAGTGAAGGAAGCCGAGGTCGCCGGAGAGATGGAGTATGCGGCCCGCCGGGGCGGGGCGCAGGAGATGTCATTCCCAACGATCATTGCTTCGGGTGCGAGGTCCGCGCTACCGCACGGGCGCGCTTCGGACCAGCCGATTGCCCCAGGCGGATTCGTGGTGTGCGACTTCGGTGTTATACTCGCAAGTTATTGTTCGGATCAGACCCGCACCGTGTGGGTGGGCTCTGTGCCGGATGAGGCCCGCAGGGTTTATGAGGCGGTGCGAGAAAGTCAGCAGGCTGGGATCGATGCCGTCCGGCCGGGCATCCCCGTCGGCGATGTCGATGAGGCGGCTCGTAAGGTATTGAGAAAGGCCGGGTTAGGACGTTATTTTACTCACTCCACCGGGCACGGGGTAGGGCTCGAAATTCACGAAGCCCCGAGAGTAGCGAACGGGCAGCGGGAAATTCTGCAGCCGGGGATGGTCATTACAATCGAGCCGGGAGTATACTTCCCCGGCAAATGGGGCGTGAGGATCGAGGACATGGTGGCGGTCACGGCCAGCGGTTGTGAGGTATTAACTCCGACGAACAAGGATTTCTTGGCAATTTAGTCTTCTTAACTTTCAGCCGGGCAAGATCCGCTCCCGGCTTCTTCGCGCGTTCCTGCGGTCCGGTTCGCGGGAAGTGCGAACGGTCCCACCGTATACGAATGAATCAAAAAGAGCTGAAAGAACTAATCGAGTTCTTAATCGAAAAGGATATTGCCGAGTTTGAGTTGGAGCGCGGCGATGTCAAGGTCCGGATCAAGCGCGCCGGCGACCATACCGTCGTCCATACTCATGGGGAACCGCGCTTCTATGCGGTGCCTCCGGCACCGGGGGCAGCGCCTGAATTGGGCGCCGTGCCCGTAGTGGTCGCCGCGCCACCGGCCCCTGCGCCGGCACCTGCTCCCGAAGAAGGGCTTCACTCGGTGAAGTCTCCCATCGTCGGGACGTTCTACGAAGCACCCTCGCCCGGCGCTCCGCCATTCGTCAAACCTGGAGACACGGTCGAAGTCGGGCAGGTCCTCTGCATCGTCGAGGCCATGAAGCTGCTGAACGAGATTGAATCGGACGTTGCCGGGGAGATCGTCAAGAAATTGGCGGTCAACGGCCAGCCGATCGAATACGGCCAGGAGTTGTTCGTCATAAGGCCGAAGAAGTGAATCCGGGCTTTCTGTTGGGGCGCGTCGAGCCGCGCCTTTTTCTTTTCCTCCAACAGAGCGTTTCCAATCACTGACGCCGGAAAAAATCTGGTAGCTGGGAGCTGACAGCTGAAGGCTGAAAGCTGAATTTCATGTTTAAGAAAATCCTGATTGCCAATCGCGGGGAGATTGCACTGCGCGTGATTTGCGCGTGCAAGGAACTGGGCATCCGTACGGTCGCCATTTACAGCGAGGCCGACCGCAACTCCTTGCCCGTTCGTTTTGCCGATGAGGCCATCTGCATCGGGCCGCCCCAACTCGCGCTCAGCTACTTGAACATTCCTGCGGTCATCAGCGCGGCCGAGATCGCCAACGTCGAAGCGGTACATCCCGGCTACGGGCTGTTGGCGGAAAACGCGAACTTCGCGGAAGTGTGCGAGACCAGCGGCATCAAGTTCATTGGCCCGCGTCCCGAGGTGACGCGCCTGATGGGCGAGAAGGAAAAAGCCCGCGCCGCGATGAAACAGGCAGGAGTGCCCATTCTGCCCGGGTCCGACGGCATCATCGCTTCCGACGGCGAGGCCGTGGAGTGGGCGCGGCAGATCGGCTTCCCGGTGATCGTGAAAGCCTCAGCTGGGGGCGGCGGACGAGGCATGCGCATCGTCCGCAACGAAGAAGAACTGCCTGGGCTATTCAAGGCCGCGCAGGCGGAAGCGGCCGGCGCCTTCGGCAACGGCGATCTCTACATGGAGAAGTATGTCGAGCATCCCCGGCACATCGAATTTCAGGTGCTGGCCGATGAGCACGGCAACGTAGTGAGCCTGGGCGAGCGCGAATGTTCGATCCAGCGCCGCCACCAGAAATTGCTGGAAGAATCTCCCTCTACGCAGGTCAGTCCGGAGTTGCGCGACCAGATCGGCGTGGTCTTGTGCAAGTCGCTGGCCGCGATCGGCTATAGCAATGCGGGCACCATTGAATTTCTGATGGACCAGGATCGGCGGCTTCATTTTATCGAGATGAACACGCGTATTCAGGTTGAACATCCCGTGACAGAAATGGTAACGGACGTCGACCTGGTGAAAAGCCAGATCATGATCGCGGCGGGAGCGCACATGCGGGACGTGCTGCAGGGCCCGATTGTCCATCGTGGGCACGCCATCGAATGTCGCATCAATGCCGAGCATCCGGAGAAATTCACGCCGTCGGCAGGGAAGATCACCGCGTTCCATCCGCCTGGAGGAACAGGAGTGCGCGTGGACACGGCCGCGTATGCTGAAGGCGTGATCCCGCCATATTACGATTCCCTGATTGCCAAGCTGATCGTCAGGGGCAAAGACCGCAGCGAAGCCGTTTCGCGCATGGCCCGGGCGCTGGAGATGTTCATCGTGGAGGGTGTCTACACCACGATTCCTCTTCACCGGAAGATTCTGGCGGATGAAGACTTCCGGGCAGGAAAGATTGACACGGGATTCATCGAACGGTTCTTGAAGAAGAATGGCAAGTAGCAAGTGCCGAGTCAGGACTACCGGGAAAACCTTCTGTCGAAACAGCATGATTCAGCTTCCCCGTCTTTATTGCATTGCCGATTCGGCATTCCTTCCGGGGGCGGCGGATTTGCCCGCCTTCGCCGAAGCACTGGCCGCTGGTGGTTGCACACTCCTGCAGTACAGAAACAAGTCGGGCAACGCACGCATCATGCTGGAGCGCGCGCGGGAACTAAGGCAGCACCTCGGTAATTCCGTGCGTCTGATCATGAATGACCGAGCGGACTTGTGCGTGGCCGCGAAGTTCGACGGCGTGCATGTGGGGCAGGAAGATTTGTCTCCGGAATCCGTGCGCGGGATCATTGGGCCAGACCGCTGGATTGGAGTCTCGACACATAATCCAGAGCAATTGCGTGAGGCCGATCGTACGCCCGCAGACTATCTCGCCATCGGCCCTGTGTTTTCGACCTCCAGCAAGGACAAGCCCGATCCCGTCATAGGCCTCGAAGGCGTGCGACGGGCGCGGCAATTGACGCGCAAACCCCTGGTGGCGATCGGAGGCATCACCCGGGCGAATGCTGCCTCCGTCATTGAGGCCGGGGCCGATTCCGTCGCGGTGATATCCGATCTGTTACGGGAGCCGCGCAAATCAGCAGAGGAATTTTTCCGCGTCTTGAGGTAAAGTCGGTTGACCTACGGTTGGGTCGGCTGCGAGGGCGGGACGCCTTCGCGACGGCCGGCAGCTTGCCCTGAGCGCAGTCGAAGGGCCGGCGCTACGCTTCTTAGGAGGAAGTCCTGAGTACATCGACAACGCAGCCGTCCGCAGGCAGCGACTGGGAAATCCACAGTCATCAGGACAAGGAACTGGTGCAGGGGTTGGGCCTGACCAGCGCCACCATGCTGGTCATGGGGTCGATGATTGGCTCGGGCATCTTCATCGTGTCGGCTGAAATCGGCCGCGAGGTGGATTCTCCGGCGTTGCTGATCGGTGCCTGGGCCGTTGCTGGATTCATGACGATTGTGGCCGCGCTCAGCTATGGCGAGTTGGCCGCCATGATGCCCCGCGCAGGCGGTCAATACGTTTATCTGCGCGAGGCGTTGGGACCGCTCTGGGGTTTTCTCTACGGCTGGACCCTATTTCTGGTGATTCAGACTGGAACCATCGCTGCCGTGGGTGTGGCGTTTGGCAAGTTCCTGGGCGTCTTCGTCCCCTCGATTTCTTCGTCCCATTGGCTTCTGCACCTGTGGAAGGTTCCACCGATTCACCTCGGCCCCATGGTGCTGGGTAACATGGATGTCGGCATCAACACCCAGAACCTGGTGGCGATCCTGCTGGTGATTTTCCTTTCGGTGGTGAACATCTTTGGAGTGAAAACGGGAGCGGCGATTCAGAATATATTCACTGCCGCCAAAGTTGCCGCCCTGCTGGGTTTGGCAGTATTCGGTTTCGCGCTCGGACGCAACGCGCACGCGCTAGCCGCGAATTTCGGCGCAAACTTCTGGCATAACGCGGGATTGGGCGCGCAGCATGCGGTGCAGGTCGGTGTGGGCGGGCCCATCGTCATGGTAGGCACACTAACCATTCTTGCCGTAGCCCAGGTCGGCTCGCTGTTCTCGGCCGATGCTTGGAATAACGTGACCTTCACCGCTGGGGAAGTGAAGAATCCCAGCCGCAACCTCCCGCTTTCTCTGGCTCTGGGTACGGGCGTGGTGATCGCACTCTACATAGCATGCAATTTTATTTACCTGAGCGCGCTGCCACTCGATGGAACACCGGGCGCAGCAACGATTCTGGAACGCGGCATCAAGTACGCAGCGGAAGAACGCGTCGGCACCGCCGTGATGACCCAGATGTTTGGTGCCGTTGGAGGCCTGCTCATGGCGGCGGCCATCATGATCTCAGGCTTCGGCTGCGCCAACGGCCTGATCCTTTCCGGGGCGCGCGTTTACTACGCGATGGCAAAGGACGGCCTGTTCTTCCGCAACGTGGCCAAACTGCACCCTCGGTACAAGACGCCCGCGATTTCGCTGATGGTGCAGATGGTGTGGGCGTGCCTGCTCTGCGTCTCCGGCAGCTACGGACAGCTTTTGGACTACATCATTTTCGCCGTGCTCGTGTTCTACATTCTGACGATCGTGGGATTGTTCGTCTTGCGGCGGACGCATCCGGACGCGCAGCGGCCTTACCGGGCGGTGGGCTATCCCGTTCTGCCGATCATATATATTGTGATGGCTTTATTTATCGATGTCATACTATTGCGCTACAAACCGCAATACACGTGGCCGGGGCTGATTGTGGTGCTGTTGGGAATTCCGGTTTACTATGCGTGGTCGCGGAGTGCAGGCGCAAAGCGCGCATCGGCGTAGCCTCCAAGGAGAAAACGAAGCATGGCGTATCTGTTTGCGAAGAAAGATCTCCCCACACTGATGAAAGAAGCAGTTGAAGTTGAGGGCGAGCAAACCCTGCGGCGCGCCCTCGGACCACTCAATCTGCTAACCCTGGGCATTGGCGCGATTATTGGTGCCGGCATTTTCGTGATCACAGGGCAGGCCGCGGCGCAGTTTGCTGGACCCGCCATCGTAATCTCGTTCGTGCTGGCGGGCATTGCCTGTGCCTTTGCGGGGCTGTGTTATGCCGAGTTTGCCTCGATGATTCCGATCGCGGGCAGCGCGTATACGTACTCCTATGCGACTCTTGGAGAGCTGGTCGCGTGGATCATCGGCTGGGACCTGATTCTCGAATACGCCTTCGGCGCAGCCACAGTAGCGGTCGGTTGGAGCGGTCACTTGCGGGCGTTCTTGCACGATCTCGGCTGGAACCTTCCGCCATTTCCGACCTCTGATTTTACCCTCTTCGGCATGCCCGTCCACTTGAAGTACGACTACGTCGGGTTCCTCGTCATCATGGTAATCACCACGATTTTGGTGATTGGCATTAAGGAGTCGGCCAACTTCACTACCGCCATCGTGATTATGAAAGTAGCAGTGGTGTGTATGTTTATCGCCCTTGCCGCAGCTTTTTTAGTCTCGCATTCCTGGCAGCCGAACTACTGGCACCCATTCATCCCCGCGAATACTGGCGAATGGGGACACTTTGGATGGTCGGGGATTTTGCGGGGGGCCGGGGTTGTGTTCTTTGCGTACATCGGTTTTGATGCGGTTTCAACTGCTGCGCAGGAGGCCAAGAATCCAAAGAAAGACATGCCGCTGGGCATTCTGGGTTCCCTTGTCATTTGCACTGTGCTTTATATCTTGGTGTCCGGTCTCCTGACCCACATTGTTCCTTACACCCAGCTCAACGTTCCGGATCCTGTCGTAGTCGGTATTCGTGTCACCGGTCAGCAATGGGCTACGTTTCTTGTGGAAATCGGTGCGCTGGGCGGTTTGGCCACAGTGATGCTGGTGATGTTGCTCGGGCAGTCGCGCGTGTTCTACTCCATGTCGCGCGATGGTTTGCTCTGGCCTTGGGCAGGCAAGATTCATCATCGCTTTCGCACGCCTTACCTCAGTTCCATCGTCGTCGGTATTTTCGTTGCTATTCTGGCCACAGTGATTCCGCTCAATGTGCTCGATGAAATGACGAGCGTGGGCACGCTGCTCGCCTTTGTGCTGGTCAGTGCGGGAGTGTGGGTGATGCGCCGGACTCATCCCGAGCTCAACCGGCCGTTCAGGACACCGATGGTGCCGCTGGTTCCGATCCTCTCGATTCTTTTCTCGGGGGCGCTCATCGTTTTTCTATCGCCGGCCACACAGATCCGGCTCGTGGTCTGGCTGGCAATCGGGCTGGCGATCTACTTCACGTACGGATGCAAGCACAGCAAGGTGCAGGCTCAGGTGGCGGCTGGAACTTTGCCAAAGCGGTAGGGAGTTGACACATCGGTTTTCTTTGATCGTTCTTGGCCCTTCGCACAGCGCGGAGGGCCATTTTGTTCTATAGTCGTTCGTCGTTAGCTGCAGAGCGGCGCGACCTAGTTCAATTCTCGGTAACGAGTAACGACCTTCGACGAACGACCAAGGACCGCCATGAAGGCTTTCCGCAATCTTCGGACCATCGGCGTGATGCTGCTGCTCGTTATGGCTGGCGGAACCGTTGGCTATCACTACATTGAAGGCTGGCCCTGGTTTGATGGCTTTTACATGGTGGTGACCACGCTGACCACCATCGGCTATCAGGAGGTGCATCCGCTGTCGCATGCGGGGCGCGTCTTCAATGTGTTCGTCATTCTGTCGGGTGTGTCCCTGTTGGCTCTGGGCGTCGGGGCACTCAGCCAGGCTTTGCTAGAATTCGAGCTGCAAAGCTTCTTCGGAAGGCGGCGCATGGAGCGCGAAATCGGCCGGCTCGACGGTCACTACATCATTTGCGGCTTGGGGCGCGTGGGGCGCAGCGTGGCGCGGGAGTTGGCGCGCAAGCCGGTTCCATTCGTGATTCTTGAGAACAACGAAGCCAAGCGGCAGCGCTTCGCCACCGAAAACTGGCTGGTACTGGCCGGAGATGCTACGCAGGAGCCTGCGCTGCGTCAGGCGCAAATTGACCGGGCGCGCGGGCTGGTGGCTGCCACGACTACCGACGCCACCAATCTCTATATCGTGCTCACGGCGCGCGGATTGAATCCGCAGTTGAAGATAATTGCGCGTGCTAGCGAAGACGCCGCAGAAAAACATCTGCGCACAGCCGGCGCCGATGCTGTGGTTTCACCGTATTCGTTCGCTGGTCAACGCATCGCACAATCGCTTTTGCGGCCGAACGTAGGCAGCTTTCTCGATACCGCCACCACGCACCTCGGCATCGATCTGGAAATCGGCGAGATTCACATCACGCCAGCCTCGACCTTTGCGGGCAAGACTCTCGAGAGTTCACGCATCCGGCAGGAGCGCGGAGTCATTGTGCTGGCCATCAAGCGCCGCGCGGGCATGCGCTTCAATCCTGCGCCCGATGAGCGAATCGAGGCCGACGATTGCCTGATCGCCATGGGCGAACCGGCGCAGTTGCGGCAACTGGAACAGACAGCCTCCTCTTCATCATGAACAATAGGGCTGCGACATGAAAATCGTTACCGCGGCAGAAATGCGCGTCATCGACCGCGCCACCAGCGAGCGCTTCGGCGTGCCGTCTCTGACGCTGATGGAAAATGCCGGATCGGCCGTGGCGGACCACGTCGTGGCGCATTACGGCGCGGCGCGGCGGATTGTGGTTGTCTGCGGCAAGGGCAACAACGGCGGCGACGGATTTGTGGCAGCCCGGCGGCTGCATCAGGAGGGGAAGGCGGTTCAGGTCGTCCTGCTGGCCGATCCGGCGGATCTTCGCGGCGATGCGGCGGTGATGTTCAGCAAGCTGCCTGTGGCCGCCATCGTCGTACGCTCCAGCGAAGAGTTGAACAGCGATCGCGTGCGGCTCTCTCTGCCGGCGGATTTATATCTCGACGCGATTCTCGGTACCGGCTTCAAACCGCCCGTCAGTGGCCTGTATGCCGACGCCATCGCGTTTCTGAATGCGAGTCAGGCGCCAGTCGTTGCCGTCGACATTCCTTCAGGGGCCGATGCCGACGCGATAGGTCCGCAGAAGGGAACGATTGCGCGAGCCGATTCGATCATGACCTTCACCGCCGCGCGCCCGGCGCATGTTTTCAGTTCTCTCACCGCTGGCACGACACACATAGCGGAGATCGGTTCGCCGACAGAGGCGATTGTTTCATCGCTGCAGCTCAACGTGATTACTGCCCGCGACTTTGCGTCGGTGATCGGGCCGCGTCTGGCGGAATCGAACAAAGGCAATTATGGGCACGTGCTGGTGGTCGGAGGATCGGCAGGCAAAGCGGGCTCCGTGGCGATGGCGGGCATGTCCGCGCTGCGAGCCGGAGCGGGGCTGGCCACTGTGGCGACGCCAGCGTCTGTGCTGCCCACGGTTGCCGGATTTCATCCGGAGGTGATGACTGAGCCTCTGGCAGAAACCGCCGAGGGCACGATTTCAGCGAGAGCGGGCGAGAAGCTTGGCGCGCTGACTAAAGGAAAGAGCGTGCTCGCCATCGGACCGGGAATTTCTCGATTTCCCGAGACCTCTGAGCTGGTGCGAACTCTGGTGAGCAAAAGCGATGTTCCCGTCGTTCTCGACGCGGACGGGCTGAACGCATTCGAGGGCCTGACAAATGAATTGAGCGGCAAGGACCGGCTGTTGGTGATTACTCCCCACCCGGGCGAAATGGCGCGGCTGGTCGGATGTTCTATCGCAAACGTGCAGAAAGACCGCTTGGGGGTAGCGCGGCAGTTTGCACGCGAGCATGAACTGATCGTCGTACTCAAAGGAAATCGAACGCTGGTGGTTCAGCCGAATGGCGAAGCCTGGGTCAACACGACGGGCAATCCCGGAATGTCCACCGGCGGCACGGGCGATATTCTCACCGGCATGGTTGCAGGCATGATCGCGCAAAGCCCGAAGGATGCGCTGCTGGCCGTGATTGCCGCGATTCATCTGCACGGACTCGCCGGAGATGTCATGCGTGAGAGCTTGGGCGAGCATTCCATGGTTGCTACGGACCTGTTGCGAGGGCTGCCAGAGGCCTTCGGGCGGGCGCAGCGAACCGCGCGAGAGAAGTTCGTGTGCTGGAACGGCTAAAGCGCCCGCAGCGGCTAAAGCCGGGGATTTCTCCGAGCGGCTTGCGGCACAGCTGAAGCGGGCCCTTCCCATTCTTGATTCCGATCTACAACTCGAGACCTTTACTGGCTGGGTTTTTACCTCGTAGCTGGTAACTGGATCGTTTTTCCGGAGGCCGCAGAACGCCGCGCTGCGTCGAGGATCTCGGTCACCGTCACGTTGGTCTCGAGGGACGACAAGCTGTCCGGCTTGACTCCGTCGACGACGACCGCCCGCAGATATGAGAGGGAATTGTCGTACGGCGGAGCCACGGGTTTTGCGGCGAGTGGTTCTTCGCGGCTGTCATTTCCGCCTCGGCGCACGTGAATGTCGTCCCTCTTCACCGTAATCACGTAGCCCGTCTGACCGTACACTTCCATATCCTTGCGGTCGAAGGGCCAGTTCCACGAGGCCTGCACAATGGCCTGCGCTTTTGGATACGTCAGGATGATCGTGGCTTCATCATCCACGCGTGAATAGATTTCGGGCTTGAGTTGCTGAGTGACAGCGGTTACGGTTTGCGGACGCAGGCCATCCATCAGCCAGGTCATGAGGTCGGCGCCGTAGCATCCGAAGTCGAACAGGGCGCCCCCGCCATTCAGTTTGGGATCGGTTAGCCAGGCGAGGAATTCCGGTTCGACCCCAATTTCTTTCGGACCGTTGTGGCCGTCGTGAACCACTACCTTGCGGACCTCTCCCAGCGCTCCTTCATGCACCAGGTCGTAGGCGGCGTGATTGCTGCGGTACCACGAAGTCTCGTAGTTGACTAGCACGTGAATCTTGCCGGTGTGAGCGGCTTTCTCGATGGCCAGCGCATCCTCGAGACCGACCGCGAGCGGCTTCTCCATCATGACGTGAACGCCGTGCCGGGCGCAGATTTCCACGACCCGCCGGTGATCGTAAGTGTTGGTGTAGACGAGAACGGCTTGCGGATGAACTTTTTGCAGCATTTCCTCTAGATCAGCAAACACGATGGATCGGTCAAATCCATATCGTGCCGCGGCTTGTGAAAGGAGACGCGCGTCCGGTTCGGCGACGCCTACGATTTCAATCTCAGGACTGTGTCGCGATTGGGCGAGGAATCCGTGCACATGTCCGTGCACCAGGCCAACAATACCAACCCGGAGCGGCGGTTGGGCAGGCGTGGCCGAGAACGCAAGCGGAACGAATAACGTTGAGAACAAGACTAGAGGCACAATTCGGATCATGACACTCCTCCGGGACTCCAGTCAGACATAGTAAATCGGCAAGTCCGCCGAGCACTGAGAATTGCTGGTACTAACGTCCCGTCCGTCGTCCATCCTTTTTCCAGGACATTAATCAACTAGTTAATGTCCGCTAACTGCTTCATCGGACATAGCATCGATATGGCCACTTGCCGCTCCCAGTGCGGAATCCGGACGAGGGGCTTCGGTAATCTATTACTCGATACAGGCTAGTGCCATAGTCATGAGGTACATATGACCCACTTCCCCCAACCGCACCCTTCGCGGCGCGCGGCCCGGGTCCAGCTAGGGGATTCCGTCCTGGCTGCGATCCGCCTCGAAGACGGCCGGCGCACAAAAGCTAAACTCCAAACTATTTCCGTGACTGGTGGCTTGCTGCAGCTGTCCCATTCCCTGGGGCAAGGCGACTTCGTCGAAGTTGCCTTTCAGACGCTGTCAGGCCCAGTTCATGGCATGGCCGAAGTTCTCAGCCCCATGCGTCAGATGCCCGGCGGCGTACTGCAACCGTTCCGCTTCGTGGCGCTTGAGGATGACGACCATCGCCGCCTGCGGACCTCGCTCGATCACGCCGTCGATCGGAATCTGCTTGGCCTGAAGTCGAGCGCGTTTTCCACGCATTGAGTGCGGCAGGACGCGCCTCGGTTCAGCCCGCTGGCTGGGCGGAGACTCTCGTTATACTGGGGGCGTGGACGGCCAGACCAATGCGAAAGAAGCCATGCGGGAAATCACCACGCATTCGGCTGAGGAAACAATCGCCTTCGGCCGTACGCTGGCGGAATTGTTCTCGCCGCCGAAGTTAGTACTACTGCGTGGCCAACTCGGTGCAGGCAAGACCACGCTGGTCAAGGGAATCGCGGCTGCCTTCGAAGCTGCAGCCGAGGAAGACGTCACCAGTCCTACCTTTACGCTGGTGCACGAGTATCGCGGGCCACGAGCCAACCTCTACCACATCGATCTCTATCGTATCGATACGCTACGCGAATTGGAGACGCTCGGGCTGGATGACTTGCGTTCGGACAACAGCATTCTGCTGATCGAGTGGGGAGAGAAGTTTCCCCGGTTGCAGCGCGAGCGGGATGTGGAGATCGCTTTGGAGCGCGAGGGCGAAAGCGTTCGGCGGATCAGAATCAGCAGCTAATGTTTGATTTGGGATGTGACGAAAGGGACCAGAAGTGCCCTTGCGCACACTACTGGAGCGCTCCATTCCCGCACCATCGAGAACAGGATCGCGGCGGAAAAGAAAACGAAAACCAGGCGCTTGTGTCGCATGCTTCCATTATCCCATGCGACCGGGCTGAGAGCTGAGAACTGGTCTCAAAACCCCATAATGTTGTAGCCGCAGTCCACGTAGATCACCTCGCCCGTAATGCCGCTGCTGGCGTCCGACGCGAGGAAGACGCCGGTATTTCCCACTTCTTCGACTTCCACGCGGCGGCCCAGCGGGGCCCGTTCCTCGTGGCCCTTAAGCATGTCGCTGAAGCCGGCGATGCCTCGCGCCGCCAGAGTCTTGATCGGACCGGCAGAAATGGCGTTCACGCGAATCTTTTTCTTCCCCAGTTCGTAGGCAAGATAGCGAACTGAACACTCGAGTCCTGCCTTGGCCACCGCCATCACGTTGTAGCGGGGTACGACTTTCTCCGATGCGTAATAGGTCATGGTCACGATCGAGCCGCCGTCTTCCATCAGGGGGGCGGCAGCTCGCACGACCGCGACCAGCGAGTACACGCTCACATCCATGGCAACGCGGAAGCCTTCGCGCGTGGTGTTGACGAAATCCCCCTTGAGTTCATCGGCTGGAGCGTAGGCGACCGAGTGCACCAGCGTGTGCAGTTTGCCGTGGCGCTCTTTGAGCGTGGCAAAGAGCCGGTCGATCTCCTCATCCTTGGACACGTCGCACATGTAGGCTTCGGCACCGGGCAGGGACAGGATGAGGTCCTTCGCTTCCTGCTCCAGGCGCTCGTTCTGATAGGTGATAGCTAATTTCATGCCCGCGGCGTGCAATCCCTGCGCGATCGACCACGCGATCGAGCGCTTGTTCGCGACTCCAAAAACCACCGCATTTCGGCCCTGCAAGTCAGAGGACATGTACGCTCCTTAAGGAATGGGAAAGAATAACAGCCGGAGGCGGTGATTGACCACGGAGACAGTTGTGCCTCACGTCTACCAGGCGAAAATCTCCACCCTAATGCCGCAAAAGACGCGACGTTTGGATGGGCACCCGCCGTTAAGATGATTCATCCGCCGTGAGGATGGTTGGTTCACCCAATGTCTGACGATGCTTACTCGGCGGCGGCTTGTTCTGGGATGGGAGTACCCACCGGCCAGCTTGCCGCCACGAATGCCGCGCCGTACACACAGGCCAGGATCGCGAATGCGCTCACCAGGCTCACTCTGTGCGCCACTGCACCGACGCTGATGGCGAGCGCGATTTGCAGAAATGTCCCGGCAAAATAGTATGTATTCTGCACGCGTCCCATTAAATGTTGGGGGACCATCTCCATCAGGCTGGTGTTCATGGCCACGCCTCCAACGCCGCGGGCTGAGCCCATAACGAAGTAGGCTGCGATGGCAAGAAACAGAAATCCCGAGACCGGAGCACAAACCATAGCTACCGAAAGCAACGCCATCGAGAACGCAACGGCACGGCGGCCACCCATGCGGGCAATCGCCTGCGGCGCATACAAAGCGCTGATGAATGCTCCGGTACCCCATCCCGCGCTGAGCCAGCCATACCCCACGGGGCCCGCGTGAAAGACGCGCTCACTCAGCGAAGGAGTGACCACTCCGCCTGTCATCATGGCCCCCAGAAACAGAGCCCAGCTAATCCCCAACATCACGGCCGCGCGATGATCGCGAAGAAAGTGCAGCCCCTCGCGCATGTCGCGCCAGAAGGGCTGCAATTGGCTTTCGGCAGCAAGCAAGTCGGCCCGCAACTCCTCTGGGCGCAGCACAACATGGCGTCCTTTGCGCACCGCGAAGTAGCACAGAAACGAGACTACGTAGGTCGAAACGTCGATTAGCAGCACCCCGCCCAGACCGATGTGGTTGTACATGAAGCCCACCACCGAACCGGCGATGAGCCATCCGCCCTGCACACCCGCAAGCAAGAACGTGTTCGAGTGCACGAACCGGTCTTCAGGCGTCAGTTCCTGAATGAGGGCGGTGATGGTTGGCCAAAACATCCAGAAACCGGCGGCCACCAGTGTATTCATCAAGTAGAGTTCCCAGACCTGCACGCGATGCCGAAACGCGAGGATGGCCACGGTCACAATGATAACGGCGCGCAGGGCGTCGAGCCACATGACCAGCCTCCGGCGGTCTTCCCGGTCAATGATGACGCCGGTGAAGGGAAGCATGAGCATGGCGGGAATGGTTTGCAGAACCGCTAGCGTTCCAAGAGCCTGTTCGGAGTGCGTAGCCTGGAGAATGTACCATGCGACTGCGGCCGAATTCATCCCGCTGCCCAACATGGAAATCAGGTTGGCCGCGAAGACGAAACGCAACGGTCGCTGGCTCAGGATGGCACGCATCTTTCTACTTTAGCCGAAGTCGAGAAGGGCTGGAATTCACCGCGGAGGCACGGAGTCACCGACGAAAGAACGCCAGGCGCGACGCGCCCTAGAGGCGCAATCGTTAATCGTCACTCGGAAAGAGAATTCTCTGTGTCTCAGAACTAGACCTGGATTATTGCTGGTCCGTGATCTCAGCTCCGTGATCTCAGCTCTTGCGTGCAGCCGCGTTCGGCGCTACGATTCGGCTGCTCGAAATTTGAGATCTTCATTCCCTGCGTATACCGGAGGCGGCTATGAGATGCTGCAGCGGTTCGCTGTTTCTGGTTGTCCTTTTCCTCTCGTTCGCGGTTTGTATTCCTCAAGCAAGTGCGCAGGTCGAGCGCATTACAATTGCGGCCGGCACGGATGAGGATCACGCCCTGCAAGCCATCTCAAACGAGCAGGATCCCCAAAAGAAGCTCGCCATGTACGAAGATTTCGTGCAGAAGTTTTCCTCGAACCCGGCGGCCGCGGCCTACGGAAACTGGCAACTGTCGCAGGCCTACCAGGCGACGGGCGACCTGCAAAAGGCGCTCGACTATGGCGACAAGGCGCTGGCCGGATCTCCTCACAACCTCGATATCCTGGTGTCGCAGGTGAGCGTGGCGCAGCAGGCCAAGAGCAACCCCAAGCAGATGGATTATGCCGCAAAAGGTGGCGAGGTTTGCCTCTCCATCGCCAAGCAGGCCAAGCCTGAGGGCATGAGCGACGAGGAGTTTACCCGGAAGGTGACCGAAGACAAAGCATCCGTGCAGAACAGCTGCGATTTTCTGGAGTCCTCCGGTTTCAATGTGATTACCAGCGAAACTGATCCGAAGAACCGTATGGCCGAAATCGAGAAATTCACCGCGGCCTTTCCCGACTCCAAGTTTCAAGAGCAGGTATCCAACTACGCCATGTACACCCTGGGTCCGGACCAACTGAATGATCAGACGCGCCTGGTTTCGTTCGGGGAAAAAATTCTGGTCTCCAATCCCAACTCGCTGGCCGCACTGCTACTGCTGGCGAGTTTCTACGGAGACGATTCCAAGCCGGGGAGTGCCGCCAAAGCGATCGCGTATTCGCAGAAAGCCATCGACGTAGCGAAAGGGGATGCTCCTGACGCCGACAAATCGCGGAAACTTTCAGCCGGAGCTGCCCATAGCACGATCGGGTGGGCCTACCTGAAGCAGGAGAAAACCGCGGCCGCCATCACCGAACTCAAAGCCGCCGCCGCCTTGCTCAAGGGGCAGGACGATCAGCAGTATGCACGGGCTCTATACGGTCTGGGTTTCGCCTACGGCAAGCTGAACAAGCTGACCGAGGCTCGCGAAGTGCTCACCGAGGCGGTGAAAATTCCCGGTCCCCTGCAGGGAATGTCGCAGGATCTGCTGACGAAAGTAAACAGCGCGCGGGCCAAAGGAAAATAAGATCGTCGAGCTGGTTCCGTTCTTGAGATGACGAATAGACCGTGCTCACTTTGGCGGTTTGACCAGTTCGTCGGAGAGCAGCTGAGCCTTCCACGCCAGGGTGCGGGCGCGTTCGAGATCACCGGCCTCAACCGCGGCTTTCGACTGCTCCATGAACTGGCGGATTTGATTGACCATCTCCTGCTGGTTCGAGCTGAGCTGTTGTCCGGCGATCTTCTTAAGGTTGGCTTCCGTCGCTGCCAGCATTTGGTTGGCAGTATCCCGCTGGTGCGACGTCGTGCCGCCCGCGCTCCCACCCAACTGAATGCTGGGTTCTGAAGTTCCTCCTTGCCGCACAATTACCTTCGATGGAGGACAGTTCTTCGGGTCACTCGAGGTTCCGGGAGTCGGAGTATTTCCTGTGGCAGGAGGATCCGCTGCCCCTGCACCGGCTGGTGGGCCGATGCAGTTGGCGGGAAGCACTCGCTTCTTGTGCCCAGGCTTCTTGTTGGTCGGGGGTCGAGTTGAACCCGAAGAGCCCTGTCCCGGAAGGGCGGCCGGAGGGGCCGCTGAGGTTGGCTCGGATGGAGTCGATGGATTCGGCGCTGGCGGCGCGGCTCCCTGATCCTGTGTTGGTGTGGTATCGGCCGCCTTGCTCACGGGTGCTGACTGAGCTGCGTGTCGTCTCGGCGTCGCCGACGGCATAGCCGAAAGCGTGCAAAAACTGCTGAAAAGAAGGATTGCGGCCAGAGTCATCCAGATCCTAACGTGTCCCATGCCAATGCAACTTAATTTTACGCCTCGGGGAGCAGAGTGCGGTGAAGGCATTCCGATTCCTTTCGTGACGAGACGGCAATGAGTATGGGCCAGACGGTTATCGTCAATCCCCGGGTTGTGCAGCCGCTGGGTCAGCGGCGTACTCAGGACCAGGCTCCATCAGCGCTGCAGTCGCAGGAATGTGGAACCGGAAAATAGTTCCAGTCCCCTCGGCCGATTCAAAGTCCACCGAACCATAGTGCCATTGCAGAATCTGATAAGTCTGCGCCAGCCCGATGCCGCTGCCTTCTTTTTTCGTAGTGAAATAGAGTTCGAAAATCTTGTCGTGCATGTCTTGGGGAATTCCGCCACCCTCATCGCGAATTTCGGCAACCACAGCGTTGTTTTCGCGTCGAGCGGAGATCGTAAGCAGCCCTCCCTGTGGCATGGCCTGGACTCCGTTGATCACCACGTTGAGCAGGGCCTGTTTCATCAGATCAAGGTCGACTTTGATCGCTAGCCGCTGCTCCGGCATATGACGCTGGATGGTGACACCATGCTGCTCAGCATCCGGAGCGGCGAGTTGTGCCACATCTTCCATGAGGCGACGCAAGTCCACTTCCTCCAGGTGAAGATCGCGCGGCCGGGTGAAATCGACAAGCGTCTGTACCACGCGATCCAAGCGGCGGATTTCAGTATCAATAATATCCATGTGACGCCGCGTATCGGGTTCCTGGTGCGCCAGTTTGTTCCGCAGCAGTTGCAAGTGGAGCACGATCGCATTGATGGGATTCTTCACCTCGTGGGCCACCCCTCGGGTCAGGCGTCCGCTGGCAGAGAGGCGCCGCGACATCTCAATTTCGTCGCCAATGCGCCGTACCGATTCCGTGTCACGCATAATCAGGAGGGCGCCGATCTGCGAATGTCTTTCCTGCACGAAGTCGAGGGATACCTGCACGCGTTTCCCCGCTGCCGCCTCAAACTCCCGCTGTGAGAAGGGACGTCGGCGCTCAAAAGCTTCGAGCAGGGCGGCGCCGAGAAGCGATTCCCGGTCAAATAACTCGTGAACCGTGTGTCCGAGGAGTTCGGCGCGAGGACGGCCAAGAAAAGCTTCCACCGGTGCGCTCACCAGGACCACGCGCGAGTCGCGCGCGAAGAGCATCAAGCCATCCTGCAGGTTGGACATGAGCTGATCGACGTTGTCCTTGAGGGCCGAGAAAATCTCCCTGCTATCTCGAATCTGGCGGCCCAGGTTGGCAATTTTCAGAGAGACCATGCCGTACTCGTCGTGCCTAGACTCATCGCCGTAAAGTGCCTCAGCGTCCCCCGCGGTCACACTATCGAGATTGCGATTTATTTTCTTCAGCGGACCCAACGCCAGGTTAGAGATTCCAGCAGCCAGAAACAACGACACAAAGATCAGCGTGATCGAAACATACGCGGACCTCATCAACCGGGTCTGCACCTCGCTTTTCAGAAAAACCGTTTGCACGCCGATGCGAATCGTACCGAAAGGCTCGCCATTCAATTCCAGAGGATAGATCACGTCGTAAACCGCCGCCGGGCTGAAGACCAGACGAATCTGTTCCCGGAAGCGGGCGCTTACTACCTGCTGAAAGTCGGGACGCGGCGGAATAACCTTGCCCACCATGCTGGCATTGGTATGGAGCAACGCTTTGCCATTGACGTCAACAATAGATACGTCGTAGATAAACCTCCAATCGCCGGGATCGGATTGGAGCAGGTTGTTGAGGGCAACGTCAGTCTGCACGTAATCGGCCAACGCGCGGCGCACGGCGAACGAGTTGCTGGTATCGATGGATGTGCTGCTGAAGTCGGGTACAGCGTTGGAGGCGGCATAGGCCAACTGATGGGTCAGGCTGGTTGCAGTTTCGTTCGCATTGGCGATACGCAGGCGCAGAATTTGAGAGATGTACAGGACCGAGAACGCAGTAACCATCACAGTCACCATGAGAGTAATGACTAGCACGATGATGGTCTTTCGTCGCAGCATGAAGAGAAAGGGAAGTGGCTCATTCAGCAGCAGTGCGAGGAGGTGTTAGCCACTGGGTACTTCCTCCTTGCCGGTCGCCGCCTCCGCGGCGGCGCTGCCGTATTCCTTCAATTTGTTATGAAGGGTTTTCAGGCTGATGCCGAGAATCTCCGCGGCTCGTGTCTTGTTGTTGCTGGTCGCCTCCAGCGTCTTCAGAATCAGCATTTTTTCAGCTTCTTCTACAGTGGTGCCCACGCCCAGGCGAACCGCATCGGGATCATTGGCCGCGGTGCGAAGCGGCGCCTGTCCAAAGGCTGGCGGCAAATGCTTGGTCTCGATCACGCCGGCGTCGCAGACGATGACCGCCCGCTCGATGGTGTTGCGCAACTCACGCACGTTGCCCGGCCATGAATATTGGTTGAACTGGTTCAGTACGGCCTCACTTACAGCGGCAACTTTGCGAGAGTGCTTGCTGCTCATTTCGCCAAGCAATAGTTGCACCAGGCTCGAAATGTCTTCTTTGTGCTCGCGCAGGGGAGGCATGTGGATGTTGAACACGTTAAGGCGATAATAGAGATCGCTGCGCAACTCCCCCCGGGATACGGCCTCGTCGGGAACTTTATTGGTGGATGCGAGCACGCGCACATCCACCGAAGTTTCGACCTTGCTGCCCAGACGCCGCAGTTTGTGGTCTTCCAGAACGCGCAGCAGTTTGGCCTGCGTTCCGATCGGCATCTCGCCGATTTCATCCAGCAGCAGCGTTCCCCCTTCGGCCAGTTCGAAGCAGCCGGTGCGGCGTTCCAGCGCCCCCGTGAATGCGCCTTTTTCGTGGCCGAAGATTTCGCTTTCCATCAAAGTCTCCGGGATCGCGGCGCAGTTAATGGCAACGAAAGGCCGGTCCTTCCGCGGACTGAGTTCATGGATGGTGCGCGCCACTAGCTCCTTTCCCGTACCGCTGGCGCCGGTAATTAACACTGAGGCAGTGCTGGGCGCGACCATCTCGATGAGCCGGAAGATCTCCTGCATCTTGCGCGAGGCGCCGTTCAGACGCCCCAACGATCCCGCGTCCCGCAACCTACGCCGTGTGGCCTCGAGTTCTGCGCGAGTTCCTAGCAGGGCTGCGGCGTTCCCAAGAATCGTCCGCAGGCGGTTGGTGTCGATGGGCTTGGTGATGTAGTCATAAGCTCCCATACGCATGGCTTGCACGGCGCTGTCGATGGTGCCTTGGGCAGTCACAAGGATGACGGCGATCGTCGTGGCCTGTTCGGCCAGGTGCCCCAGCAGTTCGATTCCGCCCATGCGCGGCATTTTGAGATCGGTGACGACAATCGACGGGGACCACTGTGTTGCCTTTTCCAACCCTTCGGCGCCATCCCGGGCCGTCTCTACCCGAAACCCCCAGGAAGACACTAGTTCGGCCAGGCCAGATCGTTCATTCTCTTCGTCTTCGACAATCAATATTTTTTCGTGGCTCATCTGATTACTCGTGCCCTGTTCGATCGCTCAGTCGATTGCGCAGATCTAATCGCGAGCTGACCCGCAATCCGATCGAATTCCCACGATACGCGGCCTGCTTCCCGCCCGGCAAGGTCTGGGTAGGCATCTGTCGGCAGATCCCAAGCCGCCTGTCGGGAATTTCAATTTGAGACGAGACCGCCCCCCTGGTTGCCAGGTGGGATATCCTTCGAGTCTATCCTTTCCCTTTAAGCAGCGGTGCGATAGAATTTCAGGTTCCAAGTAATGGTCTCATCTTCCAACGATCTCGCAACGTTGGTTTCCCGATAAGCGTCGCATGCGTGGAGCACTCGTTGCCACAGTCAGTGGGCGACGAGTACATTTGGAGGATTTCATGATACTCAACACCCCTGCACGTGGCTGTCGCCTTTTTGTAGCCTGCCTGTCAGCTCTGATTGTAGTGGTTTTGATTTCCGCTTCTGCATCCGCTCAGAGTGACTCCAATCCGAAGTGGGACGTTTTCTTAGGCTATCAATACCTGCATCCAGGGATAACGGTGCCCTCAGGCGACCCGAACAATCCCATTGCCCTCAAAGTGCGCGACATGCCCCTAGGCGCAGGCTCCGCGGTGACCTACAACTTTGACCCGCACTGGGGTGCGGAATTTGATTTTGGACATAATTGGTCGAGCAATGATTCTGTAACCACCCTTTCGGCCGGGCCGCGTTTCATCTGGCGCACCGACAGCGCCAACTTCTTCGCACATGGCCTGCTCAGCTACAACCACATGGGCCTAAGCGGATTGAGCAACGGCGCCAACGGCATCGGCGCAATTCTTGGTGGTGGCATGGACCTGCCGATTAGCAAGGCGTTCTCCATCCGGGTGTTTGAGGCGGACTACGTCTGGTCGCACCATAACTATGCCGACTATGCCGCCCTGGAATTTCCGTCTCTGCGGCGTCCCGACGAGCAAGGTGTCAGGCTGCGCACCGGCGTTGTGTTCAGCTGGGGTGGCGCGCATGCCGTGGCTCCGGCCGCTGCCTGCTCGGTACAGCCGGCCGAAGTGATGGTAGGCGAACCCATCACGGCTACGGTGACGCCCAGCAATTTCAATCCCAAGCATTCGGTGACGTATAGCTGGAGCGGTAATGGCGGCCAGGTAAGCGGAAAAGACACCACCGCCAGTATCGACACCACCAGCGCGGCTCCGGGTAGCTACGTGGTTACGGCGCACGTGACCGACCCGAGGAGTAAGAAAAATAACGAAGCGAGTTGCTCGGCGAACTATACGGTAAAACCGTTGCCGCCGAAAAATCCTCCAACCATGTCGTTGTCGGCTAGCCCGACGAGTCTCGTCGCTGGCGGAAGCGTCAATCTGTCGGCTTCTTGCACCAGCCCTGACGGCGTTCCCATTTCCGTCGCCAACTGGACTTCCACCGGCGGCACGATTTCCGGCAGTGGCAGCTCGGCAACCTTGAGCACCGCTGGAGTTCCCGCTGGTCCGTTAACAGTCAGTGCAACCTGCACCGACTCGCGTGGCCTGAGCGGGCAAGCCTCGACGCAGGTTACAATCCAAAATCCGCCGCCACAGCCGGTCAATCCCGAGATCGTACGACTGGAAGCCCGGCTCGCTTTGCACAGCATTTACTTTGTGGTCGACCAGCCCAGACCTACGAATCTCAAAGGCGGTCTGCTAGCCAGTCAACAGAAGACGTTGATCTCGCTGGCTGCCGACTTCAAGAAATATCTCGAAACCAAGCCGGACGCGCACTTGATTCTCGGAGGCCACGCTGATCATCGTGGCTCCGTGGAATACAATCAGGCGCTCTCCGAGCGTCGGGTCAACAGCACCAGGAGCTTCCTGGTTGGACAAGGCGTTCCCGAGGCAAACATCGAGGTCAAAGGGTTTGGCAAGGGAGACAACCTGACCGATGCCGAGGTGAAGGATGCGGTGGAGAATAACCCCGATCTGAGCACAGAAGAGCGACGACGGGTTCTCAAGAACATAAATACGATCAGGATGGCGAGCAATCGCCGGGTGGACGTCACTTTGACCTCCGCAGGCAAGACCGAAACTTCGGTCCGGCAATTCCCCTTCAACGCAACGGATGCTTTGACTCTGATCGGCGGCCGGGAAAGTGAAGTCAAAAAGAAAACCGCCAGGCCTGCGCCGAGGAAGAAAGCGGTGAAGAAACCATAACAACAGCTCTGAAGAGGCTTGACCAAAACATCACGCGGAGGGCAGATTCCCGCCCTCCGCCTTTTTTTGCGGTTGCAATTGACCTTCATGGACCGCGGGAAATGGGTGAACAAACTGGCAGAATCTACACGGGCCCCCTGAAGTGCCATTGCCAAGTTGTTGATTTGATGAGATTGTGTCTGGTATTCGGGTTGCCACTTCCTTGTCGAAGAATCGCGGGCGAGGATAATTCTGATGAGCCGGTTCCGAGGACCCCGAGGTCTGACGATTGGGACGATAGTGCTGGCCCTGCTGTGGGTGGCCGGCTGCGCACCGCCAGGCGGGCTGCAAAGTGGCGACGGCACCTCTGAGGCAGACCAGCATCAAGTTCCTTTTCATGATGGGGATGGAAGACCATCGCGTCCGGGCGATTTGTCAGCGGCTCAGGAGAATGGCCTGAAGCCTGAAACGGATCTTCCTTTTCAGGATCCTCAAAATCTGCCGGCCGGCACGCTGCTCACGGTTCGACTGAAGAATCCCATATCCGCCGAGAATCCGGACACGAATGGAACCTTCGAGGCAGTCTTCGACCAACCCGTTGTAATCGAAGGCAACAAACTGGTTCCGCTCGGCGCGACGGTCTCAGGACGCGTGGAGTCCGCCCGGGCCTCCCGTCTCAAGAGCAATAGTGGCTACGTGCGCCTGACTCTCGAGTCGATCCACCTCGCAGGATCGAATGTGCCGGTTCAGACGTCCAGCCTTTTCGTGCGCGGGAACGCTGGCCAAACCCAAAGTCCGCAAAGCCAAGTTCTACAGGGCGGGGCTTCCGCCACGGTCATTCGGCTCGAAAAAGGCCGTCGGCTGGTCTTCCGTCTGACGGAGACAGTTTATGTTGCCGCCAGCCAACGGGTACCAGCGGACCATTGACTCTCCACACCGACTAGCCCGGCCCATTCTGGCCAAGTTTTCCACAAAAATATTTCCCGTTTTAGTGACATGTGCCCTTAGCAGGCACAGATCCCGTTCTCTATGGTGGGGTCGAAATGGGATTTGATTTGGACCTAACTATCCACGCGAGTTCCCATTTCAGGAAAACCAAGGTCTCAGGCGACGGGATAACTGGTTCCTTCCGGGAATCATTCCGCGCAAAGTAGGTGTATGAGCAGTGCCGCTGAGTTCACGTGGACACCGCAAGATTCGAAAACGGAACTGTGTCCTCTTTTCGAGTACGCACCAGTCGGTCTGGCGCAATGCCAGCGCCAAGGTAACATCACCGCGCTAAATCCGGCGCTGGATCAGGTGCTCGGTGGCAGATCCACGACAGCGCCCTCGCTTTGTTTTGGGGATCTTATTCACCCTCAGGAGCGCGCCGAAGGCGAGCGCCTTTTTCGCGAATTGTTTGAGCGGCAACGTGACAGCTTTCAGCTTGACTCCCAGATGATCGGCGCCAATAGCCGGCCGGTGCGGTGGACAGCATGGCTTGTGCCCGGGACGAACGGCAATTCCGACTACGCTCTGGCCTTGGCAGAGGACACTCCGCATGACCACGAGGCCGCGCAGCGTCTGCGGCAAGCCGAAAAACTGGAAGCCGTGGGCCGGTTGGCCGGAGGCGTGGCTCACGACTTCAACAATCTCCTGACCGGCGTGCTGTTGTATTGCGATTTGCTCATGGCCGGTCTGGAGCCCGGCCAGCGAATTCCGAGCCCCGCCTGCTTTCCCTCAACGAGATCGCAGAGGGCATGCGCAACCTGCTGGTTCGCCTGATCGGGGAAAACATCGATCTGCAATTCCACCTCGATCCCAATCTGGGTTTGATCAAGATGGACCCCACCCAATCTCAGCAGATTCTGCTCAACCTGGTTCTCAATGCGCGGGACGCGATGCCCGGCGGTGGCCAGATCACGGTTGAAACCAGCAATTGCAAAGTCCAGGTGCTCACGGAAACAAGTCTTGGGGAAAGCAGCCCAACCTCGCTCCCCTGCGCGCTTTTCGTGGTGGCTGACAACGGGAGCGGCATGGATGCCGCTACGCGCGCTCATCTGTTCGAAGCTTTTTCACCACGAAGGCCGGCAAGGGCACAGGGCTCGGATTGGCGACGGTCTATGACATCGTGACCCGCAACGGCGGCCTGATCCATGTGGGCAGCGCGCCGGCGTGCGGCACGCGCGTAACCGCCATGCTCCTTATCCTGTGAACTTGCCATGTCTGTGCCTGACGTCCCAGGGCCCGCCGTGGAAAAGATCCGAGCCATCGACAACCTCGCGCGCGAACTCCGGCTTCGCCTTGAGGTGAACTAACGGCTGGTTGTTCTCAAACGGTCTTAACTCGAGACTTTCCGCAAGCCCCAATTGTTCTCTGCTCAGAAGGAAAATAACGAATAGCCTCGCCGTGCCATTTGGCCACACGGCGTTAGATCCGTTTGAACCGCTGACCACGCCCGATGTGTGGCCATTGCGCGAAGAAGGCAGGAAGCTGGCCTTCGCTGCGTGGCCGACAACTACAAATCCAACTCGCCCTTGTGCCTGAGTGCCCGTCGCTGTTCGCTGCGTAGTAGTTTTGCGTTATTGTGCGCTAACGTTCTCTCCGCTAACGTTTCGCTGCTCTCGTTCTGTGGACTGGGGTTCCGCAAAAATCGAAAGCGCATGAAGTGGCCGCGTCTTCAGTCATTCGAGTGTCTGCGTTGCAAAAAGGGATTTCCCTGCCCACCACAGCGAGAAATGAGTCACGTGGGAAAACTGATCAACTTATGATGACCACTATCAGAAATCTGATCTGTGCCGTGCTGGCAGTGTTTCTTGGCATGAGCGCCGCTGCGCAACAAATTACCGGAAGTATTCGCGGAACGGTGGTGGATCCCACCGGCGCCACGGTCCAAGGCGCGTCCGTGAGTGCTACGCAAACAGAAACGGGTCTGTCCCGTACGTCGATGACGGATCGTTCTGGCGGTTATGTGCTCCTGGAACTGCCAGTCGGTCATTACCGGCTGCAAGTGGAGGGAAGTGGATTCCAGACCTACATCCAGCTGGGCATCATTCTGGATGTAAATGAGACGGCGACCATTCCTGTTCGTCTCGCGGTGGGCGCTGAGACCCAGCACATCGAAGTGCAAGCCGATGCTCAACTCATCCAGGAGACAGTGACCAGTCTGGGCACGACGGTCTCGGAGCGCGAAGTTCTTGACCTGCCCCTGAACGGTCGCAACTTTTCTCAGCTTGGCCTGCTTCAGCCGGGAGTCGTGCCTCTCACGCCGGGTCTGGCGGAGGCAGGAGGATCACTGCGCGACGGTCAAGCCTACGCCGTGAATGGCCAGCGGCCAGAATCCAACGACTTCCTGATCGATGGAGCGAACAATTTTAACGGTGTGGATGGCGGATTCGTTCTCGAGCCGCCGGTGGATGCAATCACCGAGTTCAGGATTCTCACCCACAACGCCAACGCCGAGTTCGGCAATAGCCTGGGTTCCACGACCAATATCATCACTCGCTCCGGTACCAACAGAATCCACGGAGCGCTGTGGGAATTCCTGCGCAATGACGCTTTCGACGCCACCAACTACTTTGCCAGCAGCACTGAGCCTCTGAAGCAAAATCAATTTGGCGGGACCTTTGGCGGGCCAATCCGCAAAGACAAGACGTTCATCTTCGGTTTCTACGAGGGTTTCCGCAACCGGCAAGGAGAAACCCAGGGAAGCACAGTTCCATCCCTCCCCGAGCGGCAAGGGAATTTTGGCCAACTCTGTGGCCCTTTGCCGGAACAGTTTGATAGCAACGGGATGTGCAGTAACCCGGCCCATCAGCTTTTCAATATATTCGCGAACCAACCCATCCCTTACAACCAGCTGCCGTTCATCAATCCGCTGTCGCAGGGACTTTTAGGTCTTTTTCCGGAGCCCAACAGCGGAACCAATGTCTTTCTCTCCACTCAGACGGTCCACGATGATACCGACCAGTTCGGGGTACGGCTGGATCATTATCTTTCAGACATCGACATCTTGAACTTCCGTTACATGTTCAGTAACGGCACGCGGCTGGATCCTCTCTCCCCGTCCGGCGCAAGCGTTCCCGGCTTTCCGGTGGGAGAAGATCATCGCGCGCAAAATTTCGTGGCCCAGGAGACGCACACTTTTTCTCCGGCCGTGATCGCCGTCTCTCGTTTTTCGTTCTTACGCAATAAATTCCTGGTCGACGAGCACTTGAATCACACGACTCCCGCCAGCCTGGGTTTCCAATACTCGCCTAGTCTGGACGCCGCGGTGGGACCGCCGTTTATCCAGGTGAATGGTTACACCACGGTGGGCGATCCCATCACGGGGCCGCGGGATACGTATGAGAACGCTTTCGATTATTCGGGATCGGTAAGCTGGGTACGCGGCAAGCACGAACTTAAATTCGGAGGCGGCTACCAGCACTTGGAGGTGAACGTATTGCAGGGCATTGCGACCAACGGCTTTTTTGTGTTTGACCCGGGGTTTCCGATTGCGGGAGATGGCTTCGCCGCCTTCCTGTTCGGGCAGCCGGTTTTCTTTCTCCAAGGCCGCGGTGATTTCTCGCGCGGTATCCGTGGAAATTCGCTGAACGCTTACGCTCAAGACACTTACAAGGTTAATTCTCGGCTGACTTTGAATCTGGGTTTGCGTTATGACCTGCCATTCCCTTACACGGAGATCCACAACCGGCAGACGCTTTGGATTCCCGGGAGGCAGTCCAAGGTGATGCCCAATGCGCCCGCGGGTCTGCTTTATCCCGGTGATCCAGGAGTTCCCGCGGGTCTGATTCCAACTTTCAAGAAAGGCTTCGCGCCACGAGTCGGCGTCGCCTGGGACCCGTCCGGAAGTGCGAAGTGGCTCGTGACCTCCGCCTATGGAATCTTCTACGAGCCGTATTACACGGGCCAGGGCGGGCCGCTGCAATCGCCGATCAGCGCGCCTCCGTTCCTGCAGACCGAGCAGATCAGCGTCCCCAATTTTTCCGATCCCTTCAACGGCAACCCTCCGCCCCCGAACACCTTCGCCACTCCGTTGACCAACTTGACTCTTACTCCCAACCTGCCGCTACCTTACTCGCAAGATTGGGACCTGAACATCCAAAGGTCTTTTGGCGAAGATCTCCTGTTTGAGATCGGCTACGTAGGAACCAAGGGCACCAAGCTGCCGCGCTTTATCGAAGGCAACCCCGCGATCTACGTCCCTGGCATTAACTCCGCAACCGGCCAGCCGAACTCGACTTCGGGCAATGCTGATCAACGGCGGCTGTACTCCGGCTGCACCCTGAATGATCCGGAGAGCAGCTGCACTTATTCCTCCACTGGATTGATCGCCGGCATCGCCAATTCTTCCTACAACGCGTTAGAGACGAGCCTGCGGCAGCGTTTTAGCCACGGAATCTCTTTCCTCGTTTCCTACACATTTTCCAAGACGATTGATGATGCGTCGTCGTTCAACATGACTGGGTCCGCTGCCAAACCCGTTGCCGGCGAAAACGATCTGGCGCAGAATCCGTTTGATCTTGCGGCGGAGCGTGGCCGATCGTTGTTCGATTCCCGGCACCGGTTCGTATTGAGCTACCAGTGGAGCCTCCCCTTCTGGAGACAGCCGCATGGCTGGTATCAACAGGCGCTGGGCGGCTGGCAACTCAACGGAATCGCGACCCTCATGAGCGGAACCCCATTCACGGTGTTCGATTCCAATGATGTTTCCCAGCAGGGGGGTGCGCCGGAAATCACCGGGTTTTCCGCCAATCGCCCGAATCTCGTTTCCGGGCAAAATCCAAACGCCGGACCACGCACCACCAGCGCGTGGCTCAATGCCAGCGCCTTTCAGCGCCTCACTCCCGATCCGAATTCCCCCGTGCAACAATTCGGTACTGCGGGCCGAAATATCGCCCAGGGCCCGGGCTACGCAGATTGGGATTTCTCAGCGTTCAAGAACATTCGTGTGACTGAGGGCAAGGAGTTTCAGTTCCGCGCTGAGTTTTTCAATCTCCTCAACCACACGAATTTCCGATTGCCCGACAGCGACATCAGTTCGCCGACTTTTAACCAGATCCTTACGGCCCTGCCGCCGCGTTTGATCCAGTTGGCCCTGAAGTTTGCGTTTTGACCAGGAAACACCCGTAAGGGACTGCCGCCCATTCGACTTCGCTCAGGGCAGGCTCTCGGCTGTCCCGCCAGGGCGCAGCCCGGCGGAAGGAGGGGGACCGGTAGCATCACGAATACTGAGCCCACTCATCTAAACGTGTCCCCGAATGCAAGATCTTGCGCGCACACAAGTAAAATCCCTTCCCGTCGCGGCCGATTCGCACTAAAATGGACACGCCTGGAAGGCGGAATCCCCTGTCCCTCGCGGCATTCCGCAACCTTCCTCCGGAGGTTCTGTGCACGTCCTCGTCACCACCGACTCGCTCTCGGGGTCATGGACCTACACTCGCGAACTTGTGACCGGCCTGGTCACGCGCGGCGTGCGAGTCACACTGGTCAGCTTCGGCGAGATCCCGCTTCCCGACCAGACCTCTTGGATGGATCACCTGCACGGCCTCGACTACCGGCCAACTGCCTTCCATCTCGAGTGGATGCAAGAAGCCGAAAAGGATCTGCCAGAATCGTCTGCGTTCCTCGCCGCCCTGGTTCGCGAACTGCGTCCTGACGTTCTACATCTCAATCAGTTTTGCTACGGGAACCTGCCCGTAGACGTACCGCGCGTTGTGATGGTCCACGGTGATTTAATTACCAGAACGCACGCTGTCCACAATCGCGCTCCCCGCCCTGAGGGTTCGCTAACGTGGTATCGCAACACGGTCCTCAACGGACTGGCCGGCGCGGATGCGGTCGTGGCCCCGTCGGTCTGGATGCTCGATCGCATTTCCGCTTGTTACAGGCGACCGCAGCGGGCTGAGGTGATCTACCCCGGACGCAATCCCATTTTCTTCAATCCCTACCTGAATAAGGACGATTGCGTGCTGGCCGTCGGCCGCCTGGTCGACGCCAGCAAGCAGGTCTTTCTCCTCACCCAGCAGCCCTATTCTGTCCCGGTCTGCATTGTGGGCGCCGAACATACGGTGCCCATGCCGCGCATCCCGATTCGTGCCGATGTGAGAGTTGACACCGACCAGACGACGGTTGCAATTCGTGGCCCGCAGACCGAAGCGCAATTACGCGCACTTTATAGCCGCTCCTCGATCTACGCCGCCACCGCCCGTTACGAACCTCTGGGCATGGCCGCTCTCGAAGCCGCGTTTTCTCGATGCGCCATCGTGGCCAATGACATCCCGAGCTTCCGTGAGACTTGGGGGGATGCGGCTCTCTATTTCCGCACCAACGACGCCGCCAGCCTTGCGGATAAAATTCGCCAGCTCAATGCCGACCGTCCTATGCGCCGTGCCTATGCCGAGTTGGCCTACTCCCGAGCTCGCGAGCGTTTTACCACCAAGCGCATGATCGACGACTGCCTGCAACTTTACCGCAGCCTGGTGTCCGCCAGATCTCTGGCCGCCTGAGACGTGCTCTTCAACCACCGTCCAGTACTGTCTGGTCCCAGTTACAGCTACCGATAGGGCGCTACCAGCTGTTGCCGCGCCTCCTGCCGGGGTCAAAAGGCCACTGCTATCGAGCGCGTGTATCGATACGGACCCGCTTTCATCCGGCACGTAGGCGACCTTGCCGGAAGGATCCACGGTGACTCCAAAAGGGGACGATCCTGTTGGCCCCGTTCCGACCGCGACACGCGCACCCGCTTAGTGATATCTTTTTAGCCTTACTAGAAACCCGTAAGGTTCGGAGGATTAAGCTTATGGCTCAAATAAAAATCACAGTTCGTCCCAATGGCCCCTACCGCGTAGAGGCCCCCGAGGGTTCGGTGGAACTCGTGGATGTCAACGGCAACCAGTTCGATTTAACCGGCAAGCCCGCTTTCTCGCTCTGCCGCTGCGGCGGATCCGTCAATAAGCCCTTCTGCGACGGAACTCACAGCCGCATCGGATTCCAGGGCGCCGAGTTGGCCGTGAAAAAAACGGACAGCGGCTCATCCTCCTAAAAGAAGTTGCGGCCATCAGAAAGCACCGCCGTGGCTTCTGGTGGCGGGAAGGACACGCCTTCAGCTGTTAGGCGCCCCCTAGCCCGCGCAGCCAGCCGAACGGTGCCGATGGTGCTGTTCTCAAGGAGGGCTTTGGCCCCTAAGACAGCAAGGGACAATTCCATAAAGAATACGTCGTCTGTCTGCGGAGGAGATTGTGCACGATTCACGAGACCGCGAACTGGGAATGCATCGCAAGATCACGCGCCGTGACTTCCTCAACGGCGTAGCGATGACCGCAGGCGCGGCCATGATGCCGTGGGACCTGTTCGCCGGCGGTCCGCCCGCCAATCCCGAGAAGTCCCCCAACTACTACCCTCCCGCTCTCACCGGCATGCGGGGCAGCCATCCCGGTTCGTTTGACGCTGCCCACAGCCTGCGCGACGGCACTTTCTGGGATTCAGCCGGCAAGCCCGAAGACACTGGCGAAACCTACGACCTGATCATCGTTGGCGGCGGCATCAGCGGCCTCGCCGCCGCCCACTTCTACCGCAAGGCGACCGGCGGGAAAGCACGTATCCTCATCCTCGATAACCACGACGACTTCGGCGGACACGCCAAGCGCAACGAGTTCCGGGTAGACAATATCTTCCGCTTAGGTTTTGGCGGAACATTTTCCATCGAAAGCCCCGCTCCCTACAGCGCGGTTGCCAAGGGCGTGATTGAAGAGTTGGGCATCGACGTGCCGTCCTACTCCAAGTACGTAAACAAGAATCTATATTCCTCAGCGGGCCTGCACCCCAGGATTTTCTTCGACAAAGAAACCTTCGGCGTCGACAAACTCGTGATCAATCCCAACCCGCGCGGTGGAGGCGAGAGTGAAGACGCCGCTGGTCCATCGCCGGAGTTGTTGAAGCAATTTCTCGCCGGCGCTCCACTGGCCGATCAAGCCAAGCTCGACTTGCAGCGCCTCTATGACGAGCCGAAGGACTATTACCCCGGACTGACCTCCGATGAGAAGAAAGCGAAGCTGGCGCGCATCAGTTATGCCAGCTTCCTGAAAGACGTCGCGGGCGTTCACGAAGACATTGTCAAGCTGTACCAGGCGCTGCCGCACGGGCTCTTCGGTGTAGGCATCGATGCCGTATCAGCGCAGGATGCATGGGGATTCGACCTGCCCGGCCTCGATGGCATGAAGTTGGATCCATCACCTGGCAAGGGCATGAACCGCGACGCCATTCCTAATGAAGAAGCGGAAAAATACTTTTTCCATTTTCCCGACGGCAATGCCAGCATCGCGCGCCTGCTCGTCCGCAAGCTGATTCCAGACGCCATTCCGGGTAACTCTTCGTCGGATGTTGTCCTGGCCAAAGCGAATTACGCGAAACTCGACGACTCCCGTTCGCCCGTGCGCATTCGCCTGAACAGCACGGCCGTTCGCGTGAAGCATCTGGGCGACGCCGCCAAGGCCAAGGAAGTGGAAGTCAGCTACGCCCGAGGCGGCAAGGTCTACACGGCCAAGGCGAAGAACTCGATCCTCGCCTGCTGGCACGTGGTGATCCCTTACATTTGCGAAGAGCTTCCCGACAAGCAGAAGGAAGCGTTGGCCTCCGCCCAGAAAGTCCCGCTGCTTTACACCAACGTCGCCATTCGCAACTGGACTTCGTGTCAGAAAGTGGGAGCAAATTCTGTTTACGCCCCAGGTATGTACCACTCGAATATCAACCTCGATTTACCCGTGAGCATTGGCGGATACGAGTTCCCGCGCAAGCCGGAAGAACCCATCATCCTGCATATGATGAAGGCCGCGTGTAGCCCGGGACACCCCGCACGCGAACAGCACAGCATCGGCCGCATGGAACTTTACACCACCACCTTCGAAACCATGGAGCGCAAGATTCGCGATCAGTTGGCTCGCACCTTGGCCCCGGGCGGCTTCGATCCCGCACGCGACATCGCGGCCATTACGGTCAATCGCTGGCCCCACGGTTACGCCTACGAATACAACTCCCTGTTCGATTCGTTCTGGCTGGAAGGCGGCGAGACTCCCTGCGAGGTTGCGCGCAAGCCCCACGGCCGGATCGCCATCGCCAACGCCGACGCCGGCGCATACGCATACACAGACGAGGCCATCAACCAGGCGTGGCGGGCGGTGGGGGAAATCACGAAGGCTTAACGATTCTCAGCAGTGACCGCCTGGCGGCCTAATCTTTCTGTCCGTTCTCTAACTGTGCAGCCTTGCTCCGCGCCTCTTGAGCCTGCTGCGTCATGCCTTTCGCCTGGTAGGCTTCCGCCAGAGCACTCTCCAATTCGGCATCATCGCCGTTCTGTTCCCGCTCTTTTGAATAAGAAGCGATGGCCTCGTCATATTGCTTCAATTGGGCCTGAGAAACGCCCATTCGGTAGTAGACGCCCCTGGTTTTCGGTTCGAGACGCAACGCGTTCTTATACTCGTTGATGGCAGCCTCATGATTATCCTGGTCCGCGAGCGCCACTCCCAACGCGGCATGGGCGGCCGCATTGTCCGGTTCCTGCGCCACCACCGTCGTGAATTCCTCCTGAGCCTCTTTGGGTTTGTCTTGCCTCAGATAGACAGCTCCCATGTCCATGCGGGCCCTCGTGTTCCGTGGCTGCAACTCCAGAACCCGCTTCAATTCTGTCTCGCCTTCGGAAAATTGTCCCTTGCTAAAGTAGGCGTGCGCGAGTGCGTAATGGGCCGACGCGTCCTGCGGGCTCTGCCGAACCTTCTTTTGAAGCTCGCCGATCATCCGATCGATATTTTTTTGCATATCCATCGCGGAGCCGAAATGTACCCCGGAGCCGCGCCAGCGATGTATCCCCAGTGCGCTGCCGCCCACGATGAGCACCATGAACAGCAGAACGCCCGCCCGTCGAAGTGGCTTATCGTGTTGCGGCGCGGCACGAGCAATCAAAGCGCCGAGGATCAGTCCGCTGACCAGCCCACCCGCGTGGCAAGCGTTGTCGATTCCAGAAATCATGCTTCCGAAGAGGACGTTAAAGCCGACGAAGAACAGCAAACTTCGCAGGGTCCCCTGGATCGCAACTCGGGGCATGGAGAATTCGCCAAGATAGAACGATGCGATCAGCGCCCCGGCTAACCCGAAGATCGCTCCCGAAGCGCCCACGCTCAGCGTTCCAGGATTCCATCCCACGCTCGCCAAGCCTCCCGCAAAACCCGTGATCAGATATATGGCGGCATAGGTCCAGCGCCCATACAGCGATTCGCACAGCGCTCCCAGGTTCCATAAGCACCACATGTTGAAAGCGATGTGCATGAGGCCGCCATGAAGGAACATGTAGGTCAGCAACCGCCACCATTGTCCCGACAATGTGAATGGCCCGAAGTTGGCGCCAAAACGCACTATCACTTGCCCCGGAAAATCCATCACGGTACCGCTGGCGAGCGCCATCGCAAGAAAGACCGCTACATTGGCGCCGAACAATACGTGAGTGAGAGTGATGCTGGATTCGCGCCGGACCCAGGGCGCAGCCATGACGGGCTGCTTCACATCCTCGCCCAGTTCGCCGCGTTGCGCCGCCTCGTGCTGCACACACCACTGACAAATCTTCTTGCCAAACATCAGCGGAGGAAGCTGCCGGCCACATCGAATGCAGTTTGCCATGTCGTCAATAAAAGAGTATCAGCAGTCCACTAGATTTTGGGCGGGGTTGGCCAGGAGAGACGTGGTTTGGGAAGGCTTGGGAAAGGCCACGGTCCGGGCGGGGCACGGTTTTGGGAAGGGCACGGCTTCAGCCGTGCCGCTCAAGGCAGCAAAGAATGCGGGCTTTAGCCCCTGAGGGATTGCGACGAATCAATGAATGGTCTTGGTCTTACGCGACATGTAATCCATCAGCAGGTACTGCCCCAGCGTGTAGGGCGTCGTGAAGTAGGCCTTGCCCCTGCATATCTCCGTCACTTTCTGCACGAATTGCACTAACCCGTAATCGGACGCCAGCATGAACGTGTTGATGAGCACGCCAGCCCGTTTGCACTTGGAGACTTCTTCCAACGTCTGGCTCACGACCAACGGGTCCAAGCCGAACGCGTTCTTGTAAATGCGCCCGTCTTCCAGCGTCAGGGCCGAAGGCTTGCCGTCGGTGATCATCACAATCTGCTTCATGTCTTTTCTCTGCCGCTGCAAGATCCTCTGGGCCAGCCGCAGCCCTTCGCGCGTGTTGGTGTAATAGGGGCCGACCTTCACCCGTGCGAGTTGCGATAACGGGACCTCTTCCGCCGAATCGTGGAAGAGCACCAGCGAAAGCGAGTCCCCGGGATATTGCGTACGGATCAAATGCGACAGCGCCATCGCGACTTTTTTCGCGGGAGTGAAGCGGTCCTCGCCGTAGAGAATCATCGAATGCGAGCAGTCGAGCATCAGCACCGTTGCGCACGACGACTGGTACTCACACTGATGCACTTGCAGATCCGAGTACTCAATGTTGAGAGGTAGCGTGAGCCCTTCGCGCTGTATGGCGCTCGACAATGTAGCCGTAATGTCTAAATTCAGCGTGTCCCCAAACTCGTAGGTCTTAGCAGACCCGCTGGTTTCGATGCCGGTGGCGAGATCGCGCGTGTCGTGCCGTCCAAAGCTTGACTTGCCCAGCGACCCCAGCAGGTTGCGCAGCGACTTGAAGCCGAGGAAGTCGAGACTCTTGTCGGTAATTTCAAATTTTGCCTGCTGCGCTTCGCCGGTCTGCCCTCCGACGCTGGACTGCCGCGCGGGGTCGTGCGGTTCGTCGACTGAAATGTAGTCTTCCTGCTGCATCCGCTCAATGAGCTTCTCGATCAGTTCGTCGAGTTGCCCTCCCATCTGCATCTGCTCGATCTGCTCCCGCAGGTTCTCGTCGAACATCTCGCCATTGAGCAAAGCCTGCTCGATCGCCCGCTTGAGTTCGTCCAGCGTCTGCTCGCCCTCGGGCAGTTCGTACCACATCGATTCCTGAAACCCGCTCTGCAACAGGTAGTCCGAGAGCGCGCCGAGCAGGTCCTCCATGCTCATCTCGCTGGCGGGGTCAGGCACGTATTTGGAGTAGCGAATGCGTTTCATGAGAGCTTCTAGCTTCTAGCTGCTAGCTCCCCCAACTTCCGGCAAGATCCTTCGATCCTGGCTAGAAGCTAGGAGCTAGTAGCTAGAAGCTTTTAGTTAAACTGCCTTCTCTGCCGGTACGGCTTCTCATCCGGCTCGAACGACTTCTCCCGCGCAGGCTCGGGCTTCTTCTCTCCCGCCTTGAACACGCGTTCCTCGCTGCGCCCGATGCGCTTGTGTGCATGCAGCCCTTCGAGGATGAATTCTGCTGCCGACACCTGCTGCTCCGGGCTGTCTTTCTGCGTCACGCTCAGCGGTCCGAGTTTGTCGGTCAAGCCTTGGATCCCCTTCAGCTTCTCCAGCGCTTCCACCGCCGGCACCGAATCGGATAACTGAATCTCGCCGCCCAGGTCGAACCACTGCACGATCTGCTGCACGTTGGCGCCGGTGTAATACTCGTCGTACGTCTTGGCAATTGCGGCACGGATCAACTCGCGCCCCACATGGTCGGCGCCCTTCATCTCGCCTTCATATTCCAGTTCAAGCTTGCCGGTAATCGCCGGCATCGCCGCATACACGTCGCTGATGCGGGGCACGACCACCTTTTCGTCGTTGCGAATGGCTCGCCGCTCAGCATTCGAAACCACGTTTTCCAGCGCCGAGATGGGAAGCCGCTGGCTCACGCCCGAGCGCTTGTCGATTTTCTTGTCCTCACGGGCCGCGAACGCCACGCGCTCGATCACCTCCTGCACATAGTTCGGCAGATGCAAAGGATGGCCGTTGCGCCGCGTCCAGGCCTCCTGGGCAGTGATCGCGATTCCTTCCTCCACCGTCGCCGGATAGTGCGTGCGAATCTCCGAGCCGATGCGATCTTTCAGCGGCGTAATGATCTTGCCGCGCGCCGTGTAGTCTTCCGGATTCGCGCTGAACACCAGCGCAACGTCGAGCGGCAGCCGAATGGGATATCCCTTAATCTGCACGTCGCCTTCCTGCATGATGTTGAACAATCCCACCTGAATCTTTCCCGCCAGGTCAGGCAGTTCGTTGATGGCGAAAATCCCACGATTGGACCGGGGCAGCAAGCCGTAGTGGACCGTCAATTCGCTCGATAGTTCGTGGCCGCCGCGAGCCGCTTTGATGGGATCGATGTCGCCAATTAAATCGGCAATGGTCACGTCAGGGGTAGCCAGCTTTTCTACGTAGCGGTCATCGGGCGAGAGATAAGATATCGGCGAATCATCCCCGAGCCGCGCAACTTCCTCGCGGCAACGCCGGCAGATCGGAGCGTACGGGTTATCGTGAACTTCGCATCCGGCGAGATACGGCATATGGGGATCGAGCAGAGTCGTCAATGCGCGCAGGATGCGGCTCTTCGCCTGCCCGCGCAGTCCGAGCAGAATGAAATTGTGCCGCGAAAGAATCGCGTTGACGATCTGCGGCACCACGGTGTCGTCGTAACCAACAATGCCGGCGAACACCGGAGCGTCGCCATTGGCACGCAGCCGGCTCGTCAGGTTCTCGCGCAGTTCATCCTTGACGCGGCGCGTGCGCAAACGCTCTTCGGAAAAAATACTGCGGCGCAGTTCACCCAGCGTGCGCGGAAGACTACTCATGAAAGGAACCCCCACAAACAAACTTTCCCCGATTATACGCGCCGTGGGCACGAAGCGTTTTGCGCGCCCCGGGCACGCCGAGGATGTAACACCCAAGACCCAAACCCTGCACCATCAGCGCGCATGCCCGTTCCCCCCGGCCTTCTCGCGCGCCCGCGCCGCCCGGCTAAGATTGGGAAGGATGCTTTCCAGATAGGCAGCGACCGCCTGGATGCGCTCGCTTTCCGATCGCATCGCTAGTAGTTTCTGTTTGAAATCCAGATCGAGGGGCAGAGAGCCCGCGAGATAAAAGGAAAGCGTGCTCTGGTCGGCGCCGGATAGATCCTGCACCGCCCCGGCGAGGGACAGAATTTCCAAGTGAACCTGAGTCGCCCGCGCCCTGTCCCCCTGCGCCGGGGCGCTGGCTTCATCGGGAACCAGCAATACGTCCGCCTGCAGAAAGGAACGTTCCCGATTCAGTTCAAGCACTTCAAAGCGCTTGCGGCCCTCCGCGATCAGATCCAAGCGGCCGTCAGGATACTCTTTGGTGACGCTAACAATCTCGGCGGTGCACCCCACTTCCGCGACGCCCTCGTCCAGAGCGCGCACCACCCCGAAGGGCGCGTTGTTGGCCAGACATTCGCCAATCATTTCCTTGTATCGCGGCTCGAAAATGTGCAAGGGCAGGGGAGTGCCGGGCAGCAGTACTACGTCGAGTGGGAACAAGGGCAGAAGCGCCACGAAGTCTCCAATAAAGGGGTCGCGCAGAACCGAGCGGGCTGTTCGATTGTACGACATGGCTTCTCTACGCAACTCGTCTCTCCGACACCTGCGCGCCTTCGCATCTTGACTTGCCGGGTCGCGGAGAATACAACCCGAGCATGGAACTTGTTGGCAAAGTAGTCGTAGTCACGGGCGCTTCGATGGGAATCGGCGAGGCGATTGCCAAAGTTTTTGCGGAGGAAGGAGCGAGCGTGGTCCTGCTTTCACGCGATGCGGGACGAGCCGAGGCTGCTCGTCTGCGAATCGGTTGTCCCGAGCGCACCGCCGCCCTTTCCTGCGACATCCGCAATTCTGAGGAGATCGATCGCGTTCTGGCCCTTACCCTGCACCATTTCAAGCAAGTCGACGTCTGGATCAATAACGCCGGGCACGGCCTGCTGGATTCAGTAGCGCAGGTGGAGATGCCGGCCTGCCACGAACTCTTCGAAACCAACTTCTTCGGCGCCCTCTCGGCGATGCAGGCGGTCATCCCGGTCATGCGGCAGCAGGGCGGCGGCACGATCATCAATATTTCCAGCGTAGCAGGCCACATCCCGATTCCGTTTCACGCCTCCTACAGCGCCACCAAGTTCGCTCTGAATGCCCTCAGCAAGGCCGCAGGAATCGAACTGAAGAAGGATGGCATTCATGTGCTTACCGTTTGTCCCGGCTATGTGAGTACAGCCTTCAGCGAAAATGCCATCCGAGGAAGCGAACTGAAGAAGGTGCGCCCGGGCTCGGTTCGCGGCATCACCGCCGCACGCGTGGCGCGCGCCACCCTGCGCGGGTACTTGAAGCAAAAGCGGGAGGTCATCGTCCCCTGGACGATGCATCTGCCCGTGAAGTTCTATCAACTATTTCCGAGCGTGGTGGAGTGGGGGATGGCCAGGATGGCAAAGTAGTTCGCCCTTCGACCTCGCGACGGCCGATTATCCCAGTTCCGTCAGCATGGCTTCCATTTCCGATTGCGCGTGCAAATTGCCGGTACGCCGCGCCGAGGCGATGCCGTCCTGCAGCATCTTTTTCGCATCTTCCACGCGCTCAGCCCGCACCAGCGTTTGCGCCGCCATGAAATACCCTGCGGTGTACTCGGGATGCCCCTCCAGCAGAATCGAGAACTCCGCCAGGGCCCGGTCGAAGTCGCCCTGCTTGGAGTGCTCCATGGCGAGTCCGTAACGCGCGAAAGCGTCTTTGGGATTCTCCGTCAGGATTTCGTTGAGCGTGGCGATGCGGTCCATAGAGTCGAGCGGCCTCCTGTGACGAGATTACTACAACCCCGCAGCGCAGGCGCCTGGTGAAAACTGGCCAGACCTGTCCCAACTGATTACAATTGCCAGTCCCGACAATTTCTGAGTCCGAGACGAGCGAATTGGCCTGCCCCTTCTTCATGCCCGTGGCGAAACTGGAAAATGGCAACTGGCCGCATCCTGCGAGGCTTCCTTTAGGATGGGGATGGAGTGGCCACTGCATGGCTCCCGGGCACGAGGGCGAAACTCCAACGCAAGACGTTCTGGAAGCATTCTGCAACCTCGGTTATGCCAGTAGTTGTAGCTCGACTCCACAGGAGCGTCTTTGGGATGCGGTGCGATTCGCGGTCTCTGCGCCGCCCGATTCGGCCGGCCTGAACGGAATTCGAGATGCAGCGGCTGCGCCTGCCCACGTCGTTCTTCTCCGCTATGTCTGCGAACGCGATCACAGGCCCGTCGAACATGGCGATCTGGAATTTGACTGGTCGCGAGCCACCTGGCTGCGGCGGCACGACGACGCGCGCATCCAGAAGATGGCGGAATGCTTTCTGGAGTCGTACTTGAAAAAGAAACCTTGAGAACCAGCGCTCAGGAACCAGCGGCCACACCGGGAAGGAAAGACGAAGACAACCATGACAGACGCCACGCTGACGCCCCGCCCAGTTCGGGATTCGCAATCCGAAATGGCCGAGATCGTACTGCCGAATGACGCCAATCCCCTCGCCGCCCTGCTCGGTGGACGGCTCATGCACTGGATCGATCTGGCGGGCGCCATGGCCGCGCACCGTCACTCGCGCAACTATGTCGTGACCGCGTCCGTCGATCACATCGACTTCCTGGTGCCGGTGCGGGTGGGAGATCTTGCCATCCTGCGCTCCTCGGTCAACCGCGTCTTCCACACCTCGATGGAGGTGGGCGTAAAAGTCTACGTTGAAAACTACATTGCCGACACGGCACAGCACGTGGCCTCCGCCTACCTGACGTTTGTGGCGATCGATGGCTCTGGAAAACACCTGAAAGTCGCACCAGTGGTTCCCGAGACCGGCGAGCAACAGCGTCGCTACGATGACGCTGGAAGGCGCCGCGAGATCCGGCGGTCCGAATTGGAACGGCGGCGCAAGGTGCGTTGATTTTCACATTGGACCGTGATCCGCGTCACATAACGATTTTCGTAAAAACGTTTAGGCTAGTGACGCGCTGAGGTTTTTCATGGATAGTGCCCTTTTAGTTCATCGCCTCCACTTCGCATTCACAGTCACCTTCCACTACCTCTTCCCGCAACTCACCATGGGCCTTGCGCCGCTCATCGTTGTGCTCAAGACCCTGGGACTTCGCCGCAACGATGAGACCTACCATCAGGCGGCACGCTTCTGGGCCAAGATTTTTGGCATTAACTTCGTGCTGGGTGTGGTGACGGGAATCCCCATGGAATTTCAGTTCGGCACGAACTGGTCGCACTTCTCGCGTTTTGCCGGAGGCGTGATCGGCCAGACCCTCGCCATGGAAGGCATGTTCGCCTTCTTCATGGAGTCGGCATTCCTGGGCCTGTTCTTGTATGGAGAGAAACGGCTCAGCCCGCGGGCTCACTGGTGGTCGGCGGTCGCAGTCTTTCTCGGATCGTGGCTTTCAGGATTTTTCATCGTCGCGACCGATGCCTGGATGCAGCATCCCGTGGGCTACGCCAAGGCCGCCGACGGATCGGTGCAGCTCTCCAGCTTTTGGGCTCTCGTCCTGAATCCCTGGGCGTGGTGGCAGTATGCCCACAACATGAGCGGCGCCGTGATCACGGGAGCGTTCGTCATGGCCTCCGTGGGCGCGTTCTATCTGCTGTGGGGCAAGTTTGAAGCGCACGGCCGCATCTTCGTACGACTGGGAGTTGTCGCTGGGCTGATCTTCAGTGTCTTGCAGCTCTTTCCCACCGGCGACGGCCAGGGCCGCTTAATTGCCGAGAACCAGCCGGTGACGTTGGCCGCCATGGAAGCCTTGTTCGCCAGCCAGCCGGGAGCACCCCTTGTGCTGATCGGCCAGCCCAACGTGGATGAGCGCAAGATCGACAATCCACTAGTAGTCCCCAACGCGCTCAGTTTTCTGACCTACCGCGCGTGGAAGGCGGAGGTGCAGGGCCTGAATGCCTTCCCCGAAGATCAGTGGCCGTCGAACATCGCACTGCTCTACTTCAGCTATCACATCATGGTGGGACTGGGCACACTCTTCATCGCCATCTCGGTGGTGGCGGCGTTGCTGTTGTGGCGCGGCAAACTGTTCTCCAGCCATTGGATGCTGTGGATTCTGCTGCTGGCCCTGCCGTTCCCCTACATCGCGAACACCGCTGGCTGGATCACGGCAGAACTAGGTCGGCAGCCCTGGCTGGTGTTCGGACTCATGCGCACCGCCGACGGCTATTCGAAGATGGTCTCGGCAGGGAACGGGATGTTCACCTTGCTGGGTTTTATGGGTATGTACACGGTGCTCGGAATCCTGTTCCTGTTTCTAGTGCGCCGCGAAATTGAACAGGGCCCGGAAGCTGAGGCCGAATCGGCCCACTAGAAGGGCACGGGTATCAGCCGTGCCCATTGATGATCGACACACTCTCCTCGATTGTCATTCCGAGGAGCGCAGCGACGAGGAACCTGCTGTTCTGCCTGCATCACGAGAAAGCAGATTTCTCGCTTCGCTCGAAATGACAACCCAGCACGATTTAGGAGCGCGAGGATTACGATGGCAACACTCTGGTTCATGATCGTCGCAGTGATGGTGGCAGCGTACGTGGTGCTCGACGGCTTCGACCTCGGCGCCGGGGTGATTTACCTCGGTGCCGCCCGCACGCCCAATGAGCGCCGCAGCATCATGCGCGCCATCGGCCCCGTCTGGGACGGGAACGAAGTCTGGCTGCTCGCCGCCGGAGGCACCCTCTACTTCGCCTTCCCCCTGCTCTATGCCTCCAGCTTCAGCGGCTTCTACCTGCCGCTCATGATCGTGCTCTGGCTGCTGATGTTGCGCGGCATTGGGATTGAACTGCGGGCGCACATGAAGAATCCCGTCTGGCTGGGATTCTTCGACGTCGTCTTCTGCGTCTCCAGCGCGCTGCTCACGATCTTCTTCGGCGCGGCCCTGGGAAACGTCGTCCGCGGCGTTCCTCTCGGAGCCGATGGCTACTTCTTCGAACCTCTGTGGACCAACTTCCGTGCCGGCTCGAATCCCGGCATCCTCGACTGGTACACAGTTCTCACAGGCGTGATCGCGCTGGTCACGTTGACTGCGCACGGTTCCTTATACATTGCCGTGAAAACGGAAGCCGAGTTGAACCGCCGTGCGCGGCTCGTGGCGCAGTGGGCGTGGCCGCTGCAACTGCTGCTGACGATCGTCGGATTGATAGCAACGATGTACGTGCGGCCCACGGTTCTCGACAATTACAGACAGCATGCCGTGGGATTTCTGATTCCCGTGGTGGTGTTCGGCAGCCTCGCGGTGATGATCTATGCCATCGGCAAGGGTCAGGACCCGGCGAAGGAGAAGCTTGCTTTCGTCGCCTCCGCGCTCTACATCGTGGGCATGCTGGTAGGCGCGGCGTTCGCGCTGTATCCCGTGGTGCTTCCCGCGAGCACCGATCCCGCGCTCAACCTGACCATCTACAACACGGCGGCCGGCCAGCACGGCCTGACCGTCGGACTCACCTGGTGGATTCTAGGGATGGTTCTGGCGCTCGGCTACTTCACTCTGTTGTTTCGCATGTTCAAGGGCAAAGTGCGGCTGGAGGGGGAAGGGTACTGAGGCCCTCAGGGGCTGAAGCCCACGGCTTTTTCGGTAATCAAGCGGCGGGACTGTAAGTCGTGCCCTTCCCGGTCTAAATCCCAGCGCGGCGATTGAACATCAGGGCAAACTGGCGTGAATGCCGAGAGCTTCGGCGGCCTGGCGGAGTCGCTTATCTCTTGTCCACAGAAGCGTGGGTGCATCGATCAATACAGAGGCGATCAAGTGTGCGTCGGTCAGGCCGATGCCGAGATTGTACAAGCGGCGAGCTTCAATCATCAGCCGCAGTTCGCTCGATTGTGCCATCCGCACCTGCGGTAGAAGATCCAGCAGTGCAAGGGTCTTGGTGCGCTCCTTTAGAGATCCCAGCGCAAGTTCCGCAATGATGAAGGGATGGATGACAATCTGTCCCTGGTCAAGATGCCTGCGCAGTTCTTTGTTGCCCGAACGCAGGTGATCAATCCAAATCGAGGTATCCGCGAGAATCAATTCTTCCCCAGCCTGCGGCGTGGAATATTCTTCAATTCCGGCATTGTGCCTCCCAGGGAGGCCAGCCTGCGAGCGCTTTCCCGCTCAATGAGAGCTTTGAGCGCTTCACGAATCAAGGCCGTCTTTTCCGCCACGCCCGTGAACTCCTGGGCGATGCGGATGAGATCGTCATCCAGCGCAACCGTGGTTCTCATAGGGACTCCGTGCACGGATTATAGCATCAAATGATGCTGATGTTTGTGCCTCTCGAATTCTTGGGATCGTTCATTGATTGGGGCGGATTTAGGCGTTCTGAACGTTTTGGTTGTCGAAATGGAATCCTCCATTTTTTTATACCCCTTGACGCTAAAATCTCTGTTTTCTTTGAGTTGCGTCGATTGGATATCCCCGGACCGGCGCAAAATATTGATCCGCAAGGACTTGCACGTAAAATATTGTGGAATAAAGAGTTAGCTTCGGATTTCGGACATCGAAATCTGAGGACCGGGGCGAACTCGAGGAAAGTTCCTGCGCGCATATTCCCAATTCTGCTCTTTGCGTTTTTCTCAGTAAAGGTTGTTCGTCACAAGAAGCAGATTTTGGGCTGTGGAAAAGAGGAAGGAGACACTACGGAAGAAGGTCCTAAAGTGTGTGCGTGAGAACTACTCTTTCGCCCCGCTGGGGCTTGCTCATCAACCACTTGCCCACCTACGGCTTACGCCGTGGGCCGCATTCTTACGCCGCCCTTCGACTCCGCTCAGGGCAGGCTTTCGCGGCTGAAATTTGTAGTTTTACCCACCGCGTCGTCGAGATTCTAGTTCTCAGGCGCACACTAAAAGCCCCGCCCAAGCGGAGCTTGGACACCCTCGTAGGTTTAGCCTGGGCCAGTCCCCACCCTCCCGAACGGTACTGAAAGTCCGTCATCCGTGCTAATCCGGCGAACTTCGGTAACTGGTGAACACATTGTGTGCGGCCGACAATTGAAGATCGGCAGATCTCAATAAGATGCGAAGAACGAAACCAGCATTGCTTGCTTGCCTATTGCTTGTTATGGCGGTTTGCCAATTTGTAGTTGCCCAGTCAGGTGAAGACAACCAAGCCGCCTCGGATCTCAGCCTTGAACAAAAGGCTGCGAATGGAGACCCAGAAGCTCAAAACCAGATGGGACTCGATGCCAATGACGCCCGTCGATATGACGAGGCATTCAAATGGTTTCAACTTGCTGCAAAGCAGGGGCTCAGCAAGGCGCAGCTGAGCGTGGGCTACGCATACGACGAGGGTCTGGGAGTGAAGAAAGATCAGGTTGAGGCGGTCCACTGGTATGCCCTCGCAGCGGCACAAGGGAATGCCCAGGCCGAGTTTAATCTGGGAATGTGTTATCACCATGGCGAGGGTGTTGCATCGGACGATGCGGCACAAAATCGCAGCGCCGCAATCAAGTGGTTTTCGTTGGCTCTAAGCCATGGTAATGAGAGCGCGGCAAATGGTCTCGGCCTCGTGTATGAGCACAGTCCTAGTCCCGACTATACGGAAGCCTTCCGTTGGTACAAGAAGGGCGCCGAGATGGGCGATGCCGAGGCTGCATACAATACCTGCCGATTAATGGCCCAAGGACTGGGCTCGCCCAGCGACTACTCCGAGGCGCTGCATTGGTGCTCTGAAGCAGCCGACGGTGATACTAAGCTCACCAGGTCGTGGGGCCAGTATGGTTTAGGACGCATCCATGAGGACGGGACGGGAGTTCCAAGGGATTACGTAAAAGCGGCAGAATGGTACAGAAAGTCAGCGGAACAAGGGAATCCGGCTTCCCAACTCCGCCTGGGCGATCTTTACTCAAAGGGAAAGGGCGTTAACGTCGACCTCGTTGAGGCCTACATGTGGATCGCCGTCGCTGGATCTCTAGGCAGTCCCGAAGCTCTGACTGAGCTTCAGATTCTCACGCCTAAGATGAGAGAAAACGAAGTACTTAAGGGGCAAACCCGTGCTCGGCAATGGATTGAGCAGCATCGGCGTGACCCAGAAGATGATCCTGGCCACAACGTGCTCTATTATCCTCACTAGCCAAGACGCAGTCACACCGTCTGTAGCCACGGCCCTTTCAAGCCCTGTCGATCTCATCCCGCTTGTATAATCAAAGCTTGGGGTTCTGCCTCATCCCGCAATTCCTATCTGGAGTGTGATCCTTTGAACGCACATATGCCGCATCAGCATGGACAAGGCCCAGCGCCGCAGGGGCCGCAGCCGCTGCCGGGCGTGGACGCCATCATCGCCGTCGGGTCGGGAAAGGGCGGCGTGGGCAAGACCACGCTGTCGGTGAACCTGGCCGTCGCTCTCGTCAAGATGGGACACAAAGTCGGCCTGCTCGACGCGGACGTGTACGGTCCCAACGTTCCCCTCATGCTGGGGGTCAACGACCAGCCGAGGATGGTTGGCGAGAACCGCATTGAGCCGATTCAAGCTTTCGGCCTGAAAGTGATCTCCGTCGGATTCCTCAATCCCGGCGACAAGCCCATCATCTGGCGCGGGCCCATGCTCCACCAGATCGTGCGCCAGTTCCTGGGCCTGGTGGAGTGGGGACAACTCGACTATCTCATCGTCGATCTGCCGCCGGGCACGGGCGACATCGCGCTCTCGCTGGTGCAGACCGTGCCGCTGACGGGCGCGGTGGTGGTCTCGACTCCGTCGGACGTTTCGTTGCAGGACGCGCGCAAGGCCATCGAAATGTTCCGCCAGATGAAAGTGGACGTGGTGGGCGTGGTCGAGAACATGAGCTATTTCACCTGCCCACACTGCCAGCACGAGGTGGACATCTTCTCCAGGGGCGGCGCCGAAAAAATGGCGCACCAGTTCGGCGTCCCGTTCCTGGGCAACATCGCCCTCGACCCGGAAGTGCGCAAGTCGGGAGATGGTGGTACGCCGGTTGTTTTGGAAGGCGAGAACTCGCCACATGCCAAGTCGATCTACGAATTCGCGCGGAATGTCGTAACACGAACGACCGAGATCAGGGCAAACGCCCCGGCCAGCGTGATTCAGATTCAGTAAGGGCTAGCCCCGGATCGCGGCGTCATTCAATGGCTCTGTCATTCGGAGCGAAGCGAAGAACTCCTTGCCTGCCTGCACAACCAGCGGCCTCAAGAGGAGTTTCTACTACGGACGCTGGTCTGCCCGCTTGTCTGCGAAGATTTCTGAAACCGCGCCAGCCGCCAGATCGCGCGCGGCTCGCGCTTCTTCAAAATCAACTCCGCCAACATCTCCCCGACAGCCGGCCCGTGCTTGAACCCGTGCCCCGAGCCGCCGCCCACGAGCCACACATTTTCCATCGCAGGATGCCGGTCGATGATGAAGTGACTGTCCGGAGTCTGCTCGTACTGGCAAACGCGAGTCTCCACCAGCGGCGCGTCCTTCAGGGCAGGGAAGCGAAAGCCAACATATTCACGAATGTCTCTTAAAGTTTCCTGACTGACCACGCGCTCACCGTTTGTGGGATCGAAAGCCTCCCCACGCGTGTCGTCCGCAATCTTGAACCCACGCCGGCCGCTGCCCGGAATGCCGTAACGAAAGCGTCCCCGGTGATCGGCCCATACCGGCAGATGCGCGTCACTGAATCGACCATCGCCAGCAGGCGTACCAAAGAAAAAAACGTCCTGCTTGGTGGCCTGCACTAAATCGCCCACGGCTTGTGGGAACAACTTGCCCAGCCACGGCCCGCAGGCAAACAGGTAGCAGTCGGCCCTGAGCCGGGTGCCATCTGACAGCGAGAGACCGGGTAGCGGTCCGTTCTCTAGGCCATCACTCTTCAGCCCGTCGGCGAGCGCCGCGAGTTGACGGTACTTTCCCCCCGCCGCGACGAAAGCCTCCACGACCGCTTGGCAGCTCGCACGCGCATCCAGATATCCGCACTCCGGCTCGAAGATTCCCCATTCGATCCCGTCAAAGTGAATCTGCGGCCAGCGCTCCTTCATCTGCGCGGACGACAGTTCCCGAAACTTGATCTTCGCCGCGCGCAGCGCCTCCACCGACCCGCGCTCGAACGCATCGTCGCGTCCCGAAGCCATCCACAACACGCCCGTGCGATGCAGAAACCGCCGCTTCCACCGGCGCTCGTATTTCTGCCAGAGCTTGAGGGCGCGGGCGGCCATCTCCGTGTAAGGTTGATCGGGCCCGTAGGTGCCGCGCATGACCCTGGTCTCCCCGCCCGAAGACGCCCGCGAATTCCCCGGCCCCCAGGCGTCGAGCAGTGTGACGCGTGCCCCGCCCTCCAGAAGATGCAGGGCAGTCCAGCCGCCGAATGCTCCGGCTCCAATGACCGCGATGTGAGGGGTGGATTTCATGGGAAGAGACAGAGCATACCAGTACTCCGGTTCTCGGGTTTCAATGTTTTCCAGCCGTCAGAGGTCTACGCTGAATGTCGCGGGCTGGATGAATTGGATCTGGTTGTCAAATGAGTGCAAAGGAATTAACAACAGTTAGGACGCAAACGCCCCTTCCCCTAACGCAAAAAAGAGTGCCGCCCAGACATCGGGCGGCACAGAGCGGGTTGCGAATCGCTTCAGGGGGTGATCATCGCGACCATAACGGAGCGCGAGCATTGCACAACGTCGGCGTATCGGTTTTTCATGGAGCAGGAACGCAATTTGGAAGCAGCGGCCCGGGAGAAAGCGACATCAGCGTCGTTTCATCCGGGAAGCTGTATGCGCCCAGGTTTGCAGGTGAAGGAGATTCGAATGCAAACCAAGGGAACAGAGCCATGTTCTGCGGGTGATAGGTGAATCCCTTCCCTGGAATTGTAGAGACCGGGTTCAGGGAGTCGAGGACCTCAATCACATCACCCACTTCGAGGTTATTCTGGCAATTCCCAGAACCAAGAAAAGGATCCACACTCAACCACCACGGCGTCGCGTTGTTGATGAAGGGATCGTTGAAAGTCTCGGCCATTTCATGGCTCCAAGCCGCCATGTCCTCGACACCGAAGAGGAAAAGCCCGGGCGTGAGCCAGCTGGAATAGTTCACCACGTAAAGCCGGGGAAGATTTCCATTCCGCGGGATTCCGGGCTCGTAGTCATAGGTGTGGAACCCTATGACGCAGCAATTGTTGATGTTGCCGCCGGTGAACAGCACGGTGTCGTTGAAGAGGAAAGTGGAAATGTCCCTGGTCGTGATGTCCCCCGCCAGCTCAGCTGCGCCCACGGGAGTGCTGTTGTCGAACGGGTAGGTAGCCGGGAAAAGCAGATTCCCGAAAGTGCCGAAGTCGATCGCGCCCAGGACGGGCTGCCCGGCTCCATTGACAAAGTAATACCAGGCATTGGTCCCGCTCGCCGTAAGAAACGGCACTTGGATGGTTCTCGCGGTGCGCAACCGGGGATTCAGGATCGTGTGCCATCCGTCCTCATCCTCCCCCTGGTGGTTGCTGTCCCCACCGCGGTTGCTGATACGGTTTGCAAACGCAGCTCGCATCATTTGGTCATTAAACTGACCAACTCCATTTGTGTATATAAATGGCTCAAACTCGGGCGAACCCAGAGCGGCTTTGATGACATTGCCATCGGGACCGAAGGTTAAGGCCACGGTGCCATCCGGACCCAGCAGTTCCACCGTCACCGGGACGATGGGAGCTCGCAGGGAGGTGGTTCGCCCGGACTCTGGTGAATTTCCGACCATCGTGTACGGCCACACTGACTGCGGATTTCCGTTTCCGTCATAGCCCGCATAAACGAATTGGTCGCTCCAGTTGGCAAGGCTGTCGATCCCCGGGATTCCGCTAGAAGCCGCGTTCGTCGCTTTCCCGGCGGCACCGAATCTCGTGGCCTTTTGCGGACCGTATTTTGCGGCCAGCGAATGGTCCGTCCTAGGATTCATCTTGCTGCGTAGAAAACTGGCGGGTAATTTTCTGCTTTGAATCGCTTGTTGGGCTAAAGTCACTTGGCTCGATCCAGCCGCGATCACAACGGCCAAACCCACTAGCAGGTTGCGGAAAAACTCGATTTGACGCGGACGCAGTACCACGAAACTCTCTTGTTTCCACAGCACAACCTGATAAGAAGAAGGTATGCGCGGAAAAGACGAGCAACAGTTGGACGTGTTCAGCTACATCAGTCCCGAGCAGCGAGTTCCGCACGATCACCCCTTGCGCCCTCTTCGTGTCATGACCGATGAGGCATTAAGGGAACTGCAACCACGGTTCAACAAGCTGTACGCCAAAACTGGGCGACCGTCGATCGCGCCGGAGAAGTTGTTGCGGGCGCTCCTGCTGCAAGCGCTGTACTCGGTGCGCAGCGAACGGCTGTTGATGGAACAGCTCGACTATAACCTGCTGTTCCGTTGGTTCGTGGGCTTGAATATGGATGACTCCGTCTGGGACGTGACCGTTTTTACCAAGAACCGCGAGCGGTTGCTCGATGGGGATATTGCCGAAGCCTTCTTCCAAGCTGTGCTCCAGCAGGCACGGGAGCGGAGTCTGCTCTCGGACGAGCACTTCACCGTGGACGGGACGCTGCTGGAAGCGTGGGCGAGTTTGAAAAGTTTTCAGCGAAAGGATGCGAAGAACGCCGTTCCGCCGGACGATCCTGGCAATGCGACGGTAGATTTCCACGGGGAGAAGCGGTCCAACGAGACGCACGCATCGAAGACGGACCCGGATGCCAAGATGGCACGCAAAGGCAAGGGCAAGGAAGCCAAGCTGAGTTACAACGGGAATCTGCTGGTGGAGAACCGCCACGGGCTGATCGTGAACACCGAGGTGTTCGAGGCCAACGGAACGGCGGAGCGCGATGCCGCGCTGGTGATGCTGGAACAGATTCCGGGCACGAGACAGGTAACGGTGGGAGGCGACAAGGCCTACGACACGGCGGATTTCGTGGCCGAGTGCCGAAATCTAAAGGTCACGCCGCATGTGGCACAGAACCTGGAGCGACCCGGTGGGAGTGCGATTGATGCTCGCACCACGCAGCACGTCGGATATGCCATCAGTCAGAGGAAAAGGAAGCGTATTGAAGAGTGTTTCGGATGGCTGAAGACGATCGCGCTATTGCGGAAGGTTCGGCATCGTGGAATCTTCAAGGTGGGATGGGTCTTCACCTTCGCGGCCGCGGCCTACAACTTAGTCCGTATGAGGAATCTGGCGATTCAAGCAACGTAAGCCGAGGTCGCAGTGTGCTCGCAGGCCCGAAAATGAATCCGCGGGACACCAGCGGATGCAGCCAGAACCCTTCCCGAATCACAAAATCACTGAGACTGGAGAGAATCTAAGTCGCGGAGTCCATTTTTCCGCAGCCTGCTAGACTGCACTTCTTCGTTAGCATCGGACCCTCCTGTGTCTTGAGTCTCTGATTTTGGACCCTAGATGGCGCTGCCATAGTCTGCGCAATTCCTGTTTGTGTCAATGTGAAAGACTTTTTATGTGAAAGACTTTTTACCTCACTAGCGAGAGTATTTCTTTCTTGGTTGTTGGCGATAGATCGCCATTACGCTCACTGACCTTCTATCAGGGGTTTTGAGTGTAATTGCCTGATTTTCGCCATCTGACTCGGAAGGGATCGAGCAATTGGCGGCTTGCAACGACTTGCATTTCCCTTGGTGCCGGTATTGTTGGGCTTGGGTGTGATGAAGATGAAGCCGGAGCAGTCGGTCTCAGGAATACCAACGCGGTTGTCACTGAGATTTCGGGGGCGCTGATTTCTCCTCTTGTGTTGGGCTGAAGCCGGTCAGCATGCGCGACTTGGCGCGAAACAAGTGATATCGCTCAAAAGC